>JGI24159J19872_10000266_pt1 | contig 41529 bp, 28 predicted proteins | sample Ectturendosymbi4_FD_19872 | JGI IMG/M metagenome (IMG submission 19872) | reverse complement strand
TATTTTCGTTTAAGAACAGATAAAACGTGGAAACTGGATAAATTGATGCACTGTAGCAGCAAAAAACAGCCAGTTGAAAATCTGACAAGCTTATGGACCTTCATAATGAAAACAACGGCCAAAGAAAACGATGTGAAAGACATGCAGCTTTCCTATAAACACTGGTTTTTTTCCAAGAACCGTTGTGTATTGGACTTCAAACGCATGTCAGCCACAAACTAAGATTTTGACTCAGAAGAACATTATATTTCATTGTTGTTTATTACATGTGATTTATGATGTTTTAGTTTCAGATGAGTCTGTATACCTCTAGTGCCGAGTCGATTCCGTGATTGCCATAGTGATTTGTGTCAAATCTTTTTTGTTTGAAATTAACTTTCTTTAATCGTTTCAGTGCCTGGCATTGCAGCCGATCATGGGCCCACGGTGCAGTTGGTGGATTTGGTTAGGGAAGAGTGGAATGACTCCTTAATCATCATTATTGTCAGATCAATTCTGACGCGGAACGGTACAGCACCTGACAGGGTTCCAAATTTGGATTAAATAATTTATTAATATTTCTGAGGGGTACGTGACTTTTCGGTCTGGAAACATTTCGGTCACGACATTTCTGTACATAAACAATCAATAACATTTGTTTATTCAAAATAAATGCTTATATAGGCAGGGAAAATGTCACGCTAGCTGGTGTAATACAAACTCCCTTTGATGTTGCAGCGAAGTGACAAAACAGTCTGACAGGTGAACTTTAACGTTAGTCGGTGATATACCAAATTGATATAAGTATGTTTGCAGTAAACTTGACATGAAAATCATGTGTTGATGCTAATTAACTGTTTGATCTTGGATCACGTTTGCATTTTTTTAAATAAAACTTTTCGTTGACTCAAATAAGTTTGCAATAAAACGTTAGCATGTAAGATTTCTGCAAGATTTTATAGTCTGACCAAACAGTCTCGAGACCAAAACGACCAAGACTGAAAAATCCCGTGACCACAACCGTTCGGACTGAATCGGCCTGACTGAAACTTCTTGTTTCGATTGCAGAGTTGCTACGTTTTGGCAAAGTTTAAGTAAAGAAATTGCGCAGTATCATCAGATCATCAGCCTGATTCAATTGTATTGTTGGTTAAGTGCAGTGATTTTCAACCTGGGGGTCGTGAACCATTTTCGGAGGGCCACCGGTAGATATTTTATGTGCAGAGCTGTATTACATTTGCTTTATTCAAGTTTTAGATGGGGGTTGTTGACTTAGAGCGGGTTGCTGTAATTGGTCGCGGTACAAAAAGTTGGAAACAACTGGTTAAGTGCGACAGTTAGCAACGCACAACAAAGACAAGAACAGTCATTCAGGACCGCATGAGGGCAGCCATGGTCTGAGAGAAAAGGTTCACATTTGGCTAGGAAGTTTGCATGCAGCTGATTTCATTTATTGCATTTGTGATGACTCTTTTTTTCGTTTGTTTATCAGAAAATGTTGCGTGTGTACATGTTGGAAAAAGTGAAGACCATTTTTTATTTTTCTTGGTCATTCATCAAAACTGGTTGATGAAAAGTTTTTCGGTAAAAATGGAGGCATTTTAGGAAAATTTACAAAGGGCGCCCAAGTTTCTTTTGATCGTGATGGCACTTTTTGGACACCAGCTGAGTTGCAAAAGTTTTAGAGGGAACACTGGTACGCACTCCCTGCAGTGTAGTAATGCAGTCACGAACGGTCTCACTCATGTTGTGAATGTCTTGAGTTGCTCCTTGTAATCGCACAGATAGGGGCTTCGTGACTTCCAAAACTGACACAATAACTTCAAGAGCCACAACAAACGCATCATTGAGAGAAGGAAATAGCAACGCTTTTCCACCGGCATCATCAGGCCACGACGCGACGTCATCTAAATAAGCACATACAGCTGACAGAAGTTGTTTGAAGACACGTACTGCTTCCTGCTTTTTAACCCATCGTGTAGCGCAGTGTTACTTCAGACGGATTCTTAGAGACTCCTTGCATTTCTTTTGGATTGCTACTTGGAGATTTCTTATTCTCTTGCCGGAACCGGTCAAATCAGAAGCTTCTCGTAAACCAAAAAAGCTTTCGCATATGCTTCTATCCTTCACGTATCTTAGACAAATAGTTAATTGTTCTTTTGTAGATCCATCTGTTGTTTCATCAGCCAATAGCGAAAAGAAACGTGCTTCTTTAACTTCTGCGACGATAGTCTTTTCTAAACTCGCACCCATGGCATCACAGCGATCATTTTGAATCCTTGGCGAGATATAGGTGGAATTCCTTCCAACATATCTGATGTGCTCGTAAATAGTTTGGTCGTTACACGCTGCCATGAATTGCAACATTGCTCGAAAATTTCCCTACGTGTAGTCAATGTCTGACGAGCCCGGTTGAGGCATAGGCAAAGTACCGGAATCACGGTGTCCGCGCAGAGGAAGGCCAAATTGCCCCAAAATCTCGATTAAAAAAATAATCCACTCCGAAGCCTTCTGTTTTTCTCGCATTGCTTTGCAGCTCCGACCTTCACTTGCTGCTCAACGTTATAGGGATTCCCGGTCTACTGCATTGCTTTTAACTAGGGCTACGAATGCATTTGACTTCGACAAGCTGTGTTCGTGAAATTGCTTTGACAGATGTTATGTCAAATACTCGTTCTTCCCATTCAAATGCGTGTACTTTTGCAAAGGGGTCTTTACAATTCTGTTAAGCTTCACTCCGCGGACTTCATCCACTTCAGATTGAGCGGTTGGTTTTCTTTTAAATTGTTGACCAAAAAAAGCTAGTTGTAGTTCTTTTCATTCTGTTTTAGTTTAACGAGCTTTGGCTACATATGTTTATGAAAAATATAATGATCTTTAATTAATGAATTACATTTTCTAAAAATACATCATACGTTAATGAATTTATTCCGAGCGACGAGTGGTTTTTCACTGGAAAATCGATATCCAGGGCGAATCCCGAATGCAAGTGGCGTACCTAGGGTTTCTCGCGTCCGGGGACAAAGTCAGTTTGAGCGCCCCCACCCAGCCTGTTCCAGACAGCATAGATGCGAAGAGTGAGTTGAGAATAAAGGGCTGTCGAAAGATGACTCGGGCCCCGCATGAATGGTTGTTTCTAGACTTCTTTGAAAACTTCATATGACTGTGACTTCAGGACCTTTGAATAGTGGAAATCAGAAACTATCATAGAGTTCAGATTTTAATCGTTTCGCGAAGCTATCTCCAGCCCTCAATTTCAAATTTCGGTCACGAGTGAACGTTCAAACTATTGTATTGCGACATTCCGAACCAGTAGCGTAGCCAGAAATTTTGATGGGAGGGAAAATGATTGGAGTTAACCGATTGGGGAGGCCAAAAATCGGAAACTTCGTTTCCCTCCTGAATTCAAAGAAATATTCATAAACTTAGGTCATAGTTGCTTCATTTAGGGGGCCATGACCCTTTTGGCCCCTCCCTGGCTACGTCTATGTTCCAAACTGCAGTAATACATTCGAATTGTAGCAACTAATAAAAGAAAGTGCAAACACTAGGCAAAAAGTCCTCTCATAGCACAGCATAAAATTGGCCAAAAGAAAATTCCACCTTGCTTTCTAAAGTATAAATCATCATAACTACCTTCACATAAAAATCATCATAACTACCTTCAGAACCACATCAAATCAATTTCAACATTAAGTTTGCCAAACCATCAAAGCTCAAAATTTTTTCTAAACATCAGATCATAGCTGTTCTGAAAGCATGCGCAGTAACGTACAGCATGCAATGCGAACGTTGGATTTCCGTTCCATTGTGACGCAACTATGGAGTGAGGGCGAAGTCGGAAAGTTTGCAACCCTGGCTAACTGAAAGCATTGTGACGTGACAGAGATGAGCGGACTGTGAAATTTTTTAGTCCAAGTCCAGTCCTGATCCGCAAAATTTTGAAAATCCTCAGTCCGATCCACTCTTGCTCCGTCCATGTAAAATCATGCATTTTTATTATGCCTCATGAGGCAAAAGCACTGCTGGAGCTATTTTGCCTTCAGCCAAATATGTTTGCTTGAAGACACAATAGTTCCAGCAGTACTTTTGCCTCATGAGGTAAAATAGGCACAGCCGTTTGGCATTTCCCAAATTTAACAAGGCAGTGTCTATTTTGTCATCAGAGGCAAAGCACTGCTGGAGTTATTTTGCCATTAGGAGAAACCGATTGGTTGGATTTGTCAAGTGACAAGGATGATACATTTGAATTAGCGTAAGGTCCTTGTAACATGACCTAAAACCTAAAACTTATACCTAAACTCAAAACCTTAACCTAAAAGCTGAACCCAAACCTTAAACTCGAAACCTAATTCCTAACCGAAACTTAAATGTGCACCCCAAACATAAACCCCAAACCTAAACGGAAAAGTTTTGCAAAAGTATATAAAAAGCTTTCCCAACGAGGATGTAATCTCAAGGCAGTAGGCTCCTATCTCAGTTCTAAGCCAAAGGGAATGGTGAGAGCAGAATCAACGAACACCAGCATAGCAGGCATAGACAAAAACCACTCAACTGCGTTCACCTTGCTACCAGTGATAGGAATTCAACGTTAGATGTGAACAAAAGTAGATCCAGTTCCAATCAGGCCTGTTGCCACGTGGAGTTCCATTGGTGGGTTGAACCCCCAAATAATGCTACAAGCCCCCCCAAAATATAAAACTTTATAACTAAGTAAAGTTTTTGCCAAATTTTAGAATGTCAATCCCCCCTGCACAAACGTAAATGCTCCCTATTGAAAACTTTCTGGCGACGTTTTTGGTTCAAATTGCAAAGTAGTCCCAGCAGAGCTTTTGCCAGTGAAGGCAAAACATACAATCCTATGTAGCAAATCTGTTAATTCTGTAAAATCAAATCACAGCTAAAATTCTGATATGTTCACACATTAAAACAAAAAAAATTTCTTAGTCCGTTCCAGTCCTGACCGCCAATTTTAAAAAACTTGCAGTAGGATGCAGTCCTCATCCTTCCAAAAATAGTTTCAGTCCTTATCCAGTCAGATCCATGCTCATCAGAGATGAGCAGTCTGACAAATTTTTCCGTCCGAGTCCAATCCTGATCCGCAAAAATTGAATCCAATCCAGTCCTGATTTGCAAAATTTTTGAAAATCGTCAGGCCGATCCAGTCCTGATCCGCCAATGTAAAATCATACATTTTGCCTCATGAGGCAAAATAACCACTGGAGCTATTTTGCCTTACGCCAAAAGGGAAAGGCAAAATAGACACAGAGGTTTGGCAATTCCAAAATTTGACAAGTGTCTATTTGGCATCAAAGGCAAAAGCACTGCTGGAGTTATTTTGCCATTAGAAGAATCCAACTGGTTGCATTGGCCAAGTGACAAGGACAATACACCTTGATTAGCATAGTAAGTTCCTTGTAATATGGCCTAAAATCCTAAACATAAAAGCAAAACCTACACATAAAACCTAAACCCAAAACCAAATCGCATAATCGCAAGGTGCACCTAAACTCAAAACCTACACCTAAAATCTGAACCTGAAATCTAAACTAGCAACCTAAAACTAATAACTGAACCTGAAATCTAAACTCAAAACCTAATTCCTAAACCCTAAATGTAAACTATAAACCGAATCTTAAACATACACCCTAAACCTAAACCTTTTGAAAAAGTACCTAGAAAGCACTCCTCTCAAAGGTGTAATCTCTACTACTGTTGCAACCTCTCCGGTGGTGTTGCGTTGGTTGTGTGATTCACCACGAACGGGATGTGCGTTAAGAACAACACCATACATATATGTGGCGCGAACAAGCAATAAAAGAGTGATCGTGGCGTGGAAACTCTGCTGATATTAACTTGTGAACCATTGAACGTGACGACTAGCGTACGCGGAGAGTTATCATGGCATGTGAACTCTATTGTTACTTGCTGCCACAGTGAAAAGTTTTGCGCATATTCCGCTCGGGATTTCCGATCGCAACACTACCTAAGCCAAACGAAATGGTGAGAGAAGAACCAACGAACACTCGCACAGCAGGCATAGACATAACATAGCCACTCAACTATGATTACATTGCTGCTAGAACTCAATGTTACATGTGGGCAACGGTGGATACAGTTTGAATTGCAAAATATTCCCAGCAGAGCTTTTGCTATTGATGGCAAAATATACACTACCATCTTTCTTTGGCAAATTATACACTACCAGCCTGTTTGAAGTTTTGTATATACACGACCATTTAGCAAATCAGTGAAATCAGTTCACAACCAAAATATTTGATATGTTCAGAATAATCACATTAAAACATTTTTTTTCTCAGTCCGATCCAGTCCAGATCCGACAATTTTCAAAAAAATTGCAGTCCGATCCAGTCCTGATGCGGCCAAAATTGGCATCAGTCCTGATCCAGTCCGATCCAGTCCTGATCCGTGCTCATCTCTGGTTCTGAATAACAGAATCCGGTTGGATAGCGATCCGGAAACCGGATCATGTTCAACACTGACATACATGCACCAGAGGTTGACGGAGTCTGAAATTTTTGACTCCGACTCCGCTCTTGCTTCGGCTGAATATTCTCCGACTCCGAACAGTTTTAAAGTTTTGGACTCCAAATCCTGCTTAAACTCCAAAGTTATTTATCTAAAGGCAGTGGCTGTAGATACGCCTGTGGATCATGAAATTTGAAAACTTATTCATACGCCACCTGTGACGTAAGAGTAACGCACGACGAGAGTGCAGTAGGCTTGGTAGAAACGAACTAAACGTAAAAGATAAACCCTAAACCTAACCGTAACCTAATGCTAACCTAATGTAACCTTAAGCTGAGGCTTAAGGTGGCCATACATTTTTTTACCCTGTAGCCTACCCTAAACCCTAACCATTTACCTTTACCGCAAACCCTAACCATCAACACTAAACGCTAACAAATGTAATATTCATGCTTTTTATTTAGAACAAGCTTTGTTATTTAGAACAAACGCTAACAAATGTAATATTCATGCTTGTTATGTAATATTCATGCTTGTTATTCCTCGAGAGCACTGTTCCTCGAGAGCACTGGTGAATTTAACAGGAACATGTCCTAGGCACGCCCAAATTTACAATTAAGAATCTAGGACCTGCCCTTTGTTGTTCGTCTTTAAGCTCAGTATTGACACAAGACAAAATTGTATTCACTCATGGTTTTATTAAGACAGCTTTAAGCACTGCGCTTTTATTCTCACATTTGTCACAGACTATTTTGAAATAACAGGGGTTAATGTAAGTATCATAAATTAAAGCACGTAAGAAACGTTACTGCAAGTAACAGGGGTTTAACAAGAGTTAAATTCTTTCATGAGAGAGAGAGAAACCCATAGTATCCCCAAATATCAGGGTTTAAATAAGCTACTAAAGCTATAATTCTCTTTTGGTAATATAGTCCATTGGTAAGCCCACTTGGACTAAGCCAGCTTGGTAAGCCCACTGCTGGAGGATCTGACTAAGCCAGCTTGGTAAGCCCACGGCTGGTTTAGGTGTTAAGCTTGGTATGCCCACAGCTTATTTAGCGAGTTAAGCTTGGTATGCCCACGGCTTAACTTGCTGCTTTTCTTAGGATGGTCAGATGAAGACTGCCTGAACCGGGAGAATGCACGGGTATTTATCATTTTTGTCACGTAGTTTCATTGGCTTAGCCCGTAACTTAAACATTGAAACTTTCGTGTCTACGCGAGTCCTCATTGGCTGGCCAAAAACGTCACACTCGCTTTCAGCGAATCACGTCAAAGGACGGCTTCACGGCGGCACCGGGGGCTCCGCCTACCGCTCTTGCCGTAATCCGAAATGTTTTCCGTTGTTGTTCGTTTTATCCGTTTGAATCGTAAATATCATTTACAATATTGTACAGATTGTGAATGTAAATAATTTCTATAATGTTTTGGGTTACTCTCTTCCTAATTGTGACTTACGATTACATGCGGAGTATCAATACACAATGGTTTAAATAAATACACAATACAACGTCCTTGTAAATTGAGTGTTTTTAGTTGTTACTTTGCTCCAGTTTCATTCTCTTGGGATTCAGTCCATTCGGTGATGCGACTTTTTGGTGTTTCAATATTCGTACTAATCATTGTTATTCCATGAAACCATTGACAAACTTCTAAGTCGCTTTTCTTGACTTGCTTTTGAAATCTTCCTTTGTTTGTATTTCAGGGTCACGAGACGTTTCATGTTGAGGATGCAACGCGAACTCAACACAAACCCTAACCTTAAACACCAACACAAAACCCTGATCCTAAATGCTAAACCTAAACCTAGTCCATAAGCACTTGTCTGTTTTTCGAAATGTACATCACAAGGGGTTCAAAAATTTTTCTTACAATCTTGTGTAAGTACATCAAAAGAAAAAACAAATACAACAAAGGAATTACTCAAACTGACGATTATCTAGTCATTTGCCAATCGACCATGTTGACAGTAGCAAGATTTCTCCAACTCAGTTTCTGCATAGGGGATACGATACTTTTTGTCCTTCGAAACAAAAAACTGGATATGCTGGTTGTTGAGACACTACCTGAACTTTTCACGTGAGCTAAATTTCATTGCCCAACAGATTTTCAACGTGTCACCATGAACAAGAAATTGTCCAAATCTTTACACACATGAAATTCACCAACCTTACCTTACTTACATCCAAGTTGTATTAAAATTTCAAGACTTCGTGTGAAGTATTTTTGCACATTTGATGGTTATGTTATAATATGCTTTGTAAAAAACAATCTGCAATAATAATCATCAAAAATAAACAAACTAACCTCTTATTAAAAAACTGACACCGGCTCTTCCTTAGAAAAATCAACTCCGGCTCCACTCCTATTTTCGAAAATCGTTAAGACTCCAGCCGGAGTCTACTAGAACACTCCGGCTCCTGTACACCTCTGATATGCACTTATGAAATCGATGCTGACCAGTGTTGCCACTAGTGTTCAACAAATCAGAGATTTGTGCAATCCTAATCCAGTCCAAAATTTCATTGAGTAATCCGTTCCAATCCTAATCCGGTAGACCTGTCCAAATATTTGGTCCAATCCGGTTTATATCCGAAAAAAAACTCTGATTAAGCATTTTACCGCAGTGACCAATGCAGTTCGGTTCAAAGATGAGCGGACTGTGAAATCTTTCAGTCCGAGTCCAGTCCTGTCCGATAAAATTTTAATCCGATCCAGTCCTGATCAGCAAAATTTTGAAAAATCATCAGTCCGATCCAGTCCTGGTCCGCCAATGCGAAATCATGTATTTTTATTTTGCTTCATGAGGCAAAAGAAATACTCGAGCTATTTTGCCTTTCACCAATTTCACCAACAGTGCTTTTGCCTCATGAGGTAAAATAGACACAGACTTTCGGCATTTCCAAAATTTAACACTTTAGATTGTGATTTAGTTCCAGAGTTCAGTTGTTAGCTGAAACCGGACTATTTCTCGAAGCCGGCAGACTCTGAAACGTCAGTCAGGATTAATTCGGATTAACTCAGAATGACGTGCACGCGAACAAGGTCGCAACACCGCCATCGCACGCGCGAGAGTTTTCATTCTCGCACCGACCACATCCATGCGTGCGTTACTGGTGCGCTTGGCTGCGTGCCTTCTAGACTAACACCCAGCAAAGTATGCAATAATGCTTCTATTACGAAGCGATCAGTAACATTCATAATTGTTCTAAAAAATTTAAGGTTGTGGGATACAAGCTAACTTCACAAAAATGTAACACGAATGCCACCTAAATCTTCCAAAAAAAACTGAGCTGAATCATGGTTGAATTCGAAGTAGCCTATTCATTTACCTATTACAAACTTATACTGCACAATATTTCGATCACAAAAGTATATAATTCCGTGCTGGTAAAGGCTTGCTAAGGTCTCTAAATAATACTAACACCGTCAGTACCCCCTCAAAATGTAAAAAACTTTTCATCGCTATCACTGAGGCATATTGAAACGTTTTGGGAGCACGGTCACGTGTTTGAATAAGTCAGCAATAATTCCGAAGATCAGCTGAACCTAAAATTTTAACTTGTTGGATGTCGAATACACTTTATTATTTCAAAGGTAATACGTATTTGCCGCCCGAAAAACGCAATGGGTACCAAAAGCAAAAACACCAAAAAGTAAAAAATAAAACATTTGGCCAGTTGTCTTTGTTCACAGTTGGGTGAAGATCATAATTATATTCTGGTCGAAGCTTGAAGTGTTACATGCAACAGAAGCGAAAAACGTAGACACATGGAAAGATGCTTTTTTAATAATATTTTACACTTTTCAGTCACGTAAAGTAGCCTGGCTATGGCGAAATAAAGCAAGGGATTCAACTCAGAATCAAAGTAAATGTTGCTCAATACTGGTGGTGCTCCATGCGCTGTTGTCACAAATTCAGCAACCGCGGGCCTTATTGGTCATATAACTGGCACAATAGTCAGTAAGAATTATTGTGAAGTATGCTCTTGCTCGGCCATAGCTTAGCCTACGCGTTGCACCTTTTTTGACATGAAACATGCACAGTCAATACATTTCAGAAGATCTACCTACAATTGTAAACATATGAAAATCTTCCAAGACAGAATTTGCAACCAAAAACGATTACTTATTTTTACAATTCTTGCCTGTGAAATTGAAATCCAACGCACTTTAGGCAACAAGCATTAGTAAGAAAAGTGAAATATGCTTTGGTTTGGGTTAGCCTACGTGTTGCACTCTCGATTTTTCGTGTACATGAAACGTACAAAGTCGCAATACAATATTTGAAAAGACCAACTCAGAATCGCAAGAAGAATTATGTGAATGTAAAACATTTTCTTGTGTGATTTTCGGTAGTTTGTACATCAAATCCAGCTGGTTTTTAGCAGACAAGGATCAGTGGGAAATATCGAAGAACTTGCTATGTCACACCTCACACAACATGCACTAGCATAGAAACATCTGCAAAATAGTCAATGTAATGTGCACAGTTGAAAAATATTGCTTCTTTTTCGTATTTCTTGGTCCTTGTTCTTGAATTACAACATACATTGGCGTTATCAATAAGGAAAATGGTTACATAAGCACTGCTATAGGTTAGCCTGTGCATATTCACATGAAGCATGCAAAGTCGAAATTCAGTAGCCTATTTGAAAAAAGCCCACTAGACTTGGACAAAAAATGCGTGAAGATAAAAGCATTTTTTAAATTTTTGAATGTCATTTGTTTTGAACTTCAATTCCAACACGTTTCGAAGACAGGAAACGCGACGTTTGCTTTGCAGTAGAGTAGCCTGCATGACTGAATCCAGAGCTGTTGCTTCTGCGTTGTCTCACGACTCGGATTTTTTTATTCAGAACCTTATTTTTTACTGTGGACCCTTTCTGAAAAGCTAAGGTGTGTGATCAACATACATGTCGTTACGTGTTTGGTGCAACCAAATAGGTTTATACGTTTTAACGACTCGGCAGTATTATGAAAAAACTTCACTAAAAAGATTTGTTCTGCATGAAAATAAATCAGAGAGCACCACGCAAATGCAATATGATACAACCACAACAGACCGACATGAACCAGATCAACGATAAGAAAGATCACTTCGACGAAATAAACAAAAAACTCAATGCCAAAAAATATGAATGTCCTTCGATTGCACTAACTGCAGTTGCACTGATTTGAAAATCAGAAAAACATGTTTCCTTTTTATAACTTGTATTTATTTGCAGTTCAACTTCACGCATTGCTTGCACACGAAAAAGTCCATTCAAATCCAAAGAGATCTTCGTAAAATACACACACAGAAAAGCAAATTGAAACAAACTGCGCAGTTCATCAAAAAAGAGTAGATAACATTATTTAGAGTTCACTTTGGCCTTCCCAACTCGGGAAAACTTTCAAAAATATTGCAGGAAAAACAAAAATGACGTACAGTTTGTTGAATGTCTACCAACGCTTTCATGAAAATTTTCATTGGATATTTATTGGGTGATTAGCAAGCTATCTAATATGAGTTTCAACTTGTAGTAAGCAGTGCGTAGCTGCCATTTAAACTATGCTTTGGCGTATTAGTTATGCAAAAAGTTAGGCGAACAGTATCATTTCGCGTTCTGCTACAATTTGAATGCATTGTTCATATATATGCAATCTTAATCAGCATGGCAAAACACAGATGCAAAATTCTTCATTGAGTAGCAAGATCTAATTTGTCAAACACGATTCTCAAACAAGTAGATCACTACAGTTTCAGCCCAGGTATACACCACCAAGGCAAACGCTTGCATGTAAATTATGGTCTTGCGCTCGATAGGAACGAAAACGGGGAAATTTCTGTATTTGTTTTGCATATTCAATATGCATTACAAATTTACTTCAGTGTAACCAGTAACATTTTGTGTTCGTAATCTGCGCTTTGAAACCTGCACTTCGATTTCAAAGAGTTCAATATGACTAGCATAAAAGCAAAGCATATTCTATGTGTTGGCCTTGAGACATGCCACACTATCTGCATACAGGTAGCTGTTACGCAATATGATGATGTAGGCTTGACAGGCGTGAATGAGACTAACTTTCTATAAGTATCACTTTTTAGATCAACAAAAATATCAAAACTTTAATACCGAAAATGTATGAATGTACTGTGTAGTGTGATTTCAATGAATGGTGATGAGCAGAGAAACAAGTTTGGCCACATGACTTTTTGCTGGTTTTGCGCTGTGTGGTGATCTGTAGACACTTTATTTGCGCAATCCCAATTGTTCCTCAGGATGAACAAAGCACGACGTCCTTGCAACAAAGGTTGACCCAAATTTCGCACCAGCGACAGCTTTAGAAGCCGCCGCTGTCTCGTTTTCTGCACTGGTGCTGTTGGCCGTTCCACTTAGTTTCAGTGGATAGCAATCAGTAACAAGCATTCTATCTGCGCCTATACCCTACAAAACATTTACAAACATCATGAAAAGTAGAAAAATCCTTATAGATGCACCTGAAATTGCAAACATGTGTTTGAACACAGGCTTTCTTGNGACTTCTGCTTGTTGCACGTCAATTCCAACTAGTTTTAGTAGAAAAGCATCAGTAGGAAATATCGACAAGCTTGCTGTCTGCGCGCACATCTTTTGAACCTTCAGAAGTATTTTGAAAAGTGCAAACATTTGAAAAACAATCGTAGGAAAAGTTTGGATATAAAAGTGATTATTGTTTTTACAACTGTTGCCTTTGCGCTTGAATTCCAATGCACTTTAGGCGACAAGCATCAGCAACAAAAATTGCCATGTATGCTTTGCTATAGGCTAGCGTATATATTGCGCTCTTTTTCACATGAACCATGCAAAGTCGAAATGTAATATTCGAAAATAACCCCCAAGAATTGTGAAAATCTGTGTGAATGTAAAACATATTTTACTTGCGTAAGTAACTGTTGCTTGCTTGCACACCAATTCCAACTAGTTTTATTAGACAAGCATTAGTAGGAAATATTGATATGCTTGCTGTGTGCGTATTAGATGATTGAAAACTGGCGTCTGACTTTTGCATAACTATGATTTATGAATCGAATGGAAACCGGCATCTGTATATCAATGATTTGTGAATCGTTTTTTTCCCTTGGATAGTCATTCATTTATAGAAGAAAATTTTGAAAAGAAACCACTCAATGTTCCTAGGTAGGCTACTTTGCTGGAAGACTGACTGAACAAAAATCAACTTACTGCACCAGTAGAGAAAGGCAGACAGGCTGGCAGGTGCGAAAGCTGGGCGGCTGCCACGACCTTGGTTGCAGGGATGTCCCGTTGAGTTAATCCAGCTTTAATCCTGATTGACGCCCTTCTCCTGTGTCACTAGAAAAAACGTCCCAGGACGCATCCGTACTGGTGGGATCGACTTCTGCTTACGTCCGTGGACGTCATCGGAATCAAAAGTGTTAAAGTCAAATACAACAATGCAACCTGCCCTTCTACTCCAAGCCCAAAAATCTCAGAGTAACGTTGGACAGGTCGCTCACGTATTGCTGACATCTTGAGTCACTTCACAAGAAGCTGACATCACATGTTGCATTCCTGAGGTGGCTTGCTGGCTCCGGCTGGGGTGCTGGAGCAACAACTCTGCGAATAGCCACCCTAGCCCTGGTCCATTGAAACGTAGAGTACTGCGCGCCAGTCTGGTGCTGCAGTGCTCATACCCGCCTCATCAACGACGCCTTGCGAATTTTGGCTGGATGCCTGCGTCCTACACCAATGGACAACTTTCCAATCCTCACATCCAACCTGCTGAGCTTTGTCGCAGTGGAGCCACACTGTCTCTAGTGCACTGTGCTACGGAGCCTGGACATCTGCTCCACTCAGCGCTCGCCCGTTTATCGAGTCCAAATGCACGGCACCTCAAATCAAGACAACCATTTGTACCTGCCACACATCTCATCAGTTCATCTGATAACAACATACGTGCGGCGCAGTGGGCGGATCACCAATGGAATGCGGAGTAGGCGGATGTTCCTACAAGCCCCCGCACCTTCATCCCTGGAACCCCCCCAGAATGACCCTCCCAAGAAGATTTTGGGTCCGGCTTAACCCTCGGCACCAGTGTTGGACATTTCCACTCCTGCTTGTACAAATAGGCTTCCTCTGTAGCCTATTAGTGTGGCGCAGAAGAACAAACTGACGTTGACCCTGTCCAATGTCCAATCCATCGACCTTTGCATGGACTGACGGTTCTGGACGATGAGACAACCGAATGGCTGCTCAACACCTGCTCCGAGATCTAGTGCGGCCAAGCACTAGTTTGAACAACTGGCTCAAAAGAAGAAGAATCGGCTTTAATGCTGCGTAGCATACCTGCGGTACAAAGGGACCTGTTATGACAGCCAAACAGACCCCCTGGATGCGTCCCTGGTGTAATGCAATTTTAACTTGGCTGACAACTCGTTAAAAGTTCATTGAAAAGTGGAAATTGGCCTTAATCCATAAAGCCACTTCCCTAAACCCTAAAACCAATCTGATAGGCCATTCCAACCTGAAACCTAACTACAGTAGAAGTCTCAAAAAGATGTACAAGTGCAAACAAGCCAACATGACTGACAGTTTATGATACAACCAATTTCTTTCCAATTACGATACGCAACTGAACCATACAAAATGTTGTGATATGTTAAGTCAAGTATTAATGATAAGTCATTCATCAGGATCAGTGCAAAATTGTAAGCCTTGGATAAATTAAAAAGCTGGATCTGTTGAAGAAAAATGAGTGATTTGTGAATGACCACTTCAAAAATAGTTTAGCTCAACTCTAAAAGTCCACCGTGAAAAACTGTGTTGTTCAATATAATCAGTTCAACTGTTTTCAAGATGTTTTTTTTTCAGAACCGTGATGAGTCAAAAATGCAAGATCTCCTTAAAGAAGTGAAAATTTCCTTGATGTACTTTGGAGCTATCATTACCAACAACCGTATGGAACAATTTTCTGGATCAGCTTCTCAAGTTTTGGAGGCTGTGACAACTCTTCTTGATCAACTTCCTCGCCTTTGTTATGCCCCTGAGCAAAGGTGCTGAATGTTGATATGGTTAGCGTTCAGGCATGCAAAAGTCAAACTATTATGTGATACACCACGTGACGTTAGAATGTAATGAAATATACTACTGCATTCACCCTCTTCTGAGGCTTCAATTGTAGACAGCTGCAAATTACATTAGCACTTCTAACATAGATAACATAGGAATCATTCCTCTTGTGTTCGATGATTATAAGTCAATCCAGCCGTGTGTACAAGAGCCAAGATACAAAAAGCATGTTTCATGCTCCGTCTCGTTTTTGACTGGTGTTTTTACTGGTGTGTGGTACAAGTCCGGTATATTTTCTCCCTATACACAACACCTATAATACTTTAAAAGCCTTGTTTATAATTAACAAACTATTGCATTATTACATGTCTTCACAAGATGCCACCAAGAGTTAAGTTATGTCAATAAAATCAACAGCGTTGACACTACGCTGAAAATTGGCGGTATTTGAAATTGCTTTCTGCTCTGTCTGATCTTCCAGTTTTAGCAAACACCCGAAAGCTTTAATTTTAAAAATAAGCAATTTGCGTAAAGCGCAGCAGTGTTCTGACTGCAATGCAATTGTTGTTGCTTTTTAAATTTGTTGCTGAACTTCAAAGCAGTAAGGTGGGCTTTTAAAACTTTTTCAGCACAACGTTAATATCCTGCCGGAATAACGTGATACAAAAGCTTGCCGACCTTGTTCATTGGGCAGATAAAAAGCTCCTAGAGAGTGATGTTGTTGCCAAGGAAAATAGTAGCATGGAATCTTCTCAAATTATTGGTAAGTCGTTGTGGTACAAGGCAGCGTATCAACGTCGTGGTGGCAATATACGAAGTACATCATTTGTTTTTCAAGGAGCTGTTCAGAAAAGTGTCACTGAATTAGTTGACGAGGCTGTTAGGAAAATTCGTTCAAGGAACAGTGCTCCTTCAACACCAACAAATCGACCTGCCAGGTAAATGTGTCTGTTTCCCCTAGCTGCTGCAAGTGGCACGTTTGGGCCAGTTGGAGGTGCAATTAGATGGTGATAGCCCAAACAGCCATAATCTGAGCCTTGCATAGCACATTGATAGAATTGTATCGTGTAAAGGAGGTAAAGCTACGCAACAAATGTATCACTGCGCATAAGAATCTGTTATATTTCACATTGTGAGGTGAAACCAAAGGTGTGTGTGAAGTAATTTGGTGTTGGTTTTATTTTTATGCCGATTTGGGATAGGTGATGATTTGATATCAGTTTTGCTTAACGCTCCTTTGTGTGTGATTACCAAACTGGATCTTCTAGGTCAGTGGTTCTCAACCTTTCATGGCTGGTGGCCCCCTTCCCAAAACTGTCAACACTTGTGGCCCCCTGCTCGTCAATAGGGTTTTGCAATATCATGGCAGAGCTATATAGTAAAGGCCCCTGCTCGTGACTCCCAGAGAATCATTCTGTGTCCCCCAAGGGGGGCCGAGGACCCCAGTTGAGAATCCCAGTTCTAGGTTCACGAACATAATTCTTTATTCAAGTTTGCTTCGTGTTGAATGGTGATAAACGAGGCTGGTAAAGGTTTTCCATTCTTGGTAAAACTTACATTTTTCAAGTTAAGTTAATCTTATTTTATGGCGAAACAGTCTTTTGTTAGTTACTTCCGTCAAGTTTTGAATCCACCCTCAAAACAAGGATTAAACTTGGTAGTCACTCAAATAAAACATTGTATTAGTCAAGAACAGGGGTTCTCAACCTGGGGTACATTTGCTTATCTGAAGGGGTACATTTATTGTACAGCCGCAACAAATTAACTTAAAACATAAAAATTGAGTCTACCTGAAGTTCTATTAAAAATTCAGTTGATTTTTGTTATTTTACTCAGCCTTTTTTTTTCATAAGAAGCTTTCGGGCTAAAAGCTCACCTGCAGGACTGCTGAAGGGTACATGACCAGAGAAAGGTTGGGAANCCCTGGTCTAGAGACTAGATGTAGGAGAACCAGGTTTTTACCAAGTTATTTTATTTCTTTAATACGATATATTGATGTTGTATGGCGCAAGAATCACCCTTAATTTTATCAACCTGTGCTGTGAGCTTCCTGATAAAATACTATGTACAGTTAATCCACTCGCAGAGGCCACACCAGCCGCACAAGACGAACGCTGAAATCATTGGCATGGCGCTTGCAAACAAGTACTGCATGCCCGTTAAGTTTGGTAGCTTGGAACTACAAAATCTGTACAGTGAATGGCAATACCTCCCAGAAAATGCAAAATACCGCATAAAATGACGAGAATGAGTAGGGAAAAGAAAAAAAATAATAATTTGATAAATGCTCACCATTACTTTACCAAATAAAAGCGCTAAAACGTTGTTGCTCATTCAAACAAAGTCCGTTAAAGTATGTGCGTTTATTGCATGCAAAGAAAAATGCGTCGTGTTGCCCTGATGTATGGCTTTTCATGAATGTTGAGGTTTACGTGTGTTTGTGTTGCAAGTAGCTCTTTTGCAAACAGTGATGGCACGAAATTGCCCTTCAACATCCTCGATGATTCTGGTTTGAAAATTTCTTCGCAAGGGACGTGGGATCCAGTGGCGGTTGTTCCACCTCTGCCTCCAAAGAAGCGAAACAAACCTGTTGGTATTGTTGCCCCGTTCAATGCGCAACAAGATGTGAGCATCATGTGTTTGGTGTTGAAAATTTTGTTGATTTAATAGCTTTTCTTTAATTTTAAACAACAGTTTAATCTGGGCCGAAGTTTGAATCGGCGATCTACATTTCACACCTCAATTGACGGGTGATTAGTTGTACTGTTATTGTAATGATGCGATGCAGTTAGTTCTATTAATTGCGCTGATGACCACGGTACCTGCCGCGAAATCTGAATGGCACTGTGCTGATGGTTTTAAGAAAGCTCGATTTGAAAAGGTGTGGCTGATATTCACGACATAAGAGAGCCCCAATATTAAAGAAGCGGAAGTAACGTTTTGTTCGAATCAAAACGTTTTTCGCTGTTAGCTAATTGATTTTCTCTCAGTGCAAAACACAAGAAATCTGGAAATAGGAATCTAAAAATTATGTTTGTTGGTTATGTTCGTTAATGTCACGGACTGGAGTTCTATCTCGAAACTTTGGTCTCAGATATGTGTTTTTAATATACTTTACCTATAACAGTGTGCGGATTTGTGCGAATGACTACTGGAAACCAATGTGCTGGATGTTTCGTATAATGTACGACAAAAGTTGTTCTTTGAAAAGTGTTTGAGTGTTATTTTTTGTACGGTTGGTGTTCGTGATCCTCGTTAGCTATGAACTGCCATTTTCTACACAGCAAATTGACATGCAGCGAAACGTGTTTGGCGTACGAGGGCTGACGAGATCTGAGGAAAACTTGGTCCAGTACGACGCTTGCGTTGGCCAGGACTATTTTCTACAGCATGGTTTCCAATCAGGCGATCGAGCCAGTTTTTGCTCTAGTAACGTTAGCACTGACACAGCAGGTAGGGACCGTTTGGGTTATTGATTAACATGTTAAATGTTAATGAAGTAGTATGGTTGGTTTGGTGAGAAATATAAGCCAGGTTGGTTTGGTGAGAAATATAAGCATTTGCGTACAAAATCCTCTGTTTGACATCCTTATTGCCGGTTGAGGTGGCCATTCGTTGTGATTGGAACACGTAAACCTGCACTTATCCTCCTGTCCTGTTTGTAGCCTGTTTTGATTCATATTAGCCGAAAAAACTGGCCTTTGGCCCAAAGTAAACATTTTAGAAGCAAATAAGGATTTGTTTTTAGAAGCGTTGCATGCATTTTTGTGTAGGCTTTCATTTGTTTTGTCAAGCTCTAAATTATGTTTCGGTCCATTTTTTCGAACAGACAGTTGCGACTTACTGATAGAAGGATCTCCACAAATCGTATACCGCAGTCGTCCATTCCCATATACCGGAGCTGCCGGAGATTATGTGGATTTGACTGGCGATCTGGCATCTGACTCCACCGCATATTCGTTTTCCCACCACAAAGACCGCTCGGTTTCCTACCCTAATGTGTACCAACCGATGCCGTAAGAACAGTCGTCAGTCTAGTTTTAAATACTTCGTGCAAGTTGTACTGATAGATGGGCCGTTATTTACGAGTGAATATCTAAATAATTTCGCGGTGCTAGTTCCTTGGTTTCCTTTTTTGTCGTTACGTATCTTCGTATGTCTTTTAGTTACAGAACCGTGAGTAGTCGACTGAGTGATGCCAGCTTCGCCAGCACTGATGGCTGGTTTTCGTCACACCGTGCAAGCTCTGCTGGATCTCTACTTGACAGGTTCGCATATCTTCTGAAAATGCATATATTTAAGTCGTGTGTCTTACGTAAGAAATTTCTTTATTGACGTGCTCAGCATTGTGGGGACGAGTAAGCTTTATCTCTCTTCCAATTTGATAGAAAGTTGAGTCAACAAACGAAATATCTGGTTTAGCATACTGATTGTCGCATGATTGTTTTTATGAACGGATTATTATTGAAGCAACAGAGAACAATTACAAAATCAAATCAGAATGGTTGCGCTGGTTTCCTTTCGCACTCTGTGCTGCTGAAGTGATGTCGTCAGCAGGGCAAGATTTTATATTTAGCATTACAGTGCAAGTGGGTTACCTACGAAATATTGCAACACAACATCCTGTTGCCAGTCATTAGTGAATCGATCTCCACCTGCGCATGAACTGCTGCCCGCTTCAACTTGCCAATGCTTCTTACTCATGCAGAGTGCTGGCAAGCGTCTCTCAGTGCCTTTATTGATTGCTTGTTGCGGTTGATTGGTTGTTGCGGTTTAAGGACATAGTTGTGAACTTGTTCATGAACACTGCAACCTCGCTGAGCTGTCTACCTACCAACACCAGCTCTCTGTCGTTGCTATGGGTATGTAAAGTACCAGTAGAGAAGTGGACGCTGTTACGACTCGCCCGTTGTGCAAATGCGCAGCTTTATGTGGGGTTTTGCTGCACGTTTGCATCATCATAATTATATTACGCACATATTTTAGTTTCGATAAGTTCTATGAGATATTTAATGCGACGTCGACGAAGCAACTTGTTCTGAATTTGTTGTTGAACATGCTGGGATGGATGAATGGACTATTGCTAGAAATTTGCGCTTAAGGCGCTCAACGTTTAAATGTGACGATACCAAGGCACTTGTGTTGGTTTAAATTTAGTTTGAATCAAGCATCATTAAATTGCGAAAGGTATTGATGTGTCAATCTACTTTGCTGAGAGTCGTAACGTTGATATGTCTGTTCTTTTTTCTTCTAGTCCGCTTGCACATCCTTCTGCGAGATTGGTGGATACACCCTCCCTACAATCACTGAGCAGCGATGGCCCTGATCCAGATGTTCCTCCAGCACTTCCGGAAAAGCAAGGAAGGTATTCCTTTTTGTTCGCGAATTGTCTTCGTTGATAGTTGCATGAGCGTGTCCACTCAATCCAAATGAGCAGTGATGTGTTGATGTGATTTCAAGATTTGTCATGCGCTATGCTTTGCTAGCGAGTTATCGTAACAGCGCAAACTTGTCATCGTGGCATGAAAATTATTGTCCCGGCAATATTCAACGCGATAATTGACATAAATTTGCGTCGTTTCACTGTTTCTGAGTAGTTTTGCATGAAAGTGACCAATCCATAAAAAAGTAGTTCGGAAAAATTCAACCATTTGTCATGGCTTTCGTCATGCACATTGGTCGTCAGCACGTATTCCTTTATATACTACAATCACGTTCGCTATGCAAACGCATCGTTAATTTTAACTGCGTATTCGATCTTGATCCTTGGGACGATGTGCTTTTAAAAGGTAATCGCGCTGTATGTCTTCATAATGTTTTTTGCTGTCACCTGAAAATCATGTTCTGCTTATAATTACTTCTGAAGCCGGAGTAGAACTACAGGGCCAGACATTAACATTTGAGGGCCACATGTTGTTGTTTTATTAAATGAAGGCTGCTGACCAGCAAGTGTAAGGTAGTGACTTACTTTGGAGACTTTACATGCATATATACAGTGATGTGATTCGACCAATTCGCAAGAACCTGCTCTTGGAATTTCTTTAGCCCCGAGAACCGGTTGTTGGCTTCGGCCAGGGGTTCTCAATTTTTCTCCATGAACACCTTTTAAGTTATTTTGACCGCTCATAGACCTATTACTAACTTTTGACCTATTNCTATTACTAACTTTAGACCTATTACTATTACTAACTTTAGACCTATTACTATTACTAACTTTAGACCTATTACTATTACTAACTTTAGACCTATTACTAACTTTAGACCTATTACCGCTCATAGACCTATTACTAACTTTTAATAGTAATATGGGAAAATAACTGAAATCAATATTTACCTCACTAGAATGTAGCAGTTGGCAACACTAAGATCAACCTTTGCACTTATATTGGGCCAACCACCATGGCTTGCCTCTGGAGACTGTGGTAACCTTTTATTAGTGAGTCCTGGAGTGAGAGAACCTGTTCTTAAAAATTTTGAATCCCACCACTGCACATAAACATTGTAAAATTGGGGAAAAGTAAGAAGAAACACTGCTCTGCGGCTCCAACAAAGACAACGATTTTCAATCTTTTCTTGTGGCGGACCCGTTTTACTGTCTCCAAAAGCAATGTGGAATTCCGTCGTTAGTCAGTGTTTTTTGGTTTATTTAACACGATGGTTTGGTCAGTGTTTAGCCAAAAATGCTGCAGTGTTGACTGTATCAGATGGTCATACAGCTAAACAACTAACCTCAAACTGTAAACATTTATTCACAAAAAACTTCATAACTAAGTAGTTACAAGCGAAAGGTCATTTATTTCAAAACTATTTCACTTTTTGCTAGTGAGCTATCTGCTGCTGCAACTCACTGGAAATTCGTGGTTGCGTTTTCCAGTTCATTTCAAGATTTTCAGTAAATGTGCACTAGAGTAAAATATCCAACTTCTGTTAGTTATGTGGAAGCAAATGTTGCCGTATTGGAAAAGTGAAAGTAAAAGCTACAAGGAAAATATGTCATAATGCAACAGCAATAAATACCACTTTTAATTTCATAGACAAAGTATTAGCCTGTCTAAAATGAAATAGTTCTAAAATTCAAACAAGACCCAATCTAGCAGCTGCTTGTTTGGACTGTAGTTCGGGAACTATAGGAATTTTATCAAACTGTTGCATCACGTGTCAGATGCAATGTCTGGTCGGTGAATGGTGAATAATGATACAGGTTTCTGCGAACTATTGGAAAATGCGTTGAGGACCCTTGACTGAGAACCGCTGCTTCAAGTGCTTGCACGTTAATAGTCACCATCAATATATCGTCATCATCAAATCAATTTATACTTGATATTGTTACTTTCGTTTTAAGTATAACATCACATTAGCTTTTTTAAATATGTCGCAGTTGTTTGTGATGAGGTGAAGTATCCAAATGTATTCAGTGTTTGACAAATGCAACGATGGGAGTAAAAGTTCCAAGCAAACTGCTTTGCGGTGGTTGGCAAGGAGATGACCTGGATACCTGCACATCCTCGCCACAACAAAAAATAACGTATAAACAAATATAAGGGAAGCAAGCGAGTGTGCAGACAAAATTTTGAGTAATGTTCATTATCGAAAGGAATAGGTCGAGCCAAGAATCAGACACCATGATCTTATCGGAGTGTATATTTCGCCTGCTAGACATCAGCTCTGCGAAGTGCATGAAAGTATTGAATTTAATAAAACCGACAAACAGTATAGTATACTTACCCAGCTAAGAATAAGCATAACCAGCTGCCTATCCTATAGAGAATTGCAAAATGCGTTGATGGGAACAACTATGCAGAGTAAACCAAGGGTACAGTGACTAGATAGGTCAATTAGGTCATGTCTTTCAGATGCTGATACAACGAACGGTTTAAGAAAGCTATGTCCAACCCGCGGCCCAGCCCAGTCGAACGTTTTGTGCGGCCCAGTTTAGGTTGCCGCTGTAGTAAATGTATCCTACATCTGACAACCTGTCCTCATTTTGTTACTTTTGGATTGGAAATTTTTGATGCAGGTGGTCCTCAGTTCCACTTTATCACGTCTGTTGCCATTGCAGTTAGGATTCGAACGCTTTCAGTGCATTAGCTTAAGTTAAATTTGGCTTGCTGAGATCAAAGTAAGCCATTCAATGTGCGGTCCTCATTAGTATGTCATTCAATGTGCGGCCCTGATTAAGATAGTGATATGCTGTTTGGCTCAGTAAGCTATTTGGGTTGGACATGGGCTGGTTTAGGAAATAAGTACTGACTGGGAACGTGAACGCTCATTATATGTTACTAATGTGGAGCGCCTCTTTTTTTCTAAATACAAGCGCTGCCATATGCATACCTATGTTATCATTGGTGTTGTGCGATGCGCTTGGAAGAAACAGTCAGTTGACTGTTCTGTTGAAATGGTTTGCTAATCACGTTCAGCGATCGTGATACTTCGCGAAACGCACGGCATCGCAAACAATGCTGCGCAGATTGTGCGTGGTAAAAAGGTCGACGAGCAAAAACGTGTGGGGCTCAGGTGCGTTTCCGAATCATTGGTCAATGGTTTTTAACGTTCGTGTGGTCACTAGTTATTTATTAGCCAATTTAAATTTGTAAATAAGAATAGATCTGTGTCTTTTTTTTTTTATAAGAAACCAATAAGGTTTTGTGGAATTTGATACAGAGTTATTCCAGAGTTAAAGCCGTTTCGCTCGGCTGCGTGCTTACAATGGAAGCATTTGCTGTTGTTGCACGAGAATGTCACATCCTGGAAACACATGTTGGTTCTGATAGGTTCGTAATGTACCATTTGCTTGGTATTGCATTGGAAGGAAGTATCGGTTACCGTCGCGTGTGGTTTTGTTGTCTGTCAGTATTTTCACACGTATGTTTTTTTCGCAGAAATTCATCAGTGCAACTTTCGCATGCCATTACGGCATATACTGGAAGCGACGAGGAAGAGTGTCCTCCGCTTCCAACAAAGAAAAACAAAAGTAAAAGCTTTTCCTTGCTTGTTCTATTGCTCTGCATGCATCTGTAACCTTCGCTCCAGCGCATGTGTTGAATGGTTTTCAGATATCTCATTAAATTGTTCATGTTGCAGTTGATCTGTACATGCAATTCATACAAGACCAAGCGCAGCCACCACCAATGTCGGACATTTTTCGCCAAACGGCCCTTCGGTATCAAGCGCCCGATCCATTGCTTGGGCCGAGTTCCCCTGCAGTGCAAAGGTTGTCAGTTCCGCAGGATTTCGTAGGACAAGTTCCTCAGCAAATGCTTAACATTTCTGAAGAGGCCCACGTTGCTGAGCCTCCACTCCCCGCGAAGAAAGCCAGTCTCCATGACCAATACCCAGCTGTAAGTTGATGGCATGTTTTTCCCGGATAATATCCAATCTGTTTACTTCATAAACTTTTTTTATTTCCCTTGCATTTCATGCGAACTTTTGTCCAAAGACTTCTCCGCTGCCTGCTCCCCAACGCCGTCAATCCCCAACGCCGTCGTCGTCAGGTTACTGGACCATCTCGTCCTCGGAGTCCAGTCATCGCTCTTCCCTATCGCAACAGGAGTTTTTCGGATTAAATTCAGTTCCTTCTCCTCACGTCGATATCCCTCCAGCTCTTCCCCCTAAAAAAACGAAATTAGTATGTAGCCTTGCATTTTTTACCTAATTCCATTGATCGTTTTGCCTTATTTTAACTTATTTTAAACTTATGTTTTTGAATTGTTTAATTTTACGTTCCTGTTAAGTTTTTATCGGCATGCATAATTCATTTAATTTCGCATGTGCTTTTTACGTTCCAATTTTAGTCGGCGCAGCGTTCGAACTCCGCAGCATCCCCCCACTCCCAAACGTTGCCCACTCCCCTCACGGCTGGTTTGACTGACACTCCTTTCCTTTCTGGGGAGGAGCACGATATACACCGTAACGGTTCCTCAAGCAATGTCTTTCACTTCCCCCCTGTTCATCACGACGATCCGAAACTGCCCCCTCCGCTGCCGAAACGAAGCAGTAAAAGTTTTCGCCGGACATCGATCCACAACAGGCAGCAGCAGCATGCCCTCGCACGGCACTCTGGTCGCAACGCGACGCAAAGGTCTGCTGATGCGGTGCAGTCCCCCACGCGCGCTGCGACCTGGCACGCCACTCGTCAAAAGCTTGCGGTTCGCGAAGGACGGGCGACTTCGACGCCGCCACTGCCCGTGAAGATGACTGCGCGTGTTTTGCCGACCATGAATCATGATCACCGTGCGGTACTAACTCTGTTGATTGCTTGTGTTTCTTTGGTTTTAATTGTTTTAATCTTCTAACCTATCTCCGTTTGTTTTGGAATTTGGTTGTGTTTGGATTAACACACGTATCAGTTTTAATTTCCTAACGTCGCCTGGTTTGTGTTCTGAATTAAACTGGTAGCAGGAGGAAAACGGGCGCTAAACCATCAACATGATGCCGTTTCAGTGCAAAACTGACAACGAGGCCACTGAACCCGCGACCACAGTGGCATCTGCAGTCGATGATGATAACGGAGCTGGTGAGGAGACGACACCAGGTAGCGGCTTGTTGCGTTTGTTGCTGATGCGATCGCAGGGTTGGTCAAATGAAACCGCTTGCCCGAAACTATGCTGCAGGACCGGACGCGAGTAAAGAGTCATCGGAAGCGCAGTCCGGCCGCGACGACGACTCTGCGGAAAAAAGCGACTCGCCGCAGCAAACGAGATCGGGCGCTGGCAGCGGGTGCAGCCTCCCGCCAGGCGACCCCGGGGACCTTCTTGACCGGTTCGATGTCTCGGAACACATGAGCGTGCACCGTCACAGTGAACAGTCTGCTTCTGAAGTGAGCGCTGCGTGCGTGGACGCGCTGATTGTGTATGCGGCTGAAGCGAGCAAGAAGAGTGAGTGCTTTACTTCATATTTGCTGATAGCTTCGTCGTGTTTCAGCCGTTCTTTATCCAAGCTTCATTCACAGATTAAATATTCCGCTGCGGAGTGCGGATAAACAACGTCGTTGTGTGCTGCCTTCTAAATCTTGACTTATCATTAAACCTTTATACTGTATGTCGGCCCTCTCTGACTTTCTTTTGCAGCACCATCGTTGGATGATCCTGGTAAGAATGATTGCGGTGCTTTGTCGTTCGCACATCCTGCTGGCGCTGTTATGCGCGCCAGTGAAATGTTGCAAATTTTATCTCGGCGCCATGACGCGTCACGATGAAAATATAGACGTCCTTGTGTCTGTATTCTCTGATTTATTGCGTGACACGCGATTGGCTTCGTGCGGTGTGCGTTTGAACCATCTCAAAACGGATGCCGTTTTGGAAGTGCTGGTGCATCAACCAGTTGGGTCGAATTGATATAATCGGCTGGGTTTTTCGTGCGTTATGAATACTGAATTGGTTGTGAAGAAGATAATGAAAACCTCCAGGTTTGGCTGTTAAGCCTGCGAGGAATGAACCCGCCATGCACTGCTTTCATGATTTTGGTGTGATTCTGACTGCACACATTTCAGCATCAAGACAAGACTGACACAGCTGAATCTGATCGCAAATTGCTGTCTTGATGTTGATGAATTGGTTGTATCAAGTATGCGAAATTATTTATTTCACAGCAACTAACGGCTACAATTTTTGCGTGGATGCCTGGCGAGTCGTTGTTTCATTTATCTGTATTTTCGACTTTGATCACAAGTTATCCTTAAAATTCTCGCTTTGCATGCGCTGCCATGGATTGCGCCTCAAGACAACCGGGTCAAGCTGCGCGTCGGAGCCATTGTACTCTGATGTCACATACTGGCGTTTTTCAATCCGCTCGGTAACAGATTATTACCACAAAACTAGAGCACTTGGAATATTGAGTATCGGTTTAGGATTTCATAAAAATGCCATTTGTTGTGCTGGAGGAAAACTTGACGTATGAATGTCTGATCTCTCGATGGTTGCGGTGCATAATGGACATACGCTAAGCCGGGGGCCACCAACGTTTTTGAAACTACGAGCTATTCTTTTGTACCGATTAATGCGAAGGGCTACTAGTTTGAAACACACTACTGAAGTAAACATTTTGATCGATTTACTTTTAAAGTATTTTAGTGCTGATATTCGCTAATGTGAAAGCATTGATCATGCTAATTTCATTTTTAGAACAGGGCCGCGGTCGACATACATGATCCTTGCGGGCGACATGGTGCCCGAGGGTACCACGTTGGTGACCCTGCGCTATGCATTTGGACCAAGAATCATGACACAACCAAACATGTTAAAGGCGACGATCGTAACTAAGGAATTGTTGATTCACAGGGGGACGTCGTGAGTGATTCCGTCCACGGCTATGGACCCGGGGCCCGAAATTCTGTCTCCGGCTCCAATCATCCAAAACTGCTTGGGTTCCGGACCTGAACCCTCACTTCTTGTGTTGACCTTATAATGACCATATTGACAAACATCCGTGTGCCTTAAGCACCACGGTGGTGCTTTGGGCAGCCCGCTCCAGTGCACGTGCTATTTCCCCGAACCGTGGTGCGACTGACCTGCAGGAACACACGACTTCCCGGTTTATCACAAATAACGCAAAATAACCGGATAGACATCGCTTCAGAGCGTTTTCCACAAACACACCCCATTTAAGTCGTTACTTAGCTAAAATATTTTTCTATCTATTGCCCACAAGAAAATGACACCACGTGCGATTGTACACTTGTCGAAATCAACAAAAAGTCCTTGTTGCGCAGTTCAACAAATGTCAAACACGAGCATTTTCGCATCACGACATTTTTTACTTTTTCAGATTTAATCTACTACGAAGCTTTTCTAACAACTTACAGAACTTTCATCACTCCGCTAAAATTGATAAAGAAATTACTGTATCGATATCCTTTTTGTTCTGTTAGCCGCAAAGTTAAGCTCAGGCGTGGATGCAAATTTCGGAAAACTTGTAATTTTTTCTCTGTTTTTTATTTTCTGTCTGTTAAATAGTTCTAAAATGAATTTGGTAATTAGGTTAGCTGAGCATTTAAACAGTCAACGTTATTGGTGTGAAAACCACATCAATAAGAGTGCGCTGCTGTTGTTGTCTTTAACTTACAAATCACCCATGAGAAGTTCAGCTCCGAGTCAACCAACTCCTCTGACAGAAAGAGCGCCCGAGCAAGCAAGAATGCGTTCTTTCTACTCGTTCGTGTCGTCGATGAATTAAGGTAAGGTATCGTGTACAAGCCATTGTTTGCAGATCGGGGAACACATTGATCTATCAATCCTACCAATGTTATTTGCCGATACTGTAGTTGTGTAAATAGCTGTCCAAGCTCAGTTTCATTTGCGCAGATTTTATTGCCCATTGTTTTATTTAGGCGTCACCGAAGACGTCCTGAGTTAAATTTCGTTAGTTGCGTGGAGTTCAAGATCGTTTATGCAAATGAATCACAATCCTGCTGTTACATGCTCAGGATCTGGAAAAAACGACTTAAGTTATTCCGTTCTTCCCCAGGCGACACTGTTTGTTCCACTGGGTGTTTTTGTATGTAGTTTGGTGGACATTACGGACGAACTTCTAGACATTTTGATGAAACTCGTTTATCGGTTGTTATGCGCTGACGAACTGACTCTGGCAAAGCTATTAAGAAGTACAGTTCTTGGGAAGCACGAGCACCGCAGAACCAAAGACATTGAAGCCAAAGACATCGCGCAACCGTTATCTTCTCTCCATATTTCATCTAAGTACGTTAACTTTTTTCATTATCTTCAACTGCCTGCAACATAAGCAGGATTATGTGAGTAAAAATATGTTTAGGATTATCACCAGTGTTCTGTTTTACAACTTGGGCAGTTTTTGTAACTTCATCGAAGTTGCTGGTGCTGTTGAGTCTGCTGATGGTTGCCATAAATATGTTCAAACATAAGGACNATGCCTGTTGGTTGTTCTTCGACCAAACATCCCGTTGAATAGCCCTACGATCATTGATGTTTGTTCAAATTTCGCAATTTTCAGTTATAGATAATCACCCCTCACTTTGATTTATTTGACATGGTGATGTTTAGGAAGCTTGTATGTTTAACTTCTGACCATGCCTTTTTTTATAGGTCGCACTCCACATTTTATTGGCTTTTCAATCCTTTACCGAAATCAAACTTAAATGTTGCGTTTTTCCCAAGGTCAAATTTGTGATATAACACATCGTATTGATTGCAGCAATTGAAAACATGAGCCTAAAATATGTTGCAAGTTTATGTTAACAAACTCTTTTTCAGTTCATGAAATCTCGACTACACTGCCTCATGGACTTTTCTCAGAGTGCATGCAAAAATACTGCAATTGTGGCAGCATTGCCTAATTGTGACAGGGACTGTTTCCATAGACGCGTTTGTAAGTCGCAGGTTGGAATTATGCGCTTACGAATATGTTTTTGGCGAAGATGGTTTGAAACCAATTGTGAAGTGACAAGTGGCTCGCCGGTTCGCTGTGAAAGCGTTACCACGGTTCTATTTCATTTGAAGGGTAATGAGCATCCACGACTTCAGCAGCGAAAAGTTCGCGGAACAGATGACGCTCCTTGATCTTGAAATGTTTCAGAAGATCGAGGTAAGCATTGCTGTGACAAAGAAATGCTGTTGCATCTTTTCTTAGCTGGTCGTTTAATGGATTTTCATACTGATCTCCCGGTCAACATGCTTGGCATAGCGACTATGTGCCTAAATGTTGCTTGTTGCAAAAAGACTGGTGATTGTTGAGCGTTTTTTTCAATCGATACTTCGAACAAATGAATGGCGCGCGCCGCTGCGCTTTGGATCAAAGCAGTGCCATGTCCAGCTCATCGTAAAGCCTTTATTTCCGTTGCAGTTAATGTCGAATTTTCCCAGGGTTTGGTCTTTGGTGATATAGGAACGACTTGGTCGTCAGATTTTTTGATAAAAAAGAAAGTGTTGTTTAATTTGCTTTCTTACATATAGCAGAAAGTCAACCGCCGTTATCTGTTATATACAGTAAAGCGTAACTTGTGGTAGTTCGTTTTAGTTGTCTCAAGATTCTTGTTTAAAGCCGGTGACCATAGTTGTTATTATTCAAACCTGTGCTTTCCTTTGAAAATACGTTGAAAACCAGCAGTGTTTCCGGATTTAACTTGGTTAGAAATTTTCGAAGCAGTCACTTGTTCTGTCGTTTGTTTTCATTAATACAAAATTTAAAATATTCCGATGCTTTCGTGAGTGAAGTTTGCAATGTCGCTGTTCTATGTAGCGACCGCGCCCGGCCAAGCCGCAACCGCCTGACATTCACTGAACTGTTTCACAGATTCCCGAAGTGCTGCAGTGGGCGAAGGAACAATCTGAGGAGCTTTCGCCCCACCTCACCAGGTTCACCGAGCATTTCAACAAGATGTCGTACTGGACGCGGTCAATCATTCTGACGCAGGCAAAACCGCAGGAACGCGAAAGAATGCTGAACAAATTCATCAGAATAATGAGGGTGAAGCCGCAACTACAGACACTTAGCATTAATGGTTATGCGTCTAAAGTTTCTGCTGCCGTGACCAAGTATTAAAAGCTGTGATGTCTAGTGTAATGAATGCACTTTCCGCTCTTCTAAGCAGACTAAACGAAACTAAATAACTCCTCTTGGATTTCTTGTGGTACAGTCTTTAGAAGTTTGGCGATTCAGGACTCTTCACAGGCTATCTCTCATAACACGCTTTTGTTTTTTTTGTATTTTAGATGAACGCTGAAGGAATATTGGCCAGATTTGTTCTAACTTATGCGCTCGTGCCAAATTTTTTTACATAATCAAGATCTGGGAAATATCGAATCTCGGCATGATAAAAAATTTCCCCAACGTTGACTCCTGATATCATTTATGTTTTTTCATTAGATCGGAATTACATTTCATCGCACTGCATGCCATTCGATGTTAATAGCTTTTAAATCAGTTGAAGGCTCGATCATGTTAATGACCCAAGTGCGTCGTAGACCCTTTTGGTGTGAAGTCTGTTTTAGAGTTGGCTCCATTCAAGTGCACTGCATTAACCAACTAGCAGTGTCGCTCGAAACTCATCAGTGTTTTCGTGACTTTTTTCTTAAAAATGAAATTCAGGTGACCAGCGTTGTCGGGGCATATTTTTCGATTCGTGTTTACTCTTTGGTGGAATGCTTCAAAGGTCTTTTTATGATCGTGGACCACGATGCGACAAATGCCACTCGCTCATCACTCGTCCGCAACGATGGTGCGATGTGTTAATACTCCGGGTGCTTTCCGGCGGTCGCCTTGATTCCCGTTTGAACCGAAACCGTTCTATCTGTTACCCGTAGTTTGCAAGAATTCCTGGTTCCTGGCGAAACCTGCTCCAGATTCGAACGTTATAAGCTTGTCGATAGTGTGAAAGTTAACGGTTGGACTGGCAACAATAACGTGGTGCGGTTCAGGCCGGCAACAAATACACGCAAGTCAACGTTGCAACAGATCCACTGACGTAACGCTCTCACAGCAAGCAACTGAGATTTCCTGTGTTGTGGATCGCTTTGTCTTCCGCCCACGCGCTACATCACACACACGCTTCTTTGGTTCGGCCTGTTTTGTTTTCACTGCTAATGCTCGCCCTTGACGTGCTAGAGTCGTTGCGCACCTCGGCGAATACCTCGGCTTTGCTGCTGTGAGAGGCGATCCGACGTAATTACGACACGTTGAAGCGTGATTTGATGATTGGCGAACTGTATGCAGCATGCTGCACTAGCTGTGTCAATCTTGCTATGGAATGTTGTTGTCGCAAATAATGTCGTTTGCGTTCGGCCAAATTAAGCTTAATAAGGTTTTCACGAGACCGACTGACGTTTGTTGTCTTCGATACGTCAGCTGCGTTCTCAGTCGTCGTTCGGTATTGCTCGAGGCGAGGACACAACCAACTTTTCCGTTTGCTTCCGGAGCTTGTTGCGCGCCTGGCGTCTATTTTGATTTGTCAGCGACGCCGTACCTTGCGTTGGTAACACGGAATCGATTTCTGCGTACATTAGGTGGTAACTTGACGTGTGAATGCTGGCAAGCGTACCTTTGCCTGTAAGTCCGTCCGCTGCCGATGTGAGTTGCGACAGTGGTAACTGGTGAAACAACCCATCACGTACGAATTCCTCTACTGTTTATACGCGTTCCTTATAGGCTGCTTCCAGTGATAAGATTTCGCCCCGTAGTGTACATGAGTTTGATATGTGCCTGTGAGGAGTTACTGCGAAAATAGGAGATCAGAAAGGTTTTGGGCGGCGGGACCGGATGGTTTTGCCGACATTGACATGCGTGTTTATTCAACACTTATTCGCACTGTGGTGCAACTGCTGACGCTGAATTGCCCGCAACCAGTAATTTAATCAGTTAATATAAAACAGTCTGTCTTTGTCCGAACCTGTTTAGGAATGGGCTTAATGGCTGCAGCATCAATAGCACCCATCCTATTCCCGCTCTGGTTCATGTTTTTTTACGTGAGAAGAACTCAGCAGGAGAACAAGTTCTGAATTGACTGCGCAGAAACTAACCCGAGCGCTTGCCTACTCTGCAGCATCTGCGCAAGCTGAACAACTTCAACTCGTACCTCGCCGTCTTGTCGGCTCTCGACTCTGCTCCTGTGAGAAGGCTCGAGTGGCAGCGACAGACTAAGGAAGGACTGCAGGAATACTGCAGATTAATTGACAGCTCGTCATCGTTCCGCACTTACAGGGAAGCACTGGCTGAGGCGTCGCAGCCATGCATTCCATACTTGTAAGTCATCACGGTGTGTTATTGGTGTGCTAGCATTCAAGAATCTGCCCACCGTGGGAGACAGTTGCCGCGGCAACTGCAAAGCCTGGTTTGAAATAACTTGATTATGATCTCCTCGTGCGCATAGTGACTGGCGTTACTTGTTTAGATCAGCCCAAAAGTTTCTTTCATAAAGACGAATGAAACTGCTCCTTCCCGCCTTTACCACCCCGTGATTTTCTGCTCGTTTTGACGAAGAATAGTCTACTTATTACGCTGTGTTTAATTCACTTTGACAGGGGTTTGATATTGCAAGATTTGACGTTCATTCATCTCGGAAACCCGGATGAACTGGCTCCTGGCATCATCAACTTTCGGAAGAGGTGGCAGCAGTTCAATATTCTTGACACCATGAGGCGCTTCAAGCAAAGGTTTGTAGCATTAACGATCTTCTTAGACCAGTGGTTCCCAAACTGTGGTACGCGAAGGCCTTCACAGTGGTACACGAATAGACCTACTTTCTGTTTTCTTCACAAAAAAACTATTCACAGCTATAATTTTTACCTGTCGGGTTCTGTTAATAAATTCCTGAATTTTTGTGAAGCCTACTTCGCTTGTTGGTTTCTAAAAATGACCATAATACTTCCTCACAGCCATTTTCTTCATGTTACATTTGTGTCAATTATGGTTTTCCAAACTTTTGATCGAATTATATTTGGCACATTGACTTTTCATGGAATAAGGTGGTACGTGTTGACAGCACGGGACCCGCAAATGGTACGCGATCAGAAAAAAGTTTGGGAACCACTGTCTTAGACAATGACGACAGAGCGATTCGATTCTTCACGGACATTTCCTTTCCACCGGTTGAACGAGGCAATGTACAGTATTATTGTGCTGTATAGAATGGTCTTGTGGTGATATTTCCTTCCAGAATCACGCTATAATTAGTCGTTATGGCTGCGTTTTCCCACTCCTGAACGATTCAGCTTGTCCGGTTCTCCTGGTAACAATATTTTTGTTCTTCTAACGTTAGTCAATATCCATTTCAACGAGACGACGATGTCCTGCGGTTTATCGATCGATTCAACGACCATCTTGCGTCTGAAGCTCTGTGGGATTTGTCTCTGGAAATTAAACCACGGCAACGACGTTCCAGACGAATGCCTGTGGCAAAGGTAACTGAATCAAGCGATGCCGCTGTCAGTTGAAATGATACCCATTCTTTGGTGCGCTGCTATTAATTCAACTTCGAGGCCAGTACTGTGATCTTACAAACAAGAAACGTCGTAAACGCTTTGTTGAAAATCGAAAAAACGGTTCGAAATTGTTTTCTTCCTCGTCGGGCTTTCGAAATAAACCGAACCCAGTTCACCTGCTGCGTTAAGAACGCTAGCAGCAGAGGCTGAAGGCAAGTGGGAAACCATGCACCCAACGAATGGGTTCTTTAGTATGGGTGTAACTTGCATGTGGGTTTATCTCTCTGACTTGTATGTGAGTTACAAATGAAGCGAAGTAATATGGGTACAAGTGCCCAGGGGCGTATCAAGGTTAGATGGCGCCCGGGGAAAGAAGCAAGTTTGGCGCCCCCATGTTCGAACCTGAGGTCTTTCGGAAGCAAATGTACAGTATTGAAGAAAGTGCTTGTGACATTGTTAAGACTTTTCGGCGCCCCCGCAGTGATTCATCGCCCGGGGAATTGTGGGAATTGTTCGGGGCCCCTGCAAGTGCTCACCCAAGCGTTAAGAGTAATTGAGCAATAGCGTCAGCGAATCCTGTGCGCTCACATCAAGCTGTCACCAAAACAATGTTCTGCGCCTGTTTCTTCGGCAAACTGCGTTGCGCAGCGATTTTGCCGACCATGCATGTCTTCAATGAATTTCGTGTCTGACTCATACAATAAACTGAAACAGCCCGTCTTTGGAAACCTTGTGTTTACTCGCTTGATGTGCCATCTGAAATGGTCTATAGTAGTACAAAAAGGTTGCCGACCCCTGAGTGCATAGTCAACTATCTGCTGACTATGACACGACGGTTTCTTAGCAACAAAAACAACAGTTAGTTTCACCGTACGCAGTCAGTGTCGTATAGCTATTGATCCTCGCATGTGAATGGCTGTCGTTTATAACAAATACAAAAAATTTTGGTGCTTCAGACCACTGCTCTTAAGAGTATGGTAATTCCCATACTCACGGATATTATGCCATGATCTATGCGAAAAATTACTGTGGTATTATTGTGCTTCGTATTTCTTTGTGGAGTCCTCAGTTAATTTTCGTGATTTCACGGCCGCTCTTCGTGTGGATAAGAAATTGATTGACGTTGCGTAGACTTTGAGCGGACTGCGGATTGAAACGTTCGGTGGTCTCCGGTGACTTCATAAACTTTGCCATAATGTTCGTTTTGAAATGAAACCACGTTGCAACACTCAACATGAATCAGTAGTAGTTGTTTTTAGTCTTTTTTCTTCTTAGGAACTGTTAATTGCCTCCTGCAAAACATCTGTCCCCAAAACTAAAAGAACGCTTAGCCCTTACGTCCTAATCGAGGAATTTTGAAATGGTTGTTATTATTTCAGGATGATGACCAAACAAGCGTGTCTTCGGACGTGAAATCCGTCGATACACTTGATCAGTCGACCACGACCGTGAGTCAGGATGAATCGAGCTCCCAAGTGGACGAAAGTTAAATGTGGCTGTTTGGTGTGAAGCCGATCGGTGGAGATTGGTGGACGAGAAAATTGCTGTCAAGTGCCAGTGGGTGATACGTGGCAGCCACAAGAAGACTTGCAGCAACGTAATGATGCCGACGTCATTTGTTTTTCGTAATATTTCTCGGTTGCTGTACAATCCTTCGTGTCAAGCTGGTTAGGTTTTCATCACCCAGAAATGAGATTTCACGAGTGATTACGTTTTGTGTCATGCAAAATGGTTTCTTCTCATCCCAGCCACTACTAATGAACGCAAGAACTTTACTCCGACTGTTTATTACCATTCCTCGGAAGATCCTTCCTGCGAGCAAATGGCGCTGCGCTGTTGACTTGACTTGACCTGACTTGGTTAAGTTTCAGTGCGAACTCCGTGTTGGCTGCGGTGTTTCAGTTGCTGATCTTTGAACGATTGCAGGGAGTTGAGGCAGCGTGTGGCATGTTGCCGATTCTTTTACTTGTTGACACACTGTTGCACTAATGTATACTAGGATTTCAATCAGCTCATCAGCGTATCTATCAAGACGGTTTTCCATTGGTTGTTTGTTTGTGCTACTATGATCTGCCCTATCGCATTACTTCAAGCCATGCCCAGCAAGCTACGGAGCTTGGATTATGTAGACGACCGATTCTCACCTGGACTGGACTTGTCAAGTAAAACAGTGTAGAGTGTTGGTTGCTAAACCTTGTTATCTTTAAAAATAAGTTGATGCATGTCGCCGCACCCTGCAGGTCGTTTCGGTCGCGAGAAGGTCGGCGTCCAAACTTGACGCCCATCCATACGCGATGAAGTATATTTTATTCACGCAAAAACTTTGCTATGTTTTTTTAAAGGTTCTGCTAACAGGCAGTAGTGAAACTTTCAGCAACCGTGTTAGTTTTAATGTCACGTGCTACACTTTAGCGTAAGTTGTATCCGGACGTCTCGAGTCGACCTTAAGTTGCTGGCATGTCTCTTGCATCAGCCGTTGTTTGTCAGTTACCCTGGAAGAAGCTCGACTTAGTGGCGATTAATTTTTAAAAATTCCTGATGGTTTACTCTTATACGTCCTGAGGTCGTTGTTTGTTGTTTTCGCATCGTAGTATTTCCGTATCATTCGTTACCTGCCGCCAATGATTTCGGCCTTGGCGTGAACTGTCAACTCACCGGCCCTATAGTGGATGAAGTTTCTCGGGCATTTGTGTAATATGTATTCTCTGTACGAATGATTTCTAACTGTCCTTAAATTCGCTGCCTTCTGCTGCACTGACCTTTCAGGCTTTTGCAACAGACGCGTCTTTACTTTTTCTTTTTATTCACCGTGAGTTTCCTTGCTTTTTTGATCGGCAATGAGCACTTTTCACAAATAGCTGTGGTTCGGCATTTAAAAACCCACCACCTATTCTTGACCGTTTTTTGCAACTGGTTAGTTTCATCACATTGCTGAAGTGAATATTCGCCAACAAAACAATCACGTGATCTTCTATTTCTCGAAAACGTTTTTTCCCCATCTTCATATTCGAGAAGATACCAAAATTTGGAAAGGCCGCACCTTGTAAAGTTGCTTAGCACCGCACTTGTTCAACCACGTAAGTATTTGTTGTCAAACTTGTGCATCGATCGATTGACTTTAAACCCCTGTAGCGCATCCATTCAAGAAGCGCCCTGTTGTTGGCATTGCGTGCCAAACAACTGTGAACACCGATCAATCGAATTGTCAATGTTTGCATGATTCCCTGTTGTCTTCACTGCTTACGTTTTTGCCAATAATTGTCATCACGTCGCTTGTCTTGCAGTATCTGACTTGCACCTTCGCAGTATCAAGATGTCGTTATATTTCTATTTTGCAATGCGAGTCTTTAAGCATAAGTCGGCAACTGTACTCTATTATCCATTGTTTTGTGACGTTCATGAACGTAATAAACTTAACTCTTCAGCCAAGCTCAGATAAACGTACGCCTTCCCTTCAACTCAATCTAGTAGCATTTCAAATGTTAGTTTAAGGATACAATCTCCACATATTCCCTCACCGCTTTTGACTTCAATCCCAAGAAAACAGATTCTCGCGAGACAGCGATATATTATTGAAAAGCAGGATAACTACAAATAAATTGTTCAGTTTTTTGTTTGATTTTGAGCTTAAAATGACTAACGCCAAACGGGGCGCGACTGAAGAAGTTTTAGAACCTCTTCTACAACAACCCCCATGAACTTCACGTCAGCGAGAGCTTTACACAGTTCCGCAACCAGGGGGTGGGGTGGGCAACCCGGCAATTTCCCTCTCCCCAAATTTTCAAAAATCATGTTCAGTTGTTAGGTACAACAAGTTATAACCATTNCCCCCCCCGAAAATGGTGCAACAAAAAGCTACAATCAGTAGCTTGCCGCACTCAAAAAATCAGCTCGTTGCGGTCCTGGTTTTACGTATCGTAGAAGTGTAATTATATCTACCTGTGACCTCTGCACAGATGTAATGACGTATCAACCAGCCGGGTAGTTTGGGCGACTCTGCAGTCGTGTCTTCAGGAACCACAATCGCTGATTCGCACCAAAGTAGCAATGCAAGAATGTCTGTTTCCTCACTGCTGTATGGCCAAGAGGAGTTGGACTCCAAGACGCTGCCATGCTAAATCTTCGAAGGCGTTCCACATTAGCATTGCAAACAATGTTGAATTTACATTAACGAGGCAAAATTACACGGAGATCCGCCGCGGAGCAAGAACAACCTTGATGGAGACGCAGCTGTTGCGGCGACACTTGAGATTGCTGGGACATGCCACCAGAATGCCCACTAGGAGTCTTCCGTGCCACATGCTATATGGTGAGATCCGCACCAGCGTCCGCTCAGTAGCTGGACAGAAATTAATGTCAGTCATCGCCGTCGCAGTACTCAATCTTCTATACATGCAAGTCTTTCCTGTGAAGTACTGGTTAGTTTATTTATTGGTTGGCATGCAAAGCGACGGATATGTTTATCGACAATTGGCGGCAGGCTTGCATAACGCTTTTTTGCGGTGAAGCTCTTGCCCAAGAGGCGCTACGGCGAATCACTCAGTGGCCGTGGATCGAACACCTAACCTTCCAAATGGGAGGCGGACACAACCACTGAGCTAATCGCCGCCCACTGGTTAGTTTTCAACAGAATATCGCCGCTTTTGCCTTCATGATTTTTGTGTTTTTAAAATTAATGAATGTAATTTTTGTGAAGGAAACATACCTTCTTTGCCTGTTATTCTTCATAATGCTACATGCTTTTTTAGATTGTATGCACATGAGTTGTGTGTAGTAAGCATAAGTACATAATCTGTTCAAAAGTAACTTTAACTTGCTGAACACGAAGTTTTCGTACTAAGTAGCATTTAATTACACATATCTTCCAAATCTTAATTGGGATATCTACTAGATAACTTAAAGGATTATTTGGTCTCCCAGTTGCAAGCCTGAGAATACTTTCAGGCACTTACTAAGATAATTTGGTTTTACTGTTTCGAACGCGGCGTTTTGCAGTAAACTACAATAACATGCAAGAAAAAGCGCTAAAGGAATGCATCAAATCATTCTTAGAAGTGTGACGTGCCCTTTTCTCTATCTCTAGAAATCAGCTAGCTGTAGGGCGAGGAACGTGTAGGGACTGGGGCACAATTGGCCCCCAAACAAGCATGCCCGTAAATTGGGAGTGCAGGAAAACTGTTCTTCCCCTTGGAAAAATGTTTTGGACATAGTTTAAAACTATTGCACATAGTTTAAAAAATTTGGGCCCCTCTCAGAAAACTCTTCGCCCCCCAAACATTTTATCAATTCACTCACTCCAAAGCAACATGTCGTGTTCTTTTAGGCTAGCGCTAGCCTACCAGTCTAAAGCTTCTAAACATGAAAATTGAAAAGCCGTAGAACATTAAAAAATGTATTTAAAATAATAACGAAAAACTAGAACTTTTAAATTTCTTTCAAAAATTTATTTTTGGTCAGCGAAGTGTCGCCCGCGGCCCCCACCCCCCCTTGCTACGCCACTGCTCCGCAGTTATTCGGCGCCAGGAGCGGACACAGGGGGGATGCATCCCCCCACCCGACCTAAACAGGCGTTGAAATGACACTTGATTTCATTGCAAATCATCGCCAAAATATTTTTGTACTGTACATTACTTAGTCGCTAAAGATGCTGAAAATTAACTTATGTTAACAATTAGTCAAAAAGGTTTCTTCTTTTCATTAGACGAGCTGACCTTGTTTATGGAACCTGATATAAAACAGTCAGTGATCGCATGGGCGGTCGCAGGGGGAGCAAAACGGGGCAAAGCTAGAGGTTTGGGGCTGTCAGGACAAAACTTAGCTGAAGGGGGCCCATTGGCCACGGTAGAGGGCCACTAGCCAACACTCAGAAAAAAAGCTAAGAAATAATAGTGCACCCGGATGTTGTAGATGTTTTTTCTGGCTAAAAAACGCAGCCAGCCCGAAAAACGCAAAAAATGACAACCTACTGAAACCAAAATTGTGATAAATATCATACTATCAGCTAAAGTGGGCCCAGTTTTTACATTTAGTTTGCCAGGGGGCGGGGGCGGGTCGCCCTTTCTTGCCACGCCTGGAAATTGGGACTAAGAACCAAATAATTCTAGAAAAACCTGAAGTCGGCATCTTAATTCCGATTAATTGATTTGGATCTTACAACGACAGTTTTTTTGCTGGTATGAAACTCACACTGCACAAGAGTCAGATTCACAGTTTTAGTCTCATGCAGCGATGAGCTTGCAGTTCACTCATGTACCCTACTTTGCCTGCAGAGGTTGGTTGCGAAAGTCTCGAGCGGATTGTTCTACTGTTGGTCTTCATTGCGTAACAATAACATGGCAACAAATCTTCAAAATTTCACTTTATATTGCGGTAGCAGGCGTTCTGTTGCATGAGGCTGTTGAACGTACACATCTTGGCAGGTATTGCAGCGAGACAGTGACACTCTAATAATGGTAAGCCATGCACATTTATACTTTGTGAAAAGAAACATTAGTGAGTCTATAGCAATGCTTCCACAAGTTTGAAAATTCCATTATTAGTGCGGGTGTGACAAATGTGCCTAAGTGTCAAATTACACTTATGCAGGCTTCTTTACATGCAGTATAAAATTACGTGGCTTGTTAGATTACGTCTGCGCAAGCTTGTGGGAATACGTCTTAATCGTGAAGGATTGGTTCTGACATCTGAGTGAATACTGAGTACAAAGCCATATTGGCTGCGGCAAGTTTTCATAATTCATCTGGTAAATTTTACAAAACTTGCGTGGTGTTTTAAGTTTTGTAAGTTTGTCCATTGTCGTTTCAACATACAGGTCTACTTAATTGTCCGGTTTGTGTAGCAAGGTGGTATTGATCGCTTTGGACGAGATCCCAGCCGTTTGCAACTCTTGTTTGTAAGTGATGCTGGCAAGTCCTGCATCTGTTCCCACAATCAGGGGGAGAGCAACCGGGCAATTCCCCCCGAAATATTCAAAAACATATTCAGTTGTTAGTTCAGTTGAATATATCAGCTGGGTGCGGCCTTGCTTGCTGAGTAAAGAGTAATAATTTTTGTTTAGTTGAAAACCATGGCAATGCAATGCTTTTTTCTTTAAAGATCATGTATATTTATCATATAATTCACAA
>JGI24159J19872_10000265_pt1 | contig 41547 bp, 22 predicted proteins | sample Ectturendosymbi4_FD_19872 | JGI IMG/M metagenome (IMG submission 19872) | reverse complement strand
ATATCATTTTTCCCACTCGAAACTAAGAAAACAACCTTTTGTTGTTAAAAATTTAATAGGAAAATGTCAAATTTCCTTCTGCCCCCCTTCCGATGCCCATGGTTGTGCATAGTGTAAATACTGGAGCATTTATATCATGGCTGACATTTACCTTAGGTATAAGATCCGTGTGGAGGTTGGTGCTAATGAAATACAAACTTGTACCTTAGCGCTTGTAATCACTAACCGAAAGTAAAACAAGGAGTCACGCTTTTCGCAGCTGTTTCTGACGCACCAGCTTGCTGCATCCAACCTAATGGTGATGTAAACTTCATTTCAAGACCATATCGCAAAGATTCCTCTCTGATAACTCTGGCGTGCTGCAAATACTGTATAACTTAACCTTGTCTGCAGCATCAGCCGCAACCTTAAATGATCATCGTAGATTTTTGTTTTTGTACAGTTGTAAAACTAAATGCGTGAATATAGCGGTGATATACGTTTTATACGCCTTGATTCTTATACTCTGGTTTTTCATCAATGATTTCCCATTATCTTGCCGGCGAGTAAAAAAACAGTTTTGTCAAGTAATCAGGGTCCAACCTGTACTTAGTCTGAAAGTGTTACAACTTTCTTCGGATTTTGATTGCCACCCTATCCAAACTATCTTTTAAATCGTTCAACTGCAACGGGAAGACTCAGCAGCAAAATCTAACGTAGAAAGATGCTTTTTATTTTGTCAGTATACTGAGGGCACTGACACTGCCATTACTCGCAGATAGCTTGCAATCTGTTTTATCAATAAAACGCATGTGACTAAAACGAAAAAAATTGAACTTTTTTTCCAGTAGATTGGATTTTGTTATTTAAACGTTCATGGATTTAAAAAAGGACTTCAACAGCTTATGGTAGATTGGCTAGATCAGCGCTTGCCAAACTTTTTTGAGCACGACCCAAATCTGAGTTTGGTGAACGCGCGTCAAACAACGTATGAAATATTGATGATTGTATGAGTGATTTTAGCAGTAAGTTGCTAATTTCGTTCATAATGTCAGCAATCTACTCTTTTCTCAAGTACCTAAGCAACACACAGGCAAGCAGTGGTAACGTTGAAAACAAACAACCTCGGTTTGGATCACCTCGGCGCGACCCATTTTTTGACCCTTCGCAACTCTTGTTCGGGTTTCGACCCACACTTTGGGAACCACTGGGCTAGATCAGCTTGCCAAACGCTGTGTTAAGCTGCGGCGACAAGTAGCCTATTTCTTACCTTTACTGCAGAGTCGTGGTGATAACTGATTGTGGCTTCGTTTTCACAAAACCACAAACATTTTCACGCTTTGTGTAGACTGAGTGGGTCAAACGTATGCAAATTTGTTTAGAGGACATGTCCAACTTTCGTATTTCATAGTGTTTAATGATATAAAATCCAAACATTTTTCAAACGAGTTGAGGGCCTCTAGCTTACGTTATCACCTGCATACCTCAACCAGTCGCTTAAGAGTTGGATAAGATCCACATCTTACATGCGCGCAAGTTTTGTAGACCAACTTCGGGAGTCGTTGTCTTAAAGCAAAGTCACTGCTTGCCTTCGATTAAACGTGTGTTGTTATACATCAGCAGGTGTGTAAACAGGTACGCCGGAACGGGGGTGCATGACGGGGGCATTGCCCCCTATCCTTTAAAAGGGGGGGGGGCAACGGGGGCACAGGTGCCCTTACATAACAGCATCATAGGTAATTTGAGGGACNCTAGAGAGAGGTGAAATAAAATGAAATATCAGGGGCATTTCCCCCNGCCCTTTCAAAAGAGAGCAACAGCGGCGGAGGTGCCTTTTCGTAACTGAATCATAGGTAATTTTTATGGGTTATCAAGATCGACTTGAAACAAACTTATTGCAACTATTCCCGCACCAACCAACTTCGGAATGGTTTTCTATAATTTCTGCTATTATTTTTGCGATCAACGTGGTTGCTGCGCAAAAACAAGCACAAGTAACAATTTTTTTTGTTTTTTACAAGCTTCCATTGCCCTCAACTCTTTTACTGCCCCCCCTGCCCTACCACTGTTCCGGCGTCCCTGTGTGTAAATATAAAAAAAAGCAATCATAATGGCGGCAACGATGACTTCTTGCTCAACTGTAATCTTGGCTGAAAAAAGCATATTGCAGATCTTGCACTTATAGCATCGACATTTTCACAAGCGCTTTCGCAATAAACTTTTACGAGCAAATGGCGATTTTGATCCAAAGTAGAAGCTTAGAACTTTACTAAAAACAAACTTTTGAAACTTGTCAATTCAGTGAAGATAGACTTCTACTTGCTAGCTTAAATCTGAACACAATTTTTCAGAAAAAAGCGCCAGAAAAATGCACCTTCCATTGATGATGCACAATTTTTCAGAAAAAAGCGCCAGAAAAATGCACCCTTTAAAAACAAGGGGCATTAAATATTCACATGTTGAAATTTGGTTGTTGTTTGCCCCCCACTATCAAAATTTCTGGCTACGTGCCTGAAGCTGAGTATTTATCGCTGGCCAGCATGCATAACTGAGCTGGGACCGTACATCCGTGCATGCGCCTCAGATTGAGTAAGGCTGATCTAAACCACTACTGTTGCACATTCAAGCAGGAAAACGTGATCAACAGATCTGTGCTCCGTTACACGGGGTGGCGCCCAAGATTTACTGTAGCTTTGTGAGGAAGCGTGACGTTGTTTTAAGAGTTCACGAGACTTTGAGAAAGACTGAAAAATTTTTTGCAATACTATCCATTTCAAAATTCCTCAAGATCTATCGTTCATATTACAAGTCTGGAAAGGAGTGTAATGCTGACAAAACTGACTGCACGACCAGTAATTTTTTTAATTTGTTATAGAGAACGCAAAGCATAACAATTTCCTACAGCCAGTACACCTGATTTTTTGGTACAGTTATTGCAAAGTCAGCTATAACAGAAAAATATAATTTTCCGGTCGTGGTAATGTGATTTGCGACAACAGATCAAACTTTTTCTGAAGCGCTGTTAGGGATAGACAAAGCCTTGAACTGTCGAGTTGTTACTTCCGCTCCTTCTTGCACAAATGGGGTATGGCCTCCTCTGCGGCCTGTGATTGTGGTACAGAAGAACAAACCGTCGATCATGTTGTCCTCCAATGTCCAATCCATCGACCTCCCCATGAACTTCACGGCCTGACGGTTTTGGACGATGAGACAACCGAATGGCTGCTCAACACCTGCCCCGAGATCCAGTGCGGCCAAGCAGTGGTTTGAAGATCTGACTCAAACGACGAAGAAGAAGAAAGCTTTGAACGTTTATTGCTTCACGCCTTTTGCTCATGAAGGTGCATGTCTAAAAAAATAATTTCCTGAGTCAACAAGACAGATGTTAATGTATATTTACAACTCGATATATCCTAGTGGAAATCTTATACAGCTTCCTCTAAACTTTTATCAAGCAAAATTTTTCCTGTTGAACCAAAACGCATTTAAGGAGCTACAGTGACCACTGAAGACAACAAAATTGCTTCATTCTACTCACAGTATTACCAGACCACTCTCTGAAAAAGATTATTTTGAAGGAACGAATGCATCAGCGAAGCGCCGGATTGCTGATACAGCTCTGGTCAAACCAGTCCGTAATATAAAATTTGTTGTAGTGACACCATCTCCTCATGAAAAGCACCAGGATACTTTCTACAAAAGTCAAAATAATTGATTGCCGAAGTCATCACATTTGTTTACATTATTCATGAAGTCACATGTCAAACATCCAGAATTATCTTGCTCACACGTTGCGCTGCTTGTTTATGTTTTGTGATCAGCCGACGCTGTAATACCCCTCAAAACGATGCAGCGACAAGCACAAAACGATGCAGCGACAAGCATCTTCATCAGATCTGAAACCTTTCCCCTCTGCTATTAAAAAATGATAGGCTGTTTCGTCATAGCAAGCGTGTTATCGATTTGAGACGTTCAAGCATTAGGGCTGCGCTGCGTGCCAGTTTACGAAGCTACTTAATTTGCATATTATTCGGCGATTGAAAACATTTTCTCTCTCTATCGTGTTGTAATAACTTTCATTTCCTCCAGCAACACAGATGATGTAAAGTCCTTTAATCAATGAATGCTGTTGGAAAATGTGCTCTTAGCACTTCCAGAATAAAAGGTTTTCACCTTAAAATAAGGTAAATACTCAGAATATTGTAAAAATTTAACACGTAAAAACTCTTGTGTTGTTAATATGCAATTAACAGTGTTCGTTTTCATGACCTGCAAATATTTGTACTGAAATATGCGAACAGTTTAGCAATTTTTGATCGTTGGTGGCGAGAATAAAAGTAATTTTTAGCAAAGCTCGGTCTTTCTTGTTAAGTTATGTTGTTGTAAAAAACTCTTGGGTGTTAATACTGTTCGTGACGATTCAAGTTTTATCTGCTTCGTATCATTGTAGTGTTGAAATTGCAAGGAAAGGGGTTGTATATCTTGTCAACGCCGAGCATGGGCGTCGGCGGAAGGGGGGAAGGTGGCGCCATGGCACCTTAGATGTTTGAATCTGATGTAATATCACTTGCTAATTACAACTATTTAAAAAAAGAGAAATATTCTCACTCTTCCTCGACTGCACGTAAAAAAGCTTAGTGTTCTGCGGCATAGCAGACGTGTTCTGATATCAAAGCTGAACAGACTTGTGCAAAAAGACCACGAGTAACTCAAAATAGGATGATCTGCATTGTCTTCACTGCCTCTACGAAAAAAGGTAGCCTTTTAGTGCAGCCGTAAAACTAACTGTTTGCATAATGAGCATTGCGTGCGCTGCTTCGCTTTCATAAATAATATCTTTGTGTCAGTTCATTTCTTCGCACTTATGCTACCCATCAATTTGACTTTCCACCGTTCCTGTGTCCCTCTCATAGCTTAATATTAGAGGTTTATCAGACTTTCGACTTTATCAAAGGGAGTTGTCATTACAAATATACCAGATGCTCTAACTAGAATATTAAATCTTATATCTTGTACGGCTCAGGTTTAGTTAACGATTGCTCGAAAGATCCGGAATTTTCATTTCATGTTTCCTTACTTTATTATTTCGTTGAGGTTAAAGTTTTTTCCACAGAGGCTTGTTGTTTTTTGCAACTGTGGCAGCACAGTACATTAAAATATCATTTGCATGAAAGATCCCTTCAAAGAAATGTGCATTAGCCTTGCTTTAATAATTGCCGTTATTAAAGCTGGCGGTTCAAAAAGCACAATCGTTTCTGTGGGTTGATGGGCTTAGCTTGACCATTTCGAAACCAATCTTCCAATGTCTGGCGTTTTGTTCGCGCCATGTGTTGGCCGTATTGTGCTAGTTATGAGTGAGGGAAATTTCATTTCTTACATTACTCCAAACAGTATGTTTTTTCCATTTGTTCATAAGCAATATCACTCACAGGGGCTCATGCAGGTTCATTTATTTTCGCAAATTCGGGTTGGAAAGAACATATTTGCCTACATCTTTATTTGATCTAAAGCATTTGTCAAAAATAGCCTTTTTCTCTGCAAAAGAACAGCTATTAAACCTGTTGTTTCGCCTATTGGATACCTTTCCCACTCTTCATTAAATTAGATCATAGTACGTTCGTTTTATTTGGTTGTGATGGTTAAGACCTTCCTGCGTTAGCTGCACGCTGATAAATTTAGGTTATCTGTTCTCACCACTGCAATGCTGTTTCCCATGCCGCTTTCCGTCAAACATTGGCACTTAATTTACTATGCTGCTTTGCTTGGCTTAAAACATACAAGACACCAAAATGCAAAAACTCTCAAACTGGCGTAAACCAAAATCAGTTCGAAGAAAAATGAAATGTCCTGGCACATGGCAACTAAAATATGTTTACTCTGACGAGATACCTACTCTTCTCTTATTCTTAGTGTTGAGTTTATGACACGCATTGCTCACATCTACTTATTTCTGTCTTAATTTTTTTGATCCATTAACCTCACAATTCATGTTATTTTAAATCGTTGGAATTTCCAGCGGTAAGGGAGGATAATGTAAACTTTTTCGATCACAAGCCTGTTTTCATATAAAGAGGTTCATGGCTGGATACTTGACAGAATTACTTTCTAGCTGCAGGTTTGTCATTTCAAGCTTATCCGTAGTTAACAATTTGTGATATTAAATTTTTGCTTCTTGCACAAAAGTGAAAAACTATTTTTCAATTCATGTCAAAAACTGGAATGTTTGTAAAAATCTACTGTTTGAATTTCCGAAAGGTAATTCCCGGACATTTTGCAGCTAAAGTTTATTGATTTTCACTGCACGCAAAACTAGTGCTGAAAACCTTAGAAGGACATCCTGTGTTGTAGCGATGTTCTAGTTGTTTTTCTGTGATTAATTTCAATTTTTCGGCAGATATAGCATCTGGCTAAGGATAAACAACCACTGTCGACTAGCAGATATTTTGAAGCAAAAGAGTTGCAAAAAAGTTTTACCTTTAGGAAGTGCCTTCCTGCGGGTATGCTCCGTGCATTCACGACACATTTTCTCAAGAAGCATTCTGACGCCAGAGCTTAGGATTAAGAGCTGAGCAGAACAAGGGATCGACCGGACGGGCATCGATTGGATCGAATTTCCACTTAGTGTAGTATCTCGCATTTAACACGAAAGCTATTTTGATTGCAGCCGGCAATTTCGATGTTCTGTCCAAACAAATCGACGACATCGTGTCTGCATTGAAAGTGTATGTTTTTATTGTCCCTGTCGCGTCACTGCACCGAGACCACCCGTCTGTTGTCTTTGCCAGTTTCCTCCGACTTGCACCACTGTATCGGTTTGGATGATCAATCGGTTACGATGTATTACAAGCGAGCTATTGAAAAGAACCAAGCACGCCGTTGTTGATATATAAAGAATGCCAGAATGAATTTTTCAAACATTGTTTTTTCTTTCATTAGTGCGCGCGGTTGGAAATTGTTTTTAATTTAGCGTTGTTGTTCGTGCGTTTCGAAATAAAATATCTTCTGAATTTCTCCAAAACCTGAGTTCAAGGTTTATTTCAGTGTTAGCTTCAATTGCTACAGGCTTGCCTACATTCTACGCAGGGATCGGCAAGCTTTTTGGACTTCTAGCCAGTTTAGAGTTTCAAGAAGCCACACTTAAGCCGGAAGAAAAAAGGAGTCCAAGGAATAGTTGTTTTCCTAAAAAATGCCATACGATCAATGGGAGACATGATGTTGCATGCGATTAGAGATGCAATATTAGGTTCCACTGATGAAGAGTTCGCCAATGAAATGTCATTAAGCTGATTGTCAGTCAGCTGAGACCGAAGCTTGTTCATACAAAACTTCACTTTTGAAAACAGCTGTTCGCAGGAGTCCGTGCTGCCAAATATGGCGATCACACGCTCAGCGTGGGTCAACAACATTGGAACCTGAGCACGTGGAAGTTGACTGTAGATGATATTGAGAGCAATGGAAGAAAAATTAGTTAAGAACGTCCGAAACCGGCAGCTCAATTAACTCCAATAACGCTCAACAACTGAAGACCTGTATTCATACAAAAAGCTTGTTTCAGTCAAGAATTTACAATGAGAATTTGCAATTGATTCCGTAGTTGATCCAGCACTTCCTGCCATTACATGAATTTGACTGAACTAAAATGCTCAAAACCGCTTACCTTCCTCTCCTTAAAGTTCCTTACATTGTTGTTGCTTCCTTTTTCTAACATATTTGTATCCTTCACTGTGCGAGATTGCAAGTATTGTCTTGACTTGCTGCAGCCACGAATCATCAGCACTTACAAATTATTTGCGCTTCGCAGAAATGGTACAAAATCGATTTTTTAAAAGCATAGGAAACGGTATATTGGCAATGTACGCAATACCATAAGCAATATATAGTTAACTTCAAGCAGTGGCCAAATAACGCTAAGAAAAAGTTGTACTGATGCTCAACGTCAGTGCAAACCTTTGTCTTTCCAAAACAAACCATGTGGTTGCAGTTATGACATGAAGCAATGAAATTAAACCGTTATTTATCAAAAACGTGTTGTTATGCAATAATTAATACAATCATCCTCAGCAATTAACTTGAACAAACGGCCATCTGTCTCGAGCTTTGGGCGATGAAAATGACTACGCATTTGTTGTTTGTCGATTATTTCGAACTAAAAACATTTAACTAGTATATTCGTGTTCAAATAAAGCTTTGCCAGATTTGGGAAAGGAAGTCCACTAGGTGAGGAACAACATGTGAAACGCTAAATGTACAATTAGGCCGGATGCAATGATAAACAAGAAGGGCGTTTGGCCGGACTGGAATGCAAACTAGGGCGTATCCGGCCTAAAAGCCAGAGGTTGCCGACCCTGGCCACAGGATGCTTTCAGGCAACGCCGAGTTCTTACACGCGTGCTTATCAGACAGAACACTAACATTCTGCAGTCGCTATTCAACATGTACACCTATACACCTATTATCCAACGTTTCTTGTATAAAATTTTTTCTCTTGGGTCAGGGCGTTTTACTTTACTTCAAATATTTCAAAAAATACAGTAATTTTTCGAATGACAGAACCGACGACTTTTCACAAGAAGCTTTGAGACAGCTTGAAAACAAACTCAATTCACCATTGTGCTGAAGATGAAAGTGTAAAAATTATTTCCTTGATGATTGGGTCAATTCCAAGGTCGTTCGGAATATATAACCAGTCAGGGCAACACCGATTAAGCCGCAACTGATTACGTATTGATTTGCCACTTTTTGGCAGTACGGTATGGTCACATGCGAAGTTGTTTAACCGTATGGTAACAAATACTATGTACTTTTTGCCCATTTCATGAGCTGATTTTTTGACACTGATTTGCATTTACTACTGTGCACGTGAATTTTCTCATGAAGGAAAAAGGAAGTTATATCAGGTAATATCCGGAATTCAAAACCACTTTATTTTAAAAGACATTTAAAACATTGTTTGCCATGATAAACATGATAAAAAAATTAAAGAGACAGAAAACAAGCAAATGCAACTTCCCTACAACGCCTGATGATGTATTTTAGCCACAAAAGTGCGTCACATTCATGAAGTTCATTGCAGAAGAGTAGCTTAACGTGGTAGTTCCTAAAAAACTGCCATATACATTTAGGAAATCTAAACTTAGCACGGCTTGTTTACTCTGCAAACGAAACGTAGTTTCGTAAACACTGCCAGTATTTCTCAAAAAAAAATAAAATAATTTCACAGTTTAGTTGGAGCAGGAGCCTTTTTATAACATACTTGATGTTGTTTTGGAAGAGATCCACAACGTAGTTCGTAACAAGCAAGGAAAACAGAATCCTTTGAAACGCCAAACAAGGTAAATGTTTAATCTTCTTGAAATGTGTTTCCGTCATCCATTAATCAAAAATTTCATTCACAATCAACGAATCTCTAAATTTCTACAAAAGATTATTATGAATTTGTATTCGTTTTTGCCAAATTTACAAAATGTAAGCCACCGCTAGGGCTTGAATGGGAACAAAATGCAGTTAAATTGTCGTTTCCAATTGTGAAAAGAAAACTGTTGAGGAAGGAAAACAACATCACTAGGAAACAATGCTTTGTTAAACCGTTGCCTTTGCTTTTGTTCGTCACAAGAGTTGATTTGCTGCTACTTCGAACGTAATAGTTGATTTGCACAAAAGAAACATTAAGATTTCGAATAACCAGCTTTTTTCGAAAAGAAGTGGTTGACAAAGCAGGTGCTCTTTGTTCGCGTTCTCTTGCAGTGTGTGCTGAAACAACTAAAAAATGAGTAACTGTATTCGGCTACAGTGCCCCTGCCCAAACTCTTTTCAGAATGATACCGGTATCCGTGCGGGGGGTCTTCGCTATATTGTCACCTGATCGACATAATCTCGCCTTTCGGTCGGCGACCGTTGACACATTGCTTTTGTTCCGGACATGGCGCGCTTTCGCTGGGGCGAAGTCGTTGACGCCATTAATTTTTCGCCTTGGAAAGTGTGGGTACGCGCCAGACGCTGCCATCATGATCACCGCACTCGTCAACGGGGCAAATCGCCAAAGCTGAAGTTGGTCGAAAGCGGACACGTAGAGCGAGAGGCGAGAGTTGTCCGTTGTCGATTTTTGCCACTGCCAGCCTTTCCGCGCATCGCACCGTTTCGACGGCTTGCTACGAACAATGCTTGACACATGTGAATATGAATCACTATCCCTTTCATGCACGGCCGGTAGGGTTGTGATGAGGCGATCCACAAGCCGGATTTCGGAGCAAAGAGACGTCGAAGACAGGAAACTCTCTATTTTGTTTGCCCTCCGCAATATATCAGCAGATAAGGATCTCTGCAAATTTTTCGTGATTTTTGTGGAGCCCGCGAGACGGCTGCTTCTAAGCATAAATCAATCGACTTTGCTAAAACGCTTGTGAAGCGCATCAAAAATAAAACATTTGAAAATTTAGTGATGCAGTAAAAAGTGAATCTGACAGTTCTCAGAAGCAGGTGGCCAACTCATACCTCTCGACTGCTTCACTAAGCCCCTTGATGTACTTTTTCTTTTGTTTAACCATGTGAGTCCTTATTTTCTTTATATCCCGATTTGTATTTCAACATTAAAACCACACAGATGTCCTGAAATCAAATCACTTAATCCTAAAAACAGCACCAAGCATGAAAATTGCTGGTTTTGTCTATGCTATCACTTTATGTTGATATGAGCACTACTGGCTGGGGATTCAGCAACGCAGAGCTTCCTTTCTGTATTGAAGCTGATATGATGGATGCAAACTGGTCTTTCCTGCAAACAAGATAAAAAATCCGTTGAGTCTTTAGCAAATGCAGTTTTGTAAGTTTTGCCAGCGAGATATGTTAAAGCTTCTGCGGCGTCTGCAAAAACAACGCGAAAGTCAAATCGGAGAAAGAGACGAGCGCGCGGGAGAAACGTGGCGAAAGCAGTTAATGTAATTTAGGTCGACAGATTCAACAGATGCTTGTGTTTGCCCAACAAATGGATCGAAAAGTCGAACTGGTGCGAGAAAACTCAATGTGATTTTTTTTCTGTCAGCGAGGCTGTTTGCATGCTACGGAAAAGCGAGCGGATTGTTGCGACAAGCGATAAAACTCCGCCACTGAGCTTCCAAAATTCCGTTCGTTTAGCGACAGCAACCAATTTGCCGTCACGATGGCCGTTGCGCTGTTGCGCAAGGACAAAACCAACACGTCACGGACGCGAATTTCTTGCTGCTGCGCGACGGAACTGGTCCTGACTGAGAGAAGTATCTATCATGACATAATCTCCCGGCACCGGCCTGACTCTTTATTCCGTTGATCGCTAAACATTCAGCGCGAGCAATATCTCTCGGAAAAAAGGTTGCAGGTTATTTCTATAACGAAGTGCGAGCTTGATGCCACGAGGAAATTCCGCTGTGAGCGACAAATCCGCGGAAAAGCCTGGGAGCGTCCAACAAGGCATTTTGCTTCTTGTTGTACTGCTTGGCTTGTTCAGGCTTTGTGGGGCGCCATTACCCTTTAGCTCGGGTTAAATCTGTTTATTTATATCGCTACCTGAGAGTGAAAAGTTACGAGGTCAGTCATGCTATTTTTGTGGAAAAGAAAGATAAATTTTACTAAATTTCACGTTGACTGTGTTTACTTTTACTCAAACAAAACATAACGGGAAGCTTTCGAGGAGAAAAATGTCGCATTTTAAATTTGGACTTCAGGACTCGGGTGAGCGCGAGATGCCTGAAGGACGTCAAAAAAGAAGTGCCTTTCAACTTTCTTTGGAAAATGTACCTTGCGTCGTAAAAGGTGTTTATATCAGCTGTTTCAAGGCATAAATGCAAGTTCCGCCACGCTTTGCTGTACAATTTTTTTTCTTGAAAATGTAAACGAACGATTCGCACACAGGTACTTGGACATAAACTAGTGAAACCAATGCACCTTTCAAGCAAGTCAGAACAGTCAGAACTTGCCATTATCGCAAAGCGCTCGGAATCGAGTAAATAGTGTCCAGCAAAGCTGGTAAATAACCTTGTGGCATTGCCTCACTTCTCACGTTGAGACCTCCCTTTTTGTTACTTAATGAATTACAATTCCTTTTATATAATTTGCTTTAAAATTCCCTTTCTAAACTTTGTTATGATCGTCTTGCATCCCCTGAATGTATAGGTTGTTAAGGAGAAATGTTACTTTCCCCAAAGAGTGAGCTTTGCTGATTTATCCTGTACAAGATACATGCTGTGAGTTGCATAATATCTCTCTTGTTTCAAGGGATGCTTTCATGGGCGTCGGAAGGAGGCAAGGAAATTTCAGCAAAAAAGGTTGTTTGGTTATTTTCGAGTGGAAAAAAACAAATTTCACCACTTTTGGCCCAGCCCCTAGAAAAATTTTGGAAAAATCCCCTGATGGCCCCCCTGGAAAAAACCCTTCCGACGCCCATGGGTGCTTTATTCTTTGTTAGGGTTTGACCCGGTATATCTGAACTAATGTCTTTGAAAAATGTGAAGCAAAAAACGAACAACACAATCAACTGTTTCATTCAAAGGCTAATGGTAACTTCCACATTAGACCTGTCATGCCATTTGTTAATAGTGATTCTATTATGTTACAACGTGTTTCGTTCATATCCCTAATGGAATTTGACAATTAACTCACGGGACATATGGCCCGCACACATACACAAAGCTCGCATGTATGTACGTACCCGTAGGTACGACAAAAACACGCACAACGTGGCCTTTACAATGATAAAGCAACGGAGCAAGAGCACGTACAGTAGGTCACCTCAGTGACTGGGGTTGGGCCAAGTCGATCCTCCTGACAATTAGTCTGTGCACAAACGTTGAAAATGACGGAAAAATCAAAGGCCTGTCCGCAAATTTGTTCAATAATTTTTTCAGACAACAAATTTTTCACAACTCTTTGTTTGTCACGATTTGTGTGTTTTTATACGTTTCTTCGGGCGCTGATTGCGAATATGATGCTTAAGTATTTTTTCTGTAATGTCAACGGTTTGACTACAATATTTGATTTAATAAAAAGACATTTTTGTCGATCACAGTTATGAACGACGTAGGTTACTACATAAACACGCTAGAAAACACGACTCGTGCATTATGATTACTGATTGAAATAATGCTTTTTCACACGTGATCAAAATTAGACACTTCATTTATAAGTGGTGCTGTCCTCCCGAACCACATTCCAGATAGTCTCCCACCAAGTCTTCATCCTACCTTCCTTGGTACCGCGTTTCCATAACTTCAATATCTTGGTGGAAACGTTCGCACGTCCTCGCTAGCATCTCCCAAGTAATCACAAAACATTCCAAAAGAAATTGCAAAAAATTAATTTTGGAGACATACAACAATCATTTCCTATCTAATTTAACGCGACCATTACATGGTCTTCCATTGCATGATCGCCAAGAAAGCCTTGTACTGTTCTTCGAAATACTTGCCAACCTTTTTTATCCAAATGAGACATCGATTCCTCCAATTGCTTTTGTGCCAAGTATTTTCTTATCTGGGGTGGAACGGTTATGCCATCCTTATGCTTTGCTTCAAAGAAGTTTGGAAACATCATAAGAAATGCCTTACTTTCATGTGATGTGCGTTTACAAATTGTTCTGCAAGCCCGATTTCGATGTGTAATAAAGACAACTGCAAAGTTCTACTTCTTCCAACGTGGTAGTTTTTAGTTTTCTGAGCTACTGTAGTAGCGAATTGGAGATCCGTTTTTAACTTTGGTGAGCCCGACGAGGTAAGTTTTTCACGTGCTGGCCAATTTTTCTCTCAAATAATATTGCACAATAGCCGTGCTGTCCCACAAGCATTGAAAAGCAAGATTTCTTCGTGTATCCTTCCCGCAAACCGAGTAAAGCCATGAATTTGAAGTCTCCACATGCATCTCAATTGTGATCCTTGCATTTAATCAATGGCAGTAAAATTTTTACAGTTCCATAAAATTATTTCATTTGAAAAGAATGTGCCACTGGCAGTAATGTACATGTATTTAAGTTGTGAAGAAGAATTGCTTGTAAGCTCTACTTTGAATTGTTAAGCAAACGTCAGTAAGGAGCAAAGTAATTAACTCCAATCTATTGGAAGAAGACACTTGCACCATGTAGCAAAGTAAAAGGTGTTCAGATACAAAGAAAAACTTGCCTAGGTCACGTCTCTTCCTCGATTTGAAAACCTTGCAGTTGCAGTTAGGATCCAGAAAATTCTATTCTTTGAGACGTGAAGAAAGAAACTCTGCTTTTGATTTTACCAGACTCAAATCTTCAACTAAATCATCTATTTTACTTCATAACGCAGTTATGTATATACATGGCTCCACCCGTGGAAGAGAAAATGCAAAACTTATGTATGTATGATTTGCCAGCCAAAATAGTAATTAAGCACTCTAAATTAGCCCAGCAAAATTTGACGAAGCAGACGAAAACATATTTTTACAACTATCTTCAAATCCGTTCATATGAGACAAAAAATAACGCCGAATTTAGTTTTAGTGGCCCAAAAATCTCTAAACACAAAAAATCACAAAAACAAAGTTTGTTGTCTTGTGTTAATTATTCAGCCCAATCTTTTTACCAGGACACTATCCCACTTTTACCAGTTGAACTTGAAAACACATTAAACTTTCTGAGGAATTTTAACAAGCTGTTTGTGAGCTAAGGTCAACGCCTGATGCTTGCTGGGTTTTTAATGCCATTTTTGTAGCAAAACCGCCTTTCATCTTCCTCATCAAAGCAAGCTGCGTCATGGTGCTAGCAGTTCCACCAGCGTTCTATTTTGATGTGCCGTCACTTGCAACCAGTGTAATCGTGAAGTCGCGGCAATTTGCTCAGCATCCGTGATAATTACACACACCCATGACCAAACGCTTTCAACTTGAGTGATAATTAGTCGTTACTTTGATATTAGAATAGTCGTTACTTTGATATAAGAAAGCTCAGTTCGACAGGCCACCACCAAGCCTTGCCGAACGGGCGACCATCAACTTATCGTCACGGCTGTCTTCGCAATGAAATGAGTGTCTTCCACGATTCAAGTACACTTTCCCTGTAACAAACAGCTCCGATCTAAACACGCCAACGGCTGAAAACTTCTTATGACCATTCTTGGTCCGGTCCACGAAACAAGCACTGCCATTTGTTTCGTAGCAAAGAATCTTGCAAATAAACACTAGCAATTGACACAAATTCAAAATACNTCGTAATCTAACACGTTCTGCCGTGATGCGCATTTTCTTCAAAAATGTAGATTTACAACTGCATCGCACCTTGCAAAAACAGTTGNATAAAAAACACGTGACATCGGCATGCTGCAAGAATAATTTAGGCTCCTGGTACGTTTACAACTGTATAAAAGCAACTTCTCGATGCCGAGGCACATATTTAGCATCAAAGCTTCCTTGTAAACAGAAAAACACAAAGGGTTTAACATTGGCAAACAGGGTTACAACTTGGAAAGGGACACAGGTTTCTCCAGAACTTAGTTTTGCAGTTTAACTGCAAACATCGAAAGCTGCTTCAGGTGATTTAATTGAAATCCTTCCGTGAGCGATCAGTTCTTCAAATTAACATCAGATGGATCGAGCACAATGCCAACGAAACACTTTGTGTTTCAAGAGGTATATTTTCAAGCAGTACTGAAAAAGGCCAAACGGTGCGATTTTTTGTTAAACATCAAGGGAAAGAATGAACTCGCAGTGTGCTGAATGACAAAGGTTTGGCAAACAACCAATTTCAAACTAGTCATTTCGTCAAGTATCAAATTTGACGCCACGATTTGGTTTACAAGTCATGAACTGAAAATTATCTTCAATCTAGGATAGTGTTTACCAACATGCGGGCCATAACGGTGCAACTCATTAAAAAAGTATAACAGCAACTGTGCACTAAAATACAAATTAAAAGTCAGCTGAAAGGTGACGTCACTAACTTTGCAATAGATTGCTGCTTCAAATAAATGTGTTTTCGCTTTGCAAGAACGCGCAAAACCAAGACAATGTAGGCAGTGTTAAACGAGATACGAGGTCATGAACATTTTACACGCAAGCTTGCTGGATCAAGTATGAAAAAATGTTGGGAAACACTGATATGGGACAATATTTGTTACAGCCAGTGCTGAAAAACAGATTGTTGAATGATTTGTTGGTCGGATTACACGAAGTCGATTATACGTTTTTCAACGGGATGACAAAGGCTGATGAGCTCAGGAGAGGCCCTCGCGGAATGACCTATGGTTGAGTTTAAATGACGCTACAGGTGACAAATTTTGGATTTTTGACATAGTAGTTTAAACATGCCGGGTTTCGGAGAGACGCTGCGCAGACATATCAATTATATCGAGCAATTACCACATAAAAACATGCAGCCTTGTGTTACGAAGCGATTGTTCCTCAACCACGCGTAAGGTCTTGCGTTGGTGTCTGTCGTTTAGATATGGTGATTCTTTTTTGCCATGCTAAGAACTGAAGTTTTTAAATTTCAGTGATCATCTGAAATTGAGACACAAAGGTCGATATCCAGAGCATCACTGTTGGTTTGGCCCTTGCTTTCCTCCAATGCCCGGAACTGGAAAAACGTCGGATTCTGCTCAAACTTGAGCCAAACAAAAGAGTGTTCTTTGCCCTTAACCTATGATTTCGATTTTGTAACACTCTTCGTGTTTCGCGATTTTTTGCAGCTTTGTTCGCAGATCAGCTACTGAGTGCAGAGTAGAACAAGAGCATGTGTGAAACGGAGTGGGTTGGACTGTTGAAATCACTGAGAAGGTTTAGACGCGGGTGTTGCTATGCCGTGCAGCTTAGCAACGTTGATGGATTGAAGTTTGACGCGTGGTATTGCCAATTTCTCGGCACCGTCATGGCAACATTCAATGCCTGGGCACGTACTGTGGCTTATGCCGCACAGGCGGCGCAGATGGGCGCCACGGCCTAGTTCATCACTCGCAGAACACGCCTTGTGCGAAACGATGTGTTGTATACTGAAACTGCCTTTGTTTCTCCTGCGATAGTTAAGGCGCCTTTGATCTATATTTTGTTTTTTTTCTCTCTTTATTAAAACTTTATCGCAAAACATTTATGTAGTTTTAGACTCTTTGCTTTTGTTTGATTTAAAATCATTTTATGTCAATTTGGAAGACTTCGTTCCCAACTAGTATCTAAGTCTTTTTTTTGCCTTAGAGTTTTGTGTAGCTCGTGTTTCTTGCCTTTACCTGTTTTTTCTCATATTTCGTGATTTTGACTTTTTATGCCTTCGTAATTGTTTCTGCTTGCGTTGTTCGAAGTTTTGTTGTTATGTCTATTTGCCCCTTCTGTTGCCAATGTATTTTTCCATAGAGTGATGCAGTAAATATGTAACTTTACTGAAGTGGGGAATGAGGTTCATCTATGCCTGAAGGAATAATATGACCTGTACAGACGTTTCTACTCGCGAAAATGAACCTTTTTTGCGTTGATAAGATAAAGTCTGGCATATTCTAAGGCTGAAAATTGTCAAAAAAGTATTTGGCCACAGCATTTTCGTTTCATTACAAGAAAATTGTGTGGCCAGTGGTAGCAGTAGAATGTGTAGATCAGCCATTGCTACAAAAGATTCATAGAGATTCAACCACTGCTGCTGCAACTGCATCATCGACCCAGAAGCGCCTTTTTTCATTTATGCGGACACGAGCTCAACCACCATAAGAACCCCGCTTACGCAAGACTACCAAAGATTTTTCCAAAGATTCATCATAGAGTAGGTCAACCATAGCTACGAAGATCCATTCCTACAAAAGATTCATAGAGGTATGGTGCCGTCCCTTTACACCAATCGATTATTATGAAAGATCTTCATATGGACGGAAATGACGTAACATGTAATGCTTTGTCTTCTTGCTGCACATTCTTGCTTTTCATGGTGTCACTATTTCGCATTAATGCCGCTGACCGGTGACATGGCGCGGTTAGGGAAGTAATTTCTGGCCGCGTTTTCTGTCCAAAATTTTGTTGGCTTGACGGCAAAGGCATTCAAGGCTTGTCGGATATTAAGTTTATTTTTGTTTCTGTTTTTAAGTGTAAAATTGTTTTGCTCAGTAAAAAGTACTCTAAATGCTTTATTTTTTAAATGTTTGCAATGGCAGTAAAATTGATTCTATTTACTTCAGTTCAGATCCAAACTCCCACGTTTTCAAAAGTGCCTTTCAATGCAGGTCAACGTCTAGCAGAGGGAAGAAAATTAGCAACGCTACCCATTCGATTTTTAGCATGATTGTCTATTTTTTAGTTAATACTTCAGTATATTTTCTATATTTAGCCACAGCGCATCATGTTGCAGCATAGTACACCTTCATAACCTGGAAACGTTGAAAGTACAATCATGGTCAGCAATAAACGAGTTCAGCAAAAAAATAGATAAACTTAAAAAATATTTTTGAGAACACTCCCTGAAAGAATACATGACGTTTAATGAGGTGAAACTTTTCTGGTGGGCGATTGGTGAGACCAAATGAAGTTACGAAATTTCGCTATTTAATTTTGCTCAAAATAAAGTAATCTAAACGTTTATTTTTTTCTAAATGAACTGACGTAAACACGCCTATAGTAATCGGAGTTTGGTGAAAATATTTATTAAAATTGTGGAACTTAATTCGAGAATCGTGCTGTGAAGCAAATTTTTTTATCAATACAACAGGAACTGCTTGCGTCTGAACAGGATTCAAGCTCAGGTTCAGTGCCTTGATTTTTCTATATCCAAAATTGTAAAGTTGATAGTTATTTTTCAAAATACGCAGGTAAAGAATGTACAGCAGAACGTACTCTAATTTTGCGCACAGACGACAGGCATAACAGAGACAAAATACTTGCTTTCCAACAGTTGCATTAACATGTACGTGCATGATACTTCCTTTTGGGCAGATCCACCATTAGCTATAGAGAATATTTCAAAGTATTCCGTGGACGCCAGTAAGAGGGTAGTAGCATTTTGTAAAGCCCATTTACTATCTTTCCAATGGACTTCGTGAGGCGTCAGACTTTCTTTGAGGATTTGAACAAGAAATCGTTGTTTGTTGAAGACTCTTGACAGTGAACCTTTGGCCAAGAAGATACCGTAACAATCGACGAGTGGGTCTCATTCGTACTTGGGAACCACAACAAGCGCAGACGCGAGATAAAACTATTTTAATCTCGACTTAATGAGAGAAAAGCGCCAATAACTGCAGGACAAAGTGCCCATCGACACCCTTGCGTCATTCACTATCCATTTGCATGGGGCGTCTTGTCGGCCAAAAGAGTGACGTGGTCGCCTGGGTAAACTCATCTAAGACGGCCAGAACAAAAGGATAGCATCGGCTATCGATCGCTCTCGGCAAGACACAGTGACTTTGTATCTCGTCTACAAAATCGATATTTTTAGTCAAACCAGAGCCTAGGCGACGCTAAGAAGTGACACCACTTATTAATTTTCTCCGCCGCTCGTTTAGCCACCGCTAAAGAAGCTTAGAAACAAATTCGCCGACGCCAAACATGTCACATCGCTCCGGTTGCCGTTTCTGAAGAGTTACTGATAAAGTCGCAACATGTATAGTACTACATCTTTTCAAGCACCGTCACCACCTCTGACTATATTACGAACAATTAACTGCTGCTGAAATGAATGGCTGTCTAAGATTGCTTTTGACCGATTGGACAACATGAAGTTTTAACTGCTACAACAAATGTAATTTTAGCAAATAATCGGGTGTCAAAGTGGCAGTGGCGGCAGTCATACAAACCAAGTGCTTTTCCAGCTATAGAAGTTTGTGAATAATTTTGAGCTTCTTGCAGAAATGTGTTCTTCGTCTGACAAACTTTCACTGTCCAGAAAAGGCGAAAAAAGGTTTAACGCTTGCGTCAGTAAAATTGTTATTGCCGCGGTGTGGTTGGGTGCATGTAAAGGCATGTCTCACTAAAGAGTGCTTGGAGTTCGTACAAACGCCTAGCGTAAAAATCAGTTATACCGCTAGGATCTAAATAGTTGTATACATACCTTCGAAAAAACGCTCTCAAAGTACAAGAGGGCACAAGGCTGAGACAACAAAGCTGACTGATGCTCATCACATCAGCTCACTTGAAAGCGAATCTTTAATAGTCAAAGCTGATGAAACACTCACCACAGCTCTTTGTCTCTTAGCCAGGCATGTGATCAAACATACCATGCCATCGTTTTCATCAAAATCTAATAATCTACAACGCTTTCTCTTCGTAACCTGTAAGCAGGCAACTCACTTCAGCATGCCTTGAGAACAGCAGTGCCAAAGGTCGTACAGAGCACATGATAAAATCCGAGTTGCTTTGGCAGCGATTTTGACATTGATCTTTACATGATGTGAAAAAAGTTTTTGAACTGGTAGATCCAGAGGTAATTCGACTGTGGTCAAAATCTTTATGGCTGCCTTTCCCAGGAATACATTTCAAAACCCCACATCCAGCATATTGTTTGTGCATTTGTGCACTTGAATGTTCCATACATTTGCAAAACAACGTCTACGCACGTGCGGCTTCATGTTGGCGAAAGGCAAATGCAGGCTAAACAGAGAAGATTCCCGAAATAACATCCAAATTGCGTATAGATCTGGCTTTGAAATAGATTTTCACATTGTTTCTGTGGTGCTGTAAACAGTTGCACTTTCATTTCTATCTTGAATCACGTTTGAAATACAGGCGACTGTACAGGTTTTAAAAGTCTTGACCTTGGAGAAAGCTTTAAAATATTTTTTGGGCTATAGACTTTTCTCATTAAGCTCCTCAAACATACTCTAATGTTAAAGATGAACACCTCTTGATTTTTGCATATTTGAAAGATGAAGCATTCCTTAGTGCTTTCATTCCTGTTTAATTTTTCAATCATTTCAAAAAATATGAAAAAGTTTCAAAAATACAGCAAATGAACACTTTCACAATTAGTGAAATCAAGATGAAGTTTTTAGAAGAAAAAACTTCACTGCTTAATTTTTCTGTGTTTGAAAACATTGCTTTTCGAACCGCTTATACCGGTGTAACCACTGCTTCTTCATTTTGTTTTGATGAGCGCAAAACCTTCTTATTTTATTTGCCAGCCGCAAATTGTTTGACTTTCAATAAATGACCTGAAGTTTTTCGGAAGCGTTCAGCAAGAGGGTTGAGAACAAGCAGGGTGAAAAGGAGCAAGAAGATAGCGAACACGTAGTTGTGTATTTGTACGTAAGCGAGACAACGCGGTATTTTTCCTGAAAAACATTATAGTTGACATAGAAATACAGATGAGAGACACAAAAGCACATATTGGGCAAGCTCAAGCTATTTCGTTCAAAAGCGCTTGTATGCAAACTATTTTTCAAAACCGTGATAAATAAGAAATGTCCTAAACCTTGCAATAGCGTTGAGAAAAAGTTTGAAAGCGGTCTACTGAGAGCCTGGCACGATTGTGCAATGATCGCCCGGCGCCCTATAACAAAGATCCTGTCGGCATATTTTCGACTGAGAACGTTGCAGATTCACTATGTGAAGATGCCCTTAAGCGCATATCCTAGAAGACAAATCTCGACATTTATTAAACGGCAAGTACCAGCAAGTCTTCTTTCGCATTGGAAGATACTATCATTCTTACTACGGAGCACTAGTCGCGAAAAGCAAATGAGCAAACAAAGACTTGTAATAACAGGGCACTTGTCTGCTCGAGTGACGCATTTCAAATATTTTGTAACAAGCTCTTTCGAGATTTGCGTTTCATAGCGAGGTGTTTTCCTTGAAAGACATTGGTTCCCACCAATGTATTTTCAGCATTTTGCAAATGTATTTTTAATCTGTCTTTCCCGTCCATTTTTTCAACATTTTTTTGTTTTTCTTCTCCAAAAACAAGACAACATTAGTGAAAATATTTTTTCCAAGTTCCACTTTATGCAATTATCTGAAGAGAAACTGAATTTTGCGATAGTTTGGTAACTTTGTGAACCAAAGGAACAGCCTCAAACTGTTAGGTTTTATATTACTTCATGTGAACGAAAGCGACTAAAAGTTGCCAGATTTTTCGACTTGCAATTCACGCTGCCAGCACTTGTCAAAGTCTTTTTATGGACGGGCGTTGAGACAGTAAGGGGCACACATTAGAAGAACGTTATGCCGATTGTTGAGAGAAATATTTGCTGCCGGGGAAGCTCTCTATGATTGACTTAAATATAACTTGGTTAACTGCTCACTTCACTCCGCCGTTTTGTCGGGAACTCACAAAAAGGGCCGGTATCTGTTTCGTGTGACTGTGCCGTGCAACGCGCTTATCCTGTCGGAATAGTGAGGTAACGTCCCTAAGTCGTATTGGTTTATGATAGTCATGGAGAAATCTGCATGGGTGGGCATTTTGTAACACGATTATGACCGACACGTTCGTGGGCAGTCAAGCTTGTTGCGGATTATCCTTCCTTGCACTAAAATGCGTCTACTAGCGTATCAACAAACTAATTAGAAGATAATTCTTTACCAGTCAATGCCTAAACATCAGTTTACAGCAGAAGATGTACGGTTTTAACGCACAGGTTTGCGCCGTCTCTGCGACTGTTGCGGGAGAAAGTTTCAGCCTGGCGCCGGAAAATAGTTACTTTTGCCACGACCGATACAGATCATCGTAAATATTTTGGGCCTGGGACTTAAATGAGCGGCAGTCGGTTTGTTTGGACTTGGCTGTCAGTTTCAGACCGCCGCACGGATAGATGTAACTTCAATCCGATACAAACAGTCAGAGGATAGTGGTAATCCGAGGGCTTCGTGGATTACAGTAAATGTCCAATTTCGCACGAGCAGGTCTTTCTAGGCTAAATGCGTGATCAAACCAGCTTTAGCTGGAACATCGCCATGTGTGTGGCCATAATAAATGTATCCTACATCGTCTCAAAAGCGTACATGACGGGTGGGTTTCTGCGATTGCTTTAAACCGGAACAAAAGACTTTTGTTGATGAGGATAAGAAGTTTCAGGGAAATATTACTGGTAACAGGGTGGCGCCTAGGGGATTGGAAGCTCTAACCTGGTGAAACACAGGAAATACGTACAGAGCAATATTTATCAGTAACCAGGTAAGCGAGGGCATTACGCGCTCAAAATTACATTGTGGATTGAACAACAGTATTGCGCGCTCTGCTCTTGTACAATATATTTGCTGTTATTCTCTGCTCTTGCACTATAGGAAATAACCAGGAACGCTTTTGATTTAAAACTGTTTACGAATTACCAGAGCAGAGCTAAAAGCGGGAACGGTCAAAGGAAAAGGAACAAGTTTGAAGCAGTGAATGTGGGTTTATTCCAGACGATTTCACTTATCGCCTCATTGCACCTCATGGAGATATTGGCGCAATCCTTCTCAGGAGAGCCGACGATCACTGGCGCAGGTGCGGTAATTTGGACACCAGCTGCTATAAAACGAGCACTGAAATTAAAGAAAAAGCCATCAACGTAATGTCAAACAAATTCGGTGTCTGCATTAAGCCGCAAAAGAAGCTTAATTTGCAGCATCACAAAACCGGAAAATTGTATGCAGCACTACAACCTCAGAAAATGAAAAAACTTAACATTGGAGGCTTGATATGAATTTAAATCTCGTAATACAGCAACAAAACTTTAAAAAGAAAACCAAGAAAGATACGTGAATTAAAATTTTGCTGTTACTGTTTCGCCCCTCATTAGGTTCACTGAGGTTTATTTCTAACTTGGACAGCACAGCTTCCGCTCTACAGGTAAACAGTCCGTATACATGAAGTTCTTTCCTGTCAAGTACCAGGTTTCACAAGACCTCCAACGAAACTTCAACCACAATCATACTTTAGTCAACGTTTACCAACACTGAACTCAAGTCTCAAGTGTTGCTATTGTTCTTGACACTTAAGCATAAAATTCCCTAATTTTGTTGAGCACCATGGAGAAGTATGAGCTGCCTGTTTTTCTGGACCACACGCAAGGGTGACAAGCACTGATTGCCTAGAAGAAATACCAAACGCAGATAAATCCGTGCAGTCAAAACTAAGTGGCCCGAAACGAAGGCTGTTTCGGAATGACGGGGACAAAATGGAAACTTTACAATTTTCGGGCCGAGTGAACGCAGCAGGTTTGGGAGAATGAGTTGAGTCTACGTGCCGTTGAGTGATGGACGCTTGTCGCAACGAAAGTGCTCTCTTGGACGACACTGTGCACCTGTGTTTGCTTGTGCTTCTAAGTCAAATTAACTTCTTTTGGTACCAATCGTGTTTCTGTAGATTGATAGGTCTACATTGTTCGTACAATTTACATTATAATACTTACGAAACCGCACAAACCGTCCTTTCTGTATAATATCTGCACGACGAAAGTACGAATTTGCTGAAAATGTGAACAGTGGAAAATTTTTCATGAGATCACAAAGAAGTTGAAATCAACGGTTCGAGTAAACAGAGGAAGGCATAAAAGCTGACCTTCAAATGACTAAAGTTTGGGTGAATTTGGTGAAAACTACAAACACTGTAATTAAGTTTCACTACAAAGGAGCAACACAGCACAATTTTATTGCAAACCAAGGAAAATTTGTTTCGGTGGCTGTTGCAAATCAAAGAGCCAATTTTTGACTACTTCACAGTACATTAAAGGTTTATCTTCAGTTCGGTCCAGTGTAACGGGACGGAGTACGTAACATATTGGTCCATTTGGAAACCTCTTTGAATTGTTCTTGAGGTAATACAAATGTTATCGCTCAGTGTGGTTTTGTTGCTGACAATACATGGGAAGCTAAACATCTCAAACCGTTTCTTAAAAAGATGCTTTTACTATTTAAATCAAGTTACATCTGATCTCCAAAACTACTTGGGCCATTTGTTGCATGAAGGACATCATGACATCATCCACAGCGTGACGAAATGTCCAGTCATCAGGTTCTGTGGACGAGCATGTGAGCACTGACAGTTATAAAAGAAAGAGAACGTGCTGCCCAGAGGCTTTGGTGTTTTGACAGCGCAGGTGCTACTACATGCTTCAGTAGCAAAGGACGCTGACTCGCACTGAAAACAAGGAGCTTACACAGAATTCTCTTCGTTGTCTTTATTTGTCTTGTGTTAATGGTTGAGAAGAACCTTGACTTTTACGAAGACGTTACGATTACCTGTACGCTCTGATGAAAAAATATTTTTGACTTTCGCTCAGTAAGACCTGAGGAAGTGACTTCACTGTCCCTCGCTACCACCATTTGCTTGTACAGAAATTGTGGAAGCAAAAAAGTGTAGATGGCATCTGGCAACAAGTGGGCAATTGTTGATCAGCAATGAGTGATCTTAAACCGCAATGCAATTGTAATTTTAAATCTAAAATTAAATGCCAGTAAATCGACCACAGTTAATTTCACATAAAGTATTTGTTACTTTATAGTGCCATCTTTGTGGCTTGCAACTATGGAAAAATAGATACGTGCAAGCTTTAATCTAGCATAAACATAGGCTTGCGTCATCATATGTTACATAACAAATGATAATAATTATCATAAAGTAGATAATAAAACACTGGCTTGCAACTGTTGTGCTCAAGTGCCCCTATCTAGTAACTAAAGGCTCTTTAGACCTTTGAATTTCATCTTATGCGTCGTTATGGCTCTTGCAAAAAACCCTTTCAAACCCACGTCTGTGTTGTAGGAGAGCTGGTAAATGTGTGGTTCACAGATTCATGGTTGGCAATAAAAGTATAACATCTATTTTTAACTTCCGAGTTATCTAAAGTGAGTCATTAAAAGACTCAAAACGAGAGACAAGTTATTACCGAACCGACAATGCAGTGTTGCACCGGTTTTGTAAAACTCGACAGGTGCTAAAAATAAATGTAATGCAAGTTCGTTTGATTTTCCTTTACTTCATTGTCTCTGTGACGTACCATGTGCTTGATACGTGCCAGTAATTTCCTAAGTGATATCCTCCAAAGGCGATTAACAGGCTTGTCCATTTGTCTATAGGTCATCTTGATCTGTCCCATCCCGTGGGCTTCCCGCGAAACTAGTCATACGAAGTACGCTACATCATATCGTGTGCATGTCTAATGTCTAGCATCTACAGAGTCGTGGCAAAAGTACCTCGAACACCCTAATTAGGAGACCAGTAACATTTCAGATATTTTTCTAGTTGCCACCTAAAAATGGGCAACAACCATATCTTCTGGACCCCGCATAACTTCACCATGGCACTGGGTTCCTACGTCAAACACTTATTGTGCTGTGAGCATACAATGATAGTATACAACTTCAGAAAATTCCTGCTACCTGACGTAAAAATTGAGATGGGATATGGGACAAGTTTCAAGTCCACTGCCCATACCGTACCATGGAAATCGCATTCGTCGCAAGTTTTTCACTGCGAAGAAAGGGTTTTAATTAGTTGCACGATTTCATTTTTAATTAGTTGCACGATTTTTCATTTCGACTTTCCATTGTGTTTTACATGTGGCTTGATCACTTTTACGAAGGATTATTACTAAGATTTTGCTCGTGAGCATAACAATGCAATTCTTTCGGAGGTGGCACGCTTCAACGCAGGACACCGTGGGCTCTTGAGCTATATGCCATGCTTGCGATGGTGATCAAAATCTTGGACTTACACTGCATCAAATGCCATCACCTGAAGGCATGGTTTCTTACGCCGCAATACTGCACTAATAAGGTTTAGCGAACGACAAGATTTTGGCTAATGACAGGTTGTGTATCCTGTATTATACTGTGTGTTCGTATATGCTGAATAACTATACATATATACTGTATGCAGCATATATGTATATTTTATAAAATGAAAGACGAGACTGTTATGTAGCCAGACATTGGTAGGAAAATTTTTGCAGGCGATTTTGACCTATGAATTCCCATCAACATTTTTATAGACACGAACTCGGTCTCGTCGTGTGAGGTAGAAATAGATCTAACAAGTGTTTTTCCTGTGACTCTCTAAACTGTGACGTCACGAGAAAGTAATTGCTGACGGAGATGTGTCAGCCCATGGCGACCAGCTCAGCGAATGATCTCAGTGGCGAAGAGAGAAAACTTTGCCATAAACGGCACAACCAAATGTTTCAATTCCGCGCCTTTCTTAGTTAAGCGGAGTACTGGAGATTTGCGGTGACTGGAAATAAGGATTTGCACGCGATTTAGTCATTGGCAGTTTTTGCGAGTCTATCAGCAGAGGCTGGTTTGAAGACCATCCTAATGGTACCAGTTTTCGATTGTAAACGGCTAACGTCGCACTTAGTTTTTTTCGAATGTTGTAAGCAACATACAGCGAGCCATTTCAATTACGGATCACAATAGTTATTTTTTACACTAATAAGCAATACATGAGTCGACCGCAATAAAACGAATTGAGCTTGCTTTCTTCTTTGGAGGCTTTATTCCAAATTGATTTTAAGTTGCTGTGGATCTTTTTATCACGATGAATAGCAGAGTCTTTTTTCTCGCTGCATTTAATGGAGCAGATATGTCCAATACTTTCTTTGCATCTTCTGTTCCGTGATGTAAGAATGAAGATTACGTGAATTTCTTGTATTAACAAATAACCAGTCTCTAGAAAAGTGACGCAGTTGAATCTATCAGCAAAAATTCGTAATAGGAAATCGATTTCTCCTAACACTACGCACCCTCAGTCCTGAAATCTTATTCAAATGAATAAGATTTCAGGATTGAGGATGCGTAGTGTTGCGTGAAATCGATTTCCTATTCAAAAAATTTGCTGATAGATTTAACTGCGCCGCCTTTCTAGAGACTATTGCAAACAACAGATTTGAATCATCGCAAAATCATGAAAGCAGAGCCCAGTCGGCTGATTTCTCGAAAACGTGTAACAAACCTACAGCTTTTAATTGCTGTATTAGCAAAGTTGCACATTGCATCAGAAAAGTTGTTTTAACTTAAAGCTGAGTGTTTGATTACATTAGGTTATGAAATAATATAATTGCCCTTGAGATTAACTAACTGTCGAGGAATGCTCGTCGTGACAAGGCGTGCTACAGGTGCTCTTTTGGTCATTTTGGTCTTGGCCAGATATGTCCAACCAAAATCGCCTACTGAGCCACAAATTATGTCACTATCATAACCAGGACCGCACACTGAATGACATGCTAATGAGGGTCGCACATTGTTTTAGCTAATGTACTGAATGCGTTCGAATCCTAACTGTAATACTAACGAATGTTTGGCAACTTTAACCAGGCCCGTAACCGGGAGGGCGCAGGGAGGGCGAAGCCCACCTACAAGATTTTTCGCCCCCCCTGGAAAAATGTGTTTAAAATAATTGGCTATAGTTTAAAACATTTAGACCCCTCTCAGAAAACTCTTCGCCCCCCTGGTGTCTTAAGCTGGTTACGGGCCTGCCTTTAACCACTCCGTAAGTGCGATTTCATAGACAGGTTTAGTGCGAATGGTACAAATAAGAAAACTAGTAAAAAGTTTTGCACCAAGGTGTCACTGGAATGTGGATACATGGAAATCTCTTAGCACGCAGTACAGACGTGATAAAGTGGCACTGAGGACTACCTGCATCAAAACTGTTAGATTTAAAATTATCAAAACAAGCACAGGTTGTCAGTATGTAGGCTACTTATACTACAGCGAAAACCTAAAATGGGCCGCACAAAACCTTCGACTGGGCCGCGGGTTGGACATGGCTGGTCTTAACACAATTTAGTGTTGGCGCCAATGAACTCAACTCATTAAAGAACAAAATGTCATTATGAAATTTTTAATGAATAACGCCATTTTTATGACCTAAAAAACTTGATATTATGACTTTATTTTTCAGAAAATATGACTTTATATGACCAAACAAAAATGACTGAGCCAGAACACACAACTACTGTGCAAAGAAGCATTACCAGCGAAAAGAGACATAAGAGATGGTAGCCCGTAGTTTGTTGAAGCCCAACTAAAATAAACAGCTCAAAACATGAGCAAAACATATACATAGTTTGCTTTGAAGTAAATTGAAAACGTGCATAGACATTGTTTTGTTTCTTTGGAGCATCAAGAACATGCGTATTTAGGCAGTGCATTACATTTTATCCAAATAACTTGGTTCACCCACGTCTTTGCCAGTATTTGCAGGGTGCCCAAGTGGGTTCAATTTGCAGCATGCAGCTTAGACCTAGCGATATAGTAGTTTTACCTGAGAGTTTGAGATTGTTTTAATGGTTTCCCTATTGAATTCGTTTTAAAATATGCAAAATATGACTTTATGACCTACCATGGGAAGTATGACATTCATAACGTTTGTTATAGACTTCGTAGGCGTGCGATTTCTGTTTTAAAATTCGTTTCAGAGCATCCTGAAGCACAGAAAAAATATGGCTTTCATGACTTTAGATGGTCCTAGTAATGAACGTACAGATAAGAGTCTTTACGAAAAGCATCTCTCTAACTTGTTAATTTAATACATTTGAATAATTAATGAATGACTTCATTATCATTAAAAACTCTACACACACCACTGAGCTTTCACTTTAGACCAGTGGTTCTCAAACTTTCTTGATTTGTGTCCCCTTTCCAAAGACTGTCAACACTTGTGACCCCCTGCTCATCAATAGGGTTTTACAATATCACGGCAGAGCTATTTATTAAAGGCCTCTGCTCGTGGCCCCCGGAGAACTGCTCCGTAGTCCCCAAGGGGGCGGAGAGCCCCAGTTGAGAAACCCTGCTTTCGACGCTGTTCAGTGGGTTGGCATGCTTTTTGTTGTTATGAATCTTTGACTCTTTGTTCTACTTACTTTTATCCCTTTTACTCTACTGTAAAATGAGTTGCTTGCTGTTTCTCGTATTGCTTTAATGCTTCCATATCTTTCCCCGATCTGAGGCGATATAATAAATGATAGCAGACGATAGGTTTTCTGTTACAGAATAATATTGGTAAATTTTAGCAAAGATGAGATTATTGAAAAAATGTTCTTTAGGAAAACATGTACGTGGCCTTTCTCATTGTTTGAAAGCAATTTCATCGCAATGGTGACGTGTACAGCGAACAACAAAGCAGGTATGACACGTAAGCGGCACAAACAATCGTCAATAATAATTTATTGGCTTGAATAAAAGTTTCATGGAAAATGCGCACAAGAAGCTTATTAGCTAGATGCCATGGAACAATAACAAAGGAAAACAATCATTCTTTCCCAATTAATCCTATTGTACAGGCACCTGGTTTTATTTGAATTAGGAGCTGAGGATGCTTACTTCGTATAGGCGAAGCATTTACTCTGCTTTACTTCAGTGGCTTACCTTTTGCTGAGAAAGGGCTCCTTTCGTTATATACTATGCAGAAATTTATTTATGACAAATGTACTAACAAAACAAGAGGCCAAAAAAACAAATTACATTTTTTTGTCAAAAAAAATAAATTATGTAAAATACAGTATCGACAATTACCAGCCAACGACTACATATGTTATAGTCAAGCTTCGTCAGGGAGGCACTGCGTTTAGTGGCGTGTTAATAAACAAGTTATAATACAGGGTTTTGCAGCAGGGATCTATCACTGCACAATGTTGTTATGCTCCAGACAAGAGCGGCAGGTTGAATCACTGCTGAATACATTATGACAAATCTTTGTCAGTGCAAGATTACTAAAAGAATGCAAGATATAGATCACCAAGTTGCGGGTAATTGAAACTGAATGAAGCATTTACGGCAATCTCGGAAAAAACACGAGTTAACATCCGGTCCGGAATTAGTCTATGCACTCACGTGGTGCCTCCTGGGGCTTAAGCGGTAAGCCTTACCTACTTTCAATGTGGCATTGTTGATAAGCTTGTTTCCATTACCGAACTCCTGCGCTAAAACAAGACTGATAACAGCCCCATGGTTATATGGGAATGTCTCTTCCGTCGCAACCTTCCAGATTTTGTTCTTGGGCAATCCGGCGTTACGTTGGAACATATCAACAGATCAACCTTAAGCACCGAAGTAAAGTCTTCGGCAGCGGAAATCAAGACAAATTTGCGCAGTGAATCAAGTTAAGAAAAACCTAATCTGTGAAAACATGGTAAGCATTAGGCCATGTCATACACAAATATTTTAGGGAAATATTGCTGAAATCTAGCGCTGCCTGTGGTAATCCGTTATAAAATCAAGGTGATGTTTCTCTTTTGATCATTTCCATGAGCCGTGTAAGATTTTTTTGTGACGAAACAATCTCCACATCTCCATGGTTGGGTGAGACTCGACAGGAAGGCTTCATCGGGATTCTTTTTGCGGCCGGAGGCGTAACGGGCAGTTGATTTAAGACTAGTTAGATTGGGTTTACTTGTGCGCAGCACACCCCTTGGCAAGATAGTGACTTTGTATGGGTCGTGTTTGCATTGGTGGCACGGAGTTTGAACACTGAATCACTTTAACATATCCATCAGGCAGCAGCTCTGCAACGGTTCAGTTCATTTGCTTGTGTAACGTGAAAGCAGATTGGAATTTGGCTGCTCCCTCCGCAAACGGAAGGCGACAGGCTAAATCTACACACAAGGAATTTATATGAAATCACCGCTTTGCCAAAGCCAATCCTGAATCTTTAGCGAGCATACTGTTACCTGGCCTTACATCAAATCTTGAATTGTTGTTTTAGGGACTTCAGGAAAAGGCCCAGCAGCCTAACCAATAAGAGCTGTGAAACCATGCGCTGACAGGTTGGGCTAATTTTCAGTTTAGTTTATAACCTTTACCTATTTCAGGATTCAAGTAAAATGTTTGCAAGATCCCCGTGATTATGGCAGTGTTCACGTTTCAAGTTTCCATTTCATCATCGCGATCATTTCGTTTTTCCTCCCCTCTTGCTGGATTACATCAAAATTCTCTTTTCTTTCTTAAACAGCGAAAGCAAAAGATCTTATATTATATGACGTGCTCGTTGCAACCGCAAGGAAGTAAAATCCTCTGTGAAGCAAATGCAGTTCTTACTTTCTAAAATATTTCAACCTTTGTTCGGATTCTTGAAAAAATCTTGTGAGATTTTTCATCTGTTGATGACCGCGTGTCTCCATGAGTTGAGGTAATTCCTCTGATGTTTTGACTTTGTAATCAACCTACTATGCTTTTGTACAAACAATACAGCCTTCACTAATTTTTTTCTTGCCGTTGTTTTGTATATTAGAAGTTAGAGGACACACCTAGTCTTTGAATAGTCAGTAAATGTCAAGATTTTTATTGCGTTGCCTACACAGCGCAATTTGTGGTTTTGTCAAGTAGAATGCTTGTTGAAGTACTTTCTAGTACAGTTACTGAGTTGCGCCTTTGTAATTTCATGGCTAATAAATCCACTCTTACTTTTCTTTTCATTCCTCTTCTGCAGGTTGTTTTTCAAATCCGAATGAAGGCCATTTCAATTAAAGCGTCATTCAATCGGAATTGTGAATCCTTTTAAAGACATGCAACAAAAACATAAATGTCAATCCCAAGTTCGCATTTCAAATTTATTTTTGACTCTTAGGGCCATTTGGCGTTTTTACTTTTAACCCATAAGTAGCTTTCTGCTTGCTCAACACAATGAACATTGTATTTCAAGACAGAAACTACCACAGACAATCGTTTCTCTTTGGTTTCTTTTAAATGACAAATGACCGAAAGTTTAAATAAGCTTTGTAGTTTCCTTGCGGTTCTGAAGTCTGAAGTGTGTAATTTATGCAAAGTCTTGATACCCTGAATTTCCAGAATGAACCATAATACACCAAAAATTAGCCACTTGCCAGGAAAATTAAATATCTTAACCAAAGTTGGAATTTTGCAACACTCTTACAAATCTCGTATTTTTTAGAAATTCGACAGTTGCAGAAAATCTTAACATTACAGTAATATCAAACGACATGTTCTCACATCTTTCCCTTTTTAGGCATGCATTGCTTTATTTTATGGCCAAATAATGAAGAAGTGCTTGAGGAAAATAAAAAAGTATAAGAGTATTGTTTGCTCTACTCGACCAAATAACTTCCAACAATTCCAAAGCAAAACAACTTTTCCCTTTAAAGATATTTTCCTCCTTGTGACTCACGTGTGTGAGAAGATGGAAATGCATTTATACCAATAGCGTCCTATGTAAATTTGACGGCAGTATTTGTAGCGTGCAGCACAAAGTTCACCAAATCGCGCTACAATTTTCCAATTTCATATACAGCGAATGCCGTGTATTTTTTAAAGGAACCGACACCCAATCTTTCGATTTCATGTTGAACGTCATTCACATCAATAGTGCTGTGCAGATCGAAGTGAAAATCTTCGCTTGAACAGATAAACCGTGGTGCTAGATAATTTGAACAAGTGTATTGTCCATTTCCGTCATGCCTCGCTTTACCCTGGTGTCTGCGTGCTGACGCATGCCCGAGAACCTGTGCCCAGAAAATGGCGCCTGCCTCTACAGACAGTTCAAAGTGGACAGATACCCAGAAAGCGTTCTGACAGATGCAAAAAGCGATCACCTTTGCTGCCTGATACAGATCAAACAAATGGCCAAAAGATCTGCGTGTTCAATGTAACACATTCGCCACACGCCGTGTTGTCGCGATTATCTAGCGGACAATTTGAGGATAACACGTTTTGGCAATTTTTTCTCGTCGCACGGCGTAGAAGTAGTGGATGGAAGATCAATTAAAGAGGCCACTTGAAAGCTCCGGCATTGCGTGTTTGAAACTAGCCGGTGTGAGATAGACGCTATAAACGAAAATAAAGTAATATGAAATGGTGCGACTGCGTGAGATAACTTTTGAATAACGATCAAAGTGAACAGATTGGTTTCGGGGAAATATACACAATTTTGCGATGTATCTTTGTGCTTTTATATGCAGAAGATGTTACTCAAAGATAGCAATGACGAAAAACTGCTCGTTCGTCATTGCGACCGGATAAAGCGGCATGATACATTTGTTCTATTTTGAGCAGCACAAGAAGCGCACTGAAACATATTCAGTTTGCTGTGGAAAAGAAATGAGAATAGCTGAGGCCGAAACCAGAGTGTGAAACAGCGCACATTCGCACAATATTGTTTTGTCATGTCGCTTTGATCCTGTAAGGCAGACAGCGAAATGTCAACATAAGTCTGAAAACAGACTTTTACAGCGAACAGGACAGCTAAAACACACGAAAACTCATTAGAAACCTTCATTTCAATTTGTACATCTTGACCTTTTATACATCTTGGTTGTGCAAATTGTTTTGTATTACATACAGCTGAAATACTTTATTTTTACACAAAATGTTACCTTTTTTCCAAGGAATAGTAACTAATGTATCTGTAAAGACGTGGTGAGAAACGAAAAATAACCTCCATAGTCACGACGCAAAAATTGAACCGGGCGATCACCCATCAAATAGCGTAAATATTTCCATAGTTATCTGACAGTGACACGTAAATAGGCACTTCGAATCCGACAATCGAGAAAAGCAACATGCTTGTGGCTTCGATATAGCTTTTGATGTCCAAACCGATCTTGCCAATGTGCTTTTCAAAAGTTTTTTACAGTTCACCGAGAGATAGAAATGATATACACAGCCAAGGCAGCACGCCTTCACGGACAATTTGAAAGCATGTTGGGCGGTAGACCGTCATGTTGCCTACATCTGCGTCGTGCCATCATCTCAGACACAGCCGTTCCTAGTGAATTTTTTCCAGCCGATTATGACGAAAACGAAGGTGATAAAAACATTTGCTGTCACTGGCTTGGCAGTCGCACCCAAACATGCTGTTAAGCGTCGTCTGTGCTCCTGCATCAGTGCATGAAATTAGACATTGCAGTATGCCTAGCCAAACGCAGCTTATTTTTCTACATCTTATTCAAAGGCCATTTGCACGTGAAACAGTTTTAAAGAAATCTAGGAAAGATTTCAAGTTTCATTATTTTTGACTTTCTGGAACAGTGGAATCGATTTTGACAATAAAACGGTTGGAATTATTTGAACTGTCTTCTCACATCACTGCACTGTTGAATTTTTGGAACCAAGCATCATTGCCATGTATCAACAAAACCACATAAAACATGTGTCCAGTTTTTATTAATATTGTCTGTTGGTTGTGCTTGTTGCGATCAGACGTTGTAACAACAAAATAACGAACAGAAAGGTCGATTGAATGCTTGTGCTCGTGTTTGGCAGAAAATTTTCAAAATAAAAAAATCAACCATGAATGCGCAATACAAAAACATCTGTAACTGAGAAAGTAAAATGCAACCATTTAATTTGAATTGTTCATTCAACATCTCCCTTGTAAGGCCACATTCAAGCAGCACTTTGCCACATTACCTTATGCCTACAAAAACAGGATTACCTAAACAAAATAAACTTTTAAACAGTTAGCAGTTTCTGATGCTCGAAGCAAGCCTACACTTCTCATTAACTCTCAACTTGTCATTACTTTTTCTGCCTTCAGATGACGGAACGAGGCTGCTGGTATCACTAATTTGGAACTACTGAGCGCCCGCATAGGCTTATTATTTACCCATTAAATTTTTTGACACCTTTCCTGAAAGGAAGCGTGAACAATGCTATTGACAATGCCAACACTTACAGCAACAAATTTAATCAATAACATTACTTTTCTATTCAAGCATAAAACGCTCTAAACATTGCTTGCTTTAAAAAATGAACGACTTAGACTGGTGAAGCCATTATGCTTAACGAATGTTCAGGTTGATTTGAAAATACATGTGTAATGCAAACCTTACATTTTTATCTGAAAAGATTGAAGTGGTCGCAGTAGTGATTTGCAATGAGTGATTTTCAGCGATCTTGCATGATGTTTTTTTTTTAATAAATATTGAAACACGAAACTTCCGTCGCCATTTCTGCATATAATCTTCCAGCAATAGCGGTATTGCGTTTGGAAGCTGTGTATTTAGTCGGAACCGAAGAAATCTGCCAAACTATAGGGTTGATTTGTCTGTGTGGATTTCATAATGAAGGCAACGAAGGCTTGAGATAATATCAACAAGCAAGAACCACTTTGAACAAAATCGAAGTGCGCTTCAACAAACCTTGAACGAAGACCCCTTATTCCGAGAAACGGTTTCAAAGAAGAGTATCGCCTTTTACGCTTGGAAGCAGGTCAGTCCTAAGCAGTACAGTGATAGTGTTCTGCTGTGCTGAGCATTGCTTTCTATACTGCTTTGACAGCTAATTCTCGTAACAGTGATATTTTCTAACAAGCGATTGTACAGGCATTGCTTGTGTTGACCTCATTGTTAAATAAGTTTGGTCAGTTCAAGAACACAGTGTTTTATGACAGAAACCAAGCAAATGAAAAGCAAGTGAATATTTTATCTCAAACTTTTGCTATTATTGGTTTGTAATCCTATCCGGTAAAAATGCGGTCTTCAACCTCTTCAATTTGCTCTCCTTAAAATGTATTTCTTACAAATGATCTTCAACCCATAGTGAGAACCCAGTGCACCTTCCCTTGTCGCTGATATCTATAAGTCAGAGTTATGTAAGTACAGTATTTTCGAATTGACAGTTGCCGTTTCGTGAAAAACTGCTGTGTTTTGTAAATTGATTGAAACAATGAGATGTATTCAACAAAATAATTTCAAAGGGTGGTAGTCGGTGCATATGTCTGCAAAAACTTTACTGCAAACGTTGTGCCATAAACCGTTCGTCTGGTGGAGGATATTAATACCACCAGCTCGTAACACAAAAGCAATTTCATTTGGGGAAATTGGAGTATGTGATTTGCCAAATCCGAGCAAGCACAAATCCTTAAACCATTTAACGCCAGATTTGTTGAAAGCGTATATGATGCTGGGGCTGTCGCACTACTTTCAAAATGCTTAGAGCTGCAAAGCACAGCCACAAACTATAGCGTTTTGCTGCTTTTTACTATATTTTTTATTTTGATCCGATGTTACTAAATTATACCTGCTTCTCCTATTTCTTTGCAGAGAGCAAGTGAAGTTGCTGTTCCCCACAAGCTATAAAGTTTCATACTAGAAGATTTTTTATGACGAAAAGATGGGTAATACACTTCCCAAGTGTCTATTAACTAATCCTCATGATTAAAAGTAAGATTAAAGAAAAAATATTTTTTCACTTTGACAAAATGTACGTAAGCAAAAAGGAAATGTTACTGCAGCAATATTTTCATGAGACGCTTCTCTCATCTCGTGTTTTGCACTCATGAAAGGCCAAAGTCAGTTTTAAGCAACATTTCCGTCTGCAACTAACATGCAACCTGCATCATCGATTGTAGAGCTGAAATAAGTTATTTCCAGTTTATTCCAATATAAAGTGTAAAAGGAAAAAAAACACAACGAGTGAAATGAAGAGTAGAGCAAAAAACATCATGGCAATCAGAAAGACAACAACTAAGCATGAAAATGCGTGAACCTGGAAACAGTGCACAATATATTACCGTCATTCAGGCAGCAAAACATGAAATGTCGAACTGCAAGAGAGGCCAAGTGGTAATGTAATGCCAAGACTCGTAAAAGTCTCTTGCCACTAAGAAAAATTAAACTTTAGCAAGCCTGTTCAAACAAATGGAAGGTTTACTTGTAGGGCAATTTTCTATCAAACAATAATTATTGTTTACCTCCTGTCTTCTCTCTCATCGAATTTTTATATCTTTCTACAAAACTCAAAGGTTTAGGAATTAAATCCTTTTGCATATGGGAAAATAACAAATAAAACAATAAAAAACAGGTCTTTGGAATTACACAAAGCTCACTGGTTGAAAATTTGATCTGCCTTTCGCTATCCACAAATACATCGTCGGATACTGCCACCTTACTATTGCTTAAAAACGTCAATTAATAACTGAAAATAGCTGGTCATTATTTCCCTCGCAATAATATGAACATGAGACAAGTATATACTAGTATATGGCCAGATTAGCATACTCCAGACTTTCGAAGTATAAAACGAACAAAACATGTACCTCGAAATCTTGCCTTGACGTAACTTAAGACGCCTGTGCATCGGCCAAGCAGAACGTGTGAGTGTATGCGATGTTATTGATAAATTCAAGATATATTCAATGACATTTTGTGTAGTTTTCAGTCACAGAAGGAGTAGTTGCAAATGTGTGTCTTAGGCCAACAGACTATAACACCAAACGGATGGTTTTTCAAAGTGATGCTTAGGCTTCCGGGTAAAACCCGAAATTAGTCGTACACGTGATTTCCATTGGTAGTCGAAGTGTAGAAAATACAGGATGTTTATTCTTTGGTTGTTTAGACTGCAATCGCAATCACATAAAAACAAAACCTCAGTGACTTGACATCATTCCTTCATTAAGGACACTGTTTACGCAAGAACCATACGTTTTCACAGCAAAAGGGAGATAGTTTCATGGCTGGCAACAGAATGGGGAGCGCATATAAAACAAACAATGTAAATGAAAATTTTGACTCATTTTTCACTTGCTCGAGAAGGCGCGTCGGATATGGATGAGTCAAACCTGTACATGGAATTAAATCCGTTCAACCCCACGCTGTGATTTAGCTTTTCTTTGCTGTGTGCAATTGCGCTCATTCCTCTCATAAAACCACTGAAAGTGTAATCCTTTGTCAGACCTTGGATTGCAGGATGTCCGCTGAAACCAGCGGCGGCTGCTGCGGCAAGGCTGGGCATGAAGCTCGAAGCTACGTAAGGAGAGACTCCCAATCCTGCCATGCCGCGTGGCTGCTGGTTTGGAGTTCCGTAAGCCGTTGCAAATGGCGAGAACGGGTTGAAACCACTGAAAGGAAGTTGTCCAGGCAGCCTTGCGCGCGAGGGTTGCTGTGCAACTGCGCTGTGCGCTGACGCAAGGGCCGCGTCCTGCGCAACATTGAAAGCCCCAGTGAACGTGGATTTGATTGCACCAGGCTTCGAATCCACGCCAAGAGGATGAAAAGCTGATCGAAGAGCTTGTGTGGGCGAAGTAACCATACCCGCAAGAGAAAAATGGCTGACTCCGTTGCTTTGGCTGGTACTGGGCGTCGGTGGGGATGTGCTTCCGCATCCACGGCTGGCTGGGCTTTCGCAGCGATCGCCTACAGAGCAGACAAAGTATAGCCTCAATTCAGGAAGCTATAGGAATTTTTGTGTAAATCTTATAAGAAATACTCTAAAAAACAATACAAAGGGACTTTACATGATACAACAAAACAAATCTTTCTCAAGTTCGCGGAATAACTCAATTAAGATGATAAAAGTCTGCTCTTGAAATGTTGGTCACCCATTATTATGCAATGTACTGCTCAGAGTTTCTGATCGACTACCTCTAGATCTAGAACATTGCTGCATGAGAAAGGCTGTAGAAGAACGTCCAAATATCAAGACGTAAATGATGTATCTTAGGGCGATGCAGGCACACAAGGTGAAGCAAAACTGTCACACTTACCATTTGGACTTAGCTGATTGATTCTCGACATTGAAAATCTTGTAGGACTTAATTCTCCCGAACAAGGAGAAATCGCACCGTTGAGATCAGAACAACGCCGCGCACGTTTGCGTTGTTTTTTCCCCCGATTGTCAGGATTTTGCAATGTACTGTTGGATTCATTTTCTTCAATCTTCCATACCTAAAAAGGAGCAGTAACGTCAATGTAATGTACAGGATGTCTTCTTATGACAGGGTGCATTTTCTCGAACAGCTGCATGTAACTTTATTCGCACTGCAGTTGTTGCTGTCCAAAGCTCAAACAAGAAAAAAAACGTGGACTGAAGATGCCTTGGACTGAAGATGCAGTATGGCGAAATCGATTTCCATTAAATACCATCAATGCGTGCTGATTTTTGTTACTGGTGCAGTGTGCACAGACAGTGCTTAAGAAAAAAAACGTTAGCAGTTTCTTACGTAAGCGATTCAACAAATAACAGTGAAATTTCCTACCGTTTGGATTGCTTTCTTGATATTTCCACTGCAGTCCCGCAAAATATTTTCCAAAAAAGATGCGCTGTGTTGCTTTTTGAAAAGAACTCCCGCTTTTAATAACGTTTCCAATTTCAACCTGAAAAGAAACATGTCAGCATTGTTTCAGCATTGTGCACCGAATGCCCGGCGAATTGCAATCCAACTAACTCAAACTTTCAACACTTCACGTGACCAGCAGCTGTACTAAAAACGTGTAACAAGAAGTCGTACCTTTCTTTGTCATGATTGTTATCAGCGCCGCAGGAAAGTCCAGAATCACATTCTTCCTTGTTTTCTGCTTTTACCGGGAAGTGCTGTTCGCCAATTTCGACGTTTGGTTGGCAATGCAAAGAAGAGCCAATTTCGTTGGGAGAAAGCGAGCTTGTTGGAATGGGCGAGCTTTGAGTGTCGTTTTCGTTGTGATCACTGTTGATTTGCTGAGCCGTAGCAGTCAGAGCGGCCTCACTGTCGGAAGGATGGGGAGAATGGGAAAAAGATTCCGAGCGAGGTGAGGGTCTACCGGTTGTCCCCTCCCCTGGCGAAGACGGTGCGGCACTAACGGGGGGGCTTCCACTTGAATGTTGAAGTTCCAGTCGCGATCGTTTCGGTTCTGTTGATGATATAAGATAGTTTCTTCACACTATGGACCTTTTAGCTAACAGATGCCAAATTGAGCATGATTTTATCAGTTACAAAAATATATTGTGAAATAGAGGTGTGCCAGATTTCATGAACAATGAACATGCAACACGGGATATACGTCTTTGGTCGCATGTTTGCTGCCATATTTTCCAATTTGTGTTTTAGAAAACGTAGAAGTACTTTTATTACGGACAACATTGAAATGATTGATAATTTATTTTAAGTCCACGAGAATCTGTGTAAGGAACAACTTATTCAGTGTACGTTCCATCAAAAATTAGTGAGAAAAGCTGTGGCGGAATCCACTTTATAGGTTTGAAGTTCTTTCATTTGCACATTTTAAAGAGGAACTCACCCATAGGAGCTGTTTCATCTGGTTCATCAGCTACACTGGCTCTTAAACTTGACAAAGTGTGGTGTAAGTTGCTGGTCGGTGAACCTTGTCCAGCAGACAGTGAAAGTGGCTGTACACCGTAAAGCAGTTGTAGCTCTCTGGATTCGTTTTCTTCCTGAGCTTGTTGCCGTCGCAAGGCAACCTGAAATTAAAAGGAAGCTGAAACAATGGCGCTCATCCGTAGTTGGTGAAATTAGATAAAAGCTGGCAACTCGCTACCGCGTCGAGATCTTGCCCCATTCATTATTCTCTGTTACACCCGATATGCACGTCGGGCACTGACGCTTTCGCCATTTTGTTGTATTGTAGATGCAGACGATGGCATATTCGAGTATACTGCTGCTCGCTTCAATCATACAGTTGTTTTTCCTGATGTTTGGGTGTATTGCAGGCATCTACTTTTATGCCATACAATGAAGTTTGAAAGAAAACTTAATTTCCATCTTTCTTAAGTCCAGCGTGTTGCAAACGCGAGAAGTAAGATTTCAATCACCTGGTCACGCGCCTAGTTTTAGCACTAGATTATCTTCATCAGCAACGCACTTCCGCGTCAGTTGCACAACCGCAACGATAATTTGGTGGTCCCGGAATGCCACGTAAACAGACAACTTTCGTCGATGTTTACCGGCAACCTGCCGATTTGTTACCGCTTGAACTAAGAGCCGATAAGCCGATTAACCTGTGGACCACCTGCGGATTGACTTGATCCTGAGCAAGCATG
>JGI24159J19872_10000264_pt1 | contig 41548 bp, 18 predicted proteins | sample Ectturendosymbi4_FD_19872 | JGI IMG/M metagenome (IMG submission 19872) | reverse complement strand
GACCAATTTTGACCGCTGTTTTTTTTGGTCCAAAGCTATATCCGCCCAATAAGCCGACCCCAGAAAATTAGGTCGCAAAAGTAGGTCCAGAAAATCGTCTTATTAGCAGGAAAATACGGTAATCACCATTACAATCGTGATTGCATTTGTCTTGAAACATCTTCAGAACGAAAGCAAACCCTGTTTGTATGGTTTGATGTATAAGTATATTTTCAGACAACATACGATATGAATAAATGCAGTAAACGAAATTACCAATCTGTAAGGATCAAGCACCAGAAAAATCGCATTGATTGTTTGATGAGATGTTCGTGCTGTCAACAAACCAGTGGCGTAACTAGAGGTTTGAGCTAGAGGAGAAACTTAGCTGAAAGATGCACACAGGCCTCTGTAGGTGACTTACTAGTGAACACCCCGAAAATAACTTGATAAATAATGGTGAATCCGGATGTGGATGCAGTGGCTTAGCCAGCCCAGAAATTTTTTGGGGGACAAAATATTTGATTTTAGGCGAATAACACTATTTTGTTTGGAAAAACGCCTCTCAAAGCACAAAATGACTATGTTTTCTAAAAATTTGGGTGGGGGCATGGCCCCTTTGGCCCCCCCAAGGCTACGCCTATGTGTGGATGGCTATACCAGAACCCCAAACCAACGGAAAATACTCCGAAAAAAGCAAAAAGAGACAACTTATTGAAAACCAATTAAAAGAATGATAAAACCGAAATTTAAGCTAAGTGGGTGCCTGGTTTTTACATTTAGCTGGCCAGGGGAGTCAAATCACCCCTCTTACTCCACTGCAACAAATACATTAAAATAATAATTAAAAAAAAATTATCAATTTTAAAAATCCTTGTTACAGTTGATAAACAACAACACTTCAAAAATTTTATGAATCAAACGACATCAATCAGGCCTGAACATTCGTCCAACAACTTTGAAAATTCGTTTGTTAATAATTTCAAAATTGCTGACTATTTCTCCTAATTGCGGTTTGCGATTGTCTGCAAAAAAAAGTCAGCATAGCATTGTGCAGCTTTTAATTGGAAATGAAATGGACAGTGACGCCAATATAGCTGTTCATCTGTCACTTAGACCAAAAGTCAATGGTCAACAAAACCTTACTGGTTTCGCTGAGTTTTTTTACCAGTGTCTGGTGGATCACGGTTAACATGCTAGTTATCAGTATTGTGGAAATGTGCTTTCGAGTTGGATTAAATAAAAGTACCTTATTCCTCGGAAAAAAAGTTTATTTACTGTATATAAATTACTGTACTAATTATATACATAGCCTACTCCAGCACATACATTCATAAGTTCACTCTGAATATATATAAATAAAACCAACACCTCTCTTCGTAATGTCCCATTATTCTGTTGCCCAACGCACAGTGATGTAGGTTGAAGATTTCCAAACTTAATCGCGAAAGTAATCGTCGATTACGATTAAATTGTCAATGTAATCGATTGCGATTACGATTACATTTCATTTTTGGTCAATTCAATCGATTACGCTTACGATTACTCAAAAAATTGCAATCGCTTACGATTTACGATTACGATTACCCCATGTCTGATTGCAAGAATTAAATCAATTTAATCGGAATCGAGATGCCAACTTCAGATTTTTTATGATTTTTTGGTTCTTAGTCCAATTGTCGGGGGGAAAATGCCCGATTCGCCCCTTCTGCGGAGGCCCATGAAAGTAGCCCACCGTATCTTTGAAAAGAAAAATGTTCTTGAAAAAATTTCAAGTGATCTGGCAACCCTAGTTGGGCGGTTGAGTGACTCAATCACCGGGCTGCTCGCTGTCATCCCTTCATAATTGGAATTAGTTGGTTTCTGGCTCTGATGATAGCAGCTTCACGGTTTAGCGTGTGTTTGTTACTACCCTGCGCACTTTCTCTGATCTTGCTTTAGTCTTTGTCATCATTGCACCTATAAGCTTTTAATTGCAAGTTGCTGGACTGAAGATGCGCCGTTGGCGCGAATCGATATCCTAGCAAAACAATTCGCGATCAGATTCGGTTGTGGCATCTTTGTGGTGTCCTGATGCAGAAATGTGGATATGTGCAGTGAGAATCATCGCAAAATTATGAAAATATTGCGTGGCGCAGGGCGTTTCTACCCCCTGGAAAATTTTCACCCCCTGGAAAATGTGTTGGACATAGTTTACAGCTATTGTGTTTCCAATCGTGCTTTTGGGCCCACCTCGGAAAATTCTTCGCTCCGGCGGTGGCCCAAGCTGGTTACGGGTGGCAACGGCAGGCTGATTCCTCGAAGGCTTAACAGCCAAACCTGGAAGTTTTCATTCGTGAAATTGCTCAGAAATTTGGTAACTAGAAACAGTTTTCAAAAAATGCAATGCTTGACTGTTATTTGCAGACGTTGATGATTAAACTGCAGTGGGTTGTTCTTAATGAAAAAAATTCAATACTAATCAAAATAATTTTATGATTAAACTCTTTCAAACTTACACACGTAACGCTCCCCTAAAATACTGTGGATGGATAAAAACTACTTGACGATAAAATCTTTGAAAGGTGTACGAAATTTTAGAGCATAACCCCGACTAACTTCTGTGGTCTGCACAGCCTCATGGTGTATCCCTTTTCTTGATGCCTTACATGAACTCCGCGTTTATTGTAGTTTAATCGTATCTTTCGGCCTCATTTTTGCGTGGAATAGGTCCAACATTTCTCACAACTGCATGGCCGAACCCCATGGCGCTAGGTGACGCACACTCACCGACACAATTACCTGCGTCGCAGTGCTGGCTTGTGACTGTGTGCGAATACCACAAGGCAAACGCACCTATGCTAAATTTATTAGCAGTGCCAGATCAACAACAGTAGCAAATGTAGCAATTGCTACGAGCCCCGCGCTTTTGGGGACCCCGCGGTCATTTGCGTGAAATTTGATCTTAATTATATGCAAGGATGGATATTAGAATTCAGGTGCCCGAGGCAAACTCTCGGAAAGTGGGCCCTGTATGTTACACATGCCATACAGAAACTTCATTCGCTGAAAGCAAGTTAAATTTTTTATTTTGTCCGATATATCCACATTCCTGATATATCGCGACTGGCTGTCTTTTTTACATTGCTGTGTATTTCTTGTTTACCAACAATGGAGCTTCTACTCCACAAACATATATGAATTTATGGAGCTCAGTTGTGAAAAGCTACAAAAACAAGACCAGCTGTTTACTCAGAAATATCTTCATGATTGTGCAATAATGCATGGAAACTACAGCTTCAATGATTTTTCCACAAAGCTGTTATGTCGGATTTCATTCCATCCTTTTGGCATTTCGGTTGCTTTTTCTAGCAATGGGTGCTTCATGCGGTTGAGCTCGTGAGCGATCAGGTGAAACGGGAGGATAAAGAAATGCTTGTAGTAAAAATATTTTTTGACCTTATCTGACTGTTTGTGAAACATGATATCACGCTGCGCGGAGGATGGACAGGGAAGGCAAAAGTGTGGGTAAGTGAAGGAGTGAGAAAAACATGAACTGACGCAAGCATATCGATGAGACAAAATAGAATGCATCATCCGAATAACCGCCATTGTCTTTGTTCAATTTTGACTTCGCTGCAAATTTCTATGAGATGTTGGAAAAAGTAGTTATTGTTGAGTTACAGAAGAGAAGATGAATGGATGCGCTTTAAAGCATTGTCTTTGAATTATTCAAAAACTTCGTACATGCTTATATGTCCCAGGGGCAAGCGACTTCATGACTTCACTGTAAAAAATTAATGAAAATACTATACCCCAAACATGCTCTACTAAATGTTTGGGGGTGAACATTGATGATAAGTTTACCAAGTCAGACCACATTACCAACCTTGAGAAAACCATCTCGCGTAGTGTTGAAACTTTCTACAGATATAGACACTATCTAAACAAAAGCGCACTAAAATCCTTGTATTTTAGCGTCGTCTACAGTCATTTGCAAGATGCAATTGGAGCTTGAGGTGGAGTTGGAAAGACAAGCCTTCGACGGTTAAATATATTACACAACAAAATAATTAGAGCTGTGACTTATAGCTCCTTTAGATCTAAGTTAACCCCACTTCACAAGGTTGTTAACCTCCTCAAAGCGGATGACATATATAACCTGGTGATAGGTAAAATGATGCATACAATTCACTCCTATAACCCATCAGACGACTTTAAACGACTCTTTACTCCGTTTAATCCAATTCGTTCCTATGCAACCCGTGGTGCTGGACGAGGGGCGTTTTTCTGGCAAGTAGCATCAAGAATATACGAAAAAAGGTCTTTTAAAAACATCTTGGCCCCAAAATCTAGCACTGTATTGATCCCTCCTTGCATGAGCTTTCCTCATTTACGTTCAAGAAATGTTACAGAGATATCCTAATCGCCGTGTATTAAGTTTTAGCCAGTGATGTTGATGCATCGCACTGCATATTTGCCTTTAGTCCTCTTTTCAGAGCAAACTTAATTTTTTCCTTTTGTGGATATTCTCGTTGACTTCCACACATGAAATTTTTTCTCTCTGTGTGTGTATTTGAGATTGTGTGAGATGTTTTCTTGTGTTGCTGCTGGCGTTCTTTTGTTTTGCAGGAGCAGCGCATTTGACTTTGCGGATCACTTCTGGTGGTTGATGAAGTTCAAACACGGACTTTCAGAATACCCGACCCCAGGAGCTCCCAGCCTCTCCATTCCAACATTATGATGGCTGCGTTGGATGACTCACCTAATTGACTCATCTTCATTCTACAACCGCTGCAAACAATTGTAGAGCTTGCAAGATGCGAAAGGGTTATGAAAACCCAAGTAGAGTTTCATTTTAGCTTGGTTTATACTTTCTCTGCCACGCACAGTTCCTTGTGGATCTGAGCACCTGACCCACCGAGAGGGACCGGTTGCAACCCAGTACTCCCTGCCCAACTGCGTTGATCATCTGGTAGCTCTTTTCCAAGTATCCACAACACTTCGATCTAAATCTATTTACATCATGGTTTATTAAATAAAAATGGTGGAAAAAACTCCCAACTTTTTGGTAAAGTAGGACATCCTTATTCAAAATTAAGCAAAATTATAACATACCGATTCAACATTTGGGTAAAACAAGAAAGCGTCATACTTTATGCAAAAGTATATTTCCGTGGAGATGCAGTGTTTCAAATTTCCCGCCGTTCCTACTAACCCCATTTTTCCTAAATATCAAATTGTTTTGTTTCGGGCATGCATAAATGAAGTCACAATGAACAATAGCAGAAAATATCTTTCCAGACCACAATGAAGTGTTTATTATGCGGTAAAATATTTGTCTCTGATTACAAGCAAGATCACCTTAAAAGGTGTGAAAAACGAGGTTTTAACCTTGCTTCAAGCGCCCCATCAAAAAATACAAACATGCTTCATTGAGTTTCTATTTTTCAATTAATTTCAACAAGGGGTTAAAACCCTTACTTGCAAAGGCGCATCGTTGACATGCCAAGAAGAACTAAGTCGGGTTTTGACTGAGGTTTCTGTATTCGGAAATGTTAAGAAGTGATGCCCTGAAATCAGTATAGTTTATAAAAGTTCCAAATATACCACTTCTCAAAGATGCGTAGTCCAGTAGCTAACTGTTTGGCCGTCAGGTAGCTTATTAGTTGTTCGGAAACAATGGCCGGGAAAAAAGCATGATTGTTACATTTGCTCACGCAAAAGTCAAGCGAGATAAAAGTATTTGGTTTGCTGCAAACACTTCATACTTTTGTTTGTAACGTCACTGCATACTTGATAGTTTGTTTTTATTAGTTGATCCTGTGGTGTCCCTTTCCTATTCTATGTAAAGTGGATAGCTGGCTTTTTAATTAGATTCTTTGTGGTTAGCTTTACTGTTTGTAGTTTTAATTTAATTCTATTTTATACTTTATGCATTTCGCAGGGCTGATGATATCTAAATAGACGAAATGTATACTCTGGTGAGATCGTGGTGTCTCATTCTTCTCCCTGAAAGCGTTCCTTTAGATCAGTAGTTCTTAACTTTTTTTTCTACGCCTCCCTTAAGTAATCGTCCTTCCAAGCCCCATGATTTTAAATAAGCTGTTAAAACAAATGTATTTATTGGTAAATTGAGCGATCAAACTTTCTATGTTGTAGGGCGCGTATGGACTCGCGCCCCACTGAAAGTTTATTGACGCTTCCCCGGTTAAGAACCACTGCTTTAGATAGACAGTGATTAAGGTGCATGCGCAACAATGTAACTGATTTTAAATACCAAGCACATGGGAGGCCTACCCCCGTACAACACACCTCTTGGAAAATTGTGTCGCACCCCTTGGAAAACTCTTGTAGATTTGGGGGTGTACTATACACCCCGTTGACAAGCACTCGTCTAGACTCTTAGAATGTGTTCTAGTATTTCTACGTAAGAGGTGTGTTGGTGGCAAATATTCCCAAATTGACTACCCAAGTGACTTTCTGCCTTTAGATAGGCTTTCCATCTCTACCGTGAGCATATTGGTGCGTGCGATTGCATAGCTTTTCATTTCTTTTGATGAACAAACCTTTTCGTCATCGCAGTAAAAAAGGTCATGGCACCGAACTTTGCACGATGACTTTGTGATAAAGATAAGACAGCTGAGATTTAAACATACATTATTCGTAAGAGTAAAATATAGTCCGACAGATTTGCAATGACACGGCGTTTCTTATTTCAAGGCAATTAGCACTGCAGCACGCCACTGCAATTAATCACGGGAGACTTTATTATTTACCCACTTAAAGCATCCGCTGTGGTATTCCCCGAAATGAAAAACTTCGAAGAACACGCAATTTCACAAAGCCTTTCTGATTTCAAGCGGAATGCTGTTGCAGATAAATTTTTGGATCGCAGCGCCAAAAAAGCCCCGAATATTTGATGGTGGCTGGTCGGTTACCAAGGCAATGTTATCACTCAAGCAACTCATTTGTACCTTATCAGGAGAATAAATGAAATTATACTGTAAATGCTCAAATGTTCAGTTTCTCTCACACAACTGCTCTATGCGCTTTTCAACACTGTGGTGGGCATATCTGTGAACAGCATCTTGTCTGTTTATGTAGACAAAAGTTGTCGCTGCTGCATGCAAGTTGACATTCAAAGTGAAGTTTGAATTTGAAGGCATTTTTAGGCTTTCAGCCTATTTTTTGCAAAAAGGCGTCCATTTAAGTAAGAAATTCAAACATATAAGGTGCAGGAGTTCGAGTGCAGGAAAGCAGTTTTGGCCGGTTGCTCAAAGCGTTTTAAATAATTTTTTTGAAAAGTTCATTTCGGTAAATCTCGAAGTGTTTTGCAATAGAGATGGTGAGGACAGATAATGTGTCCTCTGTCCGCACCGCGACCGCATTTGTTGTACAATTCCCTGTCCGCACTTCACCACAGTCCCCCACACTTCTTGAGTTTCTCCCCAACAGCAATCACTTTTTGTTCCACCTCACCTGAAGCACTGTGTTCCCCCAAAATCTGTCTTTAGTGCCAATTATGGGCATAAGAGTTGCACATAAATTCACAAAATGTTTAGTCCTTCCAAATTTTCTCACCGTATATATCCCATTTGCTACTGCGCGCAAACCCATAGCAAACATGCTGTCACAAGTTAATCAAAATTCTATCTTTGTTTTCGCAGTTACACCAACTGACACACAAGCAGCATTTCCTTTTACAGCACTGCTTCCACGAACAAACATTTCCTAGTTAATTGCATTGTGTCAAAAGTTCATAAACTTTGAAGTTTTAAATAAATGTGTTCCACACCTGTTGCATTTAAACACTGGTTATGTGATACATATATTTTAGCTACTATCACAAATCTAGTCATCAGTGCAAAGTATGCAAATTAAATTATACAGAGGAATGGGAAATTTAACAAACTTCAAGCTTGCATTCCTGAAGGCATCTGAGTCATAGCCCCTCCTGGTTTTTGGCCCCCCTGCTGCTAAATCCTGGAGACGGGCCTGCCTCAAACTGTTGTGTAATACGTTATGTGGTCCTCTGAAAAAAAGTTTGGTAATCCCTGGTCTGTACAATACACAGAGCGAAGACTATGGAACAATATTACCAAAGATATTTAAAAAATAAATCATTCCTTTTCTTTTGTCCAACTTACAAAAAGTACTTGCTGGATCAAGTGATACTGTAGTATACTTTATTTCAATGCCTTGTGATTTGGGAAATACTTCTTTTAATTTTTGCTTATGTGCTCCAACTCTCCTCAGTATTAACGATTTAACCCGAGGCATAGTTTTCCTTGACTTGCCAAGACCTATGTGTACTTTCTTAGGACTCTACCGTCGTCATTATTCATTTCTTATTGTATTTGTTAAAAAAGATAGGTTCTGTGGTTATGATGCTATTGTTCTACTATTTCGTCTGACTGGGTTTGGTGTTGTGTAGTGTCATCTGCGTAGTGCCGTCTGTGTAGTGTCGCCACTGACGCGATAATACTTATGTAAGTGGATTCGGATGTACTGATAGAGATTCGAAATAATACGATGACGATTTCTTATACTACGGCGATGTGACGTGAACTGTGAAGGTACATCAACTGTGAAGCAGTTGTTACTGTTTAATCGCACTGCTTATATGCAGTGTTGTTCATACATATGTCCGGTTTGTACATTTGCTTTTTGGTTGTATTAATTGACGCAGTTGACCTAAGACCTAACAATTTGAACGTTCCCAATTTACCTCATATATTATTTATGTCCTGTTTTCAGATATTTACCGGTGACTCCCCCTTGGCTTTCTTTGTCTGTTGAAATGTACTGAATTGCGTTGGTGTCGGTCGGGATTCATTTGGGACAATCGGGATAATCGGTGATTGTTGTTGACGTTGTTGCTGTTGCTTTTCCATGTCTTTTGTTTACGTGTTTGCGTTATTTATTTGGTTCTTTGAGGGCCTTGATTCAATGACCTTGCCGTCCGTCTCCCTCCATAACGATAAACAACACACTTGCAAAGTTGTATAAGAAATGACAATTCAACAATCAATTTGAAGGATAAGATCATTTAAATCATCGGTTGTTGGGTTAATATTTCCTATGCAACTTTGAAAACAATTGTTTTATTGGAACGAACACCGAACTGAGAGTTTTTCACTTGAAAGCCTAACTTTCTGCAGAAAGCCTGAAGTGTTTTTGATTTGTCACGGATCAAACGTTTGACCAAGTACATTGATCCAAACATTTCCGTAATCCAATTGCTTGCTGCAGCTGAATTGGTATTGCATGTTCAGCTTATATTCCACAGTTGATGCTGAGTTAATTAAATCCGACTGTTTCGTTGACAGGCTTAGGTCTTCTAAATCTGGAGGAGATTATGTCAGCAGTCTGACCGCAAGCGATCTGACGAATACCGCTGGACTTCTTGCTTTCCTAAAGTAGAATCCGGACGCGTTTTTGAAATTCTGTCAAAGATTATAAAGCAGAGCAGAAACAAACAGTGTGTAGTGATATTTCTAGCAACACAAAGTGTCCTTGAATTGGTAATTTTGGACTTATTTTGAAGTAATTATGTTGGCATCACAGCGCATGGTTATTCAATTGCAGAGAAAGAAAACTCCTTAAAGAGTCGAAAAAATGTTGCTCATTTCGTGTCGACTTACACTATAAATTGATACACGCATAGGTGTAGGAGCAGGAAAATTTTTGGGGGTGCAAAGAATTAAAAAAAACTCTTCATGTCATTTTGGGCGCCATGTTTTTCAAATCAAAGCATGTTGCGCGCCATATTTGCTCATTTTTTCAGGGAGTTTGCACAGATTTTCAAGGAATTTGTGGAGGTTTTCAGAAATTTTGCCAGGATTTTACAGGATTTTGCCTGGATTTTCACCAAATCAAAACTTTTGGGGGTGCGCTTGCACCCCCTGCGCCCCTGCCTCCTGCACCAGTGAATACAGGAATTATATTTTTGCCACCAGAAATTTTACAACGATTAACGCATTCTTCATAAGTTTAGTTGGTTTTACATGTTTATATTCAACTATTCCGATGATTTTACACTGAAAGACTCTTGTTAATACAAACAAATGTTGAAGTTTTCTTTCGTTGTAAATTTGTCGCACAAGCAATTGATTCTTAAAATCATGAATCTTGTCAATCTGCCATATAATTTAGCAACAACATTTTGCTCTCAGTATTTTTATTTAGTCAGTTATAACCAGAGTTTTTAAAAAATTTGTTAATTATTGCAAATGATATATCCAAACCTGGCTTACCTTTATGGTCCTTATGGTCTCACAACATAAGAATCTAATGTATCTGTGCAGATTAAGTTTGTTATTTTACATGTGCTTGATCCTATTGTGAACATGTTTCTCTGTCCTGTTCTCTCTTGCTTCCTACAGACAAACATAAGGCGATCTTGATTCCGAAAATCTTGTGATACTAATGCTGGAAACAAATCAGTATCCACATAAGATTATTCTCTTTAACTTACCATTTTTGCGAGATAAAACTTGAGCCGTGTGATGGGGCGTATAGCAATGATGCTGTTGGACGCGTGGTCATTTGTGAAAACATTTCTTATTTTCTTTTTGCTCTTCACTTCAGCGTAGTCATGAAGTAAATCATGGTGGGCCGTAAACTTTTTAAAAATGAAGACAAAGCTTGTTGAGAAACCATAAAACAATTGTTGAAGCACGCAAGGTTTACTAAAAATCCTCGAAAGGCATACCACGGAAAAATATGTTGAAGTTCTCTGATGTAAGTATCAATTAAGATTCTTGACTTTATATTCTTACCTAAAACGTTCACCTGAACAAAAAGGCAAGCTGTCAAAGCACTTCAAACAAAACTTTTCTCAAGCTGTGATTTCCTCACCACAGAAACCAACAAAGTTCAAAGTAGCGTAGAGTTTAGGTTCTGGTTGTGAAAAGATCTTTTGTAGGATTTTAGAAACGTCCTTACTGTTGAAGGCACCTTGCTGGCACAGACAACTACCATAAAAAAAACTTACGAATTTTTGATTGTTGAAACGAAAAACGAAAGCTGACCTGCTGATTGTGTAAAAATGCCGATTTGTTGAAAAGTTTGTGGATCACCCTGTCGATATGTTTTATTGCGTAATTGGAAGAAACCTTTTAAAAAATCACGTCAAAGATAACTAAAATAGTTTTCAAGTGTCTGGCTTGACCGCTAATAAAGCAAAGCCCCGAGATAAACATTCCAGCAGCAGAACTTCTATATGCGGTTCTTGTATATACATTGACAGACCGTAGCAACAATTCAAATTTTGCCACGTCTTTAGCGAGCACAGTTTATCAGGAAAATTTTCACAAAGGAAAGGACTGCATGACTTAATGCGTCTTTCTCGTCTACTCAGCCGTGATTTATTTTGACAACACGAAACGATTATCTTTTTCGCACACACATCATACAAGTGCTCACTTGCTAAGTAATTGATGTCAAGAATACCTATGGACCACNACTGTCAAAAGCTATTGTTAACACAAATATGAAAGATGTTATCTACGAACAGCGAAAGCAAGAAACTTATTTCCATTAATTTAAGAGGCAATTTCTTTTCAGTGCCCAATGGTGAAACGGCTAGGTTATAACATCTACATTCCTTCTTATTTCATGTCACCTTTTCCCCGAAATAATTATTTTCAAAATACCCTTTTGACAAATATCAAGTGAATAGGTCTATAATATGGCGTTTGTTGAAATTCAACATGAGATATGACATCATGAGATATTTCTTAGGAATAAGATTAAAAAGTAAGAAAGGTATTTCGTGTGCTTCAAATTGGGTCGAAACTTACAAAAATGAGATCTTCAAATTTGAAACCTTTTCTTGATGATGCAAGGAGGTTTTTAAAAAGCAAAGCTACATCTAAAGTAGCTACAGTTTATGTTGGAAGTTCAGCGAAAGCAGTGAAAATCACTCATGGTCTGACTACGGAATAGAAAGCGAATATCTTGTTATTAGCTATTATTCCACTTCTATCAAAATGTAGTAAGCAAACAAGCGCAGTGGAGAAGTTAGAAATTAAAAAAGTTATCAAACTTTAGACATTTGCCAATATTACAACTGTAGATGACACTCGAATGAAAAAAAACGGTTCTTCGCCACAAAAACAACAGTTAAAAATGTTTGTTTTCAAACTGCTAAGCATAAGTCCATTAGTTAATTACTGTTAGGATTTGCCGCAACAAAACTTTCAGCACAAAGTTGCTTTTAGCAGGATCGCGAGTTTGTGCCGAGTGCACTTGCCCCACTGTTGGCGAAAATCACGAAGCAGCTTCCCCGTGGAAAGTACCGCAGCTAACCGTGAGTCGACATAAGCCATACATTGCTTGCAGCCAACAAAAACAAAGTTCTTGCGCTCATTACTAATCACGAGTTTCCCGCAAAAGTGTCAGTGTGCAAAGCAAGAGCACGACGCCTCATGGCAACACGCAAAAGCTGTGCAAGAAGCAGTAATACTGAGACATCGACGCCTAATGAGATTTTTGAATATTCCCCTTACCAACTACTGTTTCGATGTTTGTATCAATGCAACGCAAATGTTATTGGAAAAGCACTGTACTGCGCCATGGGATTTGCTGTATGTTTTTGTGTTTAATCCATGTCGGCCGGCCTTGGGTCAAGGTCATCTTAATGAAATGCAAAATGCCGAATTATGCTGAAGCCGGGTGTAGACTTCGACACAACGTCATCTAAGCGGTGCTCACTGAACAAATGACTGCAGTTCCTTTTGTGATTTGACGGCTGCAAGGTCTCTTGCGAACCGATTTTCTGCAGATTCTGCAGCGCAGCTGGGAATTAGACGTGCGAGATGATAGGATGTAGACCGACTGCGCCTGCAAATCTTGCACTCTGATCTGTGAAAAACGCCTCCCTACAAAGTAAAGCAGTTGAAACATTCACCAAACCTTTTCCACCATCCTACTTTATTTTCCTGTGAAAGTAATTGCCCGGCGTATCCCAGTTTTCGTTCTTGACATAAGGATAGTAAGCAGCAACAGTTTGCTTGCTCAAACTTTGCAAAATGGACGGTAGGAAAATTTTTCCAGCTAAAAATATCGGCAGCTTGGAAGTCACATTCCGCCGTCCCAGAGGTCCAAACGCTCCTTATCTTCATCAGGATAATCCAGGTGGCGTCGTATTTGCCACGTAGCAATTAACGTTTCTGCCCATTGCAGTGAACTGCGCTTGAACTTAAGCTTGGAGAATAACAGACAGCTGTTTTCTTCGAAAAAGACCTTGGAATCAAAGTATGATGAATCATTAACCTCTTAAACATTAGAAGCAAAACAAGAACGAAAGGTCAGCCGACTATTTGAGACGTTCTGTTGCGACTTACGAGCAGCGTCAGCGGATCTGGACTGCGATAAATAATTGCTTGCAACGGAAAACCTTCGCTCAGGAGTTTTTAAAGTGCAGAGAAACATCCCAATTCAAATGCGGTCTGAGAAAATTTTGAAGCCAAATAGAAATGTCTAATGTCGAGGTTCACCGAAATGCAGAACTGAGTGTAGCAACTTACTTTCTTCCCATCGTCTACTAAACGGATACCAAATGTTGACTAAAAGCAACTTTATGCCTTTGATTGGCCAACGAAAACCTAAAATTTATTCGGCCATTGCTTTGCTGATTTCAAGGGTGTGACTTAGAAATACTTTTGCTCCGCCTCGACGTTATCTTGAGGATAAAATTTGGAGTAAAAATAAAATAGTTCAGTGAAGCAAGGGAAAAACCTAGCTCTGTGCCATTTTGATGCCTTCCATCAATGGTATGTTGAATCAGGTTTTTAAGGCGTTCTAGGGACCCAATTCAGGTCCCTAGAATTGAAAATCGGGTCCCTAGAATCAGGGAAAATTATCATCAAGCCCCTAGAATCAGAGAAAGTCGGGTCCCTAGAATCAGAGAAATTGGGTCCCTACAAGTCCATACTGGGTACCTAACATTTTCCTTAAAAAAATCCTGGTTTAATAGATGTACATATTGATGTTAGCACGTAGGTAACTAAATATTGCATTTATCTGAAGCGCCTTTCTGCACATTTTTGAGTGAGTTCAACTATAGTGAAAAGACAATCCATTCTTTCAGTAAAAAATCTGAGAAAATATGTTACTGTGAAGGAAGATTAGCAATAGACTACCTGCGGGACTTATCGTATGTTTTAGGTTCTGGGTAGAATGAAAACATCATGATGGCCTAGTACTCTTGACTCCAACGTGCTTAAAATGTTTCCATTGAACCTTGCTTATGAGCTTAGCCATTGCTCACACAATCTCTTTCAAAGTTGTTTTTTTTTGATGAGAAATTTTATTTTTGAGCGGAAACTTGCAGTCTTCAACATTTGCATTTTATATATTTTGAACGTACCTATAATAGGAATGTCTGGATGAGCAATAATAGTACCGATTATTACTTATATTACTATTAGAAAACTACGTAATAGTAAGAGTTTGTTATTCGCAGTCAACTGTCAAAGGTAAGTTTTATATCTAAAAAGCAGAGTTCTTGTTTCAGGATTTATTTAACTGAAATGACAATTTTGCTCAAACCGTTACTTTTTTGCAATGCTGAAACACTGAAAGTATGAACTAACAACTCAAAGAAAAATTAATGATAACTTTACAGCACGCTGCATTGTTATTGCGTGGTAATTTCGAACAGATATACTGCTTGTGTCGGTGACTTTTACTGCCCCTCAGTTTTACTTTACGATCTGTATTACAAAATCGTCTGCCGTAAAAAGTGTTGGTCCAGTGTTCTCCGCATAAGCTATAGACTACACAATGATGTTACAACTTCGGAAACAGTTTGCGTGTGACAAACAGGTAAATACTCTGATGCTTGTTTACACAAAGAATCTAAAATAAAACACAACTAACAGCCATCAAACTACCTTATTTTGACGTAACGTTTAATACCGAAGAAGATGTTTCGTGGCCTCAGCGGAAAGGGTGAAATGACTTAAAAGTAATCTTGAGTGTAGCTTACCTTTCTCTTATTCACAATAACAAAGTCATCGGCTAAAATTCACGTACAAAATTCATCGGCCAAAAGTTCATGCACGCAGTATACAGCATATCTGTTTTACCATAATCTCATTGGTAATTGGTATAAAATCTTATAGCAATGCATTTCATCAAACTTTTCCATTTCATCTCGTTATCTTAAGACGTAGTCACAACTTGTTTACGTTTTATTATTTTGTTTTATTCTTCGACGCTGTCAAATTTTCACCGGCTTTCATTCAGATAAGACTGAAAACACACCTTGCTGGTCTGCATCCTAAATTAAGCAAAAGTCGTATATAGGATCCCGAAAGTACTACACGTAAAATCTTTCCCTGATCTCATTGCAAACCGAGAAAAATGGATGAAACAGAAACAAGAAGGAATGTTGATGACGTACAAAAAGCTTAATTTCTTATCATTTTTTTCGTTTAAACCAGTCTCCGTAAGGCAATAATTTCAAGCTTCATATTCTTCTTCATTTTCCCATTATTAATGCAGATCTCAAACTCAACACACATAAAATCCCAGATATATTAAAAAAGTTTATTAACTCTTCATGGGCATCTTTTCAACGTTGGCTATTTTGAAAGGCGAAGTTGATTCAGAGACATTAAACGTACAATGCTTTTGTTCACGAATCTGAGCTTCGTCCAGCGCTTCATTATTTAGTGGAAACATGGGCTAACTACGGTCTGCTAAGTTGTCTGATCCGGCAGGATGAACGTGTGCACCTAATATTAACTTGGCAATTGAGTTTTACATCCAGTTTATACCAATTTATCCATCTGCTCACGATGCGGCCCGCTGTCAAGTTTTAGAATCCAAAGCGGTCGGCGCGTCAAAACGTTTTCTCGCACATGGACTAAGGAATATAAAGCTGTGTGAACAAGCGAAGACGTTTTCCGGAAAACGGTGTGCCACTGTTAGTAACAAACGGTATTTACTCTTTATCAAACAAAACCTAAAATAAAGTAAACACAAAGATGTTTCTTTTCAAAGACGTTCGTTATTGAAAAATAATTTTCCAGAAAAAAATATAAATAAATTTCCAGAAAAAAGTCACTACAAAACGTTGCTAAATAACATCAAATAGCTGTATTGATAACATTTTTAAAAATAAAAACAAAAACTTGTCAAGTTTTTCAAAAGTAAAATAGAGCATTTGCAAAACCACTTGTTGCCAGCAACCTTTCTCAAGAAGCGTTTCTTTTGCAGAAAAGATAGCGAGGTTGGCAAAAGAGATGAATGCAAGTCATGGATCAGGAATTCAACCTGGTTCGGAGTTTCAACAACTCAGAGTCTATGTCAACGATAAGTCTGAGTTATTTGGAATAAGCTTCTGGCGAACGAGTCCTTGTCAGTGAAGAAGGAAGACCGCTATTCGAGTTATATCTTGCAGCCGAATTATTTTGAATCTTACACTTTTTTTACATGTCATTTCGTCTTTTCTTATACAATAGAAATCGGAGTATTTTTATAGTAGCACAGACGTAAAACAGAATAACAGAATGAACAATTGGAATAAGTTTTGGAAAAACACTAACTACCCCCAAGTAAATGTACTCCACAAGTAAATATGAGTCTGTCTTCGGTAACTCAACTCAAGTCGTGGGTTTCAAAAAAAGTGACGGCAGTCGAGTTTGGTTATTCAGTGCCCAAAAAAAGATTTGAGTCATTCAGAACCATTAAAAACCCAACCTTGAGTCTCACTCATTGAACTATTGCCTCTGTTCAGTCGTCACATTGTTGATAGGCAATCATTTTAAACTGAAAAGTATGCACGGATGGTAAGATGATTCGTAGCTAAATTGTAATTGGAAGGAGTAGTATGACCTGCTAGCAAGCGTAAAGTTGTCCAGGACAAAGGTGCACAAGTGAGAATTAAGCATATAAGGTCATCAAGCCGGAGATATTTAAGGCAAGGTAGATGTAATAAGGCAAGCGTAGGAACCCAGATTTTCTTTTAATGAGTATATAGGCGACCACAACAAGTTATTTGGAAGAAGTCAAGGAGACTAGTGAAGGCCATGAACACCACGCTAGACTGGTATTCCAGGTAGGAACAACAAAAACAACAATTATATTTTTGGCCACGCTAGTAAACTTCTCAGTATATACACACTACGCAGTGCAGGTGGCTTCACACAGAATCCGGTTAGGGCTTACGAACTGGCTTGTGGCCAACGGCAGTCTTCACACATGCCGCAAGAACACCGTCACCGACGACCACGGCAGTCTGCCTTACTTAGACTAAATTTAGGTAAGCCGTTTGAAACCGAGAAAATTCAGCCGGATACGGCTAACGGAGCATGTGTGAAGTCGAAACAGACCCAGGTGATCAAAATCTAGACCCACACCAACACAGTAGATTGGTTAAACTACATAACCTCAGAAGCATCAGCTGTAATTTTTATAAACGGACTTGGCTATAGAGCATTAACTCCGGATTGGCATTTTTGTTGCCATGATTACTAAACAAATCATGCAAGGTTACGTTTATTTGCGAATACTCACGGTTTCGTAAGGGCTTTTACTGCGTAACCTACGAGTAAAGCACACTTAACACGCATCATTCCCAAGTGCAGACTGCACATGAAATCTTCGGTGACAGCGATGAGTAGTCGTAACAAAAAAAGTTTTTCGCACAAAAGTCTGCTGAGAATTTAAAAAAATTTTCATTGTTGCAAAGCTTTTTTATTTTTTTCATTGACGAAAATGTCTTTGCAATGATCATATTCACACAACAGAAAAATGATCTGAAAAAGGAGTATCTGTGATTTTCCTTGTAATCAAAACAAAATTCAAACAAAAAATTTTTTTAAGTTTGCACATTTCAAACTCTAGATTTGCTGCAAGCTTTCGAGGAATCAGCCACTGGGCTCTGGTTCCACAACTTTCTTGTTCCTCTGTCCTGCAATCTGCACGCAATACTTGCGCCTGCAATGTTGAAGAACTAAACCAAGGGCAGAGCAAGCAAGCAAACTTAAGATTACAATGAATAGATCAATGAGTCAACCAAAACACAATCTGCGCCAAGTAAAACTGGAAAACAGGCCGTTCTCAAACAAATACTTTCACTAAAACTGAACTAGATATCTGGCGCCAATTACAGAGCAACACAACCACTGCTGCAAAATCACAACCACAAGAGCAACGTAGCTGTGACTCAACACAAAGCTGGCAAAGCACAGTGCGTTGTGAGAACGTACGGTTGACTGACGCACACCAAGGAGGTCCTATGGTAAACGTTGTAAAGGTGGGCACAGAAGTCCGTAAATAAAAACTGCGTGTGTTGTAAAGAGGGTGATAAAATAATGGGTCAAGTCGAATCGCAAAAGAACTATGTCAATGAATATAGCAAGTTGGAAAAATTTCGAATGCGTATCGAGTTACGTGAAATCGAATAATTTGCTAATTGATTCGACTGCGTCGTCTTTGTGGAGACGTATTACGTTTAAGTTTCGTTACATTTTTTTATTCACCTATGTGCGCTTTACCTTTATCAGTTGACTGTGATATTGTTGCAGAAAGCTTTTTTTGGTTGTTTCTTATTGCAATTCATTTTGCTTCTTGAGTTTTTTCAAAAAATCAAATACTCATTGTCGACTTGTCTTAATGCTTGAACGCATGATGATGCTTTGATTGAGGGTTTTTTTCAATTACATTATAGCATGCTGCCATTTTATTCGTATGATTAGAGTTTCCGAATTTTGTGAAAGTTTTGTCTGATATTCTAAGTTTAAATTTCACCCAAACTCATGCATAAACTCTAAATTATAGGCTTTGGTTTTGTGGTCAAACATATACTTCACGAGACACAGCGTCCTTTACGATGATAGCAGTTATCTATTACTCTTACTATATTACACAGGAAGTACAATTTTGAAATTTCTACATCAAAATAAAAATGAAATATTAATGACGCCAAAATTTGCTTTGATTCAAATTTGAGGGTGAGACTACACTTTCTCTACGCCTTGCACCAAGTCCCAGGAAGAGGAAGATTTTTAGTCACTAGGTAGCGTAGTCTTTTCAAGTTTTCCAAAAGGTTTGTGCATATCAGTCTCCGCAGGGACGTGCAAAGGTCTTGCCATTCTCGGGACATCTGCTTGATTGTATGCCCCTTTACCGTAACATTAAGCGTTCTTTACTCCCTAATCCAACTTTGACCAAGTAAGTCTAAGAGGTCTCGGTTTTTGTTTATTGCACTGCCCGCTTTGTTTTTATTATGGTGTTTATATTAAAATCATAAAATATTTACTTATGGTAAAAACAATGCGTTTAATACTTTTCAACAATATGTGGCATACTCGCGCCTCCTTGCGAAACTTTGGCGACCCCAGGTTAAGAACCTAGTCTCTAGGAAGAATTGAGAGATATTTTGATAAGTACAAGTCGTAGATTAACAACAGGCTAGTATAAATTTACCAGCCTACAAAGGGGGTGACAGAGATAGGGTTTAAGGCAGTATTTTCCAACCGGGGTGCCGCGGTATCCTGAGGTGCCATTTACGATATTGAGGGGTTCCGCAAGCTAATGCGTCTTTCAATATATCATTAAAAAATAAATTTTAAAATGTCGTCAAACTTAAAAGCAAATTGCTATGGGTTCGCCACTGGGTGCTGCAAATTATAATTCTCTTCCTTACGGTGCCGCAAGCCAAAAAAATTTGGGAAACACTGGTGTGAGGCCTCAAGACAACGATGACCGCGCTTCATCTCTCTCTCGGGCCGCTTAACATACTACACGTTTGCATGGCCCACTCGCCCTCAAGCAAGTTCTCATCAAATCCATGCAGCATTTTTTAATAGCCTTACAATACGACGAAGATTCATCTAGTTATACCATTTTAATAAATTGTAACATTTGTAATTTCAGTCTTGGGATGCCTGCTCCCTTGGGTGCCTGCGGCCGTCGTCCCGTTCGCCGCCCCATGCACGCCCCTATCAGTCGGTTAACTTCCGGTACAGCCTTGAAGACCTTGAATATATACAGTGTACTGCAGCTTAAAGTCATTTAGCTGGAGTCTGAAAAGTTAAACATGTACTTCGCAGCACGTTACTTCTGCAATCATCGCAGCAATTCTGTTGAAACACATTTACAATCAGCAATTCTGTTGAAAGACTGTTGAAGTTTCAATCAAAATTCAGAGCTGCTGAGCACTGCAACCTCTTTAGAAGGACATGTGAGAGTATGCTTTGTTTGAAGCATATTCAAGAGTTGGTACTACGCTATATGAATAGGCGATTTTCTAATTCTCGATTTCTTGTTAAAAATAATAAATAAACAATATACAAAAGTTTTCTAAACGCAAAAGTCATCACTGTTGTTTAGTATAGATCACAAGAAAATTTCATTTTAATTTTGATGTTTAGTTCTCCAAGTTGTTGCAATTACAGAATCGGGGTTTTATTAGAATCAGGGTTTCATGAATTTTTAACAAAAAATAATGAAATAAACCATTTGCACACGTACTTTATACTTCGTTAAAGAAGTATTTTTCAGGTGACCTGAAAAAGACACTTCTGAATGTTTTTCAAGTAAGAATTCAGATATTTGTTATATTTTTCGCAATTATGAGAACCAGCAACATTGCTTATTATGTCACTCAACTATGTGCTAGTCAATCTCATGAGTAGCCCAACAATTTCACAAGGCGTCATTATAAAGGCCAAAAAGTTATGTGCAAATCTTTTCGCCTTGTGTGGTGTAAGCACAAATTCAAGAAAATTGAAACATCAACAGCTGAATTTTAAACGATAATCTTCTTCGCTGTCCTTTAGCGGTCTCACTGTAAAAGCCATAATTTTCCGAAATCTGACGTGGTCAATGGAGCAGCACTTGCTTGATTAGCCCAGGGTGGGTGTTATGTCAAGGCCTCCGTCGCTTCACAAGTCTATTGGACTTAAAAATCCTGATAAGTCTGAACAATGTGCCATGGTTCGCTTCCAAACCCGGCATTGTAGGTACTCTCGTAACTGCGACGGAACCCATCGCATTTCCTGAATAGGTGATTCATCATGAACATTTGCTGTCTGACATCAAACGACTGAAACTGCGCGATTCGGCAGCATTAATTGTAATCACCAATGCCACGCCAATTTTCGGAGGTCATTACCTTAATTCAAAGATGACTTACACTTTATTGTATAAAATAAAGCTTTAAGAAAATATCACCCAAGTTGGCTTTTGCATCTTTAAAATTATTTAAATAAATTGCAAAGCAAATATTTAACGAGGGGAAATCGGATGCAACCAACAACCAACAATAAATAAAAGAATCCAACTCGGAGATACGGTGCAATTAACGCACACTTTTCATGTTATGACTTGCAAAACTGCATTGGCACTACATTTTCAGCAAATAAGGACAGACAAGATTTTAATGTGAACTTCAAGATTATGTGGCATTTGATAAACATTGATGAGTTCATTTACATTTTCACATTTACATTTCATTTTCATACTGCGAAATATACAGTACATTATTAAAGATGTACATAATTACGCATGAAAATCTTTGTGGAACTTACTATAAAAGCGCAAAAAGTAATAAGCCGCTGTACCGCTGCATTATAATCCTAATTCAAAGCCATTACTTCCAAATCGCGCCCCACACGCGTCGTTTTCAGAATGCTTTTCAGCATTTCACATCCTCGTGTCGTCATCAATCAGATTGTCACAACAGGTGAATCGAATGAGCCGCGAGGAAGAATTTTTGACGAAAATATGTGCTTCGAAAACATTGTTTTGCACCCAAAGGTGCGAGCGCTTCTCAGTCAGTCTTGAAAAAGAAAGCGTTTGACTTCATGGTCAGTGCAAAGTTGCGTCACTCTCGTGTGTGGTGGGCCGCATTTTTGCGGCATGGTGGGTAGGACGAACTTGATGTTCAAAATTTGGTAGAGGTTTCGCTTATTTATTGCGTCAAAAAGACATACGCAGATTAAAACAACCGATTGGTGACTGCGCCAAAATTCTTGGAAATGCGTGCATTTTGTTCAAAAGTTGTCCGTCCTTGTGCTTTGTGACTCACTGCGCTGAAAATGCGTTCGTTTACAACTTCTGATTGCAACTGTTTTTGTAAAAGTGATAATAATCTACTTGCGAAAAATTGTCACAGTGAGCAACTATCAAAAAGAGAAAAATTTACTTGATATAAAATCCGTGTTAAATTGGAATCAGTTTTTGCCGAATTTTTGTGATCTTGCAAATCAATATTTTCGCGACCAACGCATCGTAGTAACGAGTCATACGCTTGTGAAATTTCACTTGTCAAAATTGAACTGGTCGGCGTTTCATCGTTCCCAATGCAATAATTTGCAATCACTTGTGTTTTAAGTGGTCCAATGTCGACATGCATACAACCTTCAAAAATCGTTTGCACTGCCATGCAATGTTCTCATTGTGCTTGGTGGCGTGTTATCACTCTAGATGAAGATAGGAAAGCTTTAAAAACGTTGCGGAGCTGGCTTCAAACGCAAATCTGTTTGACAAATATTGCTGTCGTTTCTTCTTCACTGATATTTCATTGCCTGCTAGACCCACAAACGCACGCGATACTTGGATTACATTAACACAGCTGAAAATCAGGTGATACCCATTGAACGTGATGCTTCAGGTATTCATTTCTACACTTCGAAAAACCTGACGCCCACAGACTAAAAATGAAGCCGAATATCAGATCCTTAAACGGAAAACCGTGGAAAATTATGCCTTGCCAATGTGCATTGGATTTTTTAAGATATGAACTTTGTTTATTTGTTCAATTGTATCTGCAAACTAGTTCAAAAATGTCAGTTGCAATCACAGGCCTATTAGATATTGAGAAGGTATACACTAAACTGCTACAACATAAGGCTACCAAATTTGTTTTTTTCCCCAAATCTGAGGATTCACTACTTTCCTGGCGTTCTGGGTTTTTCTATTGAAGATCGGGGGTTTTAAGATCTAACTGCGCAGCACTGATTTAAAGTAGGGCATTCACATACTATACTGTGCCAGTTATCCAGTCCCGAACAAAAAGATGAAATGGTGCACACAGCAACGGAAGGTACAGCGGCTAAAATATCCAGATCTCAAAGATTGCAGCAGAACGTAAAATTAGCGTTTTATTTTTGGCAAATGTATGCAGAAAACCTTTAAAATGCAAACAAACCCGTTTTGCTTCAACGTATGTCATAAACAATCAGACAAATATGAAATGAGTTATCAAAGTTAAAAATACACATGTACCATAAACAGTGTTTAGTGTTTTGCTAGGAAAAGTTCAGTATAAGGGGAAGATATAGCGAGAGGTGAGTTTCTATTTGTCGGCTACTTTGCTGAATACTATATACTGTTGTTCATGCTGACCATCAAGTAAATAAGCACTTATTTTCTAACAGAAAGCTAGTTACAAAACTATCAAAGAAAAAACTACGACTCTTATGTTTTGCAAGACGGCATTGCTTTCCATGAAAATTTGGAATTGGAAAATATTTGCAATGAAAAAAATTTCAACTAAACGAAACACGGATATCACCTTTGCACAAATATTAGCAGTGATTGAACGATATTGCGATACAGAGAAACGTGATGTTGTTGATGCTCTGCTTAATAACATTGTGTATGAAAAAGGAATGGCTCAAGGTTTTATGAAGCAGTTAAATCACTTTTCGATTACCACTCATTTTTGTTGCCCATGTGCCCAACTCCTGTTCTTTATCTGTACATTTCTCAACTCTTTATGCGCTAATTGTTGTAATATCTTTTCAATATGCTTGCTTGTGGGTTAAACTGGTTGTAGAAGTTGAAATAACTTCTTAAAGAAAGAATCATTCTATTTTGAAATATTGTTGGATTTGCCATCAATAACTACTCTTCTGTGTAAAAAGTGAATTTAAAAAAATTATTGTGATACATATACACTTCCTTGCCACATGATCTGTGTGGATGTGTAGGAACCTGATTTGTGATTGACTACTACCCAGATAGCAGGAAGAATTACTTAATTTTATATTATTTCTTACGAGGGTTTTCTGTTTACACCCGGATTTTTTTGATAAGCTTATATGGGGTTTTCTGAAAAATCTCATTGGCATCCCTGCTGCAAAATTTGCGAAATTTCCAACTGTCAATTATGGTGGCACCTCGAAACGATATCTGCTTTAATTAAAAAATTATAAACTTTATAATTCGTAACTGTCGTCAGGCTGTCGAATTTTGACTCCGTAGACGTTCAAATCGTTTTTGTTCGAATTGAAGCCACGTCATTGTCCAAAGCTTTCATCTTGAGTAAGGGTGGTGGCAAATGGCGTGCAACAGCAAAAGTGCTTACAAAAGATTGTCAATTTTCTATACGGTCCATCGAAACTTGTCTAAATGACATCGCGTTATTCGACAGCGCATAATGTTTATTTTTGCAAGGCTGCGTCGTGGCGGGCATAGCGCAGACTGCACAGGCCCGCGGGCCAGGTAAACCAATCACGGGCAGAAAAGTGCACCGCGGCTTTTGCTTTCTGAATTTGTAGCTAGTGAACAAATGTCAGAGAAAAATATTTTCGTTGTGATGACCAATGCGGGAAGAGTTTCAATAAACAAGCCCAACGGGATAACTACTTTTGTATATGAGTTTTACCAGTGTAAATGTTTGTAAAAACATTTGAAGAGTTTACTAATTACATTTATATACGATGAAAAAGACAGCAGTATAAAAATAAATTCAAACACTTACAACTTACTTTCATCATGCAGCAAAAATGAAAAGTAACAAAAAATAACTTCAGCAATAGCCGTTCTGGAGACGTAAGCTGACTCATGTGGTTTACAGAGCGAATCAGTAGAACGTTCGTCTCCCTTATTTCAAGCGACAAATCCACAGTGGTTAACGGTTTTTCAAACATACTTTATCCTGATACAGTAAAACAAATGCGCCGTATTTTGAATTATGTTGCATGGTTGATGCACAAGTGCTTTTAAAATAGTAAAAGTATTAGTAAAGCTTTTTACTGCGAAGTAGCAATAAGCAGGCACGGATGGACTGCGCCCCTGTACGGGCCACATGCCGCCCGTTGAGCTGTTTAATTGGGCCTGATGAACTTGTCCAAATTGCTTAGGAATCCTTCAAACGCTGTACAAGTCTGGAAATGTGTAATGCAATCCTAGATTTGATTACATTTTCCTGGGACATGTGACATCCATTATTTCCGTACCAACTATTTTTGACTTCCCGACGTCCATTTTCAATCACTTTCACAACAAAATCGTATCTGCGCAGCGGAACACACATAGCATACAAATGTTATACACTGTATCTCCAAATAACTGCTTTTTCAGAAGTAAATTTTAATTGGTGCGAAAAAGACGTCATGCGCGTTTCAGGTCGATTTTTTCTTCATGTCAAGTCATGGTGTAGGTCGACTCTTCACGAAATCGATTTTTAATGATGTATCTGCCACAAAAACGTTTTGCACTTAAAATCAAATCAAAATTTTAAGGTAGTAGCGTGCACAAAATTTGCTACACATCAGGTAACCCTAGTAGAGTGCCCCAATTTTCTATTAATAGGTTTTTTATAAAATAAATCTGGCACCATTCCATATTTGTCTCTGATAATCAGGAAAAGTTATGGAAACACAGGTTTTTAACATTTTTCTAAGTATATGACATCAACAAAAAACAAACCCCTGGGTGGTGGACTACCCAGTTATCCTGAGCAGGGTTTTAAAGCCACTTATATTTTTCCATTTTATTTACATTGGTTTACACTAAATATCCATCCATCTATATCCTCCCGCTCCAGCAGTTGTCAAATTTTAGAATCCAGTGCAGCCCTGGAAGCAAAATGTTTGACCATTCTTTGTAGGTAAAAAGTCACACAAAAGTCGTTTCAAACTTTTTCTTCAAACTCCATTTCTATTTGCTGCTCTCCAACAAAAGCAGATTTTTTCGTAACAACGAAATAAATTATGATTAAAAGCATCAAAATTTTGCATTTAATTTCGTTTCGCAAAGAGTGAAAAACCAAAAATTATTTAAAACCTGCAAATCATCACAATTTTAGCAAACTCTACATTATAAAAATTCAAGTTTGCCAGTAAAATATTTGCAGCTGCTGCTTTAAGGCTGAAGGAAGTAAGTGTTGTTTATAATTTGTTTTTGCCATCTGGTTGAAAATGCAAACAAGACACAGTATAAACAAAACAGAGTGATTTGCCAACTTGTCAGAAAAACATTTGCTTTTATATAATTCAAAAATTGAACGGCAGTGATCATGATATTAATTACCGTTAGTTATGTCACATATGAGAGTTATGCTTGGCTAATTCTGTTTACATTCATAACAGGGTCTAAGTTTACAGACGTAATTGACTCCTAGGGTTTCTGGATTGCACTCGTTCAATTTGCTTGGGACTTGACGTTCATGCAAATGAAAACGAGTTAGTGACAAGCAATGGCAGTCGTTTGAAATGCAAGACATTTTGTGCACAAGCCTATGCGTTGGATTCCTTCTCTGTAGGTCAGTGGCGGATGCAGGGATGGCAGTTTGGGGCAACTGCCTCCCCTCCAAAACGGCTGGGGCACCCCGTTAAAATGCCGCCCCTCTGATGAACATGCGCTCCTTTTTGGGTGCTTACCGAAGTAGAAAGGAAGGCAAAAAATACTAAACAATGCTTTACAGTTCGTTGAACTTCAGGATTTAAGTGACGGACATCGACCCAGCCTCTTACCAATTAGAATCAATATCCGCATTGTTTCGTAATAATACTCCTGTTCCCTTATTTCTTTTCCGCGTGAGATCTGCCCAGCGATCACAAACGCGGGTCGCGATGTCTTTCGCTAGCACAGTTCTGGAGTTGACGGTGGGCTGTGCAAAATTAGTCTGTTTTTGTTACAAGTCCATGTTTTAATGCATGGTGGCAGCCTTGAAAGGAAAAGCAGTGGTGAATATAGGAATGCAATAAATATGGGAAACTTATAACTGACGCAAGATTTTAGAAGCCTGCAAAACAAAAAAACGGTTTCAGGTCTGCTACCAGTGCAGTACATAAGCCCGCAGTGCGTCTGCATCTTAGTTTTGCAACACCAAGGTAAGTGGTTGAGTTTCTTGTCAGAAGTAATGCCCCTGATTGAACCATATTGCAGCATGTGAAAAGATATAGCAACATTTGTAGGTTAACTAACAGCTTGCCCGTATCTGACAAAAATGCATTGAGCGTTGCCTAGTTTATTTTCGGTCGCATACCAAGTTTTTTTTAATGACCGAAAATTAATGAGTCAATTCGGTCATAATGTCCGAATAGGTAGGCTGGTGAATACTGTTACGACGAGTTTTAATACTATTGCAGGACAAATGTCTTAGCGAAAAAAAGCGGAACGTGCTCCAGTAGCTGAAGGAATTATGACCGAACAGTGCGATTGTGCAACAGCTCACTCCATCAAGGGGGACTGCGCAGCGTAGCATTGAATTTCTACGTGGTAGCAGTAGCACGACGCGCCTCAACAAACCGTGGCACTCAGCAGTCAGCTCTCACACAGAAACTTCGGCAAAATAACAGCTACCTAAGCTTGGTGGAATAATTGCCTGCACGCGGTCATGACAATTCCTGCTCAACGATTCAATATTTACAGTTCAAAATTTGAGAGGGAGTAGCCTACAGGGACCCTGTCCCGCCTTGGGGCAGTGACTGGTCGCTATGTGGTTTTGTCTTGATTCTTTGGTTGCAAGTGCAAACCCGTAGACAGCTCTCACGCCGGGCACGAAAAGATGTTGGCGTGGTTCTGCAACCGACAGCACAATGCATAGGTTATTGGCTAAATCATTCCGCGTAAATCACATAAATTTGAGCAGAAAAGCAGAAAAACAATGCAAATTTTAACTTTTTCACTGGTACCTGTGGTGTTGGTTGAGATTCATGGTTTTAAATTGGTTGTAGGCTGTTTCTCACCTGTGTTTGCTGGCCTGGATAGAAGCAGATCCATCGCCAGATCAACAGCATTGGGCCTGACTTTAAGCTTGTTTGAGGGGTTCATAGTAGTATAAAAAATTGGAAATTGACTTCATCAGGGAAACTAAAGATTGAGTTTGAAGGTATTCACTGTGAATTTGATGGTCTCAGCCTTCCTGCCCCTACTTCTTTTGAACAGTGTAACACCTTTTCTTCATATTCTGGACTAGTGAGATCGATGTTTTTTCTTCACATCAGCAGTCCAATGTCCAAATATGTGCAGTATTAAAGACTTGGTTGAAATTCTACCTATATTAGTGGCGTTAAATGTATTTTAGGGCAATATGCTTTCAGGCCCAGTGTGAACATATCATGCGATTATGAGATCGTTTTTCACGACAGCCAGCGGAGCTACCTAAAATGGGAGTAATGTCATTAGCAAATGCCTTTCATTTACTTTTTGTTTTTGAACTGTCGCTTCAGCAATAAATATGTGTTCCATGTGCATATAACTGCACAAGTTTCACCTGGAAATGTGATCGTCATTTCGCTATTTATTAGTCTCCTATAGACTGGAAATTGAGTGGTCAATTACTAGTGCAGGGGTGGGGAACCTATTTACTATCCCGGCCCGCATGAATTGTGCATTGTCGGCGGGCCGAAAAATCAATTAATTTTATCCTAAAATTCTACCTTTATCTAACTATGAGGAAGAGTGTGACTTCTCTTGACTTACTATCTAAGTACCTGCTCACCATGGAGTTTCGTTTTGACGCGTTGTTGCCGATTCTTCCCATGAAAAGACTGTTGCGAGAGTACTCCCGTGGGCCGCGGTAAAATTGTCAAGCGTTGACCGGCCCGGGGTTACAAAAGGTTGGGGACCGCTGCTTTAGTGTATATTTTTAAAACATCTATTGTACTGTAGATATAAAAGATTGTTTGAGACACTCACAGCATTCTCAATTATGTGTAGCTTGTAAAAATTAGGACCTATCGTTTTGGACCGCTTCCAACTTTTTGTGAATTAATGATACAAGGCGATTTTAAACTGGGGCGTTTCCCTGAAGTATCACATAGTTCCACCAACAAAAATAGCCATTTTCTTTAAAAGGTAACAACTTTTGTGTGAGCCCCAACGATTATCACAGAGAATCTGGGGTATTTGAACAAGTAAACACTTTTTGGCGCCCCCTTATTTGACTGCCCCCCCAAACGGCTGGTCTGGATCCGCCACTGCTGTAGGTACTATTCTACCCGGATCTCTTTCTCGTGTTCAGAAGCCGTCATTTTGAATGCTGATTTACAAAATCTTGAAAAAGTCAGAACTATTGTTCTTGTCACTTGTAACACAGAGGTACTGGTTTTGTCATTGGAAGCAACCTGCCTACCGCTTGTCAAGAAAGTGCGTTAGTCTTCCCTGTTTACTAAAAGCTTCAACTTGTCGATTTTGGTTTAAAAGTGATTTCTGGCTGTGTAGACGTTTCCACTTTAAATGGGAGNTGCTAAAGCACAGCATGGACTTAATTATCTGATGAAAANCTTATTAAAAAACAAGAAACACAAGATTTTTAAAAAGCTTGTAACAATTTTAGGTGTTTCAACAGTTGGTGATAAATACAGCAATAACATAAAACTATTAATAAAAAATGCGTTACGTAGTTTCTGAAGCAGTTGGTGCAAATTCTATAGCAATGGTCGGAGAGTAACAATTTAAATTTGATTTTCTCTGCATGAAATAATTGTAATAATAGTTCTAACGACAAAGCGCATTGCGCAATACCAAGATTCAGTGGTACTGCCCTTTAGTTAATTTGAGGATTGAAGATTTCCTGTTTTTCCTGTCAAATATTCCGTAATTATAGCACAGATGCCTTTCGGTAAAGGAAGAACTTCTAAACAATTCAGAAAAAGTGGCTTCACATGTTCCCAGATAGGAAGATGCATTTATTTTGACGCTGTTATATCTTCAAATTTCAAATAAAATGTGGCCTAAATCTGTTAAAGTAAAGAAAGAAATTCAGTGATTTTTTATTTTTTTAGTGCAAGAGCATTCCTTTGTTGTTGGTATTGATGCCAACTTAAGGAAATTTTAGGCTGGTTCCAGCAGCGTAAAGGTTACCGTGTTTTTCTCAATTTGTACATCTGATTTAAACGCCGAGTAAAGGGGAATGATTCCAATATCCCTATATGTGGAAAACAAGTACAAAACAGTCTTCGACTGCCAACAGCTAATGAGCAACTTCGTGGAATCCGGTCTTGGCGCTGAGAGAACTGTTTTACTTCAAACGATTTCTTAGATGAGGGGTGCAATGGCAATTTTATAATGGCGCCGGAGCTCTGCTGGGAATTATCGCTTATATTTGTAGGCAACCACTCACCATTTACTGGTAGAGGTGGCGGAGCTCCAGCAGCAATACATTGCTAGATGTGACTCACACTGATGATTTGACAGCAAGAACTTTTCACTGCTTATTTAATCAAATCATTTTGTTCCCTTTGTAACTACTTTTATACAGTTCGAATTGCATGCATTTCACAGATTTATTTTTGGAAAACAATATCAACACCTGCACGCACTGGCTTTGCTGTTGGCGTTGGAAAATTTTAAGAAACTACACGAAAGCCTAAGGTTTTGGGTAAAAACTTGTTTGTGGTAAACATTTTTATCTTCTATGACGTGAATGTAACAACATTATTTGCTGATAAGGACGGTGCGTTCCTTCCTGTTGTTTTGCGTCGTTATCTTACCCGGGAAACGATTTTTGTGGCATTCTTGTAGTCGTCGTGCCGCCTGTAAAAAACACGTCATTTTTAGAACTTATGACCTCCAAATACCGTATTAGTTTGAAAAGTACGTTCAGATTATTTCATGTACTGTATTGTAAAGGTTTTTGTTAGGGTTTTTCTCCGAACAGAGATGACGAATATGGAGTGAAAGAGTCCAAAAGTACGTCCCAATAGGAACGTAAATTTCTTGCCGTTGGAATCAAGCTTTTGCCAAAGGGATGAATAAAGTGAACCAATTTTAATTGAACTAGCTTTAAGCTATGGGAGCCATTCTTGTTTTTGATGCTTTTAGGAAACAAACGGAAAAAACATTTAAACCGTAGAGTAAATTCAGTAGAAAAACATTCTTTAAATTGGTAGAATATAAAAATTACGCTGATTTCGGCAACACTACCTATTTTTCATGGCTGTGATGGATGTAATATAGTTAAGAAAAAAAAGTTGTTTAAGGTTTCTACAATTTTAAAATACACTTCTTTTGCTAATCCTCCATACGTTTCTACTTTGTATTAAAAGCAAGAGAGCCATCACACTTAGATACCAAGAAAAGTTTCTACACCTCAGAATTGGGAAAAAGAATGTCGGAGACAATTTTCCCCAAAGTTCACATTTTAATTACGGTAACATGATACTGTAATAACACCTTTCATTTTTGTAGGATATGTAAAGTACTGTAGTTGATATTGATCACTGAATGTTTGAAGAAAGAACTCCCCAGATTTCCGACGACGTGAATAAGCATGTACGAACAAAACAGTCATGTGCTTGACAGTCAGTTTCACATTTTTGTGCCGCGCCCATTGGAAGACTTTAGATTGTAAGAACCGTAGGTGGGCCGTGCCTTTCGCAGACAAAACCCATTTCAAGGACATTTCCTTCAGAAACCAGCGGTGAAGCATTCTGTTCTTAGTAAGCTCAGTTTGACTAATGATACTTTGTTAAGAGATGCAACCCAGAACGCAGATATAGAAACATTTTGCAATTCGGAGAATTTGGCCCCAAAATAGTCATTTAACCATCATAAACATAGACTTTTTCATGAAAGAGTATGGAATTATGAAGTGCTTTCAAGCGTTGCTTAAGTCTTGGAGATGAGACATATTAGTCCACTTGAAAGGTAAGATTTACCTTGGGTTCCAAGTAACCTCGGTTTTCTACTATCTGGAGGGGTGGTAATCAGAAATAGTACACGATTTTCCTCAAAATTGGATAATCGTTTGTGACGTTTTACCGCTAAAAAATCAACCCAACATAGACTAATTAAACTTTGCAGTTATATCTTACTTGAAAAGTTGGTTACAAATGCGATAAGCAGATCCTGAGTCATTTCGCCAACAGTGCAAGTTTGTATAGGGTCTTTACATCTTAGTAAGGCTTAATTGATGTTGTCACATCGAAATTTTGGTAAACGTTCTAGGTTGTTGTACAGACCACAGCATTTGTGTTTCTTTGAAGATATGTCTAAATCTAAATAGTTTTGGGGGACAGAAGTGTTCATAAGGGGCCCGTGCATGTTTTCTCGCTTCCCTCAAATTGTGTTTTCTTCCCACTGACAATTTTGTTATTGTTATTACGGCCGATTATAGGTCATCCTTGGAAGTAAGAGAACACTCTCAGAAGGTCCGTGGCCACATGAAATGGTTTGAAATTGGTATGAAAACGCGTCATGCCCTCTTGTAAATTTTCCGACAAACTCAATCTATTTAATCTTGCTTGGTTCCAAACTATAAATCAGACTTTAAGAACTGAAAAAGCAGCTCTGCTAAGCGAATGGCTGAAAGGACCTTAAAGTAAAAAAAACAGATCTTCGCTGTGAGAAAAGTATAGGTCATAAACGCATCTCGTGCATTCTAGACGGAATTCTCAGTTTAGACAAAGTGGCTCAATTTTCCCTTCCGCCATGGCTTGGTATATATATTTTTGCTGGTTAACATAGCTGGAGGTCTGTGGTGGGTGAAAGCCACATCTGGTCTATCAAATCTTCTTAAGCAAAATGACGTGGAGGAAGTTGAAATCTTTATATTTGTGGACACCAACATTAAAGCAAATCGCTGAATGATAATAATCAAGTCATTCAGACTAATTACGACTTTGCTTGTGAACTGCATGATATAGTTTAAAACCGTCACTGGCTACGGCGGTGGACGCTTTAGTTGTATACTGTGGACTTATCTCTCAAGGACCAGCGCCTTGCTCTAATGTTGAAAAGCACACCTTTCGCAAGAGACCTCGTGTGCTATCGCACTTGCCATCGCCCACCGCAACTTGTAATTACTCAAGACGCACTTTTTTTCTACGTGAGCGACGTTCTCGCTAATGTTTTGAAGTATCGCAGTAATTCCCGCAGGTTATAACTCTCGAAAAACCGCACGGCCTTGAAGAAATAATTCCAGCTTCGTCCTTTGACATTAAAAAAACTCGCTCGACTCGTTATCGTCATCCGACGTGTGCGGCAAGTGATTAATCCGACGACTGTTTTCCGAATAAGGATTGCGCCGATAAAGAATCGACTCTCCTACATGGGAGCGGTATAAATGATTCGAACCTGGATTTAGAACTCATGCAAAAATAAAATTAGATGAAATCAGTTTTTTATTTTATATTTTGATGGGATTATGTGGCAGAACGTATTTGCTGTTAATAGGTCTTCTAAATCAATTGACATCGTTTTAACTACTTTTCTACGCAGTTTCAACTGTATCAGGTGCGCAAGCCAAGAGCGATAATGAACATTTTTCTTCGAACGTTTTATCTCTGATTGATTGATGCGTTGCAGCTTTGCAGCTGCCAGCGCTGGATGAGTCACTCTGAACAGCAAAATGCCTGTCAACAACAGCAACCCTAAAGACACCACACAGGGCCTAAGTGCAAATGATTTATAATTTGATGCGGTGTTGCATGTTGAAGCTGTGGCATAATGTCACTTAAACATTTCAGCAAAAAGAAGAAATGGCTTGGCAACGCTCTCACAAAAAGAGGCTGTTTGGAAACACAAAAAAAATTTTATTTAGTCTTTCAATCTATTATCTACGCCTAGTTCCACCAGTATCACAAGTCCCAGTGGCTGCTAAGCTTTTCTACAAAGCTTTAAATCTTTGAAAATATACTGTATTGCCCATATCTAAGACACAGCTATCCAGGACCCTGCAAAATATAATAGTGGCAAAGCATTAATGGAGTTGGTACTTCATTAAACATTGTCACCGCGTTGAACAAGAAAATCACCACGTTGGAGAACATATTGAATCAACTTCGCTGCAAGTTAGTCAAGTACACATTTGAGAGTGTTGGCTTTCGTCCACAGCGTGTCGTGAGACACTGCCATGTGCGTGACTAACGAAACTTCGTGATAGGTTCATGTGTTCATGTGCAGAGCAAACTATTTTTTATATCTCGCCAACAGATTTATTTTCACGTCAAGTGTTGTTCGCACGCACAGCGAATATGTCAAATAGAGTGATTGCTCATGGAGCAATCGCAGAAATCCCTACGTCAGTCCAAAATCCCAGATATCTTCGCAGCCAAGTAATCTAAAATTATGAACTTAAGATTGTTCATAACTGCCTGGATATGGCGGTCACTAATTGGATGTACAATTATAAATACATCAATCAATTCGTTTTGTTTCTGCGAAAGTCTGCTGTTGGGAGGTAGATGTTTTCAATTTGAGTGATTTTCACCGATATCTCAGTACTTAGATGACGTCAGTTTAGCAGTGCCCTTTCCTGAAACGAAAAATGAAAGATCCACAACAGAGCCTTCCCTTCACAAAATGCTGCAAGCCCGTTTGATGGCTCCTCGGCCTCCTGTTTGTGAAGAGCTTATATAACAGTGCAAATGAGAGCAACGTCAGTGGCCGTTGGACAATCAGAAATGAAACCAACGTTTGCGATAGTCATAAATTTTCGCTCTTTATTTCTTTTCGCATTTCAAAAATGGTACATGACGTGGTTATTTCCTTGCTCAGGCTTTCAATCAACTGCTGCATGGAGACGAAACGATTCTTATTCCATTAAAATATCCTTAGGTTTAAAACGGGCATTAAATCAACAACAGTTGACTGCCAACATTCATAACGCCATTACGATGGAGAAGAACTAATCGGAGATAAGAACTACGCTGCTAGCAATGCGATAGGACACGCATCTCGTCTTGTTGTTGATGGAGCGCACGGCATTGTCAAATTGCATTGCAACATGTGAGGCGACAAGATTTTGAGTTGTGATAACGGCCCGAGGCCTCCAGGAATGTCTCATTCGTTTACACTGCGATACCACTTCTTCAGGTACACCGGCGCGTTGAAATTCCCCAATTTTTTTGCTCAGGATTCTTTTAGTCATTATGTAAGGATTAATCGTCATGATCAATTAGTCATCTCAGATGTATTTCAAAAAACTTTTGAGGGCGTGTGCATACCACAACACATTCGTACTTTACCTGGCTTTGACCGGAGTTGGACTTAGTGTCCTACTCTGGAAGTAGTATTGTACCACGTGTTACGGGTTAACGAACAACAGTGTTAAGAAAGTGTCTGTAACCCTGTGGTTGTGCTTCCAACGCCGTTGTTAAACGTTCTGTCGCGCCTTATTTAATCAATCTGCGTTATGCAGACAGTGTGTGCTTGCACTATGGACTCAGTATCTGTTTCAAAATTAAAAATTGAATTACAGTAATTAAATTTTAGGACATTTTTAACCCTTATCAGAACAGTGATTTTAGGTAACTTAATCGGAACATATGTTGACAATTGTCAACATGCCATTTTCGTGAGTTCTTCAATGCTAATGCACTGTTTTCAATGTAGGCCTATATATGTTTTGTCCTCTTATGATCGATATGCACGATTGATCAATCTCACACTGCAGTCATGGGTGTCGGAAGGATTTTTTCCAGGGGGGGACAACAGGGAGTTATTCCAAATTTTTTCCAGGGGGGTCAAAAGTGGTGAAATTTGTTTTTTCCCACTCAAAACTAAGAAAACAACCTTTTTTATTTTGATAAAGTTTTCAAAGTACAGGGAAGGCAAAGCCCCCCCCTGCCCCCCTCCGACGCCCATGACTGCAATCGATTGATGGTGCTGCGCAATCCATTGATAATAGGGATATGGTTGCTTTGATTTTGAAAAAGCATTACAATCTTGAATCTGAAATCCAGAATCTGCTTCCTACCCACAGCGTAGTTTTCGGTTGTAAAACTCTTAGCTGAAGTACAAGAAAATTTTCAACAAACGGAGGTTGTATTTCAAACACAAAACCACACAAACATTTAGACTAATGCAACCACAAATTGTTCAAGAGTCCAAGAAATGTGTGTATTTTGGTATTTTTCTGTGTTGCGGGCAAACACGTTGGCAGCAAACCATGCATGCAAGGCGAGTATGCTTTGCACATCTGTAGCATCTTCCCCGTCTGATGCTTTGAACTGTGTGATTCAAGGTGTTTGAAGCAGCATCAACAAAGCTAAACTTTTCAGCAAATAGCTTTGTTTCACCTCTCAGTTTTCGGTTGCCGACATATGGTTTTGCAAGCTGAAAGGTTAGTTGCTTGAGAAAATATTTTTTTGTCACTTTTTCCACTACCTCTCATGACGATAAAAACGTTGTTAGTTGCAACATTTATCATATTGTAGTTGATGACCACTGGCCAACGATTTGTTTTCCTCAAACAACTGAATTCTCCACAGTTTTCATCAAGAGTATCAACTCCTCCATTATGCTTATTGTAGTCTGTCATAACTGTAGTTTTTTGTGGCAGTCCGTGATTGAAATGGAAGAGTGTGAAGAGGACATCATGAGCACACTCTTGTTGCGTTTGGGGACGTATGACAATAGAAGAATTTTGTTAGAATGGTCATACAGTGCCTTTGTGCTTTCAATCTCTCTTCCCTTTCTGCTTTGAACTGCGATGGTACTTCACGCATATTAGCCATAATTGTCGCAATTAACGTCAGATTTTGCTGCAAAAAGTTGCACACCAGACCATGAGAGGTAAAATGCCGATCAACATATATGTCTCGACCTGTACCAAAATAAACTGAGGAGCATAAGTTCATTACAATACCATTGGCGAGGTTTCTGTGAGGNCCCGAGTCAGATTCTCTGCCAGAATAAATCATGTCATTCAGAGCGAAACCTGCTGTGGCTTCGTACAGCCAAAAAGCTTAACACCGTATTTCCTTGGCTTTGATGGCATGTGTGTTCTTCCAGGAATCTTGCTACGATACCCGACGAGTTGTTCGTCCGCAGTCAAGGCCTTGTTAGGGATGTAAGTGTTGTGCAGATTACTGTTGAATGTTTCCCATACATCTCTACCGAGATGTATATCTTCATGTTCAGGAGCAGCAATAATTCGAGGTTGTTGTGCCAATATATTTCTTCTTTGCTTGCTGGGAGAGGGACTATCATAATACGTTGCATTTCCAGCTGTTATTGCTATTTGAACATCATCTACTGAGATATGATGATCGTCATTAGGTTCTAGATCCTCATCACTACCATCATCTTCATTTTCTTCCTCAAACACATCTGTGTCAGATAGTTCCTCTTCCAAAGGAAGTTCCTCATCGTCAGCAATAGATTACGGTTCGCTGCTGCTTGTAGCCTCAGCATCAGAGTTGTCACCAACATCAGCAGAAGCTATCTGCAGGTGTTTGAGGGCCTCTGGAAATGTAAATGTCCTCTGTCTATCCATGAGTAAAATTCCACCTGTGCAACCCAAGCAATCATATACGGTAGTACAAGTAGCTAGTATTTCAAGCCAACCACAGTGTATGACTACCTATTGGTATTTATTCTATGTTCTAANCTCTGAAATGTGCTAATATCCAGGTAAGTATTCTGAATTGTACCGCACTAGGCTACTGCTTCTAAGGATAGGAACTGCTGACAGAAACTTATCCTCTTCCAGCCAAATGTCAGATCCCTAAATGCAGTTGCAAGTTTCTTACAACTTGCTGTTGAAACAATAGCAATAGTTAGTTGTAACAATAGTTTATCAGTAACAACAAAAGTAGCAGTCATTCCGTAGTACTTACAAAGCTCAACGGCCTTGAGTCTCTGTTAATCTGATACTGTTTCTGTTTGTTGACATTTGTCAACATGTGTTCCGATTAAGATAAAACGCAAATAACTCATTGTAGAAACAACTTGGGATCTTGATATCACAACTGTAGCAAGCTAATGTAAAGTTCTACTTCGTCGGTGAATAGCGTTGGGCTTGCGTATGAGGGGCGAGTGCAATCAAACAGAAAAAAGTGATGTTGACAAATGTCAACGTTTGTTCTGATAAGGGTTAAATGATTCAAACATTAGGTTTTTCCATGCAGCCAACCTACTTGTGCAGTCTTAATGTAACAAACGTCTACATCAAGGCTTTTTGAATTTTTTGAAAAGTGAGCCTCAGGTTCTATGCACATGGTGTAAGTACACCAAAGTCACAAGCACATATGAAAACTTCGATAAAGGCAGTATGCGTTTTTTTACTGTTGCACACTGCTTTCNTTGGAATCTCAAAAGAGTTTTTCGCCCTTGCAATCCAGTGGATCTTCAGGAGCATTAGAGGCAATCGAAACAACCTTTTGATTGGTCACATGACGCAGCCCGCTCGGCCGTTGCCGCGTTTCATTGCTTTTTTCTGACGAATTACGTTTGTTTTCAAATATTGCTGATATCAGCACGTCTATTTTGTTGCATAGCGTTGGAGTAGCTTGTTTGGCGTGGGCGGCGCAAACTGCTGTTTTGAACGCAAGTTAAGTATAGGCCTTGTTATGTAATGAGAGCAATAAGCTGGCATGAATGTCTTTGACAACGAACTCAGAATTACTTCATGTCTCGCTTGTACAGAGTTGAATCGATTTGGTTGTACTACGGGGGTTCTTTATGACATGCATGGCCTTTGCGTGATTGTGGTGGTTGTGAAAAAGCTTCAACTCGTTCTGCATAATATGCGATTTAGATTTGAACAAAAACACTACGTCGCAGGCGATCAGAGGGATTNGCTGCAAGTTGTTTGAATCGCTGAAAGTCACCGTTTAGTCTCATATGCGGTNAAAGCTTTGCCCTTTCATTCCTTTGTCACATTTCTACGATTCGGAACGCTACACGTGTTTACTGTATAATTAAAGTAAAATACATTCAGGTTCTTCGAATTCCACTCCATATTGTTTCTTATGTAAGCGATTGTGACTACACGTTTTGAACTTTGGAGTGGCATGATATTTCTATGACAGCAACAGGCTAAGGTTTAACACGCATGAATGGTGTTGAATCTGTAAAGCGTATTGGCTGCTAAACGGGCTGCAAAATAATTTTATTCCAAAACTAAGGTCTCTGTCGGAAGGAAATTCACAGGCAGTTATGCATCAAACTCTCCCGCTGGACGTTATGGCCAACCATTAATTGCGAAATTATAAGAAAACTGTCTGCGAACGTTGGCATAGTTGTTGCTTCCAAGTTAAAGTTACTTTCCAAACCACTTTTGGTGACATTAGGTTTTGATTTGAATTAGGTGACAGCAAGAATGAGAATTATCTCGGTTTTTGGAACAGCAAGAATGAGAATTATCTCGGTTATTAGCGCAATCGAATGTTAATAAGCCTCACCTTGTATGGTCATAACAGCGACTTCAACCGCCTTGTCTTAACTTATCTAGACACACCCGTATATCCCACTTTTAGCTCAAAAAATTGTACGATATCCGGCAGTTTGTTAAAGCATTTTTGCGTAACCCTTCAACTGACGTTAAGGTTCTGTATCAGTTCTTTAAGCGACTTTTTCTATTACGTTTGGCCAAGAACCACCTCGGCTACAATATTTTCATCCAACCCTTTAGGGCAGGACTTTCGCCCTATTTCCAGGAGCTGCATGGTACAAATATGCTCAGCCAAGTAAGCTTATACATCAACGTGGGCACGCAGGCGACGTGTTGTATAATTAAGTTATGCGTAGACGTTTCTCCATCACGCCGCGCGACATCCTTTCTTGAAAAAAGTCGCCGGTTTGCAGAAAAAGTCGAAATGCGATAGAAGCAGTATTGCTGATGTCTGCTAATGACGTAACTCAAGAGGATTTAATCAGTTCTAGGAGGAGCTTCATGTGCATTCAGACAATGCGAAGGCCAGCTCATGGCCGGTTGAAGCAAGTAGCGTTGAGTTTATCTTTAACTTGATTATTGTGGTTATTTAGTAAAAGAATGACAGCATTAACTCACTAGGCACTTTGAGGAGTTTTAGTTTAAAATCAATAAACAACAATTTTTTATCATTCATGGAAGCAAGCTTGTTTTTAGGCGCAGAGAGAGCAACATTGAATTGGCGATTTTATCATAACAGCTTTCACAAACCGAGTCAGATATTTCCTTGCTTACTGATCGTATGTGGTGTTTCAGTCGGATGGATGCGTGGAGTGTTCATATTCCATGTCCGACACTTTTCCCAAGATTTTCGCGGTGAACTACACTTCAGAAGTCAACCGAAGTTGTTTGATAGTAGTTTCTACGCGGGTTGGAACAGCGCTGTGTACGTCTTCATAACTGACCGTGCTTAAACCGCAATTCGCTTTGTTTTATAAGCTCGCAGTCTAATGTGTGCCGGGCGATCTCTTCCGGCTATGGGTCTATTGCTCTCCACCAAAGCTTCTTTCCGTGATTAGGAAAAATTTACGTTGTGAAACCCGACACTTCTGCCCTTGTTGCTGGCCACGCAAAACGCGTGATTTAGGCCAACTTCGTCTATAAGCCGCCGTTGCGGTTGCAATAGCTGGGCTGCTAAGGTTCTAAATTATATTCTTATTGGTACAAGCCGCCAAGAAACCTTCCATGTGGTCGCTTGTTGAGGCGGAAAGTATTAAGAACAGGTGATGTTGTGCAAGCTTGTCCATGGCAGTGGAAGTAAGTTTTCAGATAGATGTGTCATGGTTTTAAGAGAAGCATACGTGTGTACATTTTGTCGTTCCTAGAAGACTTCACAAAGTTTAAGGATTTTTGCATTAGCTTTGTGTGGTTGCTTCAGCATGCGCAGCCTACTGTAATGGTTGATAAATTCAAAGTTTTGTAGTATGTTGCACTGTTCGAAGCTCACAGCAACAGGGAGAAAGATTCGCGTTTGTAGTCAAATTTCATTTACGATTTACGAAGTGGAATGGCTTTAAAGGGCTGGTGATTTACCTAATTCTGCAAAACTGTAGGATTAACATGAAACGTGTCATTTTGGGAAACGAAAAGATTTATAGCAATGTTTACAATAAAACGTGGCCTACCAAAGAATATGGAACACGTAATTTTCTCCTGGAGTTAGCAGGTTCTGATTTCTTGCGAGGTTGTTGTTATGTAAATGCACACGTTTAGAAAAATTGTTTTGATGGTTTTGTGTGACGACATCCCTGTACGTCATCGCATAGTGGGAGTATTGTGACCATTCGAAAACCATCGCTATAGACTTGATCTACAGCCAGCGTATGTGGTGGTAAAGCAATAAATAGCTGCGAGTGGATATTGTTTGCGATTTATAGCTTGACATTACTTAGCATGAATGCAGTGTTTATTGAAAGTGGTAAAGTCAAGNGTTAGTGCTCCTGTGTCATGCAACATAGTTCTTGGAGATTTGCCTAATGTCGATTCCAACTAAAAAGCGCAATATGATAAAAGAATTAAAAATTCATGATCTTCTGAATCAGCATCCAATTCTCTAAAAGACTAAAAAAATTATGATGCTTTGTGCTCCAGTTATACTAAAGATGTATCAAAGACTTGCTGCAGCGCAAAAGAAAACTTGGGCACAATCTTCATCTAGTAGAAAGCTTCATCAGAGAGCTTCAGCTAGCGAGCATGATATTGTAACTTTCTGCTTGTTAACCCTAGGTAAAA
>JGI24159J19872_10000263_pt1 | contig 41577 bp, 25 predicted proteins | sample Ectturendosymbi4_FD_19872 | JGI IMG/M metagenome (IMG submission 19872) | reverse complement strand
GAAGCAAAATTGTATGGGTTCGCCACTGGGTGCCGCAAAATATAATTCTCTTCTGCAGGGTGCCGCAAGCCTAGACAGGTTGGGAACCACTGGCCTATACGGTAGCAGTTCAGACACCAGATTATTTGCCAAAAGAAATGTTCATTACGGAGACGACGGATGATGCTAAGTATGACTACTAAACAAATAAGAGAAAACGGAGAGACAATAATGAGTGTTGTTAAGGTACAAGTAACAATTTGCCCTTATATGAACTTCCCTTAAAGAATTGTCCTGACAAGATTCACTGCTAGAGTCATTGTAAATTGAAAAGTTCTGCGTTAGTTCTTTTCGCAGTTACTGCAGCAAATTGTTTTCGAAATACCGGCCTCTGCTAAATTTGCAGTAAAATATCGACCAGGCCGGTGAAATACCGGCCATCTGGCAACCCTACCGCTCTACTACTAAACCTTGTTTTTTCGGAGGGAATGGAAACAATGATGTTGATCTGCCAACAAGATTACAAAAATATTGTGGGAGTACCCTTTTTTGCCTCGGATCAGGGACGGATGAATTGAGACCAGTACGATCAACTGGCTGAAACATTGGAACATCCACTGTCATAGTAGGCCTACTGACCAGCAACCAGGATAGATATGGCAGCGATTTCTGCATTTAGTTAATCGCATCACAACACGCATGTTTGTTCAGTCATCAAATCTTTTTGATTTAATTTGAGTAGCATCAATATGAAACGTTTTTCCTCTCGATGGATCTTCTACAAAACCCAGCCCTTTGCATTTGTTGTTTTCTGCACGTTTTTTAAGATTAAATGTCAAACTTGCATTAAATTGGCTTTCCAAGGCATTAGCAAGTGTTCTTGACTGAGCAGAATTCATTGCCAACGACGAAAAGGTTCTTGCATCAGCCATTCTTCCACTGTTTTCTTTTTTCTTCCCACCAAGCAATCGAAGGAATTTCTCTTGTCTGGCAGTATTGTCAAACTCTGCTGTAAACCACTGGCCAGCTCCTCCGTTCTGCTGCGCAACATGTTAACTATCATAATAAAAGAACGAGAAGTCAAGTGAACCTTAAGCAAATTAAACACTACTCGAGCCATTTTAGCGTAAGATTTAACTGCTCTACAGGATTGAAACAGGGTAAACGCAGACAAATAATAAGCTACGGTAACGACTGGACGCACGATCAACTATCCGTTTTACGACGTAATACACGAAAAGAACCAGACTTCACAAGAGAGCAACAGATGCATCCGCCCAAAGTTCCCTCAAACCCCAATTTAATGTATGGACTTGGTGGAATGCAGACTGTTTTTCATGGATGGCATTCACAATTTTTGCCTTGCTTAGTCACGCTGCAAAGCAGCTGTTATGTGTCCTTTACTTTTATGAACCAGGACTTTGAAGTAGTGGTTTTTCTACCTATCTACGCTCGTAAATAGGCAAAACACAATGAAAGTTTGGTGGGGTGGCAAATGATCAAAGTACTAGCACGACCGAAAAATAACGCGGAGCAAATCTGTGGACAAAGAAAAGGAGGTAAGTTGAAGTGCGCACACTTAACAAAATTTTGCGCTGGTTTGCATTAGATTTTTGGCTTCCACGGGTTCAACTTTTGTCTGCCACGAAGCCAAACTGCCTTTGTCAAAATGCAGATGACCCGCAACCAACCAAACACTTTCCAAACCAGAAAGATCCTTCGATAATTTTTCGAGAAACAACGTTACGTTGGCTGAACTGCGATCGAAATTTCTACGACAGACACTCGTCTCGTCTTGTTCATTGCGAGTTGAATCACTACACACCTTGTTGTTTGCAATAACTGCAGGTCTACTGCAGTCTTAACTCGCAATAGTAGCAATCAAGTTCCATTCACAAAGAGTGGAACACGGCAGAGTGCAGACATAACGCGCTATGGCTACAGCATGAGAATTGGGAACTTTTGATAACGTTCGGTAAGAAGAAATTAATCGTTGTTTCAAACGAGATGATTGTTTGCTAACAATTAGATTTATAAGCATTTTCTACAATTCTCGAGCGCAAGGACTACGGTATCCGGCAAAAATGAACAATCTGCCTAAACACCATGGCGCGGGGCCCAATGCAGCAGCATCGGCGTAAGGCCGGCCCTGACCCCCCTAACCATAGTCGCTGGATCCGCCCCTGACTCACGCCGACGTATCAATGGAAATGCATAGAAGCTCACAAGCAGGGGCGTAACGAGGTTGGATGGCGCCCGGGGCAAGAAGCAAGTTTGCCACCCTTGCTGCTGTATTGAAGAAAGTACTTGTGACATTGTTCGGACTTTTCAGCCCCCCCCCCTCACAAGAGACATTACCACAACTGTTAAGTTAATAACGCTAGCACGTTATCGAGCTTGCTTTCAATTAACAGTTTCAATATAAGTCAAGTCGTCTGTTTTCAATTATGCTTTCAAGCGGGTAACTACCAAATACAACTGTGAGAGCATATGACCACTGCAACAACAGGCGCATGTAAAACGTTTTTTATTTTTCGCATAACTGGATCTTTTCAGAGGTCTTACAGTGTGTTCAAATTCCCGTCCTTGGCTATGGGCGACTATTTACAGCAGTGGTTCCCGAACTTTTTCTGGTCGCGTACCATTTGTGGGTCTCGTACTGTCAACACGTACCACCTTGTTCCAGGAAAAGCCAATGTGCCAAATATCATTCGATCATAGGTTTGGAAAACCAGAATTGACACAAATGCAACATGAAGAAAATGGCTGTGAGAAAGTATTATGGCCATTTTTAGAAACCAAGAAGGGAAGTAGGCCATACAAAAATTCAGGAATTTATTAACATAACCCGTCAGGTAAAAATTATAGCTGTGAATATATTTTTTTGTGAAGAAAAACAGAAAGTAGGTATATTCGTGTACCACCTTGAAGGCCTTCGCGTACCACCACTGCTACGCGTACCACAGTTTGGGAACCACTGATTTACAGGTTAAATTTGGAACTACCAAATACTACTGCGAGAGCCTACGAGCATTGCAACAACAGAACATGTAAAACGTTTATCATTTTTCGCTTAACTAGATCTTTCCAGAGGTTTTACATCGATTGCTCACACTGCTTCTTCGTCGCAAACTGCATTACTATGAGCATACCACACATTTAAAAACACTCACCTTTATCGTCTTATTTTGATGGCACTCGTTATTGGTGTACTCTGCTACGAAAAAAAACGCATGCGTTACCGAAAGTTCGCGACAGACTGCAAATCCAGAGCTGCTTGTACTTCGGAACTACACGGGGTTGTCACACATTTTCATAAAACATTTTCCATACTTATTCAATACGGAATGAAAAAACTTTAATACCATCACTTATCTTCATTTATCCAAAAATTTATCAATCGATCACAATGTAAAAAACATCTGCGAAACTCTCATCAGCCGTAAGGAACAAAATTTGAATAAAGAAATAAAATGGTTGAATTGGGAATTTCCATACTTTTTCAATACTTCATGCACATTTTGGCCAAATGCAATACGATCAATACCGCGTCAGCACCTTGAGCTACAACACTAACCCATCGAAATCAAATCACACTAATTCCAGGTTTAAGCTACTGTTGCCAATTTCAACTACAAACATTTTAATCTCAGTTATGTCGAAGAAATCTACTAGAAAACGATAATGAAACATGTAATCATGAGATTAGCAGTGTATAGTAAATTTAGGTTGTTGCGTATAAAGCGATGAACCCAATAACAAATAATTTGTAATTGAATAAGCCCTCGTTTTTCTACTTCCTAGTTTCAAGTAAATAAGTGCAGATAGGCACACAGATGAAAATGTTGAGAATTTTGACGGTTTATTGTGATTTAAACTCGAATCGCCTGTAGCGTGCTTGGATACTCTTTTTTAATCGGATGATTACACGAATTACCCGCCATCCAAATAAGTAAGTTTCATAAGATGTTTGATAATAATTGAACGTTTGGACATTGTGCAAGCTCTACGAAATTGGTTCATGGTATGTTCCTTTACAATCATTATTTGTTTTGCGAAATAAATGTTAAGTGAACCAACTCAGCGACTAAATTGACCGCCCCTCGTTAAACCAAGCTTTGATATACGTAAATTAACTTTTTCAGGTGCGCACTGCGCAGCACAAGCTAAGCAACTTACCTTTCGTCAAACCTGAATTCACAGAAACAGATTTACAGGTTAAATCTGTTCTTTGGCTGTTAACCCCACAGTCTCCATCTCTTGAAGGAATCTTCGTCTTCTTTGCTTTCTTGTATTTCTTTTTCTTAGCCTTGGATTTACTTTTGGTATTATTAGGACCAGCATGCTCTTCAACAGTATCATCAACCTGCGGGCAAGGAATTTGGTTGCTAGTGACGCCAGCTTTAACTGCAGTTAAATTTCCGACCTTGAGACAGGCCTTGGACCGATGATTTTCTACACAGCTTTCGTGCATTTCACCATCAGCGTTAGCTGCAGCTGAATCCAGTTTAATCACTTTGCGTACTGATCCAGAATTTTCTTCATTTACGTCGTCAACATCCCTTGAAACTTTCAATTTCCTTTTCTTCGACTTTTTACCAACAGAAATTTCAATGTTGTCGTCAGTGAAAAAGTCGCTTCTGTCGAAATCAGCAGTTTTGTTTCCACAACTCACTTTCTTTTTAGGTTTCAGTTTCACATGTTTCGTTTCCACGGGGTTCATGCTGTCCGTCCCTTTATCAACGGAGTCAATATTTTCACATCTAGAAATACTTTTTGACGTAGAACTACTGGAACTTGGTGCCAGTTTCTTTTTATGCTTCAATTGCTTGGTATTAGTCTGACGATTTTTAGAAGTTGCAACATCTTTCATCTTGTGCTTTTTCCGTTTAGGTAATAACATACTGTCATTAACCTCCAAGTTTTGATCGGAAGTATTCAAACCCAAGTTTGCTGGCAAAGGTTCACAACGGCGTTCAACATTAGATAATTGAGCGTTGCAGTATTTGGTAGCAACATTTCCAACCTGTTCTTCAGAGTTATTTTGCAATTCATCCTGCAAACCATTTTGCAAACTAGCGCATGTTTCAGTACTTTTGCATTTAGACTGCTCTTTTGTCAGTTCTTCACGTTTCTTCCTTTTTTTCATAGTTCTATTTTTACCATTATCTGTTGTAAATCCATCAGCAACTTTATGCTTCTTTTTCTTTTTGGTAGCTTCACCATCAAGCAAGTTATTCTCATTTCTTCCCATTTCATCAGCATCTGCATTGTAAGTACAAAATAAACACAGAACTATGGATCATTCCACATTAAGAAAAAATAATTTGTAGCCCTCATGTTCCAGACTTCCTTGTTTTCATATATTTTATTGCTTTTTGAAAATGATCACCAAAGAAAAAAAATTTTCCATATCGCACATAGTTTGTGTTATGGCCTGTTGAAATATTCACCACTAGATGGAGATTTATCATGCAATCACTCTTTTGCTGATAAGCCAATGCAAATTTGCTTGTATCTTCATAAATACTCCACAATCTACACATATGCACAAAAATTGGTTTCTAGGTGCTTTACAGGTCAATAAATTTATATCTACTGTCAAAAAATCATAAAAACAATATTTTCATCAAGAAAATACAGATTGAAATATTTGTTGCAATTTTTTTGTTATGAACTTAGACCTCAAAATGTATATATACTGTTGACACAACAATCCAAACAAATTATTTTTTAAATTTTGCACTACTATGTATTTCCTATTGATACAGGTTTGATAATTGTTTTTCAAGGTTCTTCAAAAAATTATGACAGAACCATACACAAACACAATATTTTGTTAAAAGCTTACATTTCAACAATATCTCAAATGCTCACAACATTAAAACTATTCAACATTCTCACAAGTGAGGAAGATAAACAATTACATAAAAAGATCCCACACTATTTTCTAACAAAAAATGTTCTAGCCTACACTACAGATATGTTTATATTAGGTGTTCCAGTTGTTTCCATTTCTCTCCTAGGTACCATTCATATCAGACAACATTTTGATCATGTTCAGCATTACTGATGAAAAATTCTCAATTAATGCCATCCAAAATACCTTCAGTGTCATTGATTTTTTTTCATGGCTGTCATATCTGTCTTTACTCATAGGCTGGCTGTGGTATCCACTTCCATTTGTTATCTTGGCAACTGAATCACATTTGTTATCTTGGCAAGTTTAAATGTCCATTGAAATATCAAAGTCAGATTTTTGCCTCAGCTCACAGATTTAACCACTGGTGAAGTGGAAGTTTGTTGAAGAAGCATATCAACATCTACACAAGTGGCAAAAGTCAAGGATGTTGCCAAATTCGTAACAATATCGTTTAGTTTTTCTTTTGCTTTAATGTTGTTTTTCTGACACTGAATTTCTCATATACTTTGTAGTGGGCCTTCCACTTACCAGCTATGAAATCACGTGTATTTTATGCCAAACTACCTTTAATTCCTCATTCACACATTTTTGGAATTGCCAGTATCAAACAAGTTCAACAAAAAAGACAGCAATGGAAAAACAAAAATACGAAAACATTTCAAGATACTCCATTTTTCAAGAATTTATTGCTAATATCATAAACAATCATCAGAATAATTAACATAGATTTTCAGGACTGTTGAATGCACACAAGTTAATCAAAGCAACAAACATTTGAATTTTGAAAGTTGTGTTTGGGAAATGTGTGCTGACTGAAAGGATAAATCCTTTTTGAACCATCTGAAAATTTCAAAAGAACTAAATTTTGTTACGGGATTCGCCTAGCTTGACACACAAGAAGTAATAGTTGGTCAATTCTCACTCTGCTGCATGACAGGCAATTGATAAAATTTTATTTTGATTTCAAAATTACTAACAAATGTCTTTTTCAAGTGATGATTTTGTCAATATGTCAGCAACTGACCAGTAAAAGTATAAGTTTAAAAAATAAATAATTTATTGAGCAGACACAAAATTGTAAAGATGCAAATAATAGTTTTTTGCAAAATGGTTTGATAAACTAGATGTTTCTTCATTTTAATTTACAGTGTTCTACAAATACAATTAGAATAATAATTTAGTAAGGTCAAATTGTTTAAAGACACAACACTGTAATACTAATAGCCTACGAAAAACACAGCGCAAAGAGACTATTCTATAGATTAGCATGAGCATGGGCATGTTTGGAATTAAAGGCCTTCTTCAATGGGTACTCAAGTGAAAAGAAAAAACTTGGCACATTACAACCAAAAATATATCTATCTGTCAGACACTTTGAGTTCCACATGAAGGACAACACAAGACTTGCCTTAGCAGTCAAAGCAAATGAAAATCAAGATGTGCATGAAAATGTTCTCGCAAATGAAAATTGCAACAGAAAAGGTTGTGGAAAATCTATCTAGTGCATGCAGACTGCAGACATGCTCAGTTTTACTGGGGAACATGAGTGCATGATAATTTTGACAATGAGATCAATGTTGTTAGAGTTTTAGCACACGCTGAGTTGTGTACTGCAACAATTTGTGAGTTGCCTTTGCTTTTGTTTTGCCATTTTCTTGTTAATGATTCATTTCATATACATATTTCCATGATGAAACAATTACTAACCCACTGGTACTAAAATATATAATTGTATGTTCTATTCTTTTTGGTTAGTCTATAATTTTCAGGTTGATGTTGATCATGTTGTATAATGTTTGTCTGCTGGAACACCTTTGTGCACTGCACACAGCTCATTCCTCAGACCACAGTACCAATTATGTGCTAAGAAAAAGCAAACAATGACAATACTCACAGGTTTTTGTCTCTTCACGTAAGTTTTTCTTCTTATTTTTGCGTTTCTTTTTCAGCTTTGTTTTAGTTAAACATTTCTTAGAACCATCAGCATCATTTGTGTTGGCAGTGGTAGTGTTGGGAAGCATACTAACCATTTCCACACCTGTAAAAAAACACTGTAAGTTTCCATTAAGTGTACCTAATGTAGAGAATTTTACTTGACTTCAAACGCTAGCACTATTATTACTATATTGAAACAGATACAGTACTGAGTAATGCAGTGAACAGCCTATGTTCAACACAATATTTTTGCAACACAATCACAAAGCCTATTGCTAAAAAAATAGTAAACAACTATTAACCTTGGTTATTAATCTAGTTAATGCTTTGAAACAGTCTTACATTAACATGTTAAAAATTCATGGCGAAATCAATTTGCAAATTAAATCAAACCATAATTTTAATACCATGAGCCTAGCATAGTACACTGTTTTCAATAAACACACACGGGCATCGCATGGGAACTATGATATCAGATCAAAATTTTTTGGAAATTTTACTTTATTCGAACTAAAGTATGTTTTCTAAAAGATGCATTTCCACAGATTTTGCTAAGTCACACGATACACAACCTGTTTATTTTCGTTGAGACATTTCGGTGATTTTTTGCTAAGACATTTTGGTCATTGAGACATTTCGGTCATTTGTCTCACAGTTGTATTAAAACTTGCTGTAACAGTGTTCATTATCCTATATTTTCAAACATTCTGACCAAAATGACTAAATTTTTTGGTCATTTCAAAAACGTTTCAATCTAGGCTAGCCTATGACTATGAGTTATATGACCAAAAAAACTGCACACAACATCATGATCATAACAGTGTGCATGAAGAAATGCTCCACACTGGTGAGCTGCAAGCCTGTGACACCAAGCAGGGTTGCCAACTTGTCTTCACCAAAAAAAACAGACCTTGTCCCCCCAAAAAAACAGATAGTCCTCTTAAGACATATACACATAAAACATGCATAACCAAACACGGAATAGATATTAAAACTCAGACACATTGGTATAATACAATTCCAATCTTTACAAGCATTTTATTTACCCATAATTATAAGCAAGTAGCTATGGAACTGCCTCACATGATCATGATGCAGTTCAAATAAACCACTGAGTTTGTCACTCACACATGGTAGCGTTTACATCTGCTGTCCCAATGGTTTACGGTTTGGCTCTCACCTTGGCAACTTTTATTTTGGTAGTAGTAGTTGCATGTTTCAATGCATGGGATCACGTTTTCTTTGCTTTTTTCACAAGTTTATGAAGTTTAGGTTTAAATCAGGGTTAGCCTTAGGGTCCAGATTTGGGGTTTACCTTTTACGTTAAGTACATTTCTACCAAGCCCACTGCACTCTGACTCTGATCGTTCGCTACTGTTATGTTACAGATGGCAGCTGAATAAGGTTTCAAATATGAAGAACCACAGGCGGTTCTGTAGCCACTGCCTAATTATAATGACGTACATTTGTTTCTTAATATATACATCGAACATTTTTAGGGCAACAGTAAATCTTTGCAATATTCTTTGCACCCTGCATAATAATGATGATGATAAGAGATTATAATGAATATGGAGCTCAGACAATGTTTTGCCATGTAGCTAAGCCTTTCCGACTGAAAAATTTATTTTCATAAACTCAAAAAAATTCAGAAATGCCAAATGCGTCAAAAAAGCCAGAATTTCAAAATCTGGCTTTAAAAAAGCTAAATTAGCATTTGGCAAGTTCTTGTTCCAGGTTCCTATACCCACGTCATGCACTTCCAGTCAGGGTTGCCAGGTAGTCATAAGCAAAAAAGGCCAGATCAAGCCTCAAAAAAGGCAAAATAGCGTCAAAAAAGGCCAAATACGCAATTAACACACGACACCTTTAAAACAGCCATATGCGCTTTTGAAAAGCAATATTTACACATTTTATACATAAAAAAATAAAGCTCACTCCATTAATGAACTTCTCGAAACGTTTGGTTTTGCTGAAGAACCTGAAATTGAAAATCTATAACTAAGCATGAAACAGCAAAACAAAAAATTATAAATTCTCATTTTTATCATTTTGAAAATTTATCATTCTGTGTCCAGAAACAGTGTCTAGAAATATGCTGGTGCCCAGAAATCTGCCGAAATCATCTTTCAATCTGCCAAATCGACATAAAAAATCTAATTGGCCAAAAAAGGCCAAAAACAGCCAAATTTCATTTGGCCTTTTTTCAAAAACAAAAAAAGCCAAAGGAGTTGAAAAAAGGCCAAAAATTACAAATCTGGCCTCAAAAAAGCCAAACTGGCAACCCTGCTTCCTGTGATGGCAGGTGATTTTGCAAAGACAAGCAAGTTTGAAAAACAAGCCAAAAATAGGTAATTTAACCGAAAAATAAGCGCAAGTTGCGTTGGCAGCAAAATTTAACAAAACAAAAAATCAACAAGATAATCAAATAAAAAGCAGGAAGGCAAATCCAAAAAACAACCCCAAAATGAGCAAATTTTTATAAAAACGCGCCCACCATGACTTTAGCAATAAATTGAAACAGCAAAAGTGCCATAAAATTAGAAAAAAAAGCAATCCACAAAACATAAACCTGCAAAAAACAAGCCCAAAAAACAAGCAAATTTCAATTAAAGCAAGCCCAAAAATAAGCAACCCGCAAGTCTTAAAAAAAAAACGCAATTCCACAAAGAAACAAGCCCAAACTCGCGGGAAAACCTTAAGGTTGGCAACACTCACTTCGCCACTACCACATCCGTCCATGTGTAACACTTCGCTAGAGCGGAAAGTGTTGCCAGAGAAGAGAAGCGAGTCAGGGTGTACGGAGTCTGAAATTTTGACTCCGACTCCACTCCTGCTTCTGCTGAATATACTCCGACTCCGAAACATTTTCAAGTTTTGGACTCCGACTCCTGCTTAAACTCCAAAGTTAATGCTATAAACTCTTGGCAGTGTCTAAACGACCGTATCTGGTTTTCGCTTTAAAAAGACTAAAAAAACGTATCAAACCAAATTGCTGACCTCTGCAAAATATGTGACCTATTTTTTACATGTCAGTTGCTTCTCAGATTAAAGGATTAAGGTGGCTATTCATTTTTTATAATCCTATGCCCTCAACCCTAAATCTTAACCTTTAACCTTAACCATAAACCCTAACCCTTAACACTAAACGCTAACCCTAACCTTAGACACTAATACTGAACCCTAACCCTAAATGATAACCCTAAACCCTAACCCTAAACACTAACACAAAACCTTAACCCTGAATGCTAAACCTGACCCTAGTCCAAAAGCTTAATTGTAGACGCTTGTCTGCTTTTCGTCTTTCGCATGCCCAATACATGAAAATGACCAAAGATGAATATGAACTTGGATTTGGGGGGGGTCACCCACAGGCAGAATGGCCGAGTGGTCTAAGGCGCTGCGTTCAGGTCGCAGTCTCCCCTGGAGGCGTGGGTTCGAATCCCACTTCTGTCACTGCTTTGAAGCACGAAAAGAGGACATGCTTAGTAAAACTTGGATTTGGATTTAAATCTTGCGACAGATCAATATATTGATGGATTTGGATGTTATTATTTTTGCTTAAATAGATTTGGATTGGAATTTATGATTTTCTTTTGAACTTCTTCGCAAATTTCGGTTAAGTTTTGGGACTGCAGGTTGCTGTAAATTTCGGTTCAGTTTAGGGAGTGCAGGTTACGGTAGGACTGCAGGTTAATAGTGGATTGCAGCCACTGACATGTAAGGAGCCATTTGTTGTTGGGACACTACCGCGTCGCCCTGATCCAACCAAACAAAGAGTCGAACCGATGATTTGACCAGATCCACTCTTCTGTTGCTACTACGAATTCAACGTTGTATGTGGCGTAATCACATCGCCACATGGGTTTAGGCCAGTGTTTCTAGACCTTGGGCAAATTTACCACCAGCGGTAAATTTCACCTTCCGAGGGGTAAATTTACTGAATCATAACTTATAACAAACGTGAACGTTTAGAAATTTGCAAAATGTTATAGGCCTAAAGTAGATTATTAGGCTAGTTAGTTGCAGGATAAAACCCAAAAGTACACCCGACATTGTTTTGTTCGTAGATTGGTGAGAGGCTCCAATGTCAGGCGTCACAGAACATTGTAACGAAATAGGTTTACCGATATATCACACAAACTGGAGATGTTGTACTTTGGTTTATGGTTCAGGGTTATGCATACTAATAAGTTTTCCGTTTTTAGTTCATCTTTAAAAATGTAGGTTACTAGATTCAATTGATCAGCTCTGTTCATGTTCGCGACATCATTTGGACTTTGTACGTAAGAGGATATTGTAACTCTGTCAGAATTGAAAATCCTCTATTGTGCAATAAATGTTACTGGTTTCACAAACAATGGTCAGACTGCAATGCCATTCTTCTATTTCTTTTTACAGCATGCTATAGACCGCAGCAGGGGCGGATGCAGCCACTGAGGTAAGGAGGGACGATTTCAGTCATATTTGGTAGCCAAGTCTCATTCGCGGGTTAACTACTGTAAAAGAGATAAAGTAGCCTTTACTTAATCGCTGTGACAAAGTAATGGACGGCAAAATGGCCTTATATCGCGAATGCTTTTTTCGGAATTGTACGAAATCACGGTGAATAAAGTTACTTTCATAGGTTTTAGGGTGGGCGATCGCTCCAATCGCCTCCCTGGATCCGCTCCTGGGCGCAGACAGTGGACAGCCAGCACAGTGGAGGTCTTTTTAGTGAATGAGTTGTTCATGCGTTAACAATGGAAGATTTCAAGATTCTCAGTTAATGTGTGGAAGAAGATAACTTAACTAGAACCATACGTGACATTCGGGTCGAATTAATCATAAAACAGATGATATTAAAAAAACTCAAGGTATCTTTTGTTCCAAAGCGCTTGGTGATGGCTCCACGAAGCCGTCAATTTTGTAGGCTCATTCTGCTTCACGCCATCCCACATATGTACATGAAAACCATATGTCTTTGCAGACCAACTGCTCTCGATTTCCTGCTGTAGGAACTCTGCCAATATTCAGGTTTGTTTCTGAAGACATCATAGGGTTGGAAGCATTCTAATGCGTTGCTTTTGCAAAAGAAAAATAAAAGAAACCGCACGCAATTTGGGAATGACTTATCAAACCGTACGCTATTAATATGGTGGAATTGGTTTGTGGAAAAGAACAAAAAAAAAAAAAAATTAGAAAAATTATTTACCACACAGTATGTTGTCGTACAAGTGTTATGTCTTGTGATATTTTAGATCACGTAGCAGATGAAATTTGAAGTAATAAAGCAAAAGGCCCCTTTTGCTTGGTAGGTCAATTGACGTGTTGAACTGAACGTATTTCTTGGTTTACGGTAGATACATACTGTACATGCAGTTGAGTTGAAAGAAGTGTTCTTGATGTGCGCAAGTCTAGAGACGACTAGCGAAGTGACTGATGATCAGGAAGAAATGATTAACTTCTATCAACAAAATAAACTCGTGCAATCACATTGGCTCGTTACGCACAGACGGCGCTCCTATGCTCCGTGAAGTCAGGTTTTACAACTCTGGTGAACAAATGAGCACTGCACATCGTTTCTACTCCTTGTGTTCTTCATCGATATGCACTGGCGAGATAAGCCTTTCCAGAATACTTGAAAAAAATTTTGAAACACATAACTGAACGTGTGAATTTTATCAGGCCACGGGCTTGTTATTTCAAATTGCTCTTTAAAGATGAGTTGATTGATCTTCAATGTGAATCAATGCTTTATTCCAAATTGAAATCTTGCAACTGTGGCTTTTGTGAATTATGGTGTAGATTGAGCGAAGAGTTTTCTATGCTGTCGAAGAGCGCATTTGAAGTTATTATTACTTTTCAAGATACTATCTGTGTGAAGCGCGATTTTCCTCAAAAAACATAAAACGAAACAGCGATCTCAATTGTCATTTACTGTGACTCGAGTCGAGTCATTCTTTGAAAAACATGACTCGAGTCGAGTCATCATTTTTCTCAACGTGACACGAGTCGAGTCCGAGTCACCTAAAATTGTGACTCGAGTCGAGTCGAGTCATTAACTCGAGTCACACTATATCACTGGTAAAAACTTAACAAGTTGTTATCACAAAACTGCAAATCTTTGCTATTGTGCTGATTAAATACGTTTGTTCTAATGGCTTCCTCGGCATGGCATTTTGCTTAAAGATAAGTAAACTGGGCAAATGGTGAATTTATAAGCAAGAATGGTAGGCCTACCAGGAAAATCTTGCAACTAAGCAAAATGATTTATTAAAGTAAGGGCTCTATATTTTTAATTTGAAGCCCCATAACTTTTTATCGGGGGACCCATATCTATTTATTGATGAATAGTGGGAATCTCTTTTCCATGACCGAAAAATTAGCCACCCTTAACATCTTGGTTGGGGACTTCTTACATTTCTGCTGGGTCCCTTTCTATATTAACCATACGCTATTTATATTTTATCTCAAAATGTGTTAAAACATAGTAATAATTACAATATTTCATGGCATACCAAAATAAGCTTTCTGCTAAACAATCGGCTATGAAATCATTATAAACAAATACAGTCAGAAATAAATGCTCACAAATATTTGAAAGCGCGTAAACAAAAAATGAGGCCCCCTCAAAGCGTGTAAATTGAGAATGGGGGACCTCATTTTGCACACTATTACACACCCAGATTGGAGGCCTGTGCCATCTCCCACTGTTAGTAAGCAAAAATGGAAAAGCGCTAAGCCGAAAATGACGATATCGACGCTCTGAAAGTACGGTGAATAAATAATTTGTAAATCCTTACTAAAGTGTCCCACTATCCCTGCACTTTTTGCTACTTGCGATGCAAAAGCGTTCAATAATACGGAATTATAGAAATCGTTCTAATCGTGGCTGTTGGCGGTAACGCGATTATTAATTTCGACAGGCTAACCAACCAAAAACATCACGGTTAAATTTTTGACGAAACACATGGCCTACGTTAAGTTTCACATCTCTTTTTTCTTATTTGTGCTCAACATTTCCTAAAAACCAAACACACTGCGCATACCGGTATGTGTGGCAGCATAAACAGGCCTACAGCACGTTAAAGCACAAGGGCGTGAAGACCACGCTGTGACTTAATTTGACCACGGCTGTAAAAATCTCGCACACACGGCCGAAACACACCAAGTAAAATGCATCCAAATTGTTGCAACTGCTAAGATCACGATTCACGTGTTTGTTTCATTTTCAGACTGCAAAGAATCGAACGCAACGAAACCGTCGCGCTAAAGGATGTAACGTTTACACTTCCCTTATGCTGACATTATTAAATTACGTGCTAAGAAATAAAAATCTAGAATCATCAAATTACGTAACAATTAAAAAGATTTTGTCCTGGCTTTCTTCGTAAAAAATCATCTAGTAATTCATTAAAATTTGTTCGCCTAATTTTGGCACTTTTAATGCACCGAATGCTTAGTGTGGACAACCTATCCTGGATCATTTGTGACCACTTTAATTCATTTTAAATTCTTTTCAATCTTGAAAAAGACCTTTCTCCTTATCCACGTCAGGACCGCAACCAGCTGACAGGTGCATATCAAACACTACTAACCACAAGTTTTATGGCCTGATTCACATGTCGATGTAACAATCGACAAGATTCACCAAACACAGGACGCAGTCAACGTGGTTTGATTATGACGACAATATAGTCGACGTGCGGTTTGACCACTAGTTGTTAGATCCTAGCGTTACCAACATGAAATCTGAGTAGGTAAATAAAATTAAATTTCATAAATAATTAAGAAATAAATTGTTGACGAATATTTATCGAACTGATCATGTGCCGGCAATCGACTCTATGCCTATCACTGTTTGCTGGAGGCCCCCTTGGATCTTGAGGCCCTAGGCTTAAGCCTACATAGCCTATTGGTAAATCCGGCCCTGGTGTTGACTGTCTGATGCGTTGTGTAAAAAGATTTGTGAATCACGTGTGTGTTCTAAATAGTGTGTTATGTCTGTGTCTGAGCCAAACACCTGAAATGAAAATAATGAAACCTCCGTGTTGTTTTTTTTTCTCATCCAATGCGGCTGAAACTAGTCGTTAGTGGGCGGTGCAGGTCACAACAAACCCAATAATAAACTCGAAAGCCCGTTGAGAGTGAAGTCGCACAGAGACCTGCCGGCGTTGATGCTGTCATGAAGACTCCATCATCGAAATTCATCTTCACTTATGTTCATGTGCAGAGGTTCGTGATTTGTGGTGAATAACAGTGTTAGTAACGTATCTGCTAAGCTCTCGTATACGGAAAGAAAAAAATACCATGCCGCAATGACTTGAAATTTATAGGTAGTGTGGATTGTAGTAATTATTATTGGTACCGGAACAGATTTCATTCATTTGTCGTGCACAACACTATCTCTGCAGTCATCATTATAATCTCGTGGCATATGTATCGTGACTATTTATGTTTTATCGTTATTTGCATGCGAAATACATGTCGCATTGAGTAAATGAGTAAAGAGCAGACCAGGATCAGATTGGTAAATATGCTAAGATAAGCTATTGGGATGGATTGAAGATTCTTAATCTATATTTATTGATTAAACACTGCACAACGTGTGTAACGTCACTTACATGTGAATATAGGCCTGTTTGTAGGACCTACGGAGGGGCCATTTGCTCTGAACCCTTTTGGAATTGAGAATTAATGCATGCTTGAGATTTTCAACAATTGAATAAAATGCTGCATTGGCAATTTTGTGGTGATTTTTTAAGGCAAGTCTTGTTTTCAACATGCAACTAAAAAAGTGGAACATTAAAGGATGCAATTTTTTATGTGATTGGCCAAATTCTTACCTGTGATTTAGAATTACTCATCAAAACAGTCCTTCAATTCTGGTAGGGACAATGAACACATTAGCAAAAGTGTAATCGTAGTGTAATGGTAATGTAATTGCAAGTACAATTGACTGTCTGCTTTCTGTGCTAAATTAAGATATTTTCATGTTGTAGCTTGTTATTATCTGGATTTTTGTGTGGAGTCTAATGCTCTGTAGTAAAATTGAGTATTTCTACACATCTAAGGTTTTCTACAACATTTCCTTGCAAGCAGCAGTTTTGTGTTCACATTTTTATTTTCTTTAACATGGCACCTAAAAAGTGACCCATGGATGTACATATTTTTTGTTGTCAAGCCAAGTTTTTTCTTGTCCTATATCAGTACGACAGTACACATCAAAACAGGCCTTCAATTCTGTTATGGTCGATGCGTTTTTTAGAACAAAAGCTGATGTAAGCTTGAAGTAGTTGATTTGGTAGAGGAAGCTGTTAGATTCATTGCATTTTAGTTAGAATTTTGATATAATTTTTGAATTTGTTTAGAAGTTTACCAGGTTAAGTTAAGCTTGGAAGCTATCACATATAAAACCTATCTGCATTTACAAATCATAGCTCTAAAATGAACTGAAATCTGTCTTCATTTGCCTATATGAAATCTTTAAATTATCTACAACAGATATAACTTGAACTACACTTCAGCCATAAACTTTAAACCTTAGGAAGAAAAACAATTGACTGTGAAAGGATGTTAGAATGAATCTTCTGGTCCATGTTGTTTAAGTGTCCTATATCTTTTCAATTCAACATAAGTTGAAAACCTTCATTATTTGTGCCAGTTGACTCAACCAAAACTTGTTGCATGGTGTGCAAATGCAATGTACTCTTAGTTGCTATTTGTGAGAAGATGGCACATTAATCTGTAAGTCATATCAGCCTATAAAACTTGGCTTAAGCAGTCTTATCTGCATTGAAATAATACTTGATTTGAACAAATGAATCTTATTAACTTATAATTTGTTATAATCTGTTGGATGATCTTAGTACTTATACATCTGGTGTATAGTATATTTCAGTGAACGTGATCATCATTAAAAAGATATCCTTGTATGTTCAATTTTAGCAAATGCTATTTGAGGTTCTATATCAGCAACAACTTTGTACAGAACTGACTTCTCTTAATATCTCCAAATGGAAATGATATTTCTACTGCTAGTTATATTAATGGAGGTCATATCCAGGCTGTTATATCTTGAGTTTGTTTGTGACTTTAACATAGCAAATTAAATTTGTTTTTCAGAGAAGTGTCATTGAAGTAGCAACACTTTCATGGTAGTGTTTGTACAGTAATAAAGTGTGAATTTATGTTTTGTCACAGTTTTAGTGATGTGCAACATGTGCATTTTCATTCATAATTTGAAATTCTGCTGTTTATTTTTTAATTGAAACACCTCATCAAAACTGAACATGTGTTCCATTTACTTTGTTCTGTCATTCTCCATGCTTTTAAAATTATTTTATTAGAGGATATTTTGAGCTGAACTCTCAAACTTATGTGTGTAATATTGAGAGACAACAATAAACAAATACATGCTTTCTATGATATATGATTGTGAACTTAGATTGGAAAGATGTATTAGGTGAGGTTATACTGGGCTATTGAGTTTTAACAGTTCGTATTAGCTGTTTTCTGCAACAGCACTCAGTACGTTATAGACTCTATGTGATTTACTCAGTCCATTGTGTTAAATAGGACACCAGCACACAGTGCTGTTTAGAGTTTGAAACTGCTTGCTCTGGAGAATATCCTAAGCTGTAGGAATTCAAATGTGGATGACTTGTGTTGTGTGGACAGTTCAATCATTGATTATTAAAAAATGCTGATGCTGACCAAAATGTCAAATTTGTCTGATTCTTCATTTGTTGAAGTTTGAAGCAAACTATTTACCAACTCCTACAAAAACTGGACTGACTTTACTTCAGGGGTCACCAACCTTTTGGAAATTGCGAGCTACTTCTTGTGTAGCGATTAATGCGGAAGGGCTACTAGTTTGATACACACTTCTGAAATAAAAATTTTGCTCAATTTACTTTCAATTATTTTAGTATCAATATTAGTTAATGTGAAGACATTGATCATGCTAATGTTATTTTTAGAACAGGCCCGCAGGCAACCTACATGGTCCTTGCAGGCTGGTGCCCGCGGGTACCACGTTGGTGACCCCTGCTTTACTTCATTAATTTAAGTATGTAATAAAATTCAGCATCACCTAAAATATTTGGAAATTTGTAGTAGTTCTGTAGTTTTTTGGCTGGTGAGCTTTGTAATTTTCCTGATCAAACCTAAATGCAAGTTATTTCACAGGAGGAAACAAGAGTGTGATGACTAGAGGTATTTTGAATACAATATACACTGCTCCACACAATTTCATTATATTAGACATGCAGGTTAACTTAGCAACATACAAGTTACTTGTGTTGGAAACATGCAACTTAAGTGTGTTAAAATTAATTTAAACTGTTTGCATGTGCTTTTTCAAAGATGAACATATCTGCACAGAAGTGCAACAACCACAGTATTTTCAATACCTTTTCTTGCTAGTTTAATATTGCTTTTACATATTCTAACAACTTCTGCTTACAGCACAATGTTCCAGTGCTGGTGACGTAATGCACAGTAGTATCAAACTTCCAACTTCATTCGTGAAACCACACCTAACGTTATTGTGAACTCAATCTATAGGCTGTTCATTGGTAAATAAGATGGCATTCACAATCTGGGAAACCAATTCTATATGTGGTGCAATTAGTTGTATGCTGCAGAAGCATTTTGTAAATTTTGGAAAATGCAAATGGATTTATATCTGCGGTTTACATACGTGAATAATGCTGTGGGCATGTAGTCCAATTAATGTCTACTTTGATGTTTTCAAAGGCATGCCTGTTGGCTTTTTCCAAGTTTGTTGAATAATATATAACATTGCTTGCAACGTAATTCCAAGCTGTCTGGTAACTTTTGTATAAATGTTAGGAATCGCCTTGCCATGAAATTAAGCAAGATTTTGTGATAAGTTTAGGCCCTGCTGCATGTTTTCCCTGCCTGTTTTTCAGTTTTCTGTACGACCATCAGGACAGGGTGGCACCCAGATTTTTCAAAGAGCGTAACACACTGATCTTGCCTGCCAGCCTCAAGCTTTGATGACCTGTTAACAAGTGCCCGAATCATTTCATTTCACTGAAAACGACATGCACTTTTGTATATGAAAAGAGCACCTGGCGCATTAGCGGAAGCATGTTATGTGGTCACGTTTTTGATAGGGCGTCTATGTGCCATAACTCGATGTTGACACTTTGGTGCACCTGTTGGGTGAGAAAAGTTAGTTATGAACTTATGATATTGCTGTTGCAATAATTTTTGGTAGGCCAACATTTGATTGTGATTTAAAGTGAGTTACTCTCACTTTTCATGATTTGAAATTCTGAAAGTTATCGAAACTGTGTTAAGTAGTGACATCTTCACGACAGTTTTCGGGGAGCTACCCTTCAACCACTTAGTTTTGCGCGAAACCGATGCAGTTGTTTCTGTTCGTCTGAACTGCACATTTTTCGAGTGTTTCTGAAACTATTGGGTAGGAAGTCAGCAACTGAATTTTGGCTAGTCGCGGTTGGTGTTTACCGAATTGTTGGCCCTCAAGAACGAGGATTTCCTTTTCACTAACACTGCGGCTCGTTCACGATAAGGTCGATCGTGTTTTTGATAACGTTGCTCGTGTTTTACGTTTTTCTGGCCAGGATCTACACGAATAGGCTAAGGGTAAGGCAAAATTGTTTCAGAAGCATGTCGGACGTTCACATATTCACCATGTACCATCTGTTGTAAACATTTTGGAAATGCCATCAGTTTAACGTAAGCCCCGAAATCCCAACGTCGACTCATTACTTTGATTTCCATGACACGCTTGGTACATTTCCTTGGCGATGTGTTGCTGTTCTCGAATGATGTTATGCTTCGTTTCTGGTCGTTTAAGCTCCGATGATTTCATCCAATATTTGGCAGAACCTGCGGTAGATAAAACGTAAGCGTTATTTGTGGAGCTGTCTCTAATAATTATTTCAAGACAGGTGAGCAACTTTTAAACTGTATATAACCATGCTCATATGCAAACGTCAATTAGCTCACTTCTGTGCCTTGAACTAAAGTAGGCAGGTGCGAAAATTGGCGTGTGCTGGTGAAATTGTGCCTTTTTTCTGCTTTTGATTCGTTGTGTAGCATCTTTTCAATGTCATAGTAACGGACCAAACTGTCGAAAGTTCCAACGGGCTAAAATGTACGGTGGCATTCAACGTGTTTTTAGCGTAGTTGAACAAAAAACTTTCTCACGGCGTGAGAAAATGAATCTTCAGCGGTTGCCAGGTACAGCCATCTGAAACAAAAATATTTTTCGTTTTGTTGAGTTATTCGATACGGCTCGATTCGCAGCACAATGCCAGTGCTCTGCCGTATACCAAAGTTCTTTGTGACACTTTTGCCAACGTTTGTTCCCTTTTGTTGTACGTTTTCCAGTTGGGCAAAATCCTGTGACAGACGCGTCGAATTAGCACTGGTGCCGTTTCCACCTGCTTCTCTCAAATTTCGTGTTATTCTTGAGGAATCCATATAGGGACTCGCCGTGCGTCACTTGGCGTTCTTCGCTGCGTGCTTGATTTTTTGTGGCACGATAGGGATTGAGCTGGTCATGTGGCCATGAGCGTTTTCTGATTGTTCGCAGGCATTTTTTCTCAGTCTCATGCAGTTGAGAAAGTATTTTCTGGAAAAAACATCTGACGCTTGTGATGATATGCAGCGTTGAACACTTCTGTGTCATACGATGCATGCCCAAACTGTTTTGGCGAAGAAGTTATATGTCTGGTTTGAGAATGTGAATTACTGGCTCTGCTTTGCGCAAAACGTAAAACAGTATTATTTTAAGTGGGCGTGTTTGGGAAACGCACTTTTAAGGTGAGTTTCGCCTGAAGCTAAATCAATATTTGTTTCCCTGTTACCTTAAAGGCTTAAACGATTGCCTCTGGTGAAACGGTTTCCTCCGCTTTGTCAATCATTTTACCAATAAAAGTTTTGCAGACTTTCTGTCCCCGTTACAGATATGATTGTTTGAATGAATGCTGTCGGCGTATTTTCTTTATGCAAAGCGCATGCTTTTACTCTTCCTTTGTTTTTTACATTTGTCTGGTGCGAGGAAATTGACTTTTTGTGATTTATGTTGCTAATTGGCTACACATACACACAGCACACCAATCGTGTTTTTCTGCGTTTTTTCGTAATTGCTTGTATGTCGATTTTTTCACTCACTGAAAAAAGTCTTCGCTTTGCACTCCCTTGCTACATGGAGCAAAAACTTTTAAGTTATCTTCAAGAAGATAGTTTTGAAATGCAGAAAGTCTTTTAAAGTATCCGACCAGAGCTTGGATCAAGTGTAGTAAATGCTGAAATCCATTTCTGACCAACTTTTGCAAAACCTATGACCCAGCTTCACTGGCTCAGAAGCTGAAAAAAACTGGAAACATTATTTCTGGAGTCTCATATTGCCTTTAAGCTTTTGTCCACGGCCATACAATCAGCTGGTCGTTTTCACAGTGCAGTTTCTAAGGAGCCATGACCAGTTGTAGCTGTTGTGAAGTTAGAATTTAATTGGAACACTACGTAATGGTTGAACTGCATTCATCGTAAGCAGTCTTAAGTGTTAGATGTGTGATCACTCAGGATTCACTGTTTTAGGCGTCGCACAAGGAATTCCCAGATATAGCGCTTGGATAACTCAAGCATGTGGAGAGTGGCATTGCTAACTTAAAGTACTGTACTATGCAAAGTCTTGTCAGGATACTTGTTTAGCAGTGATGATAAAATCGGTTAAACACATCACAGGTTCTTAGTATCAACTATGAAAAAAAATAATTTTTGAAATCATAATCGATTTTCTCTATATACTGTCGTTACCAGGCAGTGGTCACATCTTTGAGTTGGTTGTTATTAGGCACCTAGAATGCAGCCGAACCAACCACATTACATGTCTGAAATCTTAACTGTTTTATTTGAATCCAAATAAAGCTGTACACTGCCACCAAGCCACCAATCACACTTGTTATAGCTTCTACTGGGCAAAGCGTATTGTTGCACGCCATAACCTATTAGATGATTTATTTACTGGAGTTGTAGTGTAGCCACCTTAGGTCACAATGCCTGTCATTACTTATGCAAATGCAATTCTATTTTCTAATTCTACCTTAGGTTACGACGCGAAGCTGCGTAACAAGAACGATTTTTTAATCTGGACTTACGTTTTTTCAAAAATTATGTTTTTGTCAAAAATGTTTTCTTATTATGAGAACTAACACAGGCGTACGATACAAGACGGGCTTTGTGGAAGTGGCTTCCCCCCAGAAAGAAGAGCGTAATATATCGAAATCAGATCCCTGTTTTTTTTTTAGGGCAAGCAAATTAATTCTTAGGAATTGCTAACTGGCTCGTCAATGAGGTGAGATAAAACATGGTCAGATTAGCCTGTTGATGTACTAAATTGGGACGAAATTTCCCAAAAGATTAGAGAAGTGCATTGNTAAACTTTTCTTGGTCCTCCAAACTTGTGACGGAAACAAATAGAAATTACTGAACAAAAGTTGGTCCATGGTCATACTTATTTCAGGGATAATTAAAAACTTAACGACTAGCGTATGTGAAATTATGGCACTAGAAGTTTATCAGGGCAAACGCAGATGTCTTCCCATCCGACTTTGAGTAGAACTACTGTACTATATCTTGAATTCCGACCGAGCTTTGGCTGGGTACTCGGTAAACTTGCAACCCCATGCCAAGTTATCAAAACTTCTAATTTTAAAGGATGAACATCAGCGGCAGATGCCGTTTGTCACCATGTGTCTCTGCTGACGTATTGCAATACTCGATGCATGATGTATAATGCTGTTGTGGAGCCGCGTAGTGCAAACCTGCGGAGCATTGTGACTGCTTCGAAACAAGGCTTCTTGGATACGCTTAATCTTGGCCATGTCTCGTCTCAGAACAATGTGTCTGATACCAGTTCATTATAAAAGCTTTCAAACTTTAAATGTTCGGCCGATGACTCCCGTACACTGCATCCTTGACTGGTTGATGGTAGCTTGTGGAATGGGTTACAACTGGTGTGGCTCTAACAATTATTGCATCACGTGAGTTTGCTGAAGTAAAAGAAATGACGATTCCTAGCTACACTTTGAAAGATTTTGCGCCCATGCAAACAAGTTACTCCAGTAGTAAAATATAAGCATGTTTTATGTCCACAATCAGACCGTTGTGTTGATTGCCACAACATATGCATAGTCTCCCCCAAAACAACATTAAAGCCTAAAAGCTCATCAACCTGCATTTCGCGCCATATGAAGGAACTTGCAAAGCAACGCTGGCTGCAAAACAAACAATCGGTTTAGATTATATTGCAGTACAAGCAGCTTTTACCCAAACGTTAATCGGAAGCGGTGTTAAAAATTATGTGGTTAGAGACGTTGTACTTCAAATGCAACTTTGTTTTATGAATAAGAAAAAAGTGGGCTTAAAAACTCAACTCATTTCTAAAGCACAGGAGTGAATTCCAATCCTTTTACCTTCAACTGAGAGCTCATCCTGAATACAAGCAGTGCAGCTATTTCAGTCTGCGAACAGATTACGGTTTAATACAGATATACTAAACCGGACAAATTAACAAGCTACTTGCTGCAAAGTATCACTTTGTTGATTTGCTAGTTGCTTGTGGGGAGAAGTGTCAAGATCAAAACGCTGAGAGTTTATTTAAATTCTGTTATGTTTCGGGGTCAACTTTTCTAACTTGCCTGACGCTAGATGTAAGGTTTTATTGCAGAGGAACTCAAGATACTCCGCAACATTTTCTCATTATGACATTTTAGGATTGTTCTTGCGGTTCTACCCTAATCACCGTGATGGGCTGGTGGCAGTGGTTATTACGGGGCAATTGTCACTGTCTTTTTCGACCTAAAATTAAGAGTAAAACCGACTTTTAAAATGGTGCAAATCCGTTCCGATGAGCATTTTAGCCGCGGGGTCAATACTGCGCTCGTAAATTGCAGATGCGAGCCTTGTTTTCTTGTAGAAAAATCGTTCGGTTTTAGCTTTGTTTTCGCTTTTACGGTGCATTGATTGGCCTTGCGGGTTTCTGCTTTATTGGTGCAGTGCAAATCGCTGCGACAGTTTTATGGCAAGGCACTAAAACGAGGGTGGCTTTTTTGACGCTTGTACACAACTTGCGTTTTTGTCACTGGGGAGCTCATTTTGTATTTTTTTCTGTTCGCGGCAAGACATGTGATAGTGTGGTACTATCAATTTACAATGTTTGCATAACGACTTTCTCGTTTCGAAGCTTAGATTCGGATATTCGAAAATTTCTTCGATGCTGCTAACTTGACGAATGATATCGCGCCGTTCATGAGGTTTATCATTGCATTCAACAAATGTGGTATGAGTGTACTTTACGCAATATCTTTTCCGTGCCCTGTTTTTTGGCAGCTTCAGGCTCGCTTTCATGGTGAAAATCAGCAGGCGTTGCTACGTTTGGTTTCGACAAGTAAACGAAAGTGCGAGTACACCTACCTCATCGTACCGTGACTATCATGTGTATTCGCGAGGCTCCACCACATTTCAGAAAGCATCTTTCGGTTTAAACATGCGGCTTTCATGTAAAACGGCACTGCTGATATTGGGTCATAAAATCAAAACTTTTGTTGAAACGCACATAAAAATGTCCACTGTCAGACTACTGTCCGTGTCGTGTTTACTTGCACCGCTGTTAAGAGGAACTAGAAACCATGAGTAGAAAATTTCGTTGTTGCGTTTAGGATAAGTTTCTGCCTTTGCTTTGTTTAATGTAACAAAAGGCAGTTCCGCTCACTGAACCAATGGGAATTGCTTGCTGAATTTTCACAGTTCGCGGTCCAGAAATGGTTCCTGTGCGAGGTTTTTCAACCCGCCTTCGCTCCCTGCGCAATGCAGGTGGTACCTCGTGATTCACCGCAAACTCACTTGCCTTCGTGGCACATTACGGGAAACTCAAATGCAACTAACCCGGTTAAAATTACGACCAGATGTAGATGCAACGATTAATATCTCGGTGATCTTCTAGTTAGGTTTAAAGATATTTTTGAAATGTTGAGGTTTACACCATTCTCGCAAATCGTGCGCTTCGTTGGATTTAATTGAAGAAATCTCATTCATGCCGTCCTAACATGTCACTGCAAACCACATTTGGTCGAGATGTCCTTGCGCAACCAGCAAACTTTTCCATGTCTGCTGGCTTTCTCTTCTTGGTTTCAGAAAAGTAGGGTCTCGCGCAAATGGTGCGTACTCTGTAGTTTTATCTTTCATCTTGAACAGATCGGATCGATTATTATCTAAAGGTTTTCCGTGCTCCCCGATAAAGCGTGACTGCGAAAAGGACTCGGCTTTCTCTCTTCCAACCCGGAAAAACAAGTCCATGCCCGGAAGAAGATGTTTTTATTTCATTAGGCGTATTTTATCACTGTATGAAACCAGCAGTTTTACTGGCTTCACTGCATGTGGTGCTCGTATAAATTGAATTTTCAACGGCTTATCACAAAACAACCGCTGTTTTTGCAAAAGCATTAAGGCAACGAAATTTTAAGCGGATGCGCGCACGGGTGCAGGGGCGACTGAAAATTATTTTCGTTCCTGCGCCAGATGCAGTCACGAAGTCGAATTTATGTGTACGCCGCGCACGAACGCGCGTCCTGTGTCTAGCAGCTTTGTTTACTTTTTACGTGTGTGATGATCAGGAAAAAATAAATCAACTATCATTTTTGCATCGGTTCGGCGCAGGTAGAAGCACCGCGTCCTCCTTTACGAGGAGGAAAGGGCAGAAAATGTTTACGATGTATTGCATGGCAGATAGTAAATCGAGTGGTTGCCAATCATGACGCATAAACTTTGTGCCACTTTCTCTAAACCGGTGCAAGTTAACAACCTTTGAAGGTTCAAGTTGTGACAATTGGTTAAAATAGGTCGGCGGTTTCTGGCACGCGACTTAAAGTACGAGTTATTCAAATGGCGGTGGAATTTCTGGTATGAACGCCCAGTTTTCGTACGCAAGGAGAAAAAAGCCTTGTTATAAATTATTGTTTGCATCATAAATGCAGGCAGCAGTTTTGCAAAAAGTAAATATTTCTGCTGATCAACCGACCTATGTTTAGGGCAGACTAACCGAGTGAATCTTGATTTTTCAGATATCCCACAAACATTCAGTTTACAAATGTTTTTGTTAACTGCTTTTATTTTTCTCAACGTTCGGTAAATTGTTGTATTTCACATTGCTGCTAACCGTAACGTGTACAGTGAAGTTCTATCAGGAATGTTATAGTCAAAATTAAAACTTTCTATGTCAGTGAATAATATTAAGGACGCTGTAGCTTCGTGTCCAGCTTGTGAGGAATCTGCCTACTCGGATCCGCTTTCATTCCTTAATGCGACGATTCAAACTTGCGCGTATCTGTCTTCAGTAATTGTAAGCCACAACAGTGACGTACGCAAGTGAATACATTGCAAGCTATTTCGCAGGGAAACTAGTTTCGTGTATTTATCACATTTTCAGTTCCTATTGGAGTAAGGACTGAAGATTTGTTAAATACACGAAACGAGTTTCCTTGTGAAATAAATTGCAATGTATTCACTTGCATACGCCACTACTGTGGCTTACAACTATTGAAAGTCAGTGAATAAGTCATATGAGGTATCGGGTATATTTCTTCACAATACTGTTGTGTGAGGGCGTAGGCCAGGCTTGTTAGCTAGGTGACTGTGGCCAACCAAAAATCTAGGAGGCAACTCTTCTGTGCTTGTTTGACACTTCAGCGTTGCACTTGAATAACCAAGAGCCTTACACAAACGCTGCGAACAGAAAGTTGAAAGTAAATTGTTTAGCTTCGCTTTTATTTACCATGCTCTAATCGCTTTTTCGTGTTTTATGCAGCTGATTCGTTTTATGTAGTTGCAGGATCAGTTCCCTTATATATATTTGTATTTTTTTTTCTTCTGTCATTGTTTTTATGCCATCGCTGTAACGCGCCCTGTGAATTTTGGTACGTAATGGAGCCGATTTGGATTTGTGCCCCCTGCGCCGCGGTCGTGGTTCTCAACGCACTGACTTGTTGCATACATAAGGCGTGATCTATCTTCCCTTCCTGAAAGAAAAACGCACCTCCTTCCACAGACGCGCCCGTCATTTTTAGGTGAGTCACCGTTCCTAATTAACTCTGCTCATGTCAACATGGGCATCAGTGCTCGTGTTTTTTTGTTCCATGCTTAGGAACACATTATAAATCTGTTCTTTTATGACTTTGCGTAACTTTCGGAGACAAATCAAACGGTTTTTGAGTTTTTTCAAAATTGTCCCTGTAAACCCATAAATAGAAGAATAGAAGATTCAGTCTCTTAAAACGCAAGGTAACTTATGTGTACTCCCCCAGGTATTATTAACTCGCTGTGCGGGCTTTGCAGATACTGTACCACGTCGGAATGTCTATTTTTTACAGTAGAGCAGGGGTGCACAATCGTTTCGCTGTTGCCGGCTGCATTACGTTTATTTTTATGAATTATGGCCGCCAGTGATTTCAAGATATTTTTATGTTTTTGCACTGCTTTTGTTATGTTCCTCACACTGAGCCTAGCCTACTTCCACACGTCTGTTTGGCCGTCTTTCTACTAAGTATCCCCATACAGAAGAAAAAAGTTTTAAATAATGCACAGCCAGTGTTAATACAGTTCAAATTCACTGACTTTTAATTGATGCACATAATTTACACACATACACTTTGAATTATATGTGCATGGCCGCATAAATATTGCGGCCGTACAATCGCAGGTTGTGCACTCCTGTTGTAGAGACTTAAATCCTCAATTAATATGAAGACAAAACTGATGGGAAACGCGCATAGCGTTTTTTTTACGGTAAAATGAAAACCCCGAAAAGACAGTCATACAGAGACATTGTATGTGAAACTAATATGAAATGTGTGTTGCTGCACATATACGGTTTTATAGTGGAAATGAGTAAATGTCGATACAGGGAAGTCAAAAATAGTATGGCGGGATACTACGGAAGTCACGCATGCCAGAATTTAATTTAAGGTTCTATGAGACTTGTGGACACCTTGCGCGAGAAGCACATTAAAATCTACTCGAGCAGAGTCACGCTACTCTTCACAATAAATACTTCTTGGTCTCATTTGAACCGTTGTCATCATTGATATTAGTGATTTTCTTGGCTAAAATCACTGTCTTTCTGTAACATAAGCTTTTTTACTTGTGTTTTTTAGTTAAATTATGTTTATGTTGTAAAGTTGTCAATTATTTTTTGTTTAGTGCTTATTATCATTCTTGAAAACACGAAAAATTTTTTTTGGATGAATTAAGCAACATACTTAAACACAATTTCTGCAATGCAAGCAGAAGCGAGAAAGAAAACTTGATTTTTGTGCACAATGTCCTGCTGCGGTCTCATGCTGACTTATTCTGAATTCAAGCCAATTTTGCCGGGGTGGGTGTCGTAGGTGAAAAGTGAAAGCGAACAGGAAGAAACCATATTCACAGCTTTCGCAAAGTTGACGATGGAAGAAGATCCACCAAGCCAAAGTTGGATCAATTACGCGACTTCAGTTTAACTGCTATTACATACTCCTTCAAAATTTTCAGTTACATTACAATTACAAATGTCTCAGTTGGAATTGTAGTTACAATTACATTAAAATGCGCCGTTGAGATACTTTCAATTAAGTTACAAATATTCACTGATTCTACGCTGACTATATATTCCATACAAATTACATGCGCAACATATCTGGGTCATTTCGTCACTAATTAGGAAAAGCTGCAGCAGGGTTACATAGCAAATGTTTTAATGGTTTTGTTCAGGCATTTGTTCGAGTTTCGCGAATAACTTGAAAACAATTAGGTTAAAAATTTTAGCAAATTAGAATTACGCATGAAAAAAATTTTCAATTACAGTTAAATTTACAATTACCAGTACATGAAAATTTCTAATTATATCCAGCTCAGCTACAAATTGTGATTGATCCAACTCTGTTCCAGATGCTAGAAAACGATCTTCCGAAATTTGTGGATCGATGTGAAATTAACATTGTTTTTTTAGACGTGGTTCGATAAGGCTTTTTTGAGCTTTCAGCAGGCCACTTATGAAAAAGATTTGGCGTGTGCAGTGAATAACTCTTTCTAAAGCGGTTTGTTATCACCCTTGAATAGCGAAAAATACGCTTCCCAGCAAAAGAGCAATGAACAGTGATCGTTGCCAGCGACAAGAAAACTTTTTTGTTGAAAAGTGTGAAGGAAGAAGCTCGATATTGGCGTGGCAATCAATAAAACCTCTTCCGTGCAGCGACCTGTATGTGACTGAAATGCATACGACATCTGCACCTCTTGGCTTATCGGTGACTTACCACTCTACCGTATTTGACGTGCCTATGCAAAATGTTGTATTTTGCTCATCAGTGGTATCATTCTTGATTTTGTACAGCACGTCGTAACGCAGCAAAACGGCATTGCTACAGTTACTGTTTCAAAATTCTATTTGAAATGCTTCAAGAATGCAAGCGAAGCATGTTGTTCACTCTGAATTTGACCACATTAGAGCTGATAATATTTTGTCAACATCTGGTCCGGTGCAGATTGCTTTTGCTGTGTTGCGGATACTAGATATTAAAGTACCATTACGTTGTCAACTTTCAATCGCCAGCACTGCTTTCGATGTGCTGTTCAGGTTAATGGACGAATGTCTCTTTAGTGTGTGATTCAATAAATGCTTTAGTGGTTAAGTAGCGTTGCCGTCAATGGCTGTTAGTTTTGTGCGGCAGCCGCGAAAACGTAATTATATCCTCTCTCTACCAATCATTATGGGTGCAACAAGGATACTCAAAAGCGCAAGAAAAACAGGCGAGATTTTATTGTATTGCTGCATGCCGCAACACTACAGGGCAGTGGCTTTTCCTGGAAACGCGCGACTCTCCTGTTGTTTCAGCTCGAATGGAAGTGGCACTTAAAACTTTTTTGAATTGTTTTCACAAAAACGCGAGCCCAATCTGTATTGCCTTATGCAACAAGAACTGAAAAACGTTGCACGTTCTATACATGTTTGCCTAACTACCCATACACGGGCTTCTCGTTTTGGTAATTCTGTTGGTTTACGTGGTAAGTGGAGTTCGCAGGACAACGAAAGAATTTCTGATGATTGCGTTGTTCGTTCGTGTTACGCTGCTGCTACCCAATACAACGCAGTGTTCGCCGCCTCAGTTGCATGTGTTGTTGATGACATTTGGTAGGAATGGAAAATTGAGATCCTCAGATTAAGATAGCTGCTTGGTAATGAATTGAATAATGATCTGCTGTAATTGTGTTTAATGCTGATGTCCTTATGGTGATCTTTTTCTGAAATTAATTGGTAATAGGATTTTATAAAAGCAAAGTTCTTTGTTTCTGTAATGTAATGTGGTGCCATGAATTGAATAGCATTTTTCAGTTTTGCGATATTGGAAATTGAACTTTATTTTTAAGTTTGAGGCCCATCCTTCTTATCAATAGTGAAAAGCGCGAAAAACCGGAAAGCGTGACGCAAACGGATGTGTACAGTTTTTTGCTTGTGTGTACTGCGTCATTGCATTTTGAGTCTCGTATCTTATAGTTATTCACGAAAAATGCTTGATAGGGGATGCAACTTTTACTTTGTGACTTTCAATAGCATCCTCATTGGTGACGTAATGCACGTATACGCATTAATTCAGAAAAAGCCGCTGCAGCTTGAAGTTGACTTGTGTAGTAGCTAGCCTCTCACAGAATAGCTAGCAACGCTAATCGTTTGGGACTGGATTCAATACCGCCGTGCATTTATATCGAGTGTCCAGCAAACTCTTTTCAGGTTTCAGTTATTAGCAGTGTTTAGATTGCTTTTCACACAGTAGTGCTTCCGTGTTTTAGTTTAATTGAGATTGCAACGCATTTACCTAGTTTATACGTGGCGTCACTACATGAAATACCATACCTAGTTCGATTAAAAATTTCACCATGGAAAGTTTTGTTGCCATCTGGCCTTCCAAGAACGAAAAATGCGGCACAACGATCCGGGTTTAATAATCGACAAAAACCATGGCACACCAAAAACTTAACATCTGCTGTAATGAATGCAAATGCGTTCTTGAGCTAGTTTTTGTAAAGTAACTGAGGAGGTAATTGGATATAACATTACCACCAGTGCCATGTTCGCAGGTCATATTAGCATTTGGCAAAGCTCCTGTCTGATAAGTTTTTGGTGTGCCATGGTTTTTGTCGATTATTAAACCCGGATCGTTGTGCCGCATTTTTCGTTCTTGGCAAATAAAATTTCGCCGTAGCAAAGCACACTGACGTAAGCGCCTTGCTGAACTTTTGCGCAACAATCGGGCACGGCTTTGAACTGTCTCTCAGCATTGTGACGACGTTTGTACGAAACCGTTACATTTTATTGTTTTTAATTTGCCTGTTCTCTGTCTTCATGGTGCTGTCTGGTAGCGAAATGCTTCGCAGTAGCTCAGCTTACAAACCCTTGCATTTGCCCTTGGTGAGCTTGGTGTTGCTTTTGACTTTTAATCCATGCGGAAAATACAGCTACACTTCGTTTTCTTTGTTTGTAGTTTTACGCTAAACGAGGACAGTGGGCGGCTGAAGTCATTGTACCAAGTGACGCATCGCTAAAGTTGGAATGTGAAATTGTGGCAGATCAAATGTTTGGCAGAGGTGTTGCTCCATGTTCCTCATACATTCTATTATAATCAACGTAACCCGCCGTGCGTTGAACTTTTTCACTGCTTTCACCCTTCAATGTAGTCAATCATTAAAAAGTATAAATTTCCTTTGCACGCAATGCCGATGGCGAGAGTATGTGCCTCTTTTTTCTTGCGTCCCGTCTACATTTTTTTCACCAGTCTTTCGTTTTTTGACGACTGTAATTTATTACTAAGCCCGTTGCGCATCGTCCACGGTGCCGTTATCAAGATTTTTTGCAGTTTTTACGACAGCGCGAAACACTTTGGACTCGTCTGCGGCATCGGTCGCTATTTCGATGCTGTTCATTATTTGCTGTACAGTCTGGAACGCAGCGACGGGGTCTCGTCTCTGTTACTCGGAGCTTGTTTCATTGCCACTTGTGATTTTTGGTATCCAGGCCTTCTAAGTTCGTGTCGTTCGCTAATCTCAAAATTTTATTGTTCAACTTCCTAGGTAACGGTTTTCAGCCTCACTGCTGCTCTGAGGGGATTTCTGACTTCGGAATTGCAGACAGATGCTTTATAATGTCCCTGGCGATCTGTTGGTGACGAGGTTAGCAGATCTGTGAAGCAACTCACTGAGGAAGAGAATACTTGTAGACTAGATAGCTGCAGTCCTGTAGATTCTAACTGCATGGTTGCTTTTGCAGCAAGATCATTGTTTGTGTGTTTTTCAATTTTGCTGAGCGTAAAACTGTCAGCACTTGTAAAAACAGAAATGTAACTTTGCTCAAGCTGTGCTTTAAAAACGTGGTTTTCGTGTGACAGGCAACTTCATGTTGTTGCTGTTTTAAAGTGTTTTAAAATGTTCTCTTTAACTCTTGAAATCGTTATTCGTTTAGTACTCTGGTTGCTGCTTACATACTTAGAAGATTTCAGTCCCAGTGTTGTAGACAAAGTACGTCAGATACCTTTCAATATATCTAGTGAACCAGCGAAGGTGAACAGTGAGCAGACATGGATGCAATGTCTGATTGCCTAAAAGCTATCCGCACTCACCGGAAGCGCACTGAACAACAATTAGGCCCTCATAGGTAAGTCTGGCCTAATAACCGCAGTTTGAAAATTCTCCGGAAAAAAACTTTCTAAACAATTTCCTGATTAGCATCCGCGGTAGTTTGGATAATAATAAGCGTCACTTCCGCATTGCCAGTTTTTTGTGTCGCCCTATTCAGTTAAGGGATGGTGAAGTTCTTAATCGCGTGCGTTCCAGCAAATGAATTATTTGAACAAATACTCATATGTGTTGCGAGAGATCTTGACTCGGTCCGCTGATTTGTTGACCTTCACAATTGGAAAGCGCCTCTAACGTTATTGCCTTTGTTACAGATAATCGCATTATATCAGTGCGCGCAGAATTTCGTCAGTTTTATCTGGTTTTGTGCAGTCGGCAGTGGTTTCGTCGCAGGACGATATTTTCGGCGTAATATATTCACCAGCGGCAAACGTACGCAGCGTAGAAGGTTCTGTTGCTGTGTTTTTCCTTATTATTGCGCTGTCGAGGAAGTTTTCAGGTTTGGGTCACGGACCGCACTATTTCACAGTCTACCTGCGCTGTTTACGGAAGTAATGAAGGCAGCATCCCCTTATTTTAGCTGCTGCTCGAATTGTTTGAAAGTAGGAAGGCGATGAAATCGTGCCAGCACGGGTTTTAGACTGATGTAGTTGGGCAATACCGCTTCACATGTTCATCAACGAGATTTGTTTCAGCTGCTGTTATGTTTTACACGACAGCAAAGTTTTTCAAAATGCATTCGGAAATGTCTATTTGTCTAGAAACCTGTACTCCTGTGAACGAGGTTCTACGCGAGGCTTACTGCCAATCGATGTTTAGGACAAGTTTGCGTCGTGGATTTATCACTAAATTCCTGGTGGAAAGTGACGTCATGCTACAATTCAATACGAAAGAGTTGCATGTTGCAAATAATCAACATATTTTTCCTGATTGAAGGAACCATGTACTCGCATTGTGCTTCATCCACTGTCTCATGAAATAAACAAGAGCAAAAACAACGGCTTTAACATTTAGGTTCCCACGGAGTCTCGAAAAGTATGGAAAAACTATGAAAAAAAATTTGGTCATTTTCCAGCCTTGAAGTTCAGAAAAACTTATTTTTCTGTTGCTATGGAAAAAGGAAATATTTTCCAGACTTGAGCTTTTGACATGCGTTCTTAATTTCATTCTAATATTTTTGATGAGATCCATAAATTTGACTTTCGTTGTGTTAGCTATTATAGTGCTTGCACCTGTTTTTTTTTTCGCTGAAACATTTCGGTCATTTTCAGCTGAAACATTTCGGTCGTTGACTCAGTTGTATTAAAACTCGCCATAAAAGTGTGTTTTAGCCTATATTTTGAAACATTCTGACCGAAATGACTTCAAATTTTTCGGTCATTTCAAAAACGTTTCGGACTATGACAAAAAACAGGTTTTAATTCGACCTGGGTATGTCATTCAGAGAAGTTAAATCTGGAAAAAGTCTGGAAAAGGCCTTGAAAAAGTCTGGAAATGTATAATCAAAATTGCCCAGGAACCCTGAACAGTATTCGGTTGCTGCATGAACATTCCGTCGCCTACCGCGCCAGCTCTGATTGAAGTACAGGAATGCTCGCACACAAAGTCCGCGCCAAACCGACTTGAAACTTTTTGCTGTTAAGAAAGGACTAGATTGTCCAAATCCCTTTCCAAATTCAAGTGCATGCAAGTTGGGTTTACCGCTCCGACTGACATTCCTGGTACATTTGACAGCGTAAGTCCTCCAGTCATAAGCTACATTACTAATTCCACATTGCACTTTGTGTTTGTACAGGGGCACTTTGTCCATTTGAAGAATTGATACGGAACTGCCTTACGTTACTTAGACGAGCAAAGGCAGTGAACGCATTAGATTTTAGTCGCTAATAACACGGGAAAACGCTTGCGTTTTGCTTGCTTTTACGGTCTTGCAATTACACTGCCGATTGGCCAGTGCTCGCTACCAGCCGGGGGCACGCCAGTTCATGCGCTTGATTTTGGACCAATTTCGCCTCACCAGCAGGATTAAAATTTGCGCGGGTTTGTGACCTTTGTATTTTTTGCTTGTTCTGTGTTTGTGAACACGTGACGTTTTCGAACTGCCCTGCTGCTTCAACTCTGTGGATTGATTTGGTGGTGCTATTTTGCGACACTGTAGTGTGCCGTGTGAGCTCGACCTTGAGGCACGTTAAATAACTGTTTGTTGCTTTTTTATTAAATGGCTTAAAATTTTTAATTGGTTGCTCCAGAGACCTTGCTTGCTACTTAATTTGTCCGGTGAGGGGTTGATTTTGCTTAAGAACAGCACTTACGTCGTTTTGACCGGTTGCGCAATGTGCAGGAATGTCAGCCAGAGCATAAATGCAATGCTTACTGCTGTGCAGGAAAAACAACGAAGCCGTGTATGCTCGAACCAATAAAAACGTTGTATTCTGCCACGTCGCTTGTTATCTCAGCACTATGTAGAGAGTGTGGTGACAATTTAGAGATAATAAATTTCAGATTTTTTCTAGCGATTCTGTGTATAGCTGGTGTGCTGCTCGATTCTTGTGTGTAGATATTTCCATCGCTCAAAAACAAGGTTCTAAGTTGTTTCATCTTTTTGTGCGTTTAGTGTATGTCGTGTGCTCTTGTTGCTGGCGCTATTGTTGTCTCTACCTATTTTCTTGGTCTTGGGCCAAATGTTTTTGAAATGACCAAAAAATTCGGACAAATGACCGAAATGTCTTGAAAAAAAGCAGCTATACACTACGTTCTTTGTGCTAAACCTGCACTTGTGTTCCTTCTAAAGTGCACACTTGGCTTGTGACCAGGTTGTGCTTTTGCAACGCCAAGTCTACGGATCCGCACGTCCGCGCGCAACATTGAAACCCGTCAGCAAAAACCCGCAGTGAATAAATGTTGCACGTGGAAGTGAGCAGCACATGCTTTTTGCTCATTGGTTTTATTGATACGAACACACAGGTAACCTGTGCGAAATCTAGAAACCTACTTCTCTGATAATTTAATATTTTTTTGCCACTGAGATATTTACGATAACCGTGCTTCATCTCGGCCACCATTCGTTTACCTCTCCTGTGGCACATCTTTCGATAAGTGCAGCGTTTGCGGCTGATGGAGGAAGATCTAAGTAATAAAATTCCATTGATTTTTTTGCCGAAAGACGCGCGCTTTCGAAGTAGCGGACGCTTTCTCGCATCGCAACCAAATTCATCGGTTCGCTCGGGCAACAGCTCGGTGTCGGTTCAAAATTGTCATCGATTTTGGTCTTCCTACTTTTTCGTCGAGACCAGAAAATTGTGATAGGCGTGCGTGTTCAACTGCAATCCACGTCAATGCTTATCAACCCTGCGTGGGCTGAAAGCAGGTTTTTCAGCATGTTCGACTCGCTCATCAGCAGATCGGGGACTGCAAAGCGCAGGAGTCCATTTTACTGCTTCAGTTAGTAATTATAGTAACTGTACTTACAGGTCGGTGTAGCGCGATAGTGCTTGTCCTAATTTGAGAAGAATCAAAGAGTTCGGACGACAGTTCTGACTTAACGCTTGAATACTGTAAAATGTTGGTCAGATCAGTTTCACCACCGCAGAAGATTCTAAACTAAAAGACTATTTAAGCAGGCCTAGTTCTTTGACATGATATGCATGTGTCAAAAATGTCGTTCGATTCGAAGCACGGAGCAAAAGGTTTTTACACTTTTGCATTCAGGCTAAAGATGTCTCTTCATAAATGCAGAGTAGAGCGTAACAGGCTTGACAAAGCACACTAAGAATACCAGAGCGTATAAATGACGTTGTGAAGTTTCTTTCACCAGCTGTTCACGTTGTCCGTAAAAACTTAATTTTATGCGTTAATGAACCCTTGCATGTTAATTCGATTTAAAGCTCAATTAGGAAGGCGCAAGTGTTCTAGAACTTCCTGCTGCAACTTCAAGAAGACCAGCTCTTAGGAGTTACGTCTCCTTATCTCTTTTCTCTGCCTTAGTGTTAAGACCCAATGCGCAGTTTTCGATAGCCCTCACAGAAATCACGGTGAAATGTATTATTTTTAAAAGTGCCGCCAGATGCGAATACGTGCATCAAGAGATTTGCGTCTTCTGTAAGATCAAGGTCGCTGCACCAGTTTTCTTCCATTGCATGCGCTGTGTTTTCCAGAAGCGTTCCGGCGCATGTGACTGCTGGCTGACGCTGATCGTGCTGTTGAGCTGCATCCTGTGGAGGTCATGCGCAAGCGGCGTAGTTGAGCAGTCAGCATTTTCTTGCTTTCCGCGCCGGCATCTGCGTTTGCTCGGCCGGTTTTAAGTACGACCTGAAAACGTCTCACCCACGCCAGTGCTTCCGTATTCGTTTCATTCTCTGCGAAAACGGAACTTCTGCCAAGTCTGGATCAGTGAGACTTGAGCGGAGCAGCGTCTGTAGTTAAAATCACGCGCGGTTGATGGCCAAAGCAGCCTTGGCTGTTCCTCGTGGGAATAACAACCACAGTTTAGTGCCCGTAAGGGCTTCAATTTGTATACTTCATCGGTTAAGCATTTTCATTGATAACCTCCAAGCAGATCCGCATAGCTTTGGTGTAGTGAGTATCAAATTAATTTGGTGTACGGAGTCAAGTCTGCTTCCGAGTGTTGCTGACATCGTCCAAAATGTATAAATTTCTTTTTCAGCGAAGCGGCCTAGTGAAAATCAAAAATTGGTTTTGCAGTTTGGGTGCATAATTGATCTTTGGAAGAAAAGTTGCAGGTTGACTGTAATTGGCTTTCACCGTGCACAGCACACCGTCGGTTGTTTGATACTGGGGATAATGTTAGCTTATGCGATATGAATCTTGTTTGTGACAGTTGTACGTAAAGTGATGGTGACGCAAACAAAAAATATTTTGCATTGCCTGTAAACAACTTGAACTTTTAACCCTAGCTATTACCATATTCTGGGTTTGAATGGGCTATCCTAACAGAAATGTTTGCAGAATAGTTGCGCTTTTCCATTTTCTTCTCAAATTTAAATGTGTGCTTATTGCGCCATCTGTTGTTTGGTAAAGACGACTTAGCTGCCATTCGTATTCGGCGATTTAGTTGCAATACATAGAATTTGCCAGGTTTGGGTTGCTGAAGTTCAGAACCACCTGAGTTTAAAATTCGACTTGTTAGTTATTTGTTGCTGGTGAAATGTCTCTTTCTTGATTGAAAGTATTCGGTTGAAAAACAAAAAGGGAACAGTTTCCTGGTTTGAGGAGATTTCTGCTGTCTTAATTGATGAGAAACTAGGTCTGCTCGCTTAGCTTTATCTTAAGCTTCAGACCCCCGTTAGATATCTTCGCTTACTTGTCATTTCCGGTGGAAAATTACGACAGTGGCACATGTAATCAGGTGCGCCGTTAGTAAGCGTCAGTGCTTTTAAGTTGTAGGCAGTTTTGTGGAATGATCGTTCTTGTGGCCAGAATAGCTATAAATTATGAATATGTATGAAAATCTGTACTTCGCATCATTTTAATTGCGCAACCGTCGTTTGCAGAACTGCGGTCTCCACATGCTGATCAAACACCTACAGTAGTTCCTGCTAGCGTGTGCTTAGCAAAAAACGCATGTCTCTTCAGGAACAATCTTGAGCTGCTGATGAATTGTTGCTGAAAATGTTTAAACGAAGTGATGGATGTGCTAGGTAGACGATTTCGATGCCATTTCCCGGTTTCTTTTTCTTCTCAGGACTGTTGCGTTTTCCTGCATTTTGCCTGATAGCAAGTAGTGCTTTGTCTTAATCTTGGTGCATTGCGATTGTTTCCTGCTACAGCACCCACGCTCCTTGCGGTGTACGTTAGGAAACGTTCGACCTACACGCATGCAATAACTTCTTTTTACTCTCCTACGAATAGCAGTTGCGCTTCACCATTCGTATTGCCGGATAAAAGATTGAGTTGGTCGACGGTCGAAATTTTTAGCGTTCGGCTACGTGCAAAGCCGTCGAGGCTGCTGTATTTGGTGCTGCTTTGATAACATTGTCGTGGCGTATCAACCGAAAACATTCTACCGGAACTTTTCGACGTGAACTAAATGAAAGTTGGTTAACCCAGTTACAGACAATGGTTGTCGTCTTAAATCGAACGCACAGAGCGAAGTGATTCTGCATTGAAATTCTCTTTCATTCAAAGCGTTATCGCAAAGGCCATTTTTAATATCTGTAAGAAGTACGTTCTTGCACTAGCCCTTTGTAGTTGGAAGTGTATTAATATACCCTGGATTATGTAAATCGGGCTTGTTTTAAAACTAATCTTTCCGCCTCCTACCCGTTTCCTCTGTGGGTTTTAATCAAGCGGCACTAAAACTGTGAGTACCTAATGCTCATAAACAAAAAGAAATAAAAAGAGTGAGCAGAGAAGAGTAGGAGTTCGTTTGAGGACGTAAATGGACAGCGCTGTTTTGCAAATTGAAATTTTAATGAAGGCTTCTACAGGTTTTTTGCTCGTCCTTCGGCTTTTTTCCGCAGCGTGAGCTCCGTTCTTCGGTCTCTCAGCCCAAACGCGAAGAAAATTCGTTGAAATTTTAATGAACAATGTGGAAAACTGTGTACAGTGCGTCATCAGGTGAAGCGTAAGATGTCGTTTTATGTCTTTGTGTAGCAGCAGTTAATTCCTGGTATAACGCCGGTCAGTTTTTCAGTTCAGCGGCATCATTTTGCATTTTTTATTATTATGGAGTTGCTACATTTTTATCCGCTAAATTTGCAACAGAACGCTTGGCTGCTGCGCATTTTCAGAAAGACTAAAAACCTAAGCGCACTGCGATTCTCTTAAGCTGCTTTGTTTGTTATCTACCGGTGTCATTGCTAACAATTTCACAGACGACTGCAAGGCAGGTTGCGTAATGTAATAAATTTGCTGCGCGTTGTCTCAACTGCTGCCTGCATCCTTTGCCACTGCCGTTCGGTGTGGTTTACGCAATCCTCAGTACCCGCCAGGAAAGGTATCATAGGGAGAGATTTTTGTTTGCTGCGCGATCTATGTGCTTGATGGATTTTCGTATTAAAAGACGGAAGGGAAGAGGTTTATTACTGAAAGTTAGGGGTCTAGAGCAGGGTCTCAAACTCGTGGAAGGAAAAGACCCATTTGAACTGAAGAATACGTACGCCGGGCCAGGACTCAAAGTGAAATAGGTAGGGGTGACTAAAAGTTGCTGTTATATATTAATCTGCAAAAGGCTATATTCCAGCTACATGCTACATATATCATGTATCTAAATGCGTACAAGCCCCAACTCGACGCAGTGCCTGCATGAGAAATGTAGGAAGCCTCTAAACAAAAAAAACTCGCTGACATTGCCAAAGAAATATGGGTCACAGACGTCATGTTTTAGACCTCTTGCCTAGAGTTTACCACGCCTGGCCGATTTTTTTGTTTTAATAAGTTGTGCGGTAGGAACGACCGGCATTGATTGTAGTGGCTGATCTTTGTTTTACAAACTACAAAGAAATGGTAGCATTAGGGTTGATCGTACAAGGATTCTCTTTGCCGAGTCGCAATCAGTGGTTTGAGTTTTGATCAGGATAATCAATGAAAAAAGAATTTGGTCTGCCAAAGGGTTTTCTAGCGAGTGTAGGAGTTGCTTTCGCCAGATTTTTTTGCCATTTGCAAAACGTTTTTGCTGTGTGTGAGATGTTGCTGGTGCAGGTGATCACACCAACTACCAACTACAGCCTAATTCGTAGAAGTATACCCTTTTTTATTATTCCATTGACGTAAACTTGTGTGTCGTAAGTGGGATAGTTTATGGCAAACTTTTGTAACATGAAGGCGATTTTCGTTTAGCGGAAATGCAAAAGGTAATCAGCGCGAACCCTGCCAGCAGCAAAAATGGGCTTTTTTGTCTGGTCGTCGTAAACGTGCCCAACGAACTCGGAAACCTCTATAAGTGTAACTCCTGATTTCCTGGCGACGCCTAAGCTACTCGTCTTACGGCATCGCCTATTTTTAGGAAAATCGTATATTATGCTGCAAGCATTTTGCCACTACGCAGTATCAGATAGAGCAGGGGTTCCCAACCTTTCTCT
>JGI24159J19872_10000262_pt1 | contig 41620 bp, 27 predicted proteins | sample Ectturendosymbi4_FD_19872 | JGI IMG/M metagenome (IMG submission 19872) | reverse complement strand
GACGGTTCTGGACGATGAGACAACCGAATGGCTGCTCAACACCTGCCCCGAAATCTAGCGCGGCCAAGCAGTGGATAAAAGAACTCGCTCAAAAGAACTGGCTAATGGGCCGGCGGGCCTCCTTCAACTATGTTTCACCCCTGGCTCATACCTCTAGTTACGCCATTGGCTGTACTCAGAAGCCAGAACGCAACTTTAACCATCAATACATATCCCCCACAAGCCTGCATACACGTATTCTAACAAGCCACATTGTCTCATACTATGTGAAGTGAAGCCTGCATCAGCGTAGTTTGATTAAGCTATGCACTCAGGCAGATTGGTCATTGGTCACACTCACTCACACTAACAATGGATTTTTCAAACTTGTGGAAGCATTGCTACAGATCCACTCATGCTTCTTTTCACAAAGTGTAAAACTACGTGGCTCACCGTTATCAGCAGTCATTGCCTCGCTGCAGAGCCTAAGAGAAGGGGTACAAAAGGTACATTGTACCCGTCCCCGGTAGGTACTGGGGCCAGTGTGAATGAAAGTACGCATGCTAAGTTTTTATTTAATCAAGCCTAAAATCTCTAATGTAAGCCAGTTGCCAGTGTAACAATAAATCTATTTCTAAATCTCAGCATGGTAGCTGTTTTATTTGTATTCTGTTTACTATACAAACAAGCTATACAAGTTTCGACGATGGCCCCAGAAGTTAGGGGGGAGGTGTCGGTCTTTGTACCGCCTGGTAAAATTTATCTCAGAGGCCCTGCCTCGCTGCATTACCTGCCAAGATGTCTGCGTTCAACAGCCACATGCAACAAAACGGCCATTACCGTAGCTTGAAGTGAACCTTCGGAGATTTGTTGCCATGTTTTTGTTACGTAAGAAAGATGAACAGTAGAACAATTCGCTTACACCAGAACAGTGAACCTGGTTCTTGTGCAGTGTGGGTGTCATACCGTCAAATAAACTGTCACTGCAAGAATTGAATCAATATGATTTAGCTGCTGACTTCATGTTTCGTAGAAAATTTTGGTTCTTAGTCAGAATTTCCAGGGAGGTGAATGCCCGTTTTGCCCCTCCCCCCTGCGGACGCCCATGACTGTGATATTATGTTGTTTGCCGATTAAACCAAACATGTTCAGCTTCAAGGTAAGTTTCCTCACTTTAGCTGGATAGTAACGAGTTGTTTGCCTTTGCAGTAGAGCTTGTCCAGTATTGCGTAGGTTAATGAAACTCATTGCCTGTTTGCTGGGATCGTCTAAGAAACTATGATCTCAATTCCATCACTTAAAAGTTTCATTTGAAAACAAAAGATGTAAGCTTAGAATCATAAGTATTTGAGAGAAAAAGTTATTTGATGCAGACAGTAGACCTAAATTTGTAAAAAATGAACTCTTCTCCAAACCTGCGTGGAACAAAAATTTGAAAATGTATGAGTTTGAAATTTACCTATGGACAAGATAGCCCAAATTCCTTATCGGTTGGTACTACGATGCACTTGCTGTATGGACAACTTGGCATATGTATTTTAAACCCTAGAAAAATATCTAATGTCTTTACTGATGAGAAAGCATATTAAACGTTGCAAGTCTCTTCTGGTCCTTATTATTCAATAAGCCTGAGCTGTTTTTGTTTGCAAGTGCCTTGGGTCGTAATCAATTCAAAATGAGCAGTACGACTACAAAATTTTGACGTCGTTGTAATACACCGTCGGAGAAGTTAAGCGTTTGTTGGCACGCACATTATTCGTTTAGGCTTGCTAAGTTTCTTGTTTCCCTAATCACTTTTGACAAGAAATGCTATAACCTCGAACTGTGCGCTTTCCCGCCTTGGATTAATGGCTTTGCCGAACACTTTTCCATATCACCAAAAAATTTATTGTTTTTTTTTTCCAGTAAAATTCAGCACCGCGACTACTTCAACAACAACCAAAAAGCATATTTTGCAGCAGCCAGTGCAAAAATAATAAATTTGCTCATGTGCAAATTCCGAAAATATAATGATCAAACGGTCGAGCTTACTTTAACAAATTGCAGAACTTCAACTCAGCGCACTGCTCAAAATTTATGAAAAAACTTTCTCAGGCCTCAGCCCATATGTTTTTCGCTTTTGTTTGCTAGTGGACATGCCAAGTACTAGTCGAAAGACCGTGCGCGTTGATTTTGAAAACCATGCATTTTTGCCATTTTCATAAACGTTTTAGCACATTCACATCATTGCACTCGACGAAGTACTTACCAGCTAAGATTAATATCACTGTTACAATCAGTTTATCAGCATGCATATTCACAACTGAATGTTCTTGTTAAGATCCCATTCCATACGTGTGTTGATGTACCGATGAACAAAAAAAAACTGTCGCCAGAAATAGTTTTCATGTATTCGTACCAAGCGTACCAAGCTAGCTGTTATGAAAACCAATTTGCAAAAAGTTAAAATGCTAACCATGTAATGTTAAAATTCGCATAACTGACATAATCAAGCTGGTGAAAGATCGGGCGTCAAAATCGGCAGAAGCTCCCGCCAAGGTGTTATCTTGGCCCCTGTCGGGGTCGGGACTAATACAATATTATCCACAGTTTGGTTTTGCAAGCCAAGTGCATCCTCAATGCCTGGGAATATAAGGCCTATTACAACATCTGAATTCTAAATTAGAGACTATGATTTCACAACCAATTACATCAAAATTAAAAACAAAAATTGATATGGCACGTAGTTAAGCACAAGCAATGGAAATATGTTCAAGTCAAACTTTTTAAGGGCATTGTTAAAGGTAGAAAATAATTACCTTTCAAAAGTTAATTATTTTCTTCAAACGTAATGTAAAAAAGAAGGAAAACAGTGAGCACGAAATATCGACAAAGTGAAGCCACTGTANAATGAAAACAGCACAGCAGGAGGAAATTTACTTTACTCATNAATAAAATGACAGCTTTTCTCATTCTGTCTCAACTTTTCTCGAANAAAAATTGCAGGACAGCTCAGCATTTTGCGTAAATGATTTCTTGCATTTCAAAATGCTCCTATTAAGTCATAGAGTAAATACTTAAAATCTCCCCGAATTTACAGAGAAAACAGGGGCACAAAAGCGACTTTGACACCTCCCATATTTTGTGACTTTTGCGCTAAATAGATGTTTATTCCCCTCCTGTGTGTTCCGGATCGACTGATGCTCTGCAACCTGTCGCTGGAAAGAGTCACTGTTCCGCTGTGTACGCCACAACTGGAAAGCTTTCTGGACAAAAAGTTTGTTTTTCGGTTAGTGCCTTCAACCAAACGTGAAGACGTTGAACCTGCTAGTAACATTCTTACTTTGTGAAACCTTTCTATTGCGTAGTGATTTTTCATTTTCCTTCTGATTTGCTAGGATGCTTTAAATTCCAGCATTGGTTAAAAACTAGCGACATTCAAAGGAAGTTTTCCTGCATCTAGGAAACGCCTTTCAAGCACGCATGGCTTTTCCGACCGAAAAATACCTACCAGCAACCAAACCTTTCCCTACTTCTCTATTGATTTTATAAGGTCGTGGTCAGTATGTATTCCAAAATGACCCTTCAAAACGCCACAGCCGATTGAGGCCAGTAATATCTGGACGGCATCAGAGCGAAAGATATTATTCTACATTCCACTGGAACTATATATCGATTGAATCAAACAGAACTTATCCAACACTTAGTTTAATTTACAAAAATCGTCAGCGATCAACCACTCGAAACAGCATGCACTTGATGTGATTAAACGTACAAGGGCTCTTGAAGCCATTGGGATGTTCAATTCACCAGACTAATATGAGTCTGTAATTGGCCGATTTTAATGAACTGCATCAAGCCCAAACTAGTCAAAGCATCGAATAATGTAGGCCTACATCGTACGCGGTGACTCACCACAGTGTCGCTTGTGGCTATGGAGACGATGAAGTCCAATGGACTCTTACTTCCAACACGCGGCTGTGAGAATGTAAAAATCCTTCAACACAAGTTAAAAATTTTCATAATGAATCTTCACCTTGACGCAGGGGCGGATCCAGGAGGGGGGGCGATCGTCCCCCTAAAACCTTCGAAAGTAACTTTATTCATCATGATTTTTTACTATTCGGAAAACAACATTGGCGATGTACGACCATTTTGTCGTCCATTGTTTTGTCACAGCAGTGTTTTGAAGCCTACTTCATCTCTCTTGCAGTAGTGAACCCGTAATGATACTCGACTGCCAAATATTACTGAAATCGCCCCCCCCTGACCTTACTGGCCAGGTCCGCCCCTGCCTTGATGGCCAAAAAACCTGCACAACACACCACACTACGAATACCACAAGGAACAGGCAATCTCAGGCTGCAAAACTGCTTCATCCGACAGAACCTAGTGGAGTATTGGCAGGTGCAAAAATTTGCAATAACTCGATGCTTCACTCAACTCCTTAAAAAGAACCGCACAACCCCACAAAACAAATTAATCATAAATTGATAAACGGGTACACACAACGACAAACGATTTTTCGGGAGAATCAGGCAGTTGTATACCATTAACCATCTTTGTGCATTAGAGCCACCCCTCAAAATTAACTAGTATTGAGTAGCTTCAATGAACTTGGATTTGCTACTAATCACGGTGGACCACTGGTCATGAAAATGGTTTATCACCAGATTTCAAAATTTGTTCCAAACAAGGATTTTCCTTTTCTTGCGCAATTAGGAGTTTGTCAAAGAATCCAGTGGCTTGCCAAGTAAACCATGGAGGCAGATTCGAAGTAAATAAACTGCATTTACGACATTTGCGGTGATTTGCTGGCTTGATATTGAGAACTCATCGTAGACGTGCTTGAGCGCTTAAAGCTAACCAACCTGAGACTGAAAGGTATATGAAGAACAGGCAAGGCTTTAAAAGTTTTAATAAGTACAATTAAACACATCGTGAATCAAAAAACTTCTTCAGAGATATAAAAACGTTGTGAATGAAAGTTACTCCAAAAACAAATCGTACTGAACCAAGGAATTTTATTTACAGCAACGATAAAAAGTGCAGCAAAAACTCACTGCAAGACTTGATCAGACCGTTTTCAGCAAGTTACGCGATGCGAGCCGCAGTATCATGGAATTGGAGCAACGCATAGCTCCAAATGCCTTGGTCTTTTGAAACTCAAAACAAGCATATTCCTGAAAATGTAAGTTCTGCTATCGAGGTATTTGAATTTGAGCTACACCGAGCAGTTGACAATGTCGCTAATTTCCTGGCGATGAAGTTTTCGGTTTCCCACTTCCCAACTCATCCTTGTTTTGCATAAATTTTTACTTGGTCCCAACAGCCTTGTAACATCTGCAACAGACAACAGCAGAAACACCTGAGACTACCATGAACTGAAAACGGATTCGCTTGATGTAAATGAATACCTTCTTCCGTCGTATACACACAGCTAACACGTGGTAGGGCCATGCGGTTAGGTCTAAAAGGAAGAATTGCGAAGACATTCGATCAGGTCTTCGTTGGTGGTATGGGTGATGCTGCATGGAAGGGCCAGGGCAGTGAGAGGATGTTGGCGGATTGGATGTCTCCGCACACAGTTTTTATCATCAGCCAATCCCATTCTGTAGAGGTTTGCGCTAAACCGGCCGTATCCTGTGCGCAAGCGGTGGAGTCGGACCCATGCTTTGCGCGGCATCCTGGTGGAGAGTTATTGAAACAAGAGATATATGGCTTCGAAGAATCTGATACTGGAGGGGGGGGAGTAGTTTTGGTTAGTGAGATTCTCCATGAACGGTCTTAAGGGGTGTCTCAAGCGGAGTCTGTTGGGACCGTGCCAAACGTGCAGGGTCTCATGTAGCAGGTGATCAACATAATGAATACCTGTGCAGTGCTTTTGTCAAAATGTTTTAGGCGTTTTTGAAATTTAGCCAGCAGCGAACATTACTTTGATGCGCTTAGCTATTGTTTCATAGTTACTGTGGGCGTTAACTTTTTTGGTTTTCCAGAAAAATTAACGCCCAGAGTAGTACAGCTGCGCAAGTTTTACGCAGTTCTTGATTTGCGAATAAGAGCATTTGATAATAACAATGATATTTTCAAATCAAGTTTTTGACAACGTTCTAACATTCCTGAAAAAAATGTAAGCACTCGATTGCAATTAATCAAAGTTTTTCTTTTCGAAGTAAAAAGCAAGAAATTGAATTCGCACACGTGGTTCATGAGATCCACGTGGTATTCACGGATTTTTGTCTCCAGACATTTTGCAAACTGGCCTGGAATCCGTACACAAGCTCATCAAATTCTAGTCACCAATGCAACAACCACGACGCGATTTTTCGAGAAATATTTATTATTTTACGGTTAAACGAACAATCGCGCAGCCAGCAAACTCAGCTTTCTAGTGCACTACCAACCAAACATGTTACAATTCACACAAAAGTGTGTTTCGCTTAAAACAGGATGTCGAAACAATGTTACTAAAACCGAGCGACAAACAAGCCGGTTTTGAGAAACACTGTCAGCCGAGCCAGAATTGACAGTCTAAACACGCCAGTAGACAACAAGAAGTCCTGAAGAATTTAACCAAAATCCGTTGTCAGACTTAGACTATCGCTTCGAGAAATAAAAGCATGCCCGAAGACCAAATTCCGCGTATAAATTTTCAAAGTGCTCGAAACGCCACAAATAATTACACTGATGAATCTTTAGGTGACTTTTTTAAAACTTGAACAATGCAAAAGGCACTTTTTTGAAATTCAAAGCATATAAGTAGGTTTTNAAAANATGAAGCCTGTCTCTCCAGCACTGGTTTCAGCTCATCGTCTATCGATTTCCTAAACCGCGAAACATCACAAAACGAAACTGAACGGAATCCCAAGAAATCGGTTGTGATTTGGAGTAAACCTCACACATTTCATGATCGTTGCTGACCTTCACACAAACAATAAAGCCACTAAGAAGTTAACTATGGCTTGACGTAACGAATATCCTCGTAAGGTTGAGCATCAACAAAACTGAAGGTTCAACGCATACAGCCTTTTTCTGCCTCTAAAGCAAAATGACACGATAGACTGCACACGTCATAAGAACATTCAAACCATGACGCCGTTGCAGAACAGTTTCGAGAGGTATTGCTTGCTACAGCTCGTGCCACGCTGGCCTATCGACGGCGAGCTCTCGGTAAGCAACATTTGAATAGCTTGGACCTTTTCAGTTCCTTCTTAAGTTTTATGAACGTCCGACCCAAAACATACTTCAATCCGCTTTTGCTTTAAATTTGGTGAATAGTTTGCTTAAGTCTAATTGCAAAGAACCGCATTGCCATATTTTTAACGACTGTTTGCCTTCGACAGAACTTGGGAAGTTAAAAGAATCCACCCCGTTATTGAATTCACTCATGCAATTGTTTAAACTGGCAAAAAAACTTACAACTACTGTATCAATCATTATTTTGTCCGAGAGGTTAAAAAAACGACATTCCATCGCTGCACAACGCCCATCAAAATCCGCTTTAACTAGTTTTTAGACTGTTTCACGTTCCACAGCTGAATCGGGAAGCCCTAGTGACGAACTGCAACATGTGTTATACCCGGTGAAACACACAGTGAAGGACATTTGATTCGGAACGATCGTGATCAACTGACAACCTTTCGTTGGTCACACACATCGCTTTATACACCCACCAAGAACAACCAAGTCTTGTGCAAAGACACTGGAAATGCTCGTCTGCATCTTCTTTGCGAAATACGAGCCAGCTTCGACGTATTTTCCAGACCAACAGTTTCGAGATGAAAAGTTGAACAGGATATAGTGATGCGAGACAGATTGCTCGTTTATCGGTTTTAACCAAGACGACTGGTGTTACCATAGTTCTGGAGCAAATGCAGTTGTTAAGTTCTATACAGCCTTGAAAGTGTTATGAAGCTGCTGATAAAAACTTTCACCGAAACTGAAAAAGTCTTAGATCAAAACGATTCGACCCGAATAAGCATAAGAAACGGATCCTGCTCTTTGGTGCGCAAAAGAATCGTAAAAACACTTGAATGAAAAAAACAAACAGTTGATTTATCATCAAAGCACTGAACGCGACGACAAACACAAATTACATCGAACAACAAGTAAAAAAAGTAATTCGCACCAAGTAAAACATACAGCGGGTTAACCAACGAACGAGACATGGTCATATGAACAAGGTGATGTCGTCCTGTAGAAAACTTAAATGGCGGTCACTTGGTCGATGCGAAAATACTGCCGCAACAATAACCACGATGGAATCCTATCAAAAGCACCATTACACTCATGCACGGTTATGCGAAGAGACGGATGCTAAAAAATCAGGTAAAAGCAAATGTCAATTATATGAAATAAAACTTGAATGATTCTAAAACCACATTACAGAATTCTCGGATGATAAACGACTGCGTTGACAATGCAAAAAACACCAAAGACGAGTTCTTGAAAAGAACAATTGATTGCCCGGTTATCTGACAAGTTGGCCGAGCTGTTATTAAAACTTGATTAGAAGCTGCACTTACAAAAGTAATCTCAACAAAAATAATTAATTTCACGTCCGAACCAAAATTAATGTCAGCGACGACAAAAAAACATCGAAGTGGCAGAACTCGCGAGACACACCAGTGGAGCTGAACCAAACAGCGTGGAAATCATTGGACCCCGTTTTAAAACTTCCATTCAACCTACGATTTCCACCACAGCTTATGCCACAAATCAGTCAGTGCCTTCTTCATCACAATAACGCCGGAGAGGTGTTGCTAAAGCTACCGCGTTGACTTCACACTCAGTGGCGCAGCTGAAAAAAAACGCGAAAGAAAAGCAGCGTAAAGGTTGACCATGTGATCGAAAATGGAGCAAGATCAAAGACAAAGCATTCTGGTCGTACTCGGATTGCCACGCATTAACGGATTAAGATCGAACAAGCTTGTGACCAGGTTATCACAGTAAATCAGACCACACAAAAGGAGATATACGGAAACAATGTGATCGGCGCGTCCGCGAGGAGCGTTCACAATAGTTGTAAGTATGGCACTGCGTAGAAATGCGGGCGGCAGCGGAGAAATACGACCAAAGCCCATTTTAAACAGGGTACTCGGTCAGATGCAAGCAAGTCGCAAACACTCGGCGACTACAATCTTTTGCAGACTGAATGTTGGCACTCCCAGACAAAGATCTACTCGACCGATAACACGATGTCGAACCAGCAAACATGAAGTAGCAGCCAACTTCGCTAAACGGAAAACAAAACGGAGGCGGATGCAGACAAAGGCACGAAATATAAGGGAAGTTATTATCTTGGAAATTCCCACTAAAACGATTTCAATTGATGTTTCCACATCCGGGATATCGGGGTTCTCTCAGTGATCAGCAAACTCGATTCCAACTTCATAACAGAACCGGTACTGTTCCTGCAAAGTCAACAGCGGAACATCAGCCGGATGACAGTTCGACGCACGCCTTAGTAACAATTCTTTGGACACCGCTACTTACAGCTACGCGGCAAAACTGCTGCGGATAGTGTTAAGTTTTCGCAAGTCACATTGTCGGCACTTTGAACGCCTTGTTCCTGGCAACAAACTGTCCTTCAACTTCAAACTTGTTGAAAGCACAAGCACTTGTTCTGTGACTACTTAAACCATATTCAGTAAAACTGCTAAAACTTCGAAAATGCTCACAGCAGGTCTTGCAGGGTCCAAATCAATATCCTCAACTTTAGCCAACATCCTTTTCGAATGCACTGAAACCGTAGGTCTTGTCAGTTTTCTGCTCCTGTAATCTTTCGTGTCCTTGTACATCCATCTGCTCAACGCTTTTCAAATAGACTTTCTCAAACGCTAACACCAGCGCCACCTCCTTCACTGTATTTCGAACGAGCTGCTCTGGAACGTATGCAGCAAACTGTCACACAAGCCTGCCCGCAATATACTATTTTCTGCCTCTGTTGAAACATCACGCTTAACAACGCTTTTGTTGACTGCCTGCATCCGTATGACTTCAGCTATTCACAAGCAAAACCGCCAAACACCGGCATTCGACAACATTTTTCCGACATGAGACAATTGCACAAGTCAAGCGTCTGCCATCGCATCCTCACAACGCAGTGGCCTAGCCAGCCCAAAAAATGTTGAGGGGGCCAAAATGTTTGACTTTAGGCGAGCAACAGCGTTTGTTTGGGACGTCGCTCCTCAAAACACAAAATGACTAGATATGTTAAAAATTTGGGGGTATACCCCTCCTGGCTACGCCTATGTCACAACGTACGTCGTTACTCAAAACAACCGAATTATTTTAAATATTTCATTTCGTCCACAAGATGGATAGTTTTATCAACAGTAGATCTAATCTTGCAAAGGCAACATGACATACAAGTAACAACACAACACAGACCACCAGTTAGAGGTCATGAATGCCGCAGCTACATGCCTGAAATGGACAAACCAGGACCAGAGATATCGAAGGGAAGCGTACAGCGTTAAAGAGTAGTGGTAGCTGTTTTGCATTCTATTGCAAGCACTTTACGAGGTTTAATGAGAACGTCACATACGTGAGCGCGGGGCAGGTAGATCCAATCAACAACCCTAAATCTAGCCACGTGGATAATGCCAACGCCAAGATGACGCAAGAGGGCTGCATACGACAGTATTCTCGCTGATTACCTGTAGGTCGACACACAACACTAGCGTTAAATCAAAGCCTGGTTCACACACACAGACAGCAGGTACAGCATTGGTGGCAATACACAGCAACACCAGGTCAAGCGAGAAGCATCGAACCTTACCAATGTTTCGACGAACTGAGGTCGGACATTCCGCAGTCGCTGAACGATGTTAAATACGTCGACCGAATATTCCTGACGCATCTGTTCGCACATGTTGTAGCAAGCGACAAATGTGCCGCTGCGACCGGCTCCAGCACTGTGACAAAACAAAGAAAAGCGGTTGACGATTTGACGAGGGTGAAATTGATCAGATTGGCCTCCCGAGAATCAGGAAATCGATAAACGGCTTAGGGCCGCCTAAATGAGCAGTCTAGGATTCTTGTATAATTGGAATCACCAATAAGACCAAATGTCAACAGCTGCTTGCGAGGATCCAGCTCCGCCAGCACAGGTTTTCTAACGAGACTGGAATGTCGTCAACAAGAACAGAGGTCTTCATTCCACACAACACACGCAACTGCGTGACGAGCAAACATTACACCATGTCGCCATTTCAAGCTCACATGAAAATCAGTGTTGACTGATCACAGCTTGATAAATCACCGTATATTTCAAGCGAATGACAACAAGCGCCCGCCACTTACACGCAATGCACCAGTGCTCGTCCGCGCTCGCCCGATTGCGCGCGCTCGTTCTGCCAGTTGTTGGTCAGCTGTACGACGCGGAGAACTGAGTTGCGGGCGTGCGGCACAGGCTGCGATCCGGGCCAGTTCGTGAGCTGGAACTGCTGTATCAGTCGGTAGTCTTCGCTGGGCTGTGTCAAAATAAGGTTTGTTTTGGCAGAGCTCTCAATGAATAGCGGTTTGCAGAAGCCATCCACGTCCAGAAACACAATTGACTTTAACGTAGCGTGAAGGAAGCTTTAGAAAAATAAAAGTTCAACGCCCTGTGCTTTGTTGTGACGGACAGTGGCTGACTTGAGATCAATTACCGACTCTTTCAAGTTGAAAAAGAGCAAAGGCGAAAACTTCTGTAAATGTGCTGAAAATCATCTGCCTTGTTTGGAGCTCACAGACCGTTTGCATGCTACTACTCTCTGCGTGCTACGACAAACGTTATACCCGCATCGTGTTCTGGAGTTTGAACAATCGCGTGATGACGTCAACTTCATCGTCTTTGGTCAGAAGTTCCACGAAAAACGGTCCGTAAGTGGACGACCCTTGTTCTGGCCAATACTGGGCGCAGTTCTGCATAAAAAATATGACAGATAACTCATCAGTACACAGAATCTTGCTAGGTTAAGTTTCAACTTTCTACATTTCACGACCGTAAGAGGAGTCAAAATTTTGATTTAAAACAAATTTTTACAACTACGAGCTTTTTCTGAGCGTTGCAAGCAACTCATGAATGGCTCCTAGAAGTACCGCAACCGGTCAGTACCATAGGCGTAGCCGGGGGAGGCCAAAGGGGCCATGCCCCCCAAAAAAATTTTAGAAAATACAGTCATTTTGTGCTTTGAAAGGCGTTATTCTAAACAAAATAGCGTTATTCGCCCAAAATCAAACATTTTGCCCCCCCCCTAATTATTGGGCTGGCTACGCCACTGGTCAGTACCATGCATCATAATGGCTTCCCGTTGTCACCAGTCTGCACAGAAACATCGCCATCCTTTCTGCGTAAACGCCAATCATAACTTGATTAGGGCGCGGGAATGTCATCGCTGACTGACGCAAAATACTCGGCTTATCAGGCAAGTTGACGACGCATGCATGGCTAACTTCACAGTGGTGCATCTATTGACAACCGTAAGCTACTGCTATGCCAGTGAGCGTCATAGATAGCAGTATGGTCTATGCGCAGCGAAGAGCTAAAAATATCCGGTCACCTGCTGTCGCCGTAAAAACGAACGTTTAGCCAAATGACCTGATTACCCACCGTCATCCAGAGCGAGTTCTACTCATCAATATTCACCAGTTGCCGTGAGATACACCAAAAGCAATTAGCCATAAAATATTAATGCATTGCAAACTGACGGTGACAAGCCATTTTAATCCAACGAGGAAGAACCACTTCACTTAAGAGTTCACGTCAACAATTTCAACGGAAGAACTTAGCGAAGGATCAAAACGTCAGTAACAGGATCACTGTGGCAGTCACTGTTTTAAGTTTTAAAAACCCAAAAATTGAGAGGAAATCTGCATTGTACAGAAATAAACGCTTTTAGCAATGATATCCATCCAATAAACAACAACAATAGTGCAACGGATGTGGGCATTACGCTACGTCGGTGACGAGCTAATATCATCTGCTAAAACCTATCTTCGATACTGTGAAGCAGTTGACGCTAAATTCCTGCGCCATGGCATCCGTACTTTCTGGTCCTAGAAAACGTTTCTCCATCACAGACACGGTTACAGGCTATTTTCCTCAGCATGTCAGTGAACTCCAAACGCAGAGTGCTTTGCAGTGTTACGGAAAGTTACAAAAACATGTCGAGTTTGACTCGCCTAAACCAGCGCAACTTAAGCAAAGACGTGGTATAGTCAATATATCCATAGGCACACAAAAGCGCTGGGAAAACAAAACTTCAGCTTTCTGCCTTCTACTGCAAATCCTGGTACTTTTAATCCTGTTACGCAAATGACTGATTGATCGCAACACAGCAGCCGAGTGCAAACTTTGTAAGTTTTAAGATAACGGCTAGAATTGATACAGCAGTGAAGCATTACACTGACTGGACCTTCCACTTACTTCGTCATGTTCGGATGGATCGTTCATCATAATCACAGAATTGCATTTGTAGTCGTAGATTAATCGCCAGATGTCGGCGACGGTATTGGGGAGGGGCATCTGCGTCACTAGGAAATGATTCCTTGCAGTGTAGCTCTGCACAACGAACGACAAGATGTTACTAGGGGATCAGAACTGCTGAAACGGCGAGTCATCATCATAGGATCTCATGATCGGTAGCACTTGGGGCATCGTGCATAGCCTAGAGCCAAAGAACCGGCCATGTGGTTCGGTCCTGGGCCAGGTTGTTGCCCGGGGAGTATAAAGCATTAAAACGCTTTGGCTGTTAATGATGAGAGAGGAAGTAGAACATTCTCGAAGAAAGATCAGTTTGTTTTTTTTCTGATATTGCTGAAAACGGGTTCTCAGGAACTTTCGTGCAACAACCTACGGCTAAAATCGCTAATATAGTCAAAATAAAAAACGCAAGTATACACCACAAGCAACTTAAGAACCCAACGCTTTATTTACGCCACGATCTCTATGTTGTTAAAGGCGCGTTGCTAAAGAACTGTTAAAAGATGCCGGATGGCTCTATGAAGTCATAAATACAAAATAGCCTAACAGTCCTGGTGAAAGTAGTTTGTCACGTGAATCAACATTGGATTATAGCTCCATAACACTGACAAATGTTAAGATTGTTCAAGGATTTTAGGCAGAACTGCTGGTTGTTGTGAATATTGTTCAATAATGTGCCATTTTAGCATCTGACATTGTAACCAATACATGACATGACTTTTTTCTAACCAACTATATCATGCGGGTGGTTGGGGGCCTCCCAAATTGCTCTAAAAAAGGTTGTAGATCTGTACTGAAAGCTTTTTAAGTTTTAAAAAAATCTAACATCTTAGAGCTGAAAGGTACAATAACCAACTATTAATAGGTTCCTTCACATAATACATCGAAAGCGTTTGGCGTCGAATTGCGACAAATGAAGAAAATAAAAGCTGTGACAAGGTTTGGGATCAATAAGAAAACCTAAACAACGACAGTACAGGGGCAACAGCCTAGTTTTTAGCTATTGCGCAAGCCATCCGAGCGTTACGACAGAAGACACGACGACAAATATCAAAGACCACGTGTCCCGTATCATTGTCAAGCAGCTGCCAAGCGACGTCGAGCAGCGACTAAACAAACACCGTGCTCGGTTCACACCCGACACCACGATCGGCCAGCTGGTGCTTGTTAGCAACTCAAGCGAAGCATCGTACAGTGCGCGGCGGCTGCCGTTCCAAATCAAACTACTGCACCAGTTATAGGCCTGTCAGGGTGAGTCGCACGACTGACCGTGAGTAGCTCGTAGTTTCACATGTCACGTTGTACGTATTGTATAGTTGATCTCATTATATGGAAGGCTTCCGCTTCGTCGAGAAAAACTTTGGCAGAAACAATAAAACACAGGTGCAATGCCACCCAATTCATTTTTCACTTGTAGAATGTGTCCACGAAGTTGAGTCGAAAGGATCGAAGTGGGAGCCAGCTACGTGTTTTTCGAGCACAAACAAATAAATTCTGCACCCGCAGTGCACGGCGGACTAATGGGGTAGTTCTCATCATCATCTTCAAAGTAGGGGCCTAAAATTGCTGTTTTTTTACTGCAACCCGATCCTGGCCACGTCACCAGCTCGTTTGCCAGAAGACGCGTAAGCCAATCACATTCAAATGTTAAAGAGGACCAATTTAGAAGTGGACAACCGAATGGTTCCAACAGGATCTGGGCATCTAATATCGCTACGTCACTCACGTCAGCGAACACAGCGTTGATGTAGTTGTTTTCACGGTCTTCCGGGTCTGGAGTTGCCAGATATGCGAGATGACGATCAGCGGGGAGAACGTCCATGAAGCGATTTTTGGTTTTGTTTCTTGGCAACCGAGCAACTGAGCATTCCTCGTCCTTCAACTTTGGAGTAAGAACGTGCAAAGTCTGGAAAAGAACGAAATGTACAACGTTTAAAGAAATCTAACGAATTTTACTCCTAAAAGTGGTGCGTTGCTTTGGTGATTTACACGAAGTGTCGGCAGTTTCACTAAAAGTGAATATCAAGCATTAACCTCGAACTCTTCCTGTATCGGTGCGAAATGAGATTGAGGGTCGACCGTGATGAGATCATCGTAATGCTGCACAAGGTCGTCCGCGTTCACTGACGTCTCCCCGCACACCACAGCTTCCAACACGGCCTCGTGAATGAAGACATATTGCTCCTACAAAGCAGACAGACTTGAAAGAATCTCGCGACCTGCGGGAAGAATCAACTTGGACTTTTTTTCTCATTTCAAACATGACGTATAGCAGCTGTTTTTTTTTTCGCTGAAACATTTCGGTCATCTTAGCTGAGATAGTTTGGTCACTGAAACATTTCGGCCTTTTGTCTCACAGTTGTATTAAAACTCACCATAGAAGTGTTTTTAGCCTATATTTTGAAACATTGTGACTGAAATGACTTAATTTATTTCGGTCATTTCAAAAACGTTTCGGTCTATGACCAAAAAACAACCGAAAAAAACAGCATAGCAGCAATGGCAGACACGCACCTCGGTTTGCACCATGTTGATGCGTCGCGTCCTCAGATCGCGAACGGTGTTGTGGATGTCGACAAGCTCTTCGTCGCGCGCCATGTCCAGCATCATGTCGATCACGATGTAGCAGCCAGTGCGGCCCGACCCGGCGCTGCAGTGGACAACTGTCGGCCCCTCATCTGAAAACGCGAGCCCTTTGCGTTTAAGATGGACATAAGGGAGAGTGCAGGTAATTAACGAAGCAGCCAACGATAAAACGTTCTGACCGAAAAATACAAAACCGTATGAAGCAGATGAAAGAACGCTATGGACAGCAGCAATCAGACACAAGAGATTCAGCTGCGCGCGGGAAAAAATAAAGACTCCCCTTTTTCTAGTGTTCTATTCCGCCGCATTTGCTACTGTTGATACTGGGTGGCGTATGTGTTGTTAGTACTGGTCAGTTACGTCAAAAACCAGTTCTCACCAGGATGTTCAAACGCTTTTACTCTTCGCACATACGAAAGCAAACCCGTGGGGTGGGCAGGCACTCCGTGGTCCGGCCACGACGTGAAATGAAACTGCTTGACGTCGCGCGCGTCGTATCCTCCCACCTGAACAACATGAAACATGAGATGGCATCTTTTTGACGAAGCCCTCGTGCGCTGAACAAAATGACGCTGGAAGTGCGTTCAGCGGTAAGCGACAAAAAATCGACGAAATGAAAAGGTCAAACAAGTTCAGCAACGTCAAACAATGATGCCCACAGTGACGCCAAAGAAAATAAACAATGAGCTGCGGTAGAGTTGTCCGAAAGCGCCACGACGGCTTTGTTTCAATCGCCTGCCTCGCACCAACGACACAGACGTGAACAACAAAAACTGCTGATCAAGGCGCTTGCAGCGGTTCCACTGCAGGGAACATAAGTTCAAGATTGACACTGTGTCAATAAACGCGCGGGGGGCTCCAGCAAAACAGCTTTTCACGAAGTTTTAATTCGCTTTTAGACAAACCTGTTGCAGGACAAACGATCGGACCACGTAGCCTGCCGTGTGTTCCTCGCCGGTCAGCGAAACTTGCACGCAGCCGAATGTGTCTCGGTCGTCAGGCCAGTACTTCTCTGATTTTATCTTGCCGAGCTCGACCAGGTTTGTTACCATGACGATCACGTGGCTCTTTTCTTGCCATATCATCCACCAGAAATCGTTGAGCGTTTCGGCCGTAGGCCCCTGAGTTGCTATGTACATGTTCGGGTTCTTGTAGCCCTGAGAAAAAAGAGTAATGGTCGATTGTAACACGCGAGTGGCAAAACCGCAAAAACATATCATAGGTCAACACATTCAACAAACTCCAACGAAGTCTAAAGATTTTTTGCATGTGTTTCAACGCTACTGTAAAGTTGAGGTTTAAACCAAATATTGCGAATTTCAGGCAAGCCTGTGTGTGTACAATGTATAAACGAGCACGAAAATGAAGGTGCTTTTCCTTTTTGTAAGATCGCTCATTACGAAATTCCGCTTTGTGGAATTCTAGCCGATCGGATCAAAAACAAACTCGTAAGCTTTCTAGAAGCTTCGTTGGCAATACAACGAAATAGAAACGGCAACTAGCGTGTAACTAGATTGCAACTTTGGTCACGACAGACTACTTTCATTTAAAAGCTGCCACGCTTAATTGAAAGTGCGCTTTGTTGCCCACCATGGGAAGGCGGTGGTTACTTTAACATCAAACGAAGTCCATCAGCGCAAAACCTGCGAAGTGCTACAGACCGATGGTTGTGATCATACGAGCCTTTGCGCTTGGCGTGTTTACCACAACACCTAATGCAGAGTTGCAACCATCGAAGATCACGACAATACTACAATGGCCAACAATGGAAAATGCGAGAATTGACATACCGCAAATTATACCTTTCTTAATGCAAAAGCCCTTGGTCCGTTTATTTAAACATCGAAACACATGTAAGTATCGTCGAGTTGCTGATGAGCAAAACGGAACAGATGGCCGAAGGATCACAGTGTGTGTTCTTAGAGTAATCGGGCAGAAAACACACAAGCAGCAGTTGACCGGTACATGCTCGATCCTATGTTCCAGTATGAACCTTATACGGAGTTAGAAAACATCAGCAGTCCACAAAACACTTACGTCAATGTACGAAGCATTGATGTAGTCACTCTGGTATTCCTCCTCAAAGCCCGGGGCAGGATCGAGAACGACTCGACTGTGATCATAGGCCTTAATGTTACCGTACCTATTTTTGCTCTGCAAACAAAAATTGTGGCATTTTCATTGATTTGTCTGCGAAAGTCGAGAATACACAAAAAAAAACACCACGATTTTGAAGTTGATAAAAGCGAACCTTATTCAACGAGGCGTCTGCGACAGAACAAGCTGCAGTGGAACCATCGGGAAGCGACAAGAACTCTTCGTGAAAGCCGTAACCATTATCAGCTTTCATTTGCGACACATGGGCATGCAGGTCGTCCACTCGTACAGCAAACCGCTCGTCGTTTGATGTGCCCGCGTAGGGAGTTCCCCCATTCAGAGAACCTTTCTCTGTCGCATCTGCACGGTGTTGAATATTTAAAGATTGACTACTTTTAATGAAACAGATTTAGCAACTGAACTGAAAAGCAGTAGTAATTATAAAATACAGCAGCAAAGAATGGAATGAACGTAGATTTTGAGAGACGAAAGTTCGGGTGCCCGTCAGGCCATATCTTCTGTATGGCACAGAAATCACAAAGTAAGCTTCAGCTTAATTTGCATAACTAATATCTGAGGATCAACATGCAATCACTGTAATGTAAAATCAATTCCCACAATACAAAGCTGTGAAAACACATAAGAACTCCTTTGATTTCAGAAAAATTATTTTAAATTACCATGATAGTTGTTCACAACATCGATTGCACAGGAATAATTTATATTTTCATTGACAGTAATTAGTGCAAACTTGTCCAAGTCGCACCATGCTTAAACAACGATCATGTGCGCCCGATGCTCCGTCACGTGAGGAAGAAACTACCTTGAGAGAAGCGCATTACGTGCAGAGACGCAATCTATTCTCACGTTAGATATACAGTAGTAATCTTCCTGGGATCCTCAAACGCTTAGGGGAGCAACCAGCGCCGAAGTAGTAGCGAATCAGCAGTGCGCAATGCGCTTATTTGAATCTGAATGTCTTATTGGTGCTTGGGGCAGTGTACTCGTACATAAATATCTACTAGAACATTGCATGCTTTCAGGATCACTTTCAATTTTATCAAGGAGTGCGTTCTTAACCAAAACCTTCTGGCGCTTTTACGCTCGTGCCCTGTGTTTGGTATGGAACGACACGTGACCAATCATGTGTTTTCAAGAGTTCTTAACTTCTGGTAAAAACGTGTGCGGCCACACCCATAATACAAAATGCTTTTACNGCGCAAGATTTGCAAAAATATTTTTGACAAGCATTCAACCTTAACATGAAGACGCGCACTGAATGATGACATTCTATTGAATCGAAATAGAAGAATAGTTGTTGCAATGTTTCAACAATTATTCTACAATAGTGTGTAAGTTGCGATGGCTTCGCTCCTCATCTCAATCACGATTCTGTGCAATTACCAAATGTACTCGCATTGCTATCATCGATAAGAATTACGCAGCTGTTTGAGTTTTGGCAGGAGCTGGCGATTGCAAATCTCTGTACGAATCGGAACAGCACTAAGCAAAAACTTAAATGAACTCCGTTTCCCGGTGCAAAGACAAATAACATGGCAGTTGCTTTCTATTCAAACACTATAGCGCTGTTCACAGAAACATTTGCCAAAAACAATGCGGTAAACGTTCAATCCGCGATGGTTCTTGCAAGTCCGGCAGGACAACCTCAAGCTCACACACTCTGAAGCAGATGTTCCCAACCTGAGGTACATTTAAGGTTAGCAATAGATGAGAAAAATATATTTAAGTTTCTTTCGAAATATTTATAGGTATATCAGTGAATATTATATTAAAAATCATTGTGATTATTATTAAATGTATCTATGCCTAATCATGATAAAATATTTTGTGAAAAGAAATTTTAGGGGTACATGTTCATCTGTCGAAATGCTGAAGGGGTACATGCTTCTCTGTCGAAATGCTGAAGGGGTACATGATAAGAGAAAGGTTGGGAACCCCTGCTCTGGAACAACAGCATATACCGAAGTTGCGCGGTTAATGACGTTTCAACCATTAGCCTTTCTGTGGATCGCGTGTAATTTTCGAAAGCATCTACCACCACAAATCACAAAACAGTCTATTCTAAAACCTGCACTACAGCACCGATTTGCAGTAAAAGTCAACGACCAATCACTAACACTACACGGAGTCAGTAGTAATTATCATTTACCTCCGACAGTCGCCTAATTAAACAAACCACAAAAAAAACGTACAAATCGTGCTCATGTACTTACACAGTCCGAGGAAAGCTGAACAAACGAAAAACAACATGAATTAGGTCTGATACCAGGTATCACTGCACCAAAATATACAGTGTTTTCGCGGCAACAGCATGAAGCATATCTTTTATTCGAGCATCAACAACTTCGGCTGATTATTACACAGGCAAGTGGGTAAACGCCTTTGGTTTACAAACAAGGCGCTCGACCACAGCACCACTAAAACACTCTAAACACGATTTACAACCCATATAAAAGCAAGACAAGAAGAAAAGCCCCCACCTTGATGATCGTAGCCAACCAGGTCGGGCATGAGGTGTAGTCGTTCGTGGTCACTGCTCTGCGAATGGTTCGAAGGCAGGAAGGTGTGGGCCGTCGCGTTCATGTCCGACATCATCATGTGCACTTCAAACGGGTTTACAACCTCCTCCTGGCGACTGAGCTTCTTCCGTCTGCACACCGGAAATTTATCCATTGCGTTGTAAAATTCGGAAAGGTTTTAGGAGAGCCATTTCATTGGTTGGTTCGGAATTCACCAAACCTCGACTTTACTTCTTTACAGTGAACCAAAAGTAACGTGAACAATGATTCGGCAAAATATTCAAACCTGGCTGGCTTCGTGACAAGCGCGTTCCGGTGCTGGAACGGTGAGTAGGAGGTTCGAACTTCGATCAGATCAAAATAAGACCCAGAAATTCCCACCGCCTCCTGCTCACCAAGCGGCAGCAGCGATTTCAGAAAGTAAAACTTTAACAAACAGAAAACCAGGTAGCAACGAGCTTGCTCTCCAAGGCCGAGTTTCTGCACAGCGCCAGCATGTTTGAGACGGTAGGACGCGATGTAGCAATGCAACGCCACGTACGCATCAGAACGTGAACAAGACAAACGCACTGTAACAACACATCGCGCAATGTCGCCACTGACTTAAGTACACATCGGATAGAAGTCGAACTACAAATAGCACGTTTCCCGGACAAGCGCTTTATCGCGCCAGACGACGCTGCCCTGTCACTGACCAACACGAGAATTGCATTTTGTAAGTAACGACCGCTTACTTCTTCAGCTTCACGACGAAGAATATAACAACAACAGCAATGATAAGGACTCCAACCACCGCGCCGCTAATTGCTGCGTACAGCAAAACATCGTCATTTTCTTCTGCGTTTCTTTCATCCGAATCTCCTCCACCAGGAACGACTATTACTGTGATCGGGTCTGCACAGATGATCAGTACATGAGATGTGCGGACAACAAAATATTACAAATCACACGTTTAACTGCAGGACATGCATAAAACACCCATGGAATTGAGTAATTTTTAAACTGGGTGCTGGGAGGTGACTCTGAAAGAGCTTCTTGATTTTTTTCATTTTCCCAAGAAACTTATTCACCTGGCTTTGAGAAAACTACGCATTTCAAAAATATCATAATCTTGTCTTTTGCACCTCCCAGCATCATCTCTGCACCCAAACGAAGTTCAAGTTAGGAGCAGAAGCATTACCTCCATCCTTAGTGTTTCCTTGCAACGATACGCCTGGCGTGCTGTCTCTAGCAGGTGGAGTCGTTGGCAGCGTTCGCGCTTCAAAAGAAAGGAACATTTTTGCGGAATTGACAAATTTGCGCCATCAGCGTTTACAATTTAAGGTTTCCAACGTTAAAAGGGAAAAAAAACAGATTAAAACAACGCCTGGGTGAATCTTAGGCTCTTCACAATAATTGGAATGCTTACATTTAATAGCAGCAAGAACGCAGCTGACTTTCGTTTTCCCATTAACGCTACTCTCCGCTCGGACGTAGATCTTGTAATCCTTTTCAGGATCTAACGGTGGATTGCTGAAGCCGTTGTTCTCGCTGTTGTCTCCAACCACAAACTTAAGTTCCTGCATGGCAATTAAGAGTGCGTTAAGCGGAATTACGTCCATTGAACTGCTTCTTGAAGAGCGAATACGGAATTTTGCGCGTTCGAAACTAAGAGATGGCCGCAGGCAACACACGTAACAACTAGCAATTGCACTGCCGCTGATAATGCTATTCCAAACTCTGAACTTCTGTGATCTGCGTTTCGAGCGGCTGGTCCACCGCCCTTCTACGGCGAAACAAGCACGATGAAGAAGATTTTTTATTAACTAACTAATATTAAGATCAAGGTGAACAAGGTGTGTTTTACAAACGATCAAATGCATGATCTTTTCATATAAGTCCCATTTGAAGGGCAAAGCATTAAGAAACTGAAGCAGACGGAGGTGCAAGTGGCCGATAACCACACGTTACTCGCATGGGTAATTGCATCTTCCAAAAGCAGACCTATTTCAAACGCGATCACGGTAAATAATAATGCCGTGCTTGAATGCAACATGCCCGAGCTCATCTTGCCAGCCAGTGACCAACGATTTCCTCAAGTGGTCCTTGCCGCGTTGCAACATCAAGGGGCAGAGAAAAATCGGGAGTGGCTGTAACGTGCAGCTTAAGCCGGTGCGGGTTGATAGCGCGAACATTTGAAATGCGACACTATAATTAGCGCAAGAAGCCGCCTCACCTCCTTGAGTTGATCGGGGTTGAAGCGAGCGCCAGCGTATGCAGACGAATTGCTGGCCTGTGCAGTCTCGTATGTGACTGGAGATTGTTCGCAAGCGCTGGGAATGCCGTTCGAAACGTCGACAACTGCTTGTCGCTTGACGCGCGCCATCCCGTACATCACGGGCGCGATTTCGCGCTTACCGCGCGACTTCTTCCTTTTGCGTTTTGCTGGAAACAACACAGGGCTATGACGTACTGCAGTTAAAGTTCGACAATGGCATTATGAGGTTACGCGACGGACGTCTCACTGGTGAATTGAATGAAAGCGAAAAGGAGTTAGTGTCCTCAGTCGAGTTAACTTCAACCTTGTAAACCAGGGGCAATTACGCGTACTTTTGTATTTGTGTTTCACCTGCTAAGCGCAATATCACTTGCAGCCTCACTACCTAGCAACGCTGAATGTAACGTTTTACGAGGTTTGCCAACACGACTACCAACCCGTCTAGCCATGTACTAAAGCAGTCGCGGCGTTTGGCCCGTAAATACCTTTTCCAGAGCTTCTTTTTCGGTCTTTGTCGCGTTTCGCAGAGGATTTCGACTGCAACAGAGACAAACGGATCCTGTTTTACGACGACTTGCGGAGCAAACACAGCACGTATGGCAAGCGCTGCTGTTATTCCGCACTAGCACCGACACATGCAAAGCATCAAAAAAGTAAATTCACAGCACAATAACCTGTTGGGTAACGTCTTCAATTATGACGAAGTAATTCGTCACAGGAGCTCCATTGGCGTCAGCAGGAATAATTGTGATTTCTATGGTTGTTGGCGTCGTCACGCTCGAATTGCGTCCGGCTGGAGGATACCGCGGCATTACAGGAGCTGAAAGAGCAAACAGCGCCCTCAGATATTTGCATCAAAAAAATACCGCATACAAAACGTAATGAAGTTTTAATCACAAGCTCATGGCAGTAAAACTTATCAAGCAGCATAGCTCGCCTCTACGAGGGTATCGTTTACACGCGTTTTTGCACAAGTGCCTTCGCCAGCCGCCCTAAAATAAGTTGATGGGAGCGGGACTTTTCAAACACAAGCAATCGATCGAACGTGGGAAAAACAAAGGATTGGATACAGCCAGTGAAGTGCCGACGGACGATAGTGATATTGGTGCCGCCGCTGCGCGAAGTAAAGCGAAACCTATTTCACCCAGCAACTTGACAACGAGAGGCAAAGCACTACAATAGTTGCTGCGTGCAAAACCACGCCATATGCACCACGCTAAACTTGACTACTTTCAGTCACTGCAAACAGTCAAACGGGATTTGTAAAGCGACTTCAGTGCAGTATTAAAAAGCTTGGGCAGCGCGACTTGTTTCAGCGCAAGATCGAATCGAGAACGACTGAAAATCGGGGCCATCCGCTCTGATGCTGACTGTTTATAACGTTTCGAAACCCGCCGGTATCCATAAAATTGCAACTTGAAAGGCCGCGGCGGACGACGTTTATGTTTATGGCACCGCAGACGGGAAAACGTCATTTCTTTGAAAGATTAAATAAATGAGAGCAGTAAAAAAAACTACCGTCACATGAAAAAACTAAAAACAAAACCTCTCAAGCGTGTTTAGTGGTTTCGTATATCTGCCGCCGGCAGGAGCGACAGCTACATGACCTCAACTTGAACCGCGCGCAGCGAGTGAAAAGAAAATAAATCATCCGTGCAAATCAAAAACAAATATTCCCGAAAAGTGTGAGAGCGACAGATTGCCGCGAAGATGCGCCGTCTGCCGACCCAGAACTATCGAGCTTTCTATTGTGGCAGCGACTGGCCGACCCAGCACTACTGAAGTCGCAAGGCACTGCTAGGATGACAGTGAAACATTATCCGCTGCTGGTCTTCGTCAGGAAACCGCTTTTGATGAACATTCGACAATGCTGGCGGATCGCACTGACGAGTGGGTTCTTCTTGAGCTGCTATATCTTGTTTCATGTTTTTCCAATCCACACGTAAACCGACCTTTGTCGGTCTGTTGGGTTTATGTTGGTTAAACACAAAACAATAACTCCTGATTGGAGAAGTTTCATATCAGGTGAACAGTTACGCCAACAAATAGGCTAATTANTTTCCACATGTGGGCATGGAGAGCACAATTACCCGCGCTTTAAATCAAGACACAAGGAAGTGCTTTTTATAAAGGCAGGTTTTTCAACCCTTTACAGTACGGTCCGTTTCGACTATCATGAGTGAAACAACAACACAAAATTGCAGTAAACACACGAATCATTGAAGGATACGTTTATTTCAAAAAACCTTGGGCCGCGTAACAACATGCTTTTTGCTTTAATGGGAAATGACTTCCAAAAGCCCATAACAAACATCGTGCTAAAAATCACCTGCGATCGACGTTTTCGCGTGAGTGTAAACTGCTGGTCCATACCCAACCTGGGTTTTCGCTTTGACACCAACGAGGTACTTCGTGCCAGGATGAAGGTTCACACGCAATCGTCGATCTTTAGCTCCTACTTCCAGAAGACCGTTGTCGTTTCCAACGACGTAGCTTGGGTCGGATGAGCTTTGTGCGGTATAAGACACCTTTGAGAGAAACAAGGGTTTATCATTGCAACGATTTCACAAACACAAGCAATGACTGCACCGATGCGTCGAACTATTCTACGGGTTGTTGAAAATGAGAGGCGAAACACTACACACCTTCCGAGGCGACGAAGAAATATGTGTTCATTGCATGTTGCTGACGACTACAATCTGTGTTTTTTCAAAAAACACGCAACACAACCTTGTCAACGGAAATCAGGCTCAAATGTTTGCTCTTTACTATTTTTTATGCTGCGTTTGCAACTGACTGGATTACTTTTTAAATTGACCCGTGCCAACCATTCAAATAAATGCACTGTATTTAATATTGAGTTACCCTCTTTTCAAACACTCTTTACATGCTTGCATGAAACAGCATATACGCTGCAATGCTTCGGACATACGCAAGAACTGTTGATTTATCTTAAGCATTTAGCATGTGTTATGTGTAGCTTGCAACAGCCATCATCAGACAATCTCGTTTACCAGCAGTGACTACTTCAACGGTACAAGACGGACACAGCCATTCAAGAGCACTCCACGTTATAGAGGAAGCGATGCGGTAAACGTCCAAATGGCCTTCAAACATTTTTCGTCGTTCGAGTACCATACTTCAGTGTTTTACTGAATTTTGCGGATGCAGCTTGCGAGAGCTGACAGTGGCAAGCAGGGTAAAAAGCCACAACTGTGACTATAACACTATGGGGTGTGACTATAACACTATCCCGTAGTATGGAGGGGCCAAAAATATGGCGATAAGGTTAAGTATTAACATCAAACCACATGTTTCAGTAAAGCATAAAAGCCTGAAGCCATATTAGTTCCAGTTGCACATACGTAGAACATGTAGGGAAGTTCACTAGAGATGAGACAAAACGAAGCTACTATTAGCGAAAGTTGACCATAACCGCATCAAAAAAATAAGAATTTCATGCACGGAAAAGAGACGTGACGAACAAGATGAACAGGATAGGCTACACTGCAAAACCAGCTGCTGTCTAATTGTTCACACAAATCCAGTTCGCTCTGATTAACGACACAACTGGGAGCAAAAACGAAAATCGGGAACTTTCGACAACTTTGAGCACCTGCTTTTCAAACCAACCTGATATCCAGTGAGATTCCCGTTAGGCTTCATTGGGCGACCCCACTCGAGTGTGACGGAGCTCTCGTTCACGTGACTAACGACGAGTGACTCTCGAGGCACAGGTCCAGGCACTAAGTAACAAAACGCTTCAGCGCTAAAACACAGCCGCAGGGAAAACAAACACGATGTTTGAAGACATTTAAAGAGCGAGGAGCGCTCGACAGCGCTTTGCTAGACTCCACTAGCGCACCATCCCCATACGTGGCCATCATGTCCTTGCTTAAATCATATATAAGCTCCTGTGCAGCAACTCACGTAATTTCATGTGTAAATCCGGTCAGTAGCACACACAAAAAAGTTACCTGCTTCGCCAGTCCGCACAGTGTAATCTCCTGTTGCTTTAGATCCAGCAACGTTCGATAATTCGATTTGGACGACGTACATGGTAAACGGTTCCAGAGGACGCAGAACAGCTACGTTCGGCTCCTGCATTCAAACATTATCTAACAACATTAACTGAGGAAGACAAACATGATCGAGATAGACAACTTAACAGGATAGTATGAAAGCAACCAGCAACAAAGAGCCTCATCTTATTATGGGTATTCTAAATGCCAGCTGCATAGACAAACTAATAAACATAATACAATTGTGAAAGCACAATCCAAACTTATGATCATTGGAGTTTGAAATGCTAGAACTTAGTCGAAGTGTTGGACTGATTTCAAGTCGTTCGTTGGTTTCTAAAACATATATTGCAAAATAATTTTTTTCACCACCTCCACTGATTTTCTCATTTCACAGTTGCAGGGTTCTGAGATTTTCTTGGAAATGTCGATGCCAGCCTCAAAGTTCAATGTAACCTAGCTACACATTGTAGCTGGTTTAGTAGTTTATTGTTTATTCAAGTAATTGTGAGTCTTAAAAAGCACATTCAAAGGCAACAACGAATCTTTCCAAACGAACAAGCAAAAAACCTTAATTTCAGCCATCTTATATTCTGAGATAGGTGGAGAACTGGCAGAAGCGTTAACGTATTTCCTGTACTTGACAACGTAGGTGAAATGATGGCACTGGGTCACACTGAAGTCCGGTATCTGAAAATGTATTTGTAGGTTAAAACGCTACCGTCGCTCACACGGCCGACATCGTGGCAAAACAGACTTTTTTCGTGGCAAACTAGAATTTTTCTTTCCATTCGGAATTTCGGTTGATGTCGTGTAACTTGCTTCATTTCTTAAACCCGGAGTACAAATACCTAATCTGATAGAAGCAACTGATTCGAATGCAAAAAAGGAAAATAAGTATGCAAATGTACTTATTCAGTCAACAACATTCTATGGAAAAGACGCATGTGCTTGTAGGAGTGCGGCAAATTAACACCAGGGAAAGACTCGATGAGAAAGCAATACACAATATTTTCCACTATTTAGGTGCCAACTACTTATCACCAACTGTGATGTGTCGTACTACGCAAAGTTACTTACATCCCAGACTAATCTCAGCTGAGTGGAGTCTACACGTTTGAACTCAATGCCCTGAACTGCACGAGCTGGCACGTCGCATTTCGTTTTGCGTACAAGAATGGGTCCAGGTGGCCCGGAACCACCCAAACCCGGCCGCACCAACGATACAGTGAGCTCATACTTCGTGTCTGGTTGCAAATGCCACAACTGATATTGAGAGGTTGTAATGTGATGAACATCTGAGAGAAAAACAACGACGCATGTTCACATGTTTGTACGGCACTAAGTAGATCTACAACAGAATTCACGAAAAGAGCTTTCAGTTTAGGGTGGGCACTCTGGCACTTACATCAACAAAAAGTGATGCTATTTCATTTTACCAAGACCTCCTAGAAAATATCTAGGAGGCCTTGATTTCACCCCACAGCTAAAAAAGTCGCACATGCAAGAAAAAGTCGAAACAGATGTGAGGCTACGTGGATGACGTACAGATGGTGACGTCACGGTTGCACGAATTAACATTTGCATTGCGCCATAAAGCATATAGCTGAATGCTATGTTACTGAACAGACAAGTGGATGACTTGCGCGCATTGGAGAATCGCACGAACTCACCGGCAAGATCCCGAATACAAAGTCCAGTGTGTGGGAAAAAATATAAAATAGCAGCAATACAACAATGGGCATAACGTGGTGGTGCAACGAAATAAACTACATTTTTGAGGCGTCACCTATCGTTTTATAAGTTCTCCACGCGTAGCTACAAATGGACAATTAATTTCTAGGCCCCGCAAAGTCATATGTCAGCACCACTTATTGGAAAAATGATGATCTCAGTAGTATATCGCATGACGAGCTAAACCACAAAAAATAAAAAANCGATGTGTGCGGTACACACGAATTGACGTTGAAATGGAGCATATCTTATCAAGATGAGAAAAACACCTGAGCGCTGGGANCAAAAAGGCACATTTCAATGAATTCATTTAGCAACTCGGCCGCAACGACATTTTGTCAGTAATGAAAAGATAACATATTTACGTTTTGCTAGCATGCAACATATCACGAAACAATCACATTTACCAAGATGCCCAACCCTCGAACTGTTATGTAATAGCGTATGCGACCTTCTGGCAAAACAGTTTGGAAACCCTGCTCTAGATAATATGCGTTTGTGGTGACTTCACAGGTAAGTGATTTTTTATTTATTATACTCACTTCATCTTCTTCATCTCAACTAATTTGGGCAGTTCAGCAGCAGTATGATATTGGCTTTCTTCCTAAAGCTAAAGATTTCGTGCAATTCAACATTTTGTTTTCCGCGCTTGTGCACTCCTGAAGCGAAATCACGTGGTTTATTCGTCGGCGGTGCTGCAGCCTTTTAGGCAGGTTGACAAATCAGGCACATTATAGATGAATTTCATGCTTTCCGAAGAACGATTCGATGAGTGCCAGTCCATTACAGCAGTGGTTCCCAAACTGGGGGTAATATGCGATTCTTCAGGGGTAACGCGGAACCAAAGGGGTAACGCGAATCCACAATGTTGCTCTGTATTATGAGCGATCACTGCGAAATATTGAGGGTAATAAGACATAATTGCTACCTTGTTTTCGGTAACGGCTCGAACAAGTTTGGGAACCACTGCATTGGAGGATCCACCTCCTGCAGAAAGTAATTTTTGCAGACAAGGGTGCGGCAATCAGTGGCTCTGGAGCAGTACGTGGGATCTTTTATTCCTCTGCTTCTGCTCCCTGTGACTCTTGGAAATGAATAATTGCTCCCTGTGACTCTTGGAAATGAATAATGAGTATTCACTTTAAACTTTTTTATACATAGTTAATTTGTCTTTTCAATCTGATTCTACATTTGAAGATCATGGTGATGCTGTAATATTTTTAAAAACTTACAAACGATTCACTGAATTCTCACCTCTCCATACTACCGTTTTTATCCGTAGCACACAAATAAAACACATGAAGCGTTATTTTCATTTTATATATCACAAAGATTTTGGGGCTCCCTATGTTCTCTTTTTTCGTAGGAAACGGGTCAAATTGATTTTTTAGTCTGCAAGGTTGCCGAACCCATTATAGACAGTCAACTGGAATGGCATACAAAATACAAGTATGTTCTGTCCAACAGGGTTGCGGAGTCGATGTCGGAGTCGCAAGGAGTCGGAGGTTTTTGGGCGGAGTCGGATTTCTAACAACACTAAGAGTCGGAGTCTGATTTTTTGTCCGACTCCGGTAGTCCAATTGGATCATTTTTTATATCACACTCCTAAGTTGGGAATCCTGTTGAAATGGTACAGTACAATTTCTTTGGAAACTTTGTTGAAACAGAGAATTCTTACGACTACTACGATTTCCATTGTGTGCAAGTTGCTACGAAATTGTTGACAGCCAAACTTCATTCTCTTTACGTTGAGGAGTCGTAGTCGGGAGTCGGTGCTGGAAATTTTGGAAAGGTCTGAGGCGGGAGTCGGAAATTTTACCTCCGTCTCCGCAACCCTACTATCCATGCAAGAATTGGCGTCTGCAGGTATTGCGCTTGTAAGTTTTGTAACTTTCTTGATGCTCTTAACAGTTCATCCATCATCATGCGTTTGTCCCATTGCTTTGGAAGTTTTGTTTCATTGTCATGAAGTCCTAATCGAATTGCCGGCCTTGCCCATCGCTGGCAACCCCGACATTATCAAAGAGTTCATCGCGTAACTGTTAAGGAAACGATGCTTGGCACTTATTTTCACACAGGGGTGTAAACAGCTAACAGCTTTGCGGTAACCAAAACTTCCTAGTTATCCAACTTCGTATTACCAAAAAAGTTTCGTTTAACTGCCACAATAAACAGCCACAGTTATTTATTCCTGTTATTTTAATACCTTGGCAAAGATACGAACACGAGACCCATCGAACACTCCAGCGTTAATTTCGTCACAATTCAGCTAAAACTGAATGTACGAACTAGCAATGCTCACCATCCGTATCCAGTGCCCCAACAAATTCTTTTTTTAAGCTAAGTTTTATGTAAAGAGGGATACAAATGAAACTTATCACAATGCACAATGTTTGGTACACCTTCCTTAAAACTGTCACTATTGTGTCACTCCGTGGTTCAGTGCTACTCCAGATCAAGGCTGACGCATTTTTTGAAACCTCCCTCGTGGTGTAGAAATCTAATCATTTTTAGGTTCACATGAACAATCCACTTGTGCGTGTGATATTTGGTGGGTTGAAGGGCTCTTTCTAGAACGTATGTTTTTCTCAGATGAGCCGATTAATTAAGGAGGACTCTCACAAAGATTGTCTTCAAAAATCTCGAGATTCTGCTTTGAGTTTTCCAGAAGCAACCTTCATCCTGTCGAGCTGTACGAGGCAATACTTAATCGCCTAAATCAATCATCAACAAATTTAAAACAAGAACCTCTGTCAAAATAATGAAATTTTTGCATAGTGGTCAAGTATCTTTTTGTTGCAGCCTAAAGAAAAGCAACTTAGTGGCTTTCTCAGCTAGTTTTCAATCTCAAAGAGAATCACAAAATATCGTATAAAGCAGGAGTTCTTAATCTGGGGTCTGTGAACCACTTAGGGGTCCATGAATGTATTTTAGGGGTCTGTAATCGTAAACCTAAAATCCAATCAAGAAAATCGGTTGATTTTTATCCGCCCATTTGGGCCATTATTCAGCTTAATCGCACCACAACTGTAGTCTGGCATGTCCATGTTGCAAGTCGATTGACCATTTTTATTTGATCCTAGTGGCGGCAAATGGCGGCAGGTCGAAGCCTGAAATTTGCGTTTTACCAGGGCGCTTGAGGTGCTCACGCTAAGAAGTGATCAAATCTAATTTCTCAATAATCGATAAAATGAAGGGGCGCGCAGCGGTTGTGGGTGCAGTGGATGGGGTCCGCAGTGACAAAAAGTTTGAGAACCACTGGTATAAATAAAATGACTAGGAGCTGACTGCTTTAAGAGCAATCTAACAAGTATTAAATTCTAAGGCCGTCATAACAGCCACTGTGATTTATTCGATGTTTGGCATCTTCACATCCAGTAAAAATATTAAAAATCGGTAATGAATGGCAAGCGTCTGGAAAAAGTTACATGGCCGAAGTACTAATTGGGTACACCAACTTTTCGTTGCAACACCTTTTTCTTGATCAAGCAACACTAGGCGTCGGTCAGAGGAACGTTTCACAAAGTGATGTTAGCCTTTGTCTAGCAAACGTAAACAGTATAGCAAACATATTCAAAACAGAAAATACCTGGTTTAAATTCCACGTTAACGCTTGGTAAAAAAACATGGTTGCACTGGAAATAACTCGAATCTTTGGTTTGTCAGACAAAATTTAAGATAAGCTACAGCTTACCGAGCAATGAAAACGAAAATACAAACGCGTGTCAGTAAAATTTGGCAGATTTAGGCAGTGATAGCTGATTTCTATCTGCATATAGATCTACCCCTGCGCATTTTCAAGCCCTCGAAGCACGAACTTTCTCATTTTGACCTGTTTCCTCCTTCCCTATTTGTGGCTCCAACACCAAGGCTAGGTTGATCATGTACAAGACTGTACACACGTATTAACTAATGCATTATCACAATGATCGCACATTTTTGGTAATTGCGCAAAAACTCGAGAATGCATACGAGAACAGACTTTGAATTAGAAACCAGCGTAAAAATCGACCAAGAATCAGTTAAAAAATTAAATAAAAATCTTTGAAAAACTGGTTCTCAGTGATTGATTCAAGTGAGAATCGATGGAGATTTCATACTGAAATGTGTTTGACTACCACAAGTCCTCAGGCAAGTTCGTGATCATTGCCACAGAGGGATATAACTGTATTTAAACCATACCTGACCAATCACCATAAAAAGGCCGGTAGCGAAGAATCTTCTGCACAACTGGGCCATCGCCAATGATATCCTCTGCGTTAAGTTCGATAATGAAACCATTTGGACCCGCTTTGACGATTTTCGGCCCTCTTCGCGGGGTTGGAGGTACTGCAATTAGTAAAAACATCTTTGGGTCAGAAAAATTGTGAAAACATAATTAATCACACGTCTTCCATTTATCCAAATACAGGATAACATAACGTTCTTGCAATCTGCGCTAATGATAAAACGATGCCGCTTTAGGTGTAACCTACAAAATAAATTTGTTTGCCACACATCTAGTGCTTAAAACCAAGTGGTAATGTGTGTTTTCTACAGCGCAGCGTCGATTTCCCACTAGAGTATATTTCGAACTTGTAGCGACATTTTGCGCAAGTTAAAGCAAAGTAAACTTTGGAAAGCATGTTTCTGAGAACAGTATCTGATAGGTCTCAGCAAGCGAGAAGTCTCGCCTGAAGCAAACCATTGGAGGGCAGGTCTTTTTATAATGCAATTGAACTGGAGTGAAAGTAGTATAAATATTGGTTTCTGTTAATTTTCTAAAGATGTTCCATTCCACCATCTGGCGTCATATGCTGGTGATAAAAAGATGAGAAAAATTCTTCAAATAGTGACATTCAACGTAGTGGGATACGCACGTCCTTGGAAAGAGCTCTGAAAGCAGTTATTTTCAGGTACCCAACATCATCAAAATGATCGGGAACATTCAAGTTACCTTTTAACCTACATCGTCTAACTCTAAGCAAAACAAAACATTTACGTCTTAGGCCTGCTAGCGAATGCCACAAACCGAAAATTCCAAAAAACTAAAGGGGCAAGCCTTGTTGCTGTTCATCCGGCTCAGCAATCAGCATTGGCTTATTATTGATACTGCGCTTTAACTACGCATTTTTTGCAAACAAATTGGTTCTGAGCTTTGAAGAAAGCATCCATTATGTAAAAAACTACAATACAACAAAGCTGCCAATTTCTTTGAACAAAACGTCCGCAGATGAATCGAAACCGTGATCCTAGGAACAGATCTAACAATAACAAAAACTAAAAACAAACCAACGTTTTGCCTCATAAAAACGTTCCTTTACATACATCAACAATGGGAAAAAGGGCTAACAAAAACACAACTATTTTCACATTTTCAAATACACACATTCTTTCCGAAAAAATAGTAACAAATTCTTAGTGTACTAGGAAGTGTGACCAACTCAAAACGAAAAAGTAAATTGTCAACGTAGGTATCACGTAAGTTCATTAAACATCGCTGACTTCTTACAAGAAATTTCAGTATAAAATGTTCTTGCCTATTCGGTTCGTTTTAGATCTATTTAAACCAATCATAAAATAAAACACTATCTGGTTTCAACAACAACAAATAAACGGATATGCAGAGCACTAATGATATTGAAGAGCCCTAGTCCCAAACACTCACAACAAAGTAAATCCGAAAAAGAGCGCCTAATTAACTAAAACGTTAGTTTTGATTTTTTCGTGAAGCGTAACATGCCCTATTTATTTATTAAACACCAGACAACTTGCTCATAACGTCCACAGGATGAAACCCGGACGTCAGCTTATAAAAGAAATGAGGTGTGTCCTTTTCCAAGAAAGCAAAGGTCATTTTTTCAAAGGATGTCAGTCTACAGTACTTGCACCTACCTTGCACAGAAAGTTGCGCGTAATTAGATACTCCGACTCTGGTGTGATTGCTTGACAAACATCTGTAAGTTCCACTGTCTTGCTTGGTAACTCCAGTAAACCTTAAAATTAGTGCCAAAATATTTAACTGCAAAATCGTTGCTTTCAGCAGTTGATAGGCACACTACCACATCATCACGAACAAAATGGAATTGTTGCAACTACTCATCCACCTGTTCAAATGCTGAAGCTGAATATGTGTTACATCAAAATGATTTTCACAAGCTATATTGTTAAAAATATGAAATGCACTTAATGCGTTTATTGTCAATTGTCCAAAAAATTATATCGAGCATTTACACAAAAGTAGCTCCTATGTGTTCGTCATATTCCTGAATTTGTTGCGGTAGTTTCATTTCTCCCGTTGATTTCTGTAATTTCACAGCAGTTCCAGAGCTGTTAGATCCCCACAACAAACACTGCAGAGTTTGGTTTTGGCCAGCATTCACTTCTTTGTCACCCAAACGCAGAAAATATGGTGCATGATCTACGAACAAGAATGAGTCAGATAACACAACTTTAGTATGTGGTTGAACTGTGCATATTTGACACCAAATAGCAACAATGGAAGCGTAATTTATCCTTGATAAAATCAAACGCCTTAAGCTATCAATTTAAACAAAAACGTTTTCTGCTGATAAACCAATGGACGCCATGATAAACAAATACACACTTAATCTTACCGCAAGCCGATGAGCTGACTTTGATGTTGTCAATGGCAACGATTCCAGGTAATGCTTGCAGGATAACTGCTTCAAAAACGACCTGAACATTACAGAAATGGGTTGGTCGCTAGCTTACTGACCTACATCCCACTCTGTCGATGCGTACGAAAGAAAATTTCAGCCGTATTGCAATCACGAATGCTGCCTCCACAGGGCGCGTTTTATACGAAAATATTAAATTAAGAAATCGCTTTTGACACAGCCTTTCCAAACCAGCTGTAGACGCATAGCTAGCAAACGATAACAGGAAGTTTTAGAAAAAGCCAGATATATATTTAACAGCGCTGTTGCCAAATCTGAAAAGCGTATATCAGCAGAACCTTTTCCAGTCTACCAGTATGTTTAACGTCTGAGACACAGACAGCAGTGGTCATTAAATTCCTCTTTAGGTTGTGTCATCGCACAATAAAACCAACCACGTCCAACATGCAACGAATGCGGAACTTAGCTTGGCTCTTGCGGGCATTACCCACTGCGACGAAGAATGACGCTCCGCTAATTGGTAAACGAGTAACTCTTTAGGTTGGTTCAACCAAAATGTTCGAAACATCACATGGTTGAATAGAAGTAATATAGGTTTAATTAAATTTCAATGATGTTTTTCCGGGTCAACTGACTGACCTTAGACAATTATACCGATTTTTCTTCAGTCCACAGGAGAAAATATGTAAGAGTTTCGAGTCAAAATATCCGTCCATAGAACTGAAAACACTTTCACCGAATTTGTGAAGTGTTTCAAGTTGGCATACGCCATTCAGGTAACACTTTGAATAGAATATCTTTTAAATAACTCGTCCGGGAGAGTGCCCGTTTCTCAGAAACCACCAAAGCGCTTGTTCTTTAACAATTACTTGCACGTATTGCAACAAAACTGCTATCTGTCTAGTAATACATTGTATAGGAAATTAAATTGATGTCATAAAAAAAAATACAAAAAAACTTATTTTTCAAATAACAACTATCCACGAGAAAAAATACCTCCTTTTTTAACCCGATATCATTTCCAGCAGGATTTTGAGTAATTACATATTTTCCACCGCTGTTTTCAAACTTCAGAAATCACAATCTTGCATATTCCACGTCATACTGAGCTAGTGGTACTGTTAACCTATGCTGGTGGCCTGCGCTTTATTTCATAACAATGTGATATTGATTTGCGTGTCAGATGTTATGAATGTGCATGTTTGCAAGATACAGCGGGGGCAATCTCAGTCTCAGCGGGGCATTCTTTAAGTAAACAGATGAACAACATTTCCAGAAATAAAAAAATTAAGTACTATTTTACAAGAAACTTTGAATAGATGTGTTGGCTTCATATGTAACACTAGCTTTGAAAAAAAATATATGTTCAAAACACTTCATACTTGATATAATTGAGGATTCACTGCCAAATACACAGTAAGCCAGTCACTTTGGTTAACATTTGGACTAATCCAAACTGGTTGCATCGAAACACTGTTGTCTACATCCAGCACATAGATACGCAGTTCAGCAGGAAGTGATTGCTCTTCTGTTGTTGAAGTAGTATTGGTTGGTTTATCACGTAAACTGACCCGGCGGTAGTCAAACGAAAAACAATGTGTATCCTGTAAATCAAAACCCGATTTGAAAACAAAGAAAATTGAAGTAAATGCTAATCATACCTGTGACATTTGGTGAGTCATTGCGCATTACATTGCACATGCGTCTTTAATTGGATTCTTTGTGTACCTTGGATCATGCAAATTTTCAGCAGTTGTAAATAGTGTGCTTGCCTGCTCTTGTATGCATTATATCACATAGAGACAGACCGATATACTGGCCTGGCCGATATTATCAGCCGATACTTGGGTTTCACCAATACATCAGTATCGGTCAAAACAGCCGATAAAATCGGCCTCAGTAGGTGTGGACAAAACGCTGCTATATTCCTCATACATGCAGACAACAACTTGCGCAAGAAAGCACAACGAACCAAGTCAAGACAGTTATCTTGCAGCAACACTAACAGGTGCGTTTTCATAAACAAGCAGACAAGAACCATGGAGCACGCGTCGGCTGTTGCAGCCAAAACTAACGCATCATTATTAATCAGATTAAATAAAAATCATAGGAAAATATTAAAATTGCTGCCATTTCACAAATTTTAGCTCATAAATCCTGATTTTTGAAGTTTCTGAAAAAAGGTAAGGCATAGAATACACTGTATTTTTGATAATGAAGCAGAAAACAAGATTTAACAATTTTGGAAATACCGGTTATCGGCATCGGTCCATGAATGGCCAATATATTGGTATCGGCCCCAAAAAAGCCATATCGGTTGATCTCCATAACTGAAGAACAAACAATCATACAAGGATATCAACAAATCACAGGTTTTGATTAAAAAAAATCGAATTTTATTCCGCATCGCAAACTCTGGATGGACTGAAAACACTGATAACGTGAATAGCAAAGTGCTTGGAAATAATAAGTTCAGTTTCAGTTTCCTGATGCAAAGCATATGTAACTGCATGTCGTATATCTAACTTCACACCGTTTTCTACTACAGCAAAAACCTAATATTTACAAGGAAAGAGAACAACAGTACATAGCAAGTGGAAACCTGCACAATACTCATATGTCATTGGCAACCAATCCTCATGAGTGCAACCAGCGTCTCAACTCCACTCGCAAAAGTTACAATTGACGTGTATCTGCCCCACACTTACAAAAATTGGAACCTTTGTTCACATCTGTTCAAACTGCAACTCTACAAATTTCAGCCAGTGCCAACCTTACCTCTAATTTCTGAGCACACTACTGTTAAGAAATAAGCGGGAAAAAGTTGTTATTGCTAAAAAATAAAAAGCTTATTGAGCAATTTGCATAGAACTAAACCTGTATCAGCCATTTGGTATATACTTTGCACTGGAGAAAGTAAAAAGCAAACCCTTGTTCAAATTAGCAAGTGTCAATATTGGTATAGCTTCAAAGTTAAAGAATGGCTAGTAACGTATATAAAAGCAAGAAATTGTACATTGATGCAGAATGCTATTAATTCAAGACCTGACTGCATTGAGTAATTGTACTGCAATCTTAACTCAAACCCAAACACCTCGTTTTTCCAATGCTCAGCAAAGAAAAGGTTTGAGGGATGCCAAGATCCAAGAACTCTCACCCTACTGACCTGCTTAGAATATAGCACATGCATTGGTTAAGTACACTGTGATGTGAAACAATCCTTGTTTACACTATAAAAGTTGCATTGACAACATAATAAAACACACTGGATTAAAATATGTCTAAAATTTCCAGTACCAAGCTATGTAGATCTGCATACTTAGCAACATGTACAGGGTGGCAAGCTGTGCAGATCAACACATCTTGGCACCAAATGTGACTAAGTCCCAACGATGGACCTTTTCCCTTGTCACGTGTGTGAATTCACATGTGTGTGAGATTTGTGTGTCTTGAGACTTGTTTGTTGCACTGACTATGTGGTTTTGAAGTGGTCTCACATGTTTCTGGTACAAGAAACTATTTGAAACTTGAAAGGGAAAAGTAGACAGAGGTTGTGCTGGCCATCACATTATTGTAAAAGTTCTGAGGGTTTCTGGTCATTCTTTGGCCGTTATTGCTTTTTTATGAATGATTGCTTGCAGAAAGAGGAAATGATGCCATTTTGCAAAGTTTATAACTGTTTTGATGACAGATGAAAAAATGTCATGCTGATGATTCAATGGGTAGGCCCCAAGCAACCACTGGTTGTGTGCATGTTTGATTTTTTTGCAGTTTCATTTGCATTATTTTTGTTAAATAAACAAACATGGTGAAAAATACACTAAAACTTCTTGGGATCTTACAACTGTTTTGGCAAAATCCACATGGCAAGGAAAGTGTTTAGCTAACTCACAGTCCAGAATCAGCCAGTCACCAGATAATGATAAATTTAATGATCATCAGTATCTGCTTTGCAAAAAAGGCAACATATGTCTCCTCTTGACTTGGAAATTTTTCAATCAGCAAACACCCTGACCTGGATTGCACTCATCTTAACCCCTGTCTGTCTCACTAAGACTGCAAAGGATACAGCACAGATGTGCACATCAGCAGTTTCACTAAAAGTATTCACAGCACATGCAGATTTGCCTGTCTCCTGCAGAACATCAACTGAATGAAATGGCATTGTATTTGCCACTTAACACCAATCAAATGGAAGCAGACACACCTACTTATTTTCAGCCAAGCACAAGATACTGCGTCTACTACAACAAAACCAGCCAACAACCTTACCCAAAATAGTAAATGATTTATAGGCCTCAAAATAGGTTGCATCCTATAAACCAGCACTTTTCAACAAAACAATGTTATCAATACATAATGACTGTTGAGTATATTAAGTAGCAGTTTCAGCTTGAACAATAGGCTATTACTTTGTCTGCATAATCTGGAAACAAACTGTTTGTATAGTTTGAACTTTGTTGACGAGACTGCACATCAAGTAACTGGTTATTGACATGTTATTTATTGCATATGCGACAAAACATTAACACCCCTTTGCTCCAGGACAGCTCGAGTGAGCCACATTTCTAGGGTCACTTTGCAGTGCCCTAACTCGCCAACCAATTGAGCTTGGATTTGTGTTAGTGAGCTGTTCAAACCCTCAAAAGATGCAACAAGTCTTCTGGTTTGGATATTTAAAACATAAGAAAATTTTTGATTTTTGGCTTTTTGTGGGTGACATCACAAGCAGGGTAGGATTAGGCCTTTTCAGCTGAGGTCATTGGGCCCTGGGCACCAATGCCAAGAACCAATTTTTTGACTCAACGTTTTTATTGGAAACTACGCTATAGTACAAGTATTTAGAGCCTTTGATTAGCCATCTAGCGTTTCTGGTTCAAAAGTTATGGCAAAAAAACTTAAATTTCGATAAAAATCAAGTCTTGCAAAAGGTAACCTTGGCCATTTTGGCTGAAGGCCATAACTCGCCAGCCGATTGAGCTAGAGAGCTGTTTTAAAAACCTTCTGAAGATGTGGAAAGTCTTGTACTTTATATTTAAAATTGGCAAATTCTCGATTTTAATTTGTATGTGGGTGATGTCATAAAAAGGTTAGATTTAGGCTTTTTTGGCCCATTCATCTGGCCCTGGGCCCCAACCCTATAATTGACAAACAAAGATGAATCTAAACTTTTGAAAGAGTGTAACCCACAATAAACCCTTGAATGACTTCCATTAAAACCACAAAACTCAAGTTCCAAAATATATAAATTTAATATGTAAACATTAAACATGATGACCAGGGGATTCATCACATGCATAATAGCAAGAAACCATACCTGACACATGCAATGTAGTGAGAGATGCCATGAGTAATTAACTCATTGCTAGAACTCGACCAATGCATTGGCATACTGATATGTATCAACTGATGTGGCGATGTTGCCAATGTATCATATCAGAAAAATTCCGCCGACATGTGTTGGCAATAGCTGTTCATAAAAGCTGCTATGCTATTGTTCTGCACAGTGTTCAGAAACCCAAGTTGCTACTTCGCCTCTGATTAATTACTGTAAATTCTGTCCTGTTCCTTACAGTGAACAGCCTTTCGACCACATCAAGTAGTGCACAATACTGTGTACAGACTGCTGCGCAAAAGAAAAGCCGCTACGCTAGTTTTCTGCACGGAGTGTTTTTCCAAGTTGCTACTTCATCTCTGATTAATTAACACAAATTGTCTGTAAGCCCTACTGTTCCTTACGACGTGCAGACCTCCGACTGCATCAAGTAGTGCGCAATATTCAGATCACTCCGCAATTATCCCAATAAACCGGTCTATGATGTAACATTTGCTGTCAGGTTGTGCGCGGTTAGCAGATGTCTGCCTGCGAACAAAGCCGTGGTTTGTGGCTATCTTAGTGACCCACATTTGCACAGAATTCCATGCTATATGCTTCTTTGTCGCACTGAAGTATTGTCTTTCAACTGTGGTTTGAGTGTTGCAAAATATCGGCATCGGTTATGAAAAATAAAAGCATCGGTATCGGCCCAAAAAAGCGCATCGGTCGAGCTCTACCTAAAATCCAATCAAACTTGGCTAGTAGCCTAGCGTAACCAACTATTTAGAATAGATAGTGGTAAATACTGATCTCATTGTCAAAACACACAAGGAGAGATTTCCAAATTATCATTACTTCTGGTCACAGCACATTTATTAAACCACAATCAATATTTTTTTCTATGAACATAATGCTGTAAAGATATACTTAGCTTGTCGAAAATTCAGCAAATGTCAGCCATACAGCAATGAGTGCTGTTTATCCATATGTACATACACTTATAAAATCGAAGCCGACA
>JGI24159J19872_10000261_pt1 | contig 41653 bp, 26 predicted proteins | sample Ectturendosymbi4_FD_19872 | JGI IMG/M metagenome (IMG submission 19872) | reverse complement strand
GAGAGTGACAACTTGGTTGTTCGACAAAAGTAACGGTGTGTGCTTCGTGCAGAGGTGGCTTGTTTATAGTGCCGTGGTTTTCTGAATAGTGCCGCGACAAGACCATCTGGTCCTGAATAGTGCCGCGACAAGGCCATCTGGATTGTAAGAGAAGTGGAAGACCCTTGAAAACCAGCAGTAGGAATGAACATATTATTATCCTAACGATTGCAATGCTATCTCCATTGATCTCTAACAAAAAATTGGAAAGGAATTTCTAGGTGTAAATATTAGTCATTCAATTGTCTGACGTCGATTAAACTTGCGCTTTGGCTTGAAAGCATGCAAACCAGTCCAAAAACCTCCGCTTATCCCCCTGATGATAAAGAAGCGTCTCAGCCATATCGAAGTTCACCGCAACTGGACATCAGGGACTGGTGCAAGCGGCAAGGTGCTGTTTTCTGACCTATCTTCAGTACAACAGTTTCACGTTCGCATGCAACATGTTTGGCAACCTTGCGGGATACGGCTACACAAGAAATACACTGTTCATACAGTGAAATAGGCCCTAATTCAGATGGTTTGGGGGGCTATGTCAGCTGTTGGTACTACGGTTGTAAACAATTTGGCGCCTGTAATGACCACAAATAGAGCAAAATGTATCAAATTTTAAAAAATTACAATTGCATATATTTGTTGATCAATGCAACATTTTCATGCATGATGGGGCCATCTGTCACAAAAGTAAGGTTGTTAAGAATTTTTTTGGGGAGAAAAAATTCGATTGTTAGACTGGTCCGGAAACTGACCATATTTAAATCCCATCGAAAATTTGTTGATATTGTTAAAAAAGTGTCAGGAAAATAGCCCACAAGCCACAAATCACTTGGTGACTGCTATAAAATAATTATGGATCACAGAAATCTTTTAAGAATACTGCATGAAGCTTGTGGACAACACGCCTTAATTGATTAGAGCGCTGTTGAGAAGCTATCGTGAACACACAAAATACTAATTACTTTGCAAAACTGTTTTTTTTGGTCATGATTTATTCTTTCAACTTACATTAAACTTAACTTTTGCACAGCACTCTACTTGAGATATTTTTTGGGAACTTTCTGTAACAGGAGAAAGGGGTCTTAGGCATCTGAGCAAAGTTGTGTTCCTAAAAGTAGTTTGGGGCATGGGGCGAATTATCGAATAACCGTGTTCGGAAGCTTTTAGATCATTTGTTTAAAAGACCAAATTCCTCTGTAAAGCCTGGGCATCCTGGCACTACGCCTTGTTAACATAAGAGTTTCACTTAAATTGAAACGTGTGCTGTTTAGTTGCAAACTCCTTGTCACTTTACACCAGTGGTTCTCAACCTTTTTTGGCCCATGGACCATTGAAAAAAAATCCGATGGACCACTATGCTATGCCGATACCTCACGAACAACAAGTCGAAACTTTTCTGGATCGTTTGATCAAGGATTTATGAAACTCTCTGTGGACCACCAGAACTTCCAGGTGGACCACTGTTTGCTGAAAAGTATTTATAGTTTGGTCAGTTCAACATACGGTAAACTTGTTGAAAGTCAAGTTATCAGTATGTCCACAAACATGCAGCGATCATTATATCTTCTTTTAGCTCCGTTTATTTATATTTTCTTGGTGTGGTGTTGGTCATATCAAACATTTTCTTTGTTTCTAGGCAGGGGCGCAGATGAACAGGTCGCCACCAGCAGCTGCGGCTACGCCTGTGTCAACCAAGGATCCTGTTGATATGGCTTCACCGGCAAGATTTTCAGCTAATGTGCATGAAACATTGCCTGGGCCTCAAGCAACGAAAGATCCGAAAGTTGTGACTGTGATGAAGTCAGTTACTGCGCCTTCTGTAAACGGTGACGACACCGACAACTCGCCACGAGTTGACTTACCTTCCAAAACAACTGCTGGTTCAGAGGTGCTCAACAAAAATAAGCCCACTCTCCTCTCTCACCAACAGTTGATACGCTTTGCGCTACATCCTTCCGCTCAGAGACCTGCCTGCAACAAAATTGAGCCGGAAGTGGAGACGGCGTTTTGCAGCCCAGACAACAAGAAAACACCCAGTCTGCAAGTCAAGGTCACTTCATCTCCCGACCGAAAGAGAACGTTTGCTGATGCAGGGACACAAGAAGAGCAAGAACAATTTAAACGGGAAAAAACAGCTTCACCTTCTCGCTCCGGGGTGGGTCACTGTAGTATCCCATCAAGGGCAAATTACCGATCAAAAATGAAAAAATACCGAGCTCTGCAGAGGTCAGAAAATTTAACAACCTCAACAACCGAAGAAGTCGCCAGTCGTGGTTCACTAACAGTTAGTCAGGAGCTGTCAGCTACCAATCCCGTCACTGTTTCAAGTCCTCTAAAATCCAAATCTCCACTCGATGTTTCTACAATGACGTCTCCAAAGACGTCACCGAAGATATCACCGAAGACGTCACCGAAGATGTCACCAAAGACATCACCGAAGCCTTCGCCAGGAAGAAAAACTGGAGCACGAAAGAGCGGAATAACACCTTGTCGGTCAGATGGAGCCAAAAAGCGAAAGAATGATCAAATCTGTCCAGCCCATCAAGGGGAAATTCCTGGACAGGTTGACGAAAAGAAGGAACATGTTGAAAGCAGCCAAAAGCCTAGAGCAGAGCGAACAAGCGACATGGAAAAGAAAACTCCAAAACAAAACTCGCAGTCGCCATCGTCGCCCGGTGCGGAGCAATCATGTTGCAGCAAATGTGAGCACAAGCACAGTGAAAAGCGAACGGTTAAGCGCAGGTGGTTGCCTTTGCCGAGCGAAGCCACCCCGCTCAAATTGTACGGACCAGTGTTTTGCCGAATGCACAAACAGAAAACAAAGCGAGACGCTGCTAAAAAGGCGAAATATCAAACGAAACTTGACGCTATTCCCGAAGAACCTGATGAAATCGACCCTAAGTGGGATGAGCCGAGGAGAAACTTTGTACAGGAATGGGAGGAATATTGCAAAGGAGTTTCTGAAAGATTTGCTGAAATGGACCATTTCTATGAAGAAAGAGAGGCTAGACGGGCTGAAAGAATGACCAAGCTGGTGGCAGAGAGCGAGAACCCTGAGTTGCTCTATGAAATGGGCCTTATTCCTCATTTGGAGACCAAGCCTGTGGCTGAAAAAGTAGATGAAAAACCCAAGGAAAGATTTTTGAAACGCAGAGAACGACCTCCAAAGACTGAACCAAAAGTTCTGGAGGAAATCGACAAACTTTGCGCTGAGGAGAGCATAGTTCTTTCGACAGAAGGAACATCTTCAACAAATTCTATACTTGCTGAAGTTTCGGAGGAAGAAGAAGACGAAATACTGGAATGGTTGGAAGAAGAAATTAACAAAAACAGTCGCCGTTCTTCGTCACTGTACGGCCGGTACAACTGGTCCATTTAAAATAATAACGCTCGTGAAAGCAGCCTGTGATGACACAATGATCAAAATATTAAACTTTTTCGGCACTAGATTTAGGTGCAAGTTCTTCTGTTGACTAGTTTTAATTTGATTAATGGATCTAGTCCAAACTTCAGCAGAAAACTGTGCTGCAAATTTGAAAAGCTGGTTGAGCTCTATCGAGCGCTTGGTCCGGTTGCACCTGTTTGGCGTCCTGCGTGAGGAATGCGATTCACGTGTCCACAAATTTGGTGATGGTCAGGTTAGTGAGTAAATGTTTTACGTGATGATGCTCAAAATAAGCAGAAGGGCGAAAAATAAGCAGGTCAACCAAAACAAGTAAAGTTTTCGTGGCTCAGCATACAAGTTCATCCGGCTTCGCGATGAGAACGTTTCAACTTTCACTTTTTCGTACACAATCTGTTTTGTGTCATTTGTCGTCACAGGCTACTTGGCGTCAGGCAAATGCTGCAACGGGGCTACTGAGAAACAGTAATGCTGACGTTGCCACATATTTTTGCTGTCTCGTTGTTCGTATAAATCGCCGCATTTTGTTTCGCAGTTTTGCTATTGTTGCTTACGTTTCTTCGCATATTTTTTTCGCAATATATACTGCGCTGCTTTCCACAAACGTATGTTGAAATGTACTTGGCCAAACACTCTTCAAGCGCGTCGCCAAAAGCTTGTTCGATTTGTCAACAGCCCACCGCGCATTTATGAAAGCAAAGAAAACCCTTAGAGACCAAAGCAAGGAAATGATGCGAACAATTTTGGTCCAGAACGTTTCAGTTATCGACAGTAGATTTAACAATTAATCATTTATTTCTATCAGCAAATTGTCCCGCATTTATTTAATTTACTAAAACGTACTAGCCAAACCACACTAAAATGCGATTTGTACAATGACACACTAAGATACACTCGGTCTACCACTGCCGGTGCTTCTGCCTTTCCTTAAGGATCTGCGCAAGTAGACCAGAATCTGCGGCGACAAACTTATGGGTAGCCCTTTGAAAAACAATTTCTTTATATCGGAGTTGGACACATCCGATATAGCAGTTCATGTGCTATATCTGTCCGATATAGCGCTGTGTGATGTGCCCCTCTTAGCATTTTGTGTGTGTGTCCGACTAAACACGAAATTAATTTCTTTGCAAACGGCGCCCCATGGAAACTACGGTGTTGCATATTCTACTTTAGGCAACGTATATTGCATGTCTGCTTGATAGCGAAAAACGTTAAAACCGTCGAATTCGTTAAAATTATGTAATTTTTTTTAAGTGGTTTCAGACAATTGAGTATCAGCATGAATTGCCCGAGTGCAGCGCATCACTTGCTCTGTAATTTACCTCCAGTTGTTGGCAACACTACCCTCGAATGATCGAACTCCGCAAAACGTAGTTGAATTTCAAAAGGCAAAAGCGCATATCCATAGCTAAAGGAAAACCATCACAAGGAAGAACTTGTGAATCCTAAACGCCAACCTAACTAACGAGAGCAACCACCAGGCCCGTAACCAGCTTGGGACAACAGGGGTGGCGAAGAGTTTTCTGAGAGGGGTCCAAATTTTTAAACTATGTCCAATAGTTTTGACCTACGTTCAACACATTTTTACAAGGGGGCGAAAAATTCTGTGGGAGGGGCTTGGCCCCCTGCGCCCCACTGGTTATGGGCCTGGCAACCACTGCTACCCGTACTGGATGTGTTCGGCATGGGATGGGTCATAATACGCCCTGCTCATTCTCCTCTCACCGATGGAAAGTCGCCACCAACCCGGGCCTGGCCTTCGCGAGTTTCGGCCAGGAAACCCAGGCCCGTCACCAGGATTTCACGGGAGCGGAGGCCAAAAGTCACAAGGGGGGACACATTTTTTAAATGCAATGTTGGATTATGCAGCAACCACCACGAAAAAAGTCGCTTGCGACATGTAAACTTTGTTCACATATAACTCGACCCGGAAAATTATACATATATGAACGCCGAACCGGTCGAGCACCGTCAGTTGCTCTTTTGCAACTTGGGCAAGGGAAGAGACATGAAAAAGCTTATTTTGCAATTCTTTAAAACTGCTATCTCCTTGTAGATTGTCCTCGCCTTTTCCCTTTGCCCCTCGCCTCCTTTTTCACGCCGCACGAGCTACAGCATATTAGTCACTTCGCTATACAGCAGAAATAATGCAAATATACGATACAACTTGGCAGTTGGAGAACAAAAGTAGAAAGAATGTCATCCTATAAACTTCTTCATTTAGAACAAACTTCGTCAAAACCCAGGGTCAGATTTAGCTGAAGCGAGGCCCCTAGGCTAATCCACTTGTGAGGTCCCATCTCCAAATGTTACTATGGAAAAACGGAAAAGCGCAATGCCTAAAATGACGATATCGACGCTCTAAAAGTACGGTCAATAAATAATTTGTAAATCCTTACTGGAGTGACCCACGATCAAGTTTCACATCTCTTTTTTCTCATCTGTGCTCAATAGTAGCATCCAAAATATACAATTTCCTGAAAACCAAACACACTACACATACATATGGCGGCCGTAAGGACCACGGCTGCAAAAACTCACACACGCGAGCAAAACACGTGAAGTAAAACGCACCCAAATGGGTGCAACTGCATGCTAGGTCACCATTCGCGTGTTTGTTACTTTTTCAGACTGCAAAGAATCCAACGCAACGAAACCGTCGCGCGAGAGAATGTGAGGCTTAAACTTCCCTTCCATCCTTATGCTGTCATTATTGAAATATGTGTTAGGAAATAAAAAGCTACAATCATCGAATCAAGCAAGACTGAACAGAGCAGAGTAAACAATTTAAAAGGTTTTGTGCTGGCCTTCTTCATAACAAAATCATCTAGGAATTCATTAAAATTTGTTTACTAAGTTGGCCACTTTTAATGCACCGAATGCATAGTGTGGACAACATATCCTGGAACATTGTTATCCTTTAATTCAGTTTTAATTCTTTTGAGTCTTGAAAAAGACCTTTCTTCTGAGCAGTTAGTGACCATCAAACTAAGAAATAAGACTCCGCGTGCTTGGGCAGACCAAGAACCACTAAGCTAAAGGCATCAGGTCCAAACGCTGCTCTGTCATTTTCTTGCTGTTTCCTTACTCTTTGTCTCCTTGAGGTAGAGTTCTGGGGTTGCCATTTGGCAAAGTGGCTTTTGCCTATTATTTAAGCCAGGGGTGGGGATTCTGCGGCCGGCGGGCCAAATGCGGCCCGCGTGAACATTTGATATGTCCCGCATCAGAAGTTTCTTCACCGGAGTTAGAGTACAACATGGCGTCAAAACGAAACTCTATGATAAGCAGGTAGTTAGATGGCGTCATAGTTAGATAAAGATAAAGTTTTAGGATAAAATTAATTCATTTTGCGGCCCGCCAGCGATAATGCACAATTCATGCGGCCTAGTAAGTAGGTTCCGCACCCCTGGTTTTTAAGCTCATCAAAATCTTCTCTGATTTGCTTAGCATGGGAGCAGTACAGCTTGCGCACGTACTGCAAGTACTCAATAGCAATCTGACTTCAACAGAAACGCTAACAAAACAATTGTATTGCTGAAGATTAGAAGAAGAAGCAACTTTGTTTTTAATGTAGGATAATGCTAGCCTTACACATATCTCTTATCTGCAGTATAACCTTTAAGCTTTGACCAGGTGCATATCAAACACGATCAACCACAAGATCTTTCGCCTAATTCACACCTAACAATCGACACGATTCACCAAACGCAGGACGCAGTCGAAGTGCTTTGAGTATGTCGACGCTATAGTCGATATGCGGCTTGATCAACGTTCATATTGAGATTCATGAAAACTCGTTGGAAGACCCTAGCGTCATGAACATAAAATCTGATTAGATGAATAAAAATGAAAGACATAAATTGTTGACGAATATTTATCGAACTGATCATATACAGCACCGTCCAGGGCCGGCCTTAGCAAGTGCGGGGCCCGATTGGAAGCACTTTTTCGGGACCCACTTAGCAAGTGCGGGCCTGATTGGAAGCACTTTTGCGGGGCCCCGCGTGTGCAGATATTTTTGAGGAGGGCATCAAGTCATAATCATAATAATCACGAGTTATGTGAAAGACCGAGGCCCGAAAAGGGTAATGCCAAGCTAGTGTCTGGGGTCATGCCCTCAGTTTCATCTCTCCAGAAGAGACTTTCCATGTTCGTTCGACGGACATGTCCATAACACCCAATAAATCCATGAGTGGCTACACTCAATACCTCTTCTCCGGCCAGGTACCTACCCTGGGTTACGGCAGGCCAATTGGTCATGTGTTAAATAAAGTTAGCAACACTACAGAACTTGATATAATCAGCTAGCAAATATAAGATATGACAGCTTAGCAATAAAAAATCAATAAACGAAAAAACGTGACAACAGGTCATCACACAAACACTACAGTGCAACCTTGTACTATAATGCTGCACAATAACTGGCTAAACTGGTCTGGACCACCTGGAAAAATCTACTAGACCTATTGCCCCCCTGAAAAAAAAATCCTACTGATACCCAAGCTTGTTTGTGTGTAGATCAGGTTTTCTCAAACTTTTTGCACATGTCCCACTGTTTATCAAATATATCATTTCGCGACACCTCATCTATGCTAGTGTAATAATACAATTGCACAAATAAGACCATGGTTTTCAGTTTCCAATGCACCAAATCATTTTGAGCCGGAGCTCGAGCCAAAAACTTTAGATGCCTGGAGTCAGAGCCAGAGCTTTGAAATTTCAGTTACGGCTCCACAGCCCTGATTAAGGCTATCGTAGCCTACGATACAAAAATGCATTTGCTAAGAGAAACTAAATTTTCGTATTTCAGCATTAGCGATGTTCTTCAGAATTTTGTCCAAGCTTTAAGCCTCTGCTAATTTCGGATTCAATGGACAAAATCGCAAAACTATTTAGGCGATATTGCTGGATTAATGACCTCAAAATAGGTTTTAATTAGTTTCAGTTTAGAAAGCTCCTTTCTCGGGATGCCACGCCCACTGGGATGGTCAATTGTAAATTCTGAGAGCAATAAACAAATTACGAGGGAAAATGCATAACGCTATTAAAGACCGAATAAGCAGCACACATTTGCAGTTACAAGCTAAAATTAACTTTCAGAACACAAGTGGCAGTAACTGTTGAAACAGCAACAACTTACTAAGTACTTGCAGTTAAAAAACTGTGGTTCCTGCATAAGCTTGCATGGGTCAATAGACGTAGCGCAGGCAGTGCCGGATTAAGGTAGCGCGGGGCCTGTAGCATTTCTGGAGCGCGGGGTCCTAAGTTAAAAAAGCACCTCAAAAACGTGTGTGAGCAAGGCATCCGTGTTACTAGCTTTTATACTCTCTGCATCTCTCCAGTTCGCATCGCGATGCAGTCTGAGTGTATCCTCCTGACCGCCAGTGTTGCCAGATGTTTGCAACCTAATCTGCTAAACGGTGTCACAAAAAAACTGCTAGATTCCACTCAAAGTCTTGTCACAAATTTTCAGCTAAAATCTGCTAAAAGCAGTGAAATTCTGTTAAAAATCTGCTATTTTTAAATTATTAAAAGATACCTATAAACTTACAAAGTATATTAATTTTTCGTCTTGCACTCGCTCCCAGTGAGCATGGGCTGAAAATACCGGTCTTGCATCACACGTTTTTTCATTCAACATTTTGAACAACGTAACTGCAGCTTATCTCGTTTTTTGTATGACACATAGTTCCTGACAATCTCTTTTAAATGGTTGTATGTTTTTATAAACTAGAACAATGCTCAGCGACAAACAATCTGAGTATAGATTCAGCACTACAACTTTCTAAGTCTGAACTTTGTAACTCAAAACTTTGTGTTACATTAGGGAGCATGAAAAAAGTTCTTTAGTCTCATATGCGTGCTTTTGCTACCAGTTATGCCTTTCAAACTCACAATGTTTCGCTATCATTGCATTATTGCAAACTTCGCAAAAGGCTTTTCTTTTATCAGCAGGATAGGCACTGGCAGGGCCATAACGAGGTTAGATGGCGCCCGGGGCAAGAAGCAAGTTTGCCCCCCCATGTTCGAACCTGAGGTCTTTCGGTAGCAAATTCACTGTATTGAAGAAAGTACTTGTGACATTGTTGGGACTTTTGGTGTTTGGGACTTTTGGCGCTTACTTGTTATTATGATACAATTATATGCTTGAAGCAGCTTCGTTGCATCATAATCAAAATTCCAAATAATTTCGGACAGCTGGTTGAGCATTGTCCTGGTGTTACCCAGTTAAAAACGTCATAAAACGGAGAAGCATATTTTTTGATGAAGAAAGTGTAAAAGTTTTCATCTTGAAAAACTGTTGAAACAGATTTTTGATCAGGAATTTTTTACCTGCTAAACCTGCCAAACGGTTGGTAAAATTCTGCTAGAAGATCAGCTAATACTAGATTGAAAATTTTACAGCTCACAGTAAGAAAATCCTGCTAGATTTAGCAGCAAATCAGCTAAAATAGCAACACTGCTGACAGCAATCTCATGTCTTTTATGACGTAACTCTACACACAAAATCAAACAAGAAGTTCTGGATACAGACAGCGTTCAATTGAAAATCTTCGTTTACTACTTACGGCAAATTTAGCAAAATACTAGCTTCTTAGACTGAAAAATATCTTCCATTTAATGTTATAAATAAGATTTATTACAGAAGACCGCGGGGCCCCCAAAAGCGCGGGGCCCGTAGCAATTGCTACATTTGCTACTGTTGTTAATCCGGCAATAAGCGCGGGGCTGATTGGAAGCAATCGGTCCAATCGGCTAAAGGCTGGCCCTGGCACCGTCAACTGACTTTATGCCTACCACAGTTTGCTGGAGGCCCCTTGGATCTTGAGGCTTAAGCCTTCATAGCCTATTGGTAAATTCGGCCCTGAGTGTACCCGCAGATATTCAGGTGTTCAGTGAACACCTGGAAATAAGAAAAATATTTAAAAATCGGTTTTAGGGCATTCGTTAGCGATTGATGCCAATAACTACCTGTATTTGTGTTCTTTTCTCGTGCAGCGGATATATTGCTTGACATGGCAGAACGATTTTTGCTTGTCTGCTCAAGCATGACTGCAGGTTGTTCAAGAACACCCGAAATTAAATAAATAAACAAAGAAAAGAAAAAGCCAGTGGAGCCAAACTACAGCACTTTTAAAACAACCAGGGTGTTCACCTTGCCTGTTGAACAACTTGGTTACGTCATGCTTTATTTTGCTAGCGACTCCGCTTCATCTGTACAGTTGAAGCAAGCTGTGCAGTAGGCTGGATTACTTGTAGTGGACTTGTACAGATGGGTTTTGCTTCAGGTTGAAATAGCCTACTTTGGCTAGGTAGGTGGTGTGGTTTGTCTGTGTGATGATTTAATGTAACAGTTTCGAAGATTTTTAAAATGAGAATGCACGAAGCTGCATATTACTGACTTCAGTAGTGGTGAGCTTAGGCTCACGTGAAAAGTAGCCAAACGCTAAAATGTGGAATGTTATAGCAGTCGAAAAACGCATGCTTCCTAAGACGTAAGCCAAGCAGATTAATTTGATGATTCTATGTCGAAAATGCTATTTATTTCTTAGGAGTGTGTTCGATTGAAAAGATTTTGTCACGAGAAATGAAATTAATTAATTCTTGTTCGTGCCCGATGCTGTCGACGTTCTAGCGTACGTGCTGCGCGTGGTTTGATTATTATTATCAACTGCCAATCTGTCCAAGTGTTCGAATGGCTTGTGGTATAGGCGACAACCACCACGGCTGGTGAACCTTCACAGTTTTGGGCTGGTTGCGAGCTTGGTGAACACCCTACCAAAATGGCCACCGTACGCCACTGGACTACCCAACCTGCGCACAACATTTCACCTTATTTCAAGGTATTCTGTTTTTCGTACAACTACAACTTTACTGTCCGTCATGAAATAAAAACAAGATGCGCTCTTGGTTTATCATAAACGAAAATCTTGTTTACATAAAGCATTCAATACCCTTATATTGGCAATTCCTATGACTAAAAAAGTTGAATTTTACCCTTTAGTTTACCTGAAAAACGAACGCAATGTCGCAAACTAGAGTGATTCAACGAGCAATTGCCTATTGAATATCTACAACGGGGTCAACATGAAATGGGGGGGCACAGATTTTAAACGGTAGAGCCGGGCACGACTGCCCCCCCCCGCTGGCGACGGCCATGGAACAGCCGACTGCTGGACAAACGTGCTCTTGGAAAGTTCCCGCGGTCACAAAGTCGGCCGTCCCTCGTAACGCCACCAAGACTCAAGGTTCCTGTCCAGCCCACAGCGATCTGGTGAAGCGTTGGAACTTTCGCAAGGCTGATGGGAATTTTTTTGCCTTCTCACAGGTGAATCGGTTGAGAGATTTTTATTTTACTTCGCCTTAACCCATTAGGCCAAAGGAAGCTTCCGTTAGTGATTTCATTATCGAGGATGTTATGCTTTGGCCGGGTATGCGCTTCTCCTTGCGCTCTCAGTGTAAGTGCTGCTCTGCAGGGCGCTTACAAGATTGCCACCTCCGGACACATTAAATATTGAGTGGTCATACCAGGATTTTGGGCGAATGTGAAAAAGGGGCCCCAGCTTTACAAGCATATGAAATCCCAAAAGTTTATTTGTGTTTAAACATAGACTTGTTTTATTCTTTGTTTAATACGGCATTTTTAGTCAATGAACACTGGTAAGTTTTTACAAACACTGCACAAAGCTCGCCAAAGATTTCCCGCCAATTTGCCGGGAAAACTAACACTAAACCTAACTATTCTAAACTTCAACTAACTTTACCCCCATGCTCCAACCATAAACCCTAATGCGGCATAGAGAAGTGCATAACACCGTGGCCCGCATATCCCCTTCCTAGGCTTGATCAAAAGGTCTTATCACGTTTGGCTGAGTATGATGACGTCATCAGAGGACCTCTTTTCAGCCTTACATCGCGCAACCCCAACCCTAAGTCCACCGCTGACTACTACATGCCTTGCCGCTATCAGCAGTCACTGTCTCGCTGTATTGCCAGCAAAAAGGCTGAGTTCTATGCGGCAAAACGACTTCTACCGGAACTTGAAGTGAACCTTTGAATATTTGCTGCCCTGTGATTGTTACGCAATAAAGCCCAACAGCAGAACCATCCGACCACAAGTTTCGGTAACCTACCTCCGCAGGCAAAGGAGTGGACATGAGTGAAATGCAAACTCATCACTGCATGATACCAGAACAGTGAACCTGGCTCTTGTGCAGTGTGAGTGTCACTCTGGCAAACAAACCGTCATTGCAGGAATTAAGCGATTCAATCGGAATTAGGCTGCTGACTTCAGATTTTCTAGAAAATTTTATTTCTTAGTCTCAATTTCCGGGGGGAACAAACGCCCGTTTTGCCTCCCTGAGGACGCCCATGGAGGTGGATCAATGCGAGCTGCCAATAAAATGTTGAATAATCTTCTTATTGCAACTCTTGTGCGATTTCTCAACAACAGCTGCTAGTGCACAGGTGGAAATGACACACATTTTGTAAAAAACGATATGATATTGAAAGCAGGCAGCCGGAGTAACACAACTACACAGACACGTGAAATGTTTATGACAGCAATACAACTAACATTTTTCTAAAGTATAGAACAAGGCTAACACTAAATCTGTTTTCAGCAAAGGTAAAAATAAAAGCATGCGATGTTAGGGAAGCGATTGATTTTATCTCCCAGAAACAGATATATCGCGGGGAACACTAAATGGGCAGCAAGGCCGCGTAAAATATGAAGCAGCACTTCCTACCTTAAAACGCGAGGTAAAGCAGAGATCGCACCTTTTCTACGAAAGAGTGAAAAGCAGATTTTAAGGTAAATCACAGCCGATCAAAGAAACCAGACTAACCAAAACAATCAAGAAAGCATCAAACCTAAATAATAAATGACGAAGGCTTTAGGTAACACACAAAGGAAAAATTTGGGGCACCCAACGCATATTACATTTACTCACAGCACCCACTGTAAAGCGAAAAAGTGAAAGCAACCCGCACAAAAAAGCAAATTTCGAGAGACCAGAGTAAGAAAGAGTTGTTCTCTGCAGCACATCTTCGATTGGAACGTAACTTGTGCAGCATCAGATATCTACTTGTTCTGGCGATCGAGTTGTATGACAGTTTCATGTTCTGCGGCCGGAGGATATAGCTCAGTCAGTAAAGCGGCTGCAATTGTGTTCTTTAGCCTGCCCGTTGCCTGCAAACAAACGCCTTCGTCACACAGGTCTTTGCCGATTAGCTAGTTAGTTGATAACACTACTTCGCAACATAATAACGTAACTATTCTTTACTTGCACTACGTCACGTATACGCTTATTGTGAACGCTAAAATAAAGTTTGTGTAATATCTCGCATCAGCTGCAACGTCTTATAACAATGGTTCCTAAACTGGGGGTAAATTACCTCCTGGGGGTAATATGCGATTCTTTGGGGGGTAACGCGGAACCAAAACCACAATGTTATTCTGTATTATAAGCGGTCACTGCGAAATATTGGGGTAATAAGGCATAATCGCTACCTTGATTTGGGTAACGGCTCGAACAAGTTCGGGAACAAACACGGCTTTCCTTTGCACCATATCCTAAAGTTGTTTATCTGAGCATCTCAATGGTTGCTAGGCTTAAGTGCGAAAGTTCTTATACAGCTACAAAGTCAATAATGTGGTAACACTTCGAAATGCAAGTGTTTGTCTTCGTATTATAGATGTTGATTATCAAGTCAAAGCCATGGCGCTTGTGGTTGCAATTCTGAGTAAACTGGCCACTGGAATTTTACCAGTTCTATTGTGCTAGTTTTAGCTGCTAAAAAGAGTAGAAAAGTTTTATGTTTTTCACTCCTGGAGATTTTGCAGCAAAAGATGCTTTCAAACAGTTTCATATCGACAGGAACAACACTACACAAGAAATCTCCAGTTCAGCCCATCGAAAATAACTAAGTATGCCATCCACCAGCGTTTACAATAAAAAACGCACGACTGTGTGATATGTCAGACTCAGTCAGTGGAGCTTGCAAAACCACAGTGCCTTTAAACCAATCTCCACTACAGTTCGCGGGAAAATTAAAACTTAACGCAGTGAAAGCTCAATATTGTCACCTACCACTGGGCCACGACATGCAGTAAATAACAGCAATCTCTCGTAAGAGCCCAACCCACCATTATAATGGACACATACATTTTTGAAGTATCGTGCAAAGCCATTGCGTAACTTCATAGCTGGGTTGCTGTCGTGCAGGCCCGTAGCCACGGAGGAGGCATTCGGGGGCAGTACCCCCAATTTTTTGTGCCCCCAAAATTTTGTTGTGCCAAGAAAAATTTACCTCAAACATATAATAAAAACAAAAAGCTTGCCCCCCTAAATATGTATTTTGCCCCTCCAAACCCTAAAACCTGGCTCCGGGCCTGATGTCGTGAAAAGCGATTGCGTACAGTTCACAGTTGGGTGCAATCGTGCACGGCTTCGCTACTCAAAAGCTGAGCTTGACGTTCGTTTATTTTTGACAGAGGCTGACTTTATGTCATTTAGAAAAGTTCTGCTTTCTTACAGGAATTTTACTCCTTGCTAGAGAAAACTCGTGTACACGCTACGGAGCGATCTGACAGCGTTTTTGCTGACATTTTGTTGAATTGTTGCTTCAATAAAGCGTTTCCAAATAAAAGGTTTGCTTCACTGCATCTGGACAGCTTCAAGGGACTTGAAAGCTTCAAGAGCCCTTTCAAATGCTTTGCTTCAGCTTAGCCGACTAAAGATGTCAGGTCACTTAGATGGGAGACAAAACATTGCTCTTACAACGTCAGGCCGAACTCGCGCAGTCCCCACATTTTAGAAGGCTAACATTTGTAAACCTAGTCATGTACGTGCAGGGGCGGGTCCAGCCAGCAAGGTTAGGGGTGATTTCAGTAATATTTGGTAGCCACGTCTCATAACCGCTTAGCTACTGTAAGAGGGATGAAGTATCCTTCACAACACTGCTGTCACAAAACAATGGACAACAAAATGACCATATATCGCCAATGTTGTTTTCCGAATTGTAAAGAATCATGGTGAATAAAGTTACTTCCGTAGGTTTTAGGGAGGACGATCGCCCCAATCGCCCCCCCCCCTGTGTACATGAAACACCGTACAAGGTAGTTGTGCTTCGACCGTCGCGTCTCAGCCTAAGTTACCATGACAACCAGGTCAGGCCCATAAGCACGGGGAGGCATCCGGGCGCAGGTTCCCCCTAAATTATTTTGTTCCCCTCCGAATTTTGTTGTTCCCAGAAAAAATTTTATTAAACATTTAATAAAATCAAAAATCTTTCCTCCCTAAAAATGTATTTTGCCCCCCCAAAATCTTAAAACTTGGCTACGGGCCTGAATCAGGTACCAGGTTGGGTTTGCATCGCACGATCAAAAGGTGTTTGCCTGAAGTCAAAACCGGTTTAGACGTCAAATGAAGTGACAGTGGAGCAAAACGAATCTGCTGACATTAACACATAAACAAATCACCGTTTGTGGCCGCTTGATCGGCATGTCGGTCGGAGTTTCGAGATGAGGAGGTACAGAGCTCATGGGTCGAACCCGAACCCTTGGGGTCGACGCAGATGGCACTCTCGCTCTACTGACTGATCTTGGTAGAACTGCGTTGAAACAACGAACAACGATAAGAAAAGCTGCGGTGAGTTTTTTTAACATCTCACATACAGGCGCTGTCTTTGATACCAGCACTCGTTGCTCTGCTGGTCGAAAAACCGCCGTAGTCGCGTTCCGAACCCATGACCTGCGCCTGCAGGGAGTCCACCCGATCGAAGGCGTCCAGCTTGAGGTTCCGCTCCAGTGACAGCTGTGCACTCATGTGTTTGAAGCTCCTGAGAAACAAACGCATCAGTGCTTTTGAGGGTTGAGGAGCATTCGTTTACCGCGTTCGGAATGCGACTCAACATACACGCCGACAATACTGAAGGACGACGAAAGTCGCCCTTTTGCTGAGTCCCTGCAAAGGATTTTGTGAAACGCAATCCAACAAAGCACAGGCAGTAGCGGCTCCAGGGGGAAGCAAATTATCCTCGAAATGAGCACAGTATCCCTATTCTTCGTTTTACGAAGTACTGTACATCGCACGCGAATAAAGGCAGGGCTTGTAAATTTTTCAGGACATAAGCGGTTAAGGCAAACGGTGCGTCATCACCTCTGGATTTTGATCTGATTGGTTTGTTCAATCTGAGCGTTCTTCTCAATGTCGGCGGTGAGGCTATGCAAGCGCACGTTCTTCTCTTCCAGTTCAGTTACGAGTCGATTCATGTTCTGCTGACGAGCTTGTTCCAACTTGTTCCTGTGAGTCGTGACCGATTATTTTTTTCCGAGTTAAAATGCAACACCTTTCTAGCGTGCTGGTGTTTCACCTGATTGCGACCTCACTGTCAATATTTGCTACGCAAAACGCTTCTATGCACGCGAGCAAATCGCGATTAAATGTGGTCGTCTTTAAACGAATGACCCAAATGTGGTTATGCTCAAAGCAATTTAGCGGTCTCTTTACATACAAGCTCTGCTTTGATATATCGACAAATGACATCGTTATTCTCAAACGCGTATTTGCAATGGGTGATGCGGTGATTTATTCATGAAAACTCAACACTTTTTACATATTAATCGAGGGCAGACAAAGGCAATTCACTGCGTTATAAAAATCGTAGTAAAAGATTTTTGAACCAAAGTTTGGAAACTTTGTCACCTTTTGAACCTCACGGCTCACACGTGTCACTTCGGCATTTTTTCCGGTTTCGCAACAATTCAGACAAGTTCGCCGAGGTCAAGGCTACTAAATCACTTTCATCGACAATCAGTGCTACACGGCTCAGCCGCTTGAAACCCGAGCTCGAGGGCGAACGCGACAAGAAAGTGCAGGTTATATTTGCTCTGCGCGACGTTGTGCAACCCGGGAAGGTCGGCGACGCCGCCCACGAGAAGCGTTGCACGGCCTGAAATGGCGAAAGCAGCTTCAAAACGAAGAACTAATGAAAAAGAAGGATGACCAAGCGCGGTCGCAGTCTCGCGTCGAAGACACACCTGTTTTAAACAAACCAGCGGCGTACCTGTTTCGTAATTCTTGCAGTTCTTTGTATTCTTTCTCTTTTTGCTTTCTCTTTTCTCGCTCGATTTGCTCGTGGGCTTTCCTCAGCCTCTCTTCCGATTCTTTCAGGGAGTTTCTGGCTGAGGTCAGTTCTTCGTGAAGCAGCTCGGTCTCTTGCTTAGCGAGAAGCTGCTTCGTCAAGCAGTCGCGTCGCGTCCTGAACAAATCGAATAAGGGGCACTTGCAAGGCCATTAGCCACGCTAAACGCTTTAGAAGTGCACATATTTTTATGACCGCTGGAAGATAACTTGTTTGCAAGGGTAGGCGTAAAAATCATACATTCGAGGGGTGTAAAATAATCAAAAGGCGAAATCGCTATCGCTGGTCGTTTTCAGCGTCCCTTGAATCGTCCGCTGTATCCGACACTTCAAACTTGCGCTGAGTATACTTTCCACCATTTTGCATTGCCCATTTTTATCGCCATGTACCCGCCTCATGAGTCACCAAATGAAGAGAGCCAAACTGACGAAAATCAAACAGTGCTCGTCACGCAAAGAGTTTTTTGCAAAATTTTTTTGATGGAAGGTGGAAAGCATTAGGTGACGGTTTGTGGCTTCACTCAGGAAGCCATGAAAGAAGTGAGCAGACACCCGGCAAAAAAACTTCAACATAGCAATATCGGTCTGCAATAAGTAGGGGATCGGCTTGGTATCGATATCGGTACAATGCTTGATCACAAACCGTACGCAAGAGTCCCGAGTGGGGGTTGCAAAGAGTAATTTTCCACCCGATACAAACAAGTACCTTGAGGGAGAGCAAGGACAGAATTGCCAGAATTTCATTCAAAGAAACAAACAAGCAGTGTTCACGAGGGAAAAATGCTGAAAGCAAACGCCCGAAGCTAACAAAAGAACTCGTCGCAGAAACATGCCAAGAATGATTTCCTTCCTTTGCGCAAAAGCGAAATTTGAAGAGTAAGTTATTTCCAGCGTAGGGTTACAGCATGCGAGTCGTAATCGGATAAGAAAGAGCTGAGAACTGGACCGACCTGTTCACTTCTTGATTCAGCTGCTCTACGGCGACTTTGTATCTTCCAGACGTGGACGTTCGCTTCCAGTGATTGAGAGCAGTCAGCTTGCTGAGCAGCATGTTGAGCTCGTGCTGGTCTCGCTGCATCGTTTCTATCTTCTTGTTCTACCGGGAAGTTTCGAGTAGGATGGCAACGATGAGAATACAAGCACATAAACACTGGGGGGTGAACATACGGCAATGGTACGTTTAGATACAATGTGCAATAGTGTAATCGGACGTCATTTGTCAGTGACTATTTCGTCACGAGCTGTTCCAATCATCTTAATTACATATCATTGAAAGCAAATCGGCCTCCGGTAACCTGCAGCGACGGGGCATAAGTAGGAAGGGCACATTACAAGCAAATTAAACCGGAAAGTTAATATCACGATGACCTCTGCTCACGGCTATATACAAAAACCTGTGTTACAGTAAACATGCCGCGCTCTTAAGCAAAGCGTAGTTGTCAATCATTACCATTTCGAACTTGAAAAACAGGAAATCAAGGCTTTTAAGAATAACGACATGACATGGGTTATTAACCGATGGATGAAGAAAGCCGTCGGTAAGGACACGTGAGGAAAGAAAAAATACGCATCTTATACAACTCAACCAATGAGGTATCGCGTACAGTGAGAATAGACAACTATACCGAGGTAAGTAAGTGTACATTACTAAATGAATTGCGCACGACGCGTGTCTAGTCGAGTAAATTGTCCGATGCAGTAAAATAAGATCAGCAAACGATCGAATTGTACAAATAAATCCAGCCAATGTAATTGGATATGACTTGATGTGATAACACCCCGAGGCGCAAAACACAACGAACATTGCCCGAACACCTCATCGCGAGATTATGACGCACTCTCGCACAGATCATACAGCTCGCAGCTAATGGGCCGCTTAATTATCAGTTCTATGCTTGTTGGCAAAAGCTTTGGCGAAACTTCTTTCTACTGTAACCTAGTTTTCTCAATTACAAGTTGCTGCAACAGCATAGCATAAGCTTCGGGGAATCAAAACAACAAGTTTTTTTGCGTAGCTGAGCTTGTATCGAGCAAAAAGTGAAGTCAGGATTTGGACAAGACGGTTAAACTGACGCAGCAACGCCTTTGTTCCTGACAGTGCGCTACACAAAGTGATAAAGTGAACGGAATCTGTATGTTCGGCAACGATTTTATGCAGTTCGGCGTGAGGGAAGAGGAGTACGATTTTGCGAGGCAACGTCGAAGAATGGAAACAAGTGATAATTTTACGTTGGCGCTGGATAATCAGTTTGTGGGTACAATGATGCAGACTTTTATGGCCTGTCAAAGATGCAAAGAAATTGTCAACAGGTCGAAACAGCTGAAATGCTTCCATCCTATCTGCTACCGATGTGCTTATCAGGTCCGTACGAAGCACTCTGAACCAGGTAAGGCAATGTTCGACTTCGCGATGCGAAAATGTTGAATTATTGAACTGAGCGCTGACAAATTCTGGAGAACCGTACCACAAACTTACAGCTGGTATTTAGGGATATTTTACCTTGCTTCAAGCAGTTTAAAAATTCGCACGTTGGAAAAATTTGCATTGAAATGAAAAATTGCCCCGATCAGCTCCACAAGAAATGTTATTTAAATGTAAAGTGTGCTACTTTGTTTAAAAAATTGAAATGTTAAAATAAGCATTCTCTCTTAAGCAAAACTTTCTAAAAGGCGAAAGCTTAGTGAATGCATATGGTAGACAGAGACCAGTCAACAACAAATTCGAATGTGGAGAGATATGAAGCGACTTCGCGGTCACAGCAAATTGGTTCATTATTGGGTTGGACCCAAAAACCGATGCTGCCAAACAGGGGCGTAGCGAGGTTAGATGGCGCCCAGGGAAAGAAGCAAGTTTGGCGCCCCCATGTTCGAACCTGAGGTCTTTCGGAAGCAAATGTACTGCGTTGAAGAAAGTATTTGCGACACTGTTGAGACTTTTCGACGCCCGGAGAATTGTGCTCCCCTTGCCCCCTCGTTACACCCCTGTTGCTGTACTAAGACTTTGGTAATCTCGGTTACAATATACTTTTGATACATTCGAAAGCGCAGAGATATTGCAACTGAACGGTGTCGCTTTCGACCAATCACCATCTGCTGTAATCATACTGTAGAACTCTTGAGCGAAGGGGAAGTTTGTTCCAGGTCAGTGGAAAATCAGCTGCACGGTCTGCAACGTTGTCACAACGTGGTTCGGAAACGAGCTGGAAAACCTGCCTGACAACGGCACTGTGCAGAAGGTAATCGATAAAACGAAACGACACCAGCGACGGAGAAGTCTGGCTTCGCAGAGCGGTCGGATCACGATGTACGGAGAACACGACCTCACCATTAATATCGTTTCTTACGCGAAAGAAAAGGAAGAAATTGATAAAGTACTTAAATCGGCCCAAACAAAGATTCGAAAGTGCCAAGAACAGGTATGAAAATAGGGCATGCAAAAACAACTGGTTCTTGGTTAAATGTACATCTCGTGTTTTTAAAAGTTGTCCAAGCAAGTCGTTTGAACATCCAATGCGCAACGTTTCAAATTTTTAAACGAGAGAAATTAATATTATAGTCAATCAAACAAGCAGTCTTCAATTCGCGTTTGCAGCTTCTTTGACAAGAAAACTCTTTGCAAATTAACATATCACACTCAAACCCATTGTAGATTTCTCCAAAGACAAGTGCAACGCCTTTATCAATTCCAAGATGTAACTCTGTGCTGTTCGCGCTTGAGACAACTACAGTATCTTATGACTTGCTTGCTCGAAGTACTGCGGCCTGCTAGAGCTCGACCGCTACATCGCCATGCCGATATATATCGGCCGATATGACGGTGTTCCCGATGTATCAGATCGGCAAAATTCCGGCGATATGTATCGGCAATATTTGTTCATGAAAGCCAGTGTACGCTATTGTTTTCCAATCGGAAATCCAAGTTGTTGCTCCATATCTGATTTGTCAACTCTAAATTTCTTGAACTATAACTTGAAAATTGGCTTATTTTGATTAGCAAATCATTCTTTGCAAAAATGCAAACATTTATGTATATTTCTTCAGTTGTGACCTATTTTCATTTTCTTGTGAGTTGGTTTAAGATCCACTGTAAAGTCTTTTAATTGTTGTTTGAGTAATGCAAAAAATCGGTATCGGCCTAAAAACTTCCTATCAGTCGAGCTCTTGTCTAAACCCTAAACTGAAACATATTAATGGCTTGCTTCGTGCTTAAACTTCAATTAATTACCAGCCTCCCTACCGGTTGATGAACACACTGCCTAACATCGTAGATCATATCGTTTCAATGAGAACAGGACTCTTACAAACACATACAGGCACAATGACGAATGCCTATTTCAAAAAATAAGGGTTACGCATGGCCCTAAAAAACTTGTATGTTGCGTCAACGGTTGTGAGCAGGACTGAGAAAAACAGTTTTGTTTATGCGCTGCTGCGAATGTAAAACGTCTCGTTTCCGCCGTTGGAGAGCGCGTGACGGGATGGGTCTGCTGGCGATCTGACTATAGGAGAATGCTAAAAGACAACGCTCAAAAGCTTGCCAAGTTACCATTTTACAATTTCATAAATTTTGTCAAACAACGGGTTTTCAAAACATTAGGGCAGATAGAAGTAAGCGATAATCGTATTCCATTCACCGGCCTATACACACAGGAACGGAAAGATGTTACGAAACCCTCAATATGGGCCTCTGAAAAGTTAATCCTACTTCTATATTGTTATATTGCTATAACGTAAGTTCCGGTTCATCACGTGCAGTGGCTAAACTTTGTTCAAAAAGATTTTTATTAAAGTCAATAGGTTTTAAAACTAGGATGATTTCGTCATGAATCTTCTTTCTCTCCAACTTTTCAATTCACGCAACTCCGTCTTAAGCAGCATCTCTTGCTTCCAGGATTGTTGATCAAGCCATGGTGTAACGGCCAGAAATATTCAAACAGTTCCCACTGATCAGAAAGTTGAGGTAAACGTGAATAAATCAGGCAATGTCTGTAAAAGCGCAGTTGAAAAAATGAATGGAAACAAGTTTTCCCAACAATAACTGAAAAAATTCTTCTCTCCAATAAACTTATTGCCATCCTTGAAAAGCGTAGATATGCTCGTGGCTGCATTCACCGATCCGACATTGCATTAAAATCGACACAGGTTATGGTTCCTTTAATAAAATTTTGCCGACGCGACCACACGTAAAGTTGAACTTCCAACGCAGACAGGAGACAGATGTGCCAGCTCGATAGCTAAGTATAGCTCCAATGTGAAAACAGCAATTTTTAAAGTGCGGTTAGCGAAAGGTGTAATCTTTCAACTACATCACCTGGACCGTGACACTGGTGAACGAAGAGCAATCTCATATGCGGTTAGCTTTTTCCGCTTGAGAATTTCGAACGGTTAAGTTGTATTCAATCATTAAGGACAAGTTTATTCTGTCGACGAGTATAATTGAACAACACAATATGCGCAATGCTACCATCACCTGGTGACGCATCAGTTCAAGTGCTTGTCATTGTCTGCTGCATCGACGTTTCCGAAAATTTCCAAAATTCACGAGACTAAGAGAAATCGGGAAATAACTTTGCAAAGAACCAAAAAAATTTAATGAAAATCGTAGCATTTTTATTGTTCTTGCAAATATTGAAGTTTTTGAAATGGCTTTAATTGAAAAGCTAAGAGTTAAAAGTAAAAAAAACATCATGGAAAAGGTTACTTTTTTAAAGTGTCAAGCAAAAATTTGTGAACGTAATTTTCTGACCCCACATACGTTTCTCTGCGGCCCAAAGTTTTCGCGACTGAATATATTCTTTTCCTTGAATGCAGACGCAGCAAGTGAAAGAGTATGAGAAGAGTGTCAGAAAAGCAAAATCACTACTTCGAAAACAAATCAAGCAAGCGACAAGTCGGTACATCTCCGCAATCCAGCTGCAGCAAGAGCAGTTACTGGAAGAGCTGGACCAGATGTTTGATGACGATTTTCAACCTGCAAAGGTGATGCACTGAAGTCGTTGATAAAAAAAAATATGAAAGTACCACAGCATTGCATTCAGAAGGTATCCTGGTTTCACGTTGCTTCCCTCGCCAAAAGCATCAGGGAGATAGCGCTTCATCCTTTCCAGTTCGGCGAGTTACCGAAACCGCAAAATGAGCGGATTAAACGTTGCAGTTGCGCTTCAACAAAAGACCCCCGAGCGATGTGCTTCATCCGCAGCTATTTAAATCATCCGGGAAGTTATTTCCCGAACCTGACCAGTTCGCGCGTCGACAACCCTGCTGCAGTGCTGTAAAGTAACAACCACCGTGAAGTGGGGATGCTTGAAAAGTCAGTAACTGCTCTCCAACAAAAGAACGAAAAAATAATACCCCATATTCTGCAACGTCAAGGAACAAAATAATTTGCTAGAAATATTGTCACAAAGTGACACTGCAGAGTCCTTAAAAAACAATCTTACAAAACTCGAAACAAAAGAAAATGAAAGTTAGCCAGCAGTGCCATCACGTCGTTTTCATTTTTGCATGTGTGTGTGTTTTTCTGCAGAAAGCAAAAGAAGCAATTGAAATGCAGAGACAGAGTTTGACACTGGTCACGCAGTGTTGCTCCGTAGCGAGCAGGATTCTGCAAAACGGAGGTGCGCCACTGGACCTCGACAGCTTTAAAAAGATGATCCGCGAAACGATGGACAAGACCAAGGCTGGCAAGCTGCCCTCCGTAATCCACAAAACCTACAACTGTCACGTGAGTATTGGGTGCAACAGACATGTAGACGGTCCAAAACATTTAAGCAATTAGCTGTACACATTTGACGTGCTTTTAGGTCGCCTTCAAATCCCAAAAGTCAATCTACAAAAGTCTGGCTGGTCAGATTGGATGCCTGGAGATGAATAAGGATGAGTTCGAGGAGGAAAAACACAAAGCACTGACGGGTGGCAGCGAAGAAAAACCCACCCCTGCTGAAGATCACGCAATCCCCAGTGAAGACGACGAACCTATCTATGACTTGCCGCCCGACGTAGCGAACGAGGTACGCGTTGTTCTGTTGATGTGGCCAATAGCGACAAACCCATTCCTGTAATCGTGAACAACTGGTTTATACGTGTAACTTGCTGGCAATCAAGAAGAACTTGTTTTTCGAAGGGCTTGCGACCGCAAGAGGAAGATGAACTTCAAGCGCAAGAAGAATGCCTGTACGACGAAATTCCCTTTGATGCGAAAGAGATATCTCCTGCAGAGAGCGATGAAATCGATGATTCTCCGTTGCCACCACCGCCTGCGTTCGCACTAAACGGAGTGGGCTTCAACACGATGAACAGAGCAACAGCAATTGTGACACAACGGAGGAAAGCAATCAACGGAAGCGACTCGGAGAATTCAGATTCTGACGACTCTTTTTCGAGCGACCCTTCTTGTAGCGACCATTCACCAACACCTTCGCATGGTGGCAATGAACCAAACAACACCAGAAGCTCTGCTCACCCGATCCGGGTTGGTAGTGCGTCGGCCACCACACCATCACACAACAATGTGAGTTTCGAGGTTGAACCAAGCAAAGAAAGCCAGCAACGACATAGAAAAAACAGTAAGAGTGCGGAGACTTTTCAGCAGGAACTTGGCGCGAAAAACCAGAAGCTGAAAAGACACAAAAGTTTCAACAGATCCCCTCCTTCGTCCGTCATTGCACTAGAAGGAAGAAACGCTGAATCGACCAACAAACTGCTGTTCTGGTAAGTGCCAGCTACTTGTATGTAACGCGTAGTCTTAAAGAAAGTTTTTTCTCGGATTTTCCTACAGCAAATAAGACACTGACAGCGCTGTATCTGAAGTCACCAGCTGATAAGACTGGTCAAAGACCACAAAACCAGACAAGGTACCGCGCTCCGATGCCGGTTTCCGAAACATTCTACTCCACAAGTTCGATGCCTAAAATTTGAAAAAGTGAGAAAAACATTTTCCGCTGGTTAAAAAATTTCAACGACTGAGCTTCAATTAATCTCAAGAACAACCACTCCAAAACTGGTGGCTCCAACTGCAGGAAAAAGACCGCAGCAACTTCGAAAAAATCAGTTTAACGGTGTTTCGCATCTTTTCAGCTGTTTTCCAACCGTGCGGTGAAGTTAATAGACTAGTCAGATATTTTCGTTCAATCTACGGTTTTTCAAGAGCACAAAAAAACTATTTTTGTTCAATGGAACCTCTCACTGCCTAATGGTTCGTGTCATTTCGGTAACAGCATAGGGAAAATGAAGAAGCAGGGTTTTTGCGAAACGCTTCAGAGGTTCGCGAGCACTCCAGAGCTCTCTACGGGTCCAGATGATCGAATATGGATCTCGGATGTTCACGACCACAGAATACAAACCAACGATGGCGCAACCGGAAGCTGCGTTGGTGTTTTCAAGATGTCGATACACGGGGTGACCGCAAAAGCGAAAGACATCGCGGTGCTTTCATCAGGTGACCAGGTAATGTGACGCGACGAAACCCCACCGCTCGCCCACGTAACTGTATGTATTGGCGGCGCGGAATCTACGCAGAAATAGACTTGGTGTTTTTCAACACGACACTTGTGCTGTTTCGCAGTTTTCGCAAAAAATGTGACGTGGCGCANCAGTGTTCCGCGAAANACTTCCAGAAACACCGACGCGTTTTCGACAAAATGAGAGCAAGCTGTTTGAACCTGTTGGATATGAGTTCGCATTTCGCTTNGCAGCCACAATGGAATATTTGATAACCTGTGCCTAACCATGTAACAATGAACGTATGAATCGAGCGTAGCGTCCACGAAAAAAAAAACAATCACTATTTCGACGTAAGATAAAAACGAACCACACCTTGGCGCAAGAACAAGTAACCATAGTTCCGACGTACGAAAAAAGCAAACGATATCTATTCGCCTTCAAGCGTGACATCACTCTGACGCACGTGCGCCTTCATTGGAGTTTGAGAAGACTACGGGATAAGCAGCCAAGAAAATATGTATAGGTCGAAATAAACGTTATCTCCAACCTGGAAACTTCAGCAAGTTATTTTTTCAAGTTGATGTAGTGGCCCGTGCTGACTAATCATGACCACTGTTTTTCCATTCTTCCTTTTGTTTCGAGAAACCGGTTCCGAGGTTTCTTTTATTTTTGCAAAAACGAAGGATTTTCAGCTGATCTTAATATAAGTGCAAATAAATGCACTATGTAGTGTGCTATATTCCTTTGCAGTCTTTTCAACTATCATACGTGCTTTTTGCCATGGAAATTGTTTTCGTTTGAAGAATACTTTAGAATACGGTCCTTCATTGTTTCCAAAAAAGAAACAAACGAATTTAAAAAAACTGTTAGTTTTTAAGCAGGAAAAAACGTTTCTGTGGCTAATCATAATCAAGCATTGCGGATTTATAAATACAATGGCCCTTTGGATATGATCACTGCAAAAACTTTTCCGAGGTTGAATCTTTGACAATCTATTATTTCTAGGGCTCAGACGCCCAAGCTCTAGCACAGTCAAATTCTTGTATCAACCAAGCCCTACAAGAGCTGATAGCAAGCACTGTTCCTCCTGAACACAGGTAGCTGCGGCTTACGCCAAGTACGTCACTGTCTGGCACGAGAGAGGAGAGCTCCGCAAGCAGATTGGCCCCCACCCTGAGTTCGGCAAACTGGGAGGTATCGCTGTCGCTCCCGGCGGAGAGATCGTCGTCTACGATTGCGAGAACGGCAAAATTTATTTCACAAACAGCGGTCGACAAATCAGGAACGTGTCTTCAGTCTCCAGCCACCACGGGAAATCCCCGGCGCAGGGAAAGATTGCCATCAATAAGCTTGGCCAAGTGAGTACGCCACGCGTGTGCCGTGTGTCGTTTTGAGAGCTTGTTCCGCCTTCCACGGTTAAAAAGAAAACAATCAGCTATTGATGAGAAGAAGCTGTGCTAGATGCGTTTAAATCAATTTACATCCTCACCAAATGATCACTTTTTTAACCATGAACTTCCATTCCTAAACGTGTACTAACATTTGCTGACCAGTCATCGGTAAACAACCAACAGCAAGCGTTTTTATTCTTCGATTCCGTGTCGTTCAAGGTTATAGTACCCGACTATGGCCAACACGTGGTGAAGATCTACAGCAGCGATGGCACCCTGTTGAAAGACTTCGGGTCATTCGGGGTCGCTGCTGGTCAGTTCAGGTATCCAAGCGCTGTATGCACCGACGATCAAAACAGGTGACGAAACGATTTGATGACGTCGCGTGCAAACGACGCAATATTCGGTGCTAAATCTGTTACGATCTCTTGCAGGATCTTCGTGGCGGATGAATGCAACAACAGGATATCGATGTTCTCATCCCGGGGGGAGTACCTGGGCTGTCCGCTGACCAAGGACGACGGTCTGACTTTTCCCAAGTCGATATCCCTGCTAAGTGGCAATCGAATCGCTGTGGCAGACGAGGGAAAACTGGTCAAAGTCTACTCCTTCGTGAATTGATGGCAATTGGGGAGAAAAATGATCAGAGCTCACCACTGTCTCTTGCTCGCATCAAAAAGAAGTTTCAAAGTGCTGCATTTAAAAAACTGTTTCATCGTTTTCACCTATATTAAAAGCTTTTCCCGTGAAAACGATTGTTGTTTTTACTTTTTGGTAACTCTCCTCTGTTTGCGTAGCAACACCGACATCGTACCTTACAGCAACGACTAAACTGTCATTCGGGATGCACGCTCTGGTGTAATCGCATTTGCTGTGTCAAAGAGATCAGCAGCGTGATTGCCACTGCAAAAAAATAAGCGAAAGCAAGCTACTCAGTGTGGGCGCCAAATATCGGTAAGCGAACGTTTTAGATGCATTACACAGGTGCCACTCTATGTGTGCGAGTGTACAGTGGAAGTTCATAAAAACGTACAGCATTTGTAAAGCAGACAGACAAAAAGCCACGCAAAGAATTTGTGACGTCTGCAGGAGGTGATACAAAGCAAGAGAAAAATGAGAGTAGCGTTTCACCGTGCACAGTTTTTAACAAAAATTACTTCGGGTTGCTGAAGCAAGTGATAATCTCAACGTTTATATCATATATTTCAACACAGCCATTAAATTAAGCTGTGGACAACACCAAATGGTTCGCCACAGCTCGGCCAGTGACCGATCTCCACAAATTGTCAGCTTCACTAACAAAAACCCACCTTTTCGGTGATGGTTCTCAGCCTCTCCTCCGCTGTTGAAGACGGGGTCTCGTTTTTCAACTTCCCAAGCGACCTCATTGCTTCCTCCCGAGTTTCAGCGATCAGCCCGCGCATGTCGTCATGAATGCTGAGATGGCACTGAGCCAGTTTCGCTTTCATCTGAACGCATGCTTCGAACAGATCTTGCACCAGCTCCTGCCAAGTGCAAGTGTGTTGTTGTTGCGCAGCGAAATCACTCGCTACCAAGTCTCAACAAAAAAAGCAACGTTGCCCAAGCGTGATGTTGTCAAACCATGATCATGTATGCTGAGTAATTTTGAAAAAATTATCAAAAAAAGGGGCAAAATTCGGGCATTATACTTGTACAAAAGCTCACGAGCTTTAAGAATATCTTTTTTAAATATTGTTTGCATTTGATCTTTTATTGGTAAAAGTCATGTATTTCAAAATTCGGTTTTGTAGCACCTGTACTGGATGTAACGCAGTTTTTCAGGCTCGTCCCCAATCAATTATGCAGTACTGTAAATTGAAAAACGCCAAAATAGATTAAAACACAAGATTTTCAGGCAAGCAAAATGTCAGATATATATAGATAAGTTTACAAACAACACCACAAGCTTGAGAAAATTTTCTCAGAGGCCATAGAAGGAACGAACGGTCCATCTCACACACCACATTGGTTCCTTTGCTGCGTCAGTTTTGCATCAGTTCCATTGCAAAATATTAATGTTGAATCAGAATAATACAGTGGAATGTGCAGTTCACTTCACAGACCGATCCACATTCAGCGATACCACAACAGTCAAGAAGTGACTTATTTTGAAAAGTCTGTTTTCCCGAAAGTTTTAACGAAACTGAGCTCGGGTTTCAAACACCAACGCCATATTGGCACGAACCTGGTAATCTCTCCGCACATCGTCTCTAATGTCCAGATCCAGACGAAGTTTGTCTTCTCGCATTTCAGCGATCTGCGCTCGCAAGGCTGTTATCTCCAGTATTAGTTCGTGGCTGCGGTCGGCAAGTTGAAACTGAAACACAGACAACTGCGGAATAGAGAAGCGCTAACAGATCGATTTCAACATACTCCGGAAATTTTGACGTATATATATATATCACCATGGTTTTGAAATTTGATATTTTCCTATTAACGTTTCAGTAGAAAAATGTTTTTCTCTNAGTTTCGAGTTGGTGAAATGAAATCTCACGATTGTTGGCCGCTCTGGATAAAAAACTTTTGGCCACCCCTGAAAAATCCACTATTCCCCCCCTTGGAAAAAATCCTTCCGACGCCCATGTCTATCAGCCAATCGCTCCTCCGGACTGAAATAGCGGCTTACCTCTGAACACTGACTTCCAGACGCAGCCACCGCTCTGCCCTGTTTCGATGCAATGGCTTTTACCTCGAGTTCTTTGAGGTAAAGCAGGTGGTGATGGTGTCGCAGGAGATTTTCGTAAAACAGGGAGTAGCTCTCGTAGTTTTCGCGTTCTCTGCGAAGCAAAAAAATCGACAGAAAGCAAGTTATTAAACGAACACAACGCGTGCGTGCAAAAACAAACCGCCAACCTCTGCATGACCAGCGACGCCAGCTTTGAAAGACACGAGTGCAGGTGGTCCTTGCTGAAGCTTATCGTTCCATTTTCGCTCGCGCTGTCAGAGTAAAGCCTGCAAAATGCACGTTCCCGGTAAACCGACCCAAAAATGCGATTGCACCAGATCGCGAGGCACAAAAAAACTGACTGTTGCACGAACTGCTCCACGATGTGCGGCCGGTTGACGGTGAAGTTCTCCTTGACGCAACTTTCGCCCATCGAGTGGCGCCACACGTCGGTGGGCAGCGCGCTCTCCTCCCTTGACCTCTCCGCCAGGACCTGGGTGAGCTCTTTGCTGATGCGGTTGCGGACGTCGACGATCATCTTGCATTCGAAAATCTCCAGGAGCTTGACAAGCTGCAACGCGTCACAGTGGATACTCACAGACAGTGTCAGTCAACATCATTACTCCTGCTCGCTGACACGAGTTTACCGTTCGCGTACCGTTTAGGCCAGGGGTGTGCGACCCGTGGCCCGGGAGCTGATGCTTTGTGGCCAGTTGCTTCACAAGCAAGCAAAAAGCTTATTGCCAATCTACTGCTGGGTGGCCAGCGATTTGTCTAACCCGCAGAGCTTGACACATGCAGCTGTGGCCCGTAGACCAACCTGTTTATGTACATTTGGCCCGGTGGTGTTGCACACCCCTGGTTTAGGCGATCGAATAACTGAAGCAACCCAGTCCCGCCGTTGCTTTATTTCTCATCAACTTGTCCCGCCGTATTTTCCTTTTCTAGGTTTTGCCTCGGAATTTTCAGTTTACTTGCAAAAGGTCACGGTGCATAAAAACCCAACGTTCACAAAGTTACGCGAAATTTGAGCGTTTGAAAACTTTTGGTCTGTTGACATTTTCTAATTTCAAACGCACGGCGCGTTGTGCTGCGATTCTGCAAACGTGACTAAAATCATCCTTGTTTTGCAAAGACAATCAAAAAGTGTGAGACTCGGAAAAGTGGCGGAATTCATCATCTTCTAGTGATGAGTTAAAAATCCAGCACATCTAGGTATATGAACTGAAGATTGCAAACACGCCAATACAACACAATCGTTTTACCAATCGGGCTTTTGCAGTAAACTCTGAAACATTCGAAGGAAGCTTGATTGGTTGATCGTCGCTGGAGCTTTCGCTGTACTGGTCCAGACCTCCCATCTGCCGCGCCATGGACGTGAAGACAGGAAGAAGTATCTCCGCACGAAAAACGTGATTGAACTCCCTGTGAAAAAGAAATGTTATGGAAATGAATTTAAGTCTACTGGATTCCCGATGCAGATCATCAGTGGCACGGACGTAACGCCATCGTATTGCAGCCTGGTCGAAGTTCGAGCGGCTGCAAAAGACAGGTCGTGCGGTTCCTTGCTATGCTGCGCTTTAGACACAGACTGCAAGCTTAAGAACGGCCTTAGGCACTGTCGCAGGCTAGCTGGAAACCACGGAAGCAAACCTGATGACTGCAATTAAAACCACACCTACGACAGCGATCGAAAGCATGTTTTGCTTTTCACGTAGGCAGTTTTGCTTCTCTGCCAGCAACGGCTTATTCGACCAGTCGAAAAAGTCACGCCTAATGTACTATAGAAAAGGATTGCCAAGCTGCTCCATTGCTAACATTCCCATTTTCCTTATTCTTACACGTCGGATGTGATTTTCACACGAAGCGAAGCGCACCTGTAAATCTTCGGCGTGTTGATTTCAACCCCCAACTTGTCTTTGACCCACTCTTGCTTCATTGTCTCGAATTGATTCCAGAGCTTGAAGTAGGTGTTGATGAGTCTGCATTACATGCAACCGCGACAGTGTTGTTTTAAAACGCACGGACTAATTTCATTCCCAAACGTCTGAACTGCCCATTTCATCAATGCGGTTTTGGCTGTTTTGGCAAAAAGGAAAATAGATCCTGATAGAAATAGTTGTTTTTGCAAACTGCGACATAAGTTGCAAGACATTTTATTTTCCTGTCTCGGTGAATGTGCCTGATTTGCAGCAGATGTTGGACATAAACTATCACTGACGGGAATGACAAAGACAACCGGAGGTCGTTTTACACCAAATATCTCCTTCATTGTCATGTGACGACGTGCGCTAGTACATTCCACACTCACACAAGGGCAGTTATATGCAGCGGGATAGCTTTAAGTCACTGATTGAAACCTGACTGACCATGGAAACTTGAAAGGATTAAATTTTTAGAGGGCTTGAAAAGCATAAAATCCAAGCAGAGCGCCACTGTTGTTAAACGGGACCTATGTCTTCGATGTTGCCAAAACAGTGCAAAGCTTTTGCGAATGATAAAAATAGTTCCATTTTCAACAAAAACTAACACAACTTAAGATAAAAAACAGCAGTATTCTTTAATGTGAAAAATACGGCATAACAGTAAAACACAGGTTTGGCGGCGTTTAGCCAAAAACGTTTTGCTGTAGACTGTAGTAGTTTCAGAGAAACTGGAAGACTTTTGTCGAAGTAACTTGCGTTTCTCAATACTTAAGAATGTCACTCACCTACACCATTGTACATCATTAGGTCATACTACGGTCAAATGTTTTTTAATCAAACGACATTTATTTCGAAGACAAGGTTTCAGAGTCGGGCAAAAAGAGATGACTTCACAGATGCAATAAAAATACTACATAACACAAGAAACAGCCAATAGTGGACATACTTGTATGCTTCCAGTGGCTGCGTTAGCTTGCACAAAGGCACCAATTCCTTGCCACCATCCGACTCACTCACATGCTTTTCTTCCTTGTTTCCAGCAGCGTCCGACTGTTGATTGGCGGCCTGCGACAGAAACGCACCCACGTCACCAATCCACGAGTTCCAATGCGCGCATTGCAATACTTCACAACAATTCGACCGACCTCGGATTTGCTGCTTTCCGACTTTGATCCGGAGCTTTTGCCAATTTCGACCAGCATCAGAAAACCTTTCGGCATTTCGTCAGCGGGTCCTGGTAAGAAAGCGGAGGGAACATCAGTAAAAACAAAAAATTCACGAAAATTGACATAATGTGCGTACTGCACTCTTTAAACGCGAAAGTTGAACGTTCAGCAAGGTCTCAAAAATGCGTGATGTCAGTTGAATAAAGATATTTACCTTCAAGTGCTGATAACGGGGCTGTTCCGCCAGCAAGTACCTCCTGCAATATCAAGCCCACCCCCAGTATTTCACCGTTGGCGACATGTCTCTCGGTGTCTGACAACCCCGCCAAGCAGAGCTGAATGGACGACTCGACGTTCCTCCAACTGTTCGGGTAGGAAGATGGGTGGATGCCGTGCGAAGTTTCGAAGCTGTTCGATCACAACAATCAACACTGTTCGGTGGAGTAACAGTTTAGAAGTCCGCAGCAAACGTAACTGTCCCGAAAGCAAATTCGGAACGCGACCACAGACAGGAAAGACTGTCATTCGAGGTGGTTCGGGTGTGACCAAAAAGATTGAGAAACTTGTTCGATGAAAACAAAAACGCTCACAAAAAAGATTAACGCCCAATGAAAACCTCATTGCACGTGTGGCAAAACGGTCGGAAACAAAATGTAGATCGATCATCTCTTTGTTATTTTTCAAACGGGTCTAGCTGTACGCATCAAACGATCGAGAGATAAAATTTAATTTTGTGAACTTACCCTATCCACGGGAACTTCATTTTGCTTTCTAGACGCCCGGGAACCAGAGGCAGAGGCACCCGGAAGTGCATGCAGGACAGGCTTGGTCTCTTTGGAGCAACAAGGGTTTCGAAAGCGCTGTACATATTCTCTGTGACGCTTTTGAACGCTCTGAAGTTGTTGGATGCGAGGAACGTTTCTCTGCAAAACGCAGTTTGACAGCAGTTAACAACGTAGAGACGAACAAACCAGAATCAAAAATCTGCACAAACTAAGCAAAAAAAGTTGTTTAAAGAAACTGCTGCATTAAGTTCTTAGCCTGTTCAATTTTGCACTAACCACCCTTTCTACAATATCTTGCGTTCACGTCACAACCCACTGAACTCTTTGATGCAGCATCACACAATTGATAATCTACAGACGCGAAGCTATGATAAAGTGGTGCGACACATGCAGGGGCGTAACGAGGGGGGCAAGGGGGCACAATTCCCCGGGCGCCGAATCACTGCGGGAGGCGCCGAATGACTGAGCGGGGCACCGAAAAATCTCAACAATGTCACAACTACTTTCTTCAATGCAGTACGATTGCTTCCGAAAGACCTCAGGTTCGAACATGGGGGGGGCCAAACTTGCTTCTTGCCCCGGGCGCCATTACACCCCTGGACACACGCACGCACTCTATCTTAGTTATTTCGAAGATACTTCAAAGCATAGCTCGTACAGCAGAGAGAACAACGGGTGCAGTTGAGAGCTCCTTAACAAAAGTGCATCCCACCCTTTGCATTTTTCATAACTAACCCTTTGACAGTTCTCTTCAGTAATAAGCTCCTTCGTGAGCAACAGGAAGAAGGATAAATTAATATTTGCCACTAAGCATGGGGGAAAATTTCACTTGTCGCAATGCACGTCTCACCTCATGGAGTATTTCACAGCAGCGTAGAACTGATTGTAAAGCGCCTTCTTCCGCGCAGCCAGCAGTTCGGCGACTTCGTTGGGAGCCTTCGTGTGCTCGGATGGTTTCATCGGCAAGGCGTCGATCTGTTGCTGTATTTCACTCAGTTCAGCGCCAACACCTACAGTGCAAGAAATTCGATTAAACCGCAAAGTAACCGCTACGACATGGACATCGATAGGGTATCCGGAGTGCAGCGGGCACAGGGCGAAGCTATTTATTTCCAGGTGACAAAATCAACATTCTTCAGACGAACGACCGGTGTCTCTCTCTCACTAAATCTTTTTCACCAAAAACCTAACCAAGTTTCAACTGAAGCCGAAGTCACTGACTTTGCATGCTAGGCGCACGTGCAGTCACTCAGATGCAAATATGTCGCGAGTTCCCCACCTTCGACGCCACCCCAATCCGAGGCAGTGGTGTAGTAGGTGCGATACAGCTGATCGTTTGTCCTCCCAAGCCTCGCGTGAGCGCACAGGTAGAGGACAATGTCGTGCAAGGAGGAAGTTACGATCAACCAAGATTTTAAAATCTTGTGCTGCTCCTGCAAAAACGAAGAAAAGGCGTCACAGCAAATAGCGTGCAGCATTGCAATTGTGCAAAAGGTATTCACGTGGAAGTGGAAGAAAACGGGCTTACAAAAAATTGTAAGGGCAAGGCTATTTCGGAGGTTTGGTCGACAACACTCCGGAAATTTGGTGCACCCCACTCGAGACTTTTCGGCGTATTACTCGAAAACTTTGATGCACATCGCTCGGGAGGTCTGGAGCACACTACTCGGCATAGTAGACGCACACAAGTGGGCATGTTTGGTACAAATCACTCCATAAGTTCGGTGCACATCATGAACATCACTCTGGACCTTTCGCGCACCAATAGGGAGGTTTGGTGGACACTGCAGTCCACTCGGGAAACATCTATTCACCACCACCCAGGAGGTTTGATACACATCAGTCCGAAGATTTGGCGCACACCACTCCGGATAATTGGAAAATTTGCAAAAATTGCTAAAGCGCCAAACAATGTTGAGTAAAGCTCTGTTAAAATCACGATGCAGCTTGCTGCAGCCAACGTACTCGGGAATTTCTTTCTGTTAAGAATTTCACAAAAATGACAAGAAAGGCGTTGATATTTTAGTGCGACAGGAAGAAGTCCGAAAACGTGGTTCGCCTTTCGTAAAAAGGCGAAAGTTTCCCCGAATGCACCACTGAGCATAGCATTTGTTTTTTATATTTTATGGAAAGTCAAACAAAATCTCACAACTCCTAGATATCACCCACGAATCAACAAACCTCGTAGTCAAGGTTTCTGTGCGCCAACAACACTTCTGTGTAATGAGGAATGAACCACAGGTTCATGAAGTGCTTCCCGTCGCTTGACAGAACTTTGCGCGGGCGGTTATTGAGCGACTTTGAATCCGGTGTCATTCCACTAATTCCGTCCTAAGCAAAGACGGTCGTTATATTTTTAGCAACGCTTCGACAAACGGCCTTCGCGTCAGTTGGGATTAAAACAGAGCTCGACACGGGGTTGCAGCAGTTAAAAGATTAAAAAAAAACAAGTAAAAATGATATTTTCAATAATGAAACGAAACAAGCAAAGTGTCTCTTCTTATCTTTACCGGTGCTTTGGAAAGAACTAATAATGAAAAATAAGTAATTTTATAAAAAGGAGCTCTTCTGGTGAATTCAAACGTATTTTTATTCTTGGCCGACGTTTCGACAGTATTCAGCTGCCTCCTGTCATCAGGGCGAAACAATTTGTAATGTACTTTTTAAATAATTGCAATCACCGCAAGCTGTCTTGCTCTGATGAAGGCAACTAGATGAATAGCTGAAGAAGTCGAGAAAAAGTTTCTAGCACAGTATTTTTCATTTAATATTTGAGTTCCACCGTCGATACTTCACACCTCACTAAACTAATCGACAAGCCTCTAAAAAACGACTACATTTTTATTCAACGCACAAAAAAACGGCAAACAGTTATCGGTGCCCTAGCGAGGCCACCACGATAGACAGGTCTCCCTAGTTGGCCTTTGGCCCTAACCTGCGGCCTCTTTTTTTCATTGGGACGTCCGAGCATGAAGTAGTTGTTTCTGAGCGTCGGGAATTGTTCAAGCGTGGCGAGGAGGTTCGAGTAGTATGCGATGATCTGACCGCGCATAGCATGGATCGACATCCGGAACGACACCCTGAACGGATTGTTCTAAATCTCGACTTGAATTTATGAAAGTACAGATAACGCGACACTGCCGGAACAAATGACGTGAATTAATTAATTCTTTTGACGTGAATTAATTAATTAAAAATGTGTTAGCGTGGGAGAAAAAAAGCAGCAACATACTTTATGCAAAAGTCCATCACAAACGAACGCTTCAGCTTTTCGATCTCCCCAGGCTTTTTCAGCGCTAACGCTGCCGTTTCTTTCTTCTTCACAAAGGCGTTCACTACAACGTCTCTTGGGCCGGTTTTCTCGAGTTGTACGGAGATGAAAGCTTCAGGAGATCTGAAACGAAACGCGTTACAACTAGCGTAGATACTATCATCGAAAACCAAGTGAGGAACAACGCAGAGGTGGTGCTAAGTTTCACGGCAAAGAACATGGTCGATTACACTGAGCGACAACACGCCAAACTGAAAACACGACAGGCAACCAATAGCAGTTCGTATCCGCAGTGACATGCTTGAAAAACGCAGAAATGGTAAAAATCGCAAACTGCGAGCCACATTCTGATTTTCATGCGACAGGCTGTTGAATCTTTTCGCACTAAAATCGAAACGAGTTGAAGGTTATTCATTAACAATGTAGCAGATGTTTTCACAAGATTCCATAAACTTTACAATAAGAGTTTGAGACGGCTGCAAAAATTGTTCACTAATTCTGAAAAACTTGGCCAGTTAACTGTATTCAGCCCGAAATGTTTGACTAGTAAGTGCAACAGAACAGCGACAAGGTTTTAACCTTCATGGCTTAGAGTTGAAACCTTTACTTGCTGACCAACAAATAAACATAGGAATTGCATAATAATGCGGTAAAGTATTCGGTGGCTTTTAAAATGTTTTGCGGTGCACTGGAAAGGAAGCACGAGGAATGTTAGGATGAAAATCAACTCCGAAACACAACCATGGCCCTGTTTCCTGATATGTGGAAAGAACCGGACAAAGCAATACGGAAAATGTCGATCGTTCTAACAGTGGAAAGCCTGTTTTTTACCATACGCTGCTTTGCTGCAACTTGAGCCACCGTGAAACAAATACGTTTATTTTTCAAAAGAGACCAATTCTCGGGCAAACTTTCGGTCGATTTGCGACTACTGAAGAAACAGAAGACAATCTGTGACAAGAAAAAAAATAATAAACGGGAAAAAACAGAGCGCACTTCGCGCGCTCAAACAGTTTCCCGCCAAACTGGCCTGTCCTTACCGGTGTTGCTTTTCAAATCCAACTTTGAGTTTAGCAGCATAAGGCGATCCGCGCTTCGGCAATCCCGGGGACGCGACGCTGGATCGTGCGGTGCCCTGCGTCAGAGTTGTGGACGCGCTGCGGTTGCTGCGATTGTCCGATCCGTCCGCGGCCGACTCCTGCACACACACACACACTGCCAGTGCTCAAAACCAAACGATTTGAAGCACCAACAAACGTCCCGGCTTTGACATTCTTTTTACTGATTCGTTGACAAAGCGACGTTTCCTAGATCAGGGCTTCTCAAACCATGGGTCGCCATCCCATTTGGGGTCGCGAAACAAATTGGCTTGACAAATCAGATGTAAATGTTTTTGTTAACTAATGGGGCGTTTACACGTATCATTAGCATGTAGATTCTAGACTATCCATCAAGGGGTCGCCTATAAAAAAGAACTTTTGTAAAATGGGTCGCAGAACAAGCAAGTTTGAGAAGCCCTGTCCTAGATCACCTTCAGCATCGATTCGATGACGGTAAAAAAAACAGTATGTGCGAATTAACACTTCAATAACCTGCTAAACGGCGCTGAAAAATCAAGCCTCTCAGGAAACAGTAACACTTAGCTGCAAGCCCGCAACCAGCGGGGGAGCAACCGGACAGTTGCCCACCCCGAAATTTTCAAAAACATGTGTGGTTGTTAGGTCCAACAGCAATTTGTAATCCTTTCGCCCCCCGCAAAATATCTGTTGGTTGCGGCCCTGCTTTGCGGCAAGGAACATTTTGCATTTTGCACCGAATTAACGCAATCACATCGGTAACTTCGTAATTGCTATGAACGGCCCGAACTTTTTTTGCTATGAACGGCCCGAATTGCTATGAACGGCCCGAACTTTACACGACAATAATTCGAGCAGCAAATTATACAAACCGTTTTCCCGTTCAAAGCGTCCGCGTGTTTTACTTCCTTCCACTGGGCGCAGTTGTTCGCCACGGTAACCGCAGTGTTCAAACAGTTTTTGTGAAGGACTTGGCAAGCCAACGCAACCTGAATGTTGAGGGTTCCGTCTTTCATGAGAAACTGCATTGAAAAGCAGTAAAACCGTGAGGTGGAAATGCACAGCCATTGTAAATGCTGTGCAGTCGCATAATGAAACAGATCTGATGTACAAACAAAGCAAATGACAAATTGAAGAACCCCAATGCACATGGAAGCCCGCGAACCAAGTTCGACAAGTTCCACAGTCAATCGTTTCCAGTTCAGTGGTAAGATGTTGATTTTGAGCCAAGCAGAGCAATTTCTCGTTCGACGTAAAACACCGCAGAAGTGCGACGTGGGATGGAAAAGAAAACATGTGAAAAAATCACTGAGATGCATTGGTCCTAAGGATAGCACTGAAGCGCAAGTCAGAACAGATCAAAACAACGATAGTTTATCCGCTGACATACGGTATCAGGTAAGTCTCGAAAGCAGTAGAGTCAAGTTTGCGTTGAAAATGCACAGGCGTTCCGTACCTGCGCAATACCTTCGCGATTTTGAAAGCTAAATTTTGGGAGGTGATTTTCATCCATTTCTTGGATGGCAAGCAGCAGGTTTGAAGGAATGTATCTGATAAAAAAAGTAAACGCGTTGATGTAGGTTTGAAACGACAGTGCAAGGAATAGATTGGGTGGAGTGGTTGAGTTCAACGTAACGTGAGACAAGCGGTAAGGAAAAAATAAAAAGCACGGCATTGAAGCAAATGGTAACTTCACAAATAATTCTTGGTGTTGATAAGAAAAATGATAAACTCTCATCACGCTCAAAAATACCACATGCATAAATGAACGTTACTAGTGAGACGTAAAAAATTGACTAACGTATTTATCAAATCGATAAGTGAAACGACGAAATAAAAATGCTTTTCCACAAAACATAATTTAGTTTGTTGTGCAAAACGTCAGTCTACTGTTAATCGATATTTTATTGTTTGCTGTGTATTTTGTCGCAACATTCAATATTATATTCAGTTTGCACATGATTAAACATTAAATTTGTAAAACAAAGTCGTCAATGTTGACGTCACCAGGAATAGGGGAAAAAGTTTTGAGCAAACTGAAATAACGAGTCTTACAAGTTTTTCGGAAAGAAACTTCGGAAATTCGCACAAAACTGTAACTGAAGAGGCGATTACACAAAAATTCGGAGATGAAGCAACAAAACCGACACCAGAACAAGCAACTGTCGATCGACAACCTGTCAGTGCTGATGTCGTCAGGAATAAAACTGGCGCGTAAGGATGGATGCTGGTCGACCTTCTCCTTGCGATTTGCGAACTCAAACTGAACCAGCCTTAGATAAAGATGAAACTCTTCGAAGCCCATTTCACTCGCAGCTTGTTTGTACAACCTGCGGAAAACAAAAACATTCATTGTCTGGCAAAGAAGCGGGAAGGAGACTTAAAGGAAGTTTGTTTTTTGAATAGATTTGAAAGCAATGTTTGACCAGCACCTGCTCAAAATCTCCGTCTCCGAAGCAGCTTCTATCAGCCTGTGACGAAGAATGACCGTTTCCAAGCAACGAAGGCACGTTTCTACAATTTCTTGCTGTGCTGGCGCTGCAGGTGCGCTCGCGCCACCCGTGCTGTTGACGTCCTCTTCCAGCGGGGTCAGTGCAGACTGAAGTATCTCGATAACCAAGTTGGGGTCTTCGACAACAGACTCGGAAAAGAGCTGTAATCAAAGTTAAATTCCAGCATCATCGGACACCTGTTGTTGTTTTCAGAGAACAAAAACTCCGTGAATCACAGCCTCGAATTCCCAACTCTTTACTTAGGCGAGCCAATGTAGAGGGAGAGCCCTTGGTAGTTTGGGAAGCTGATGTGTCCGTTTCTCACATAGACAGTAATGTCAGATGGATTTTCCACAACTTAAAACAAGGCTGCTGCTCGGCCACCTCTAGTGAGTGCGGCCAGGGAGACAAACAATGGGNGAAAATTGGGTTTGGTTTTCTGAAAAGATAACCGGATATTGCCTTTTTTAACTTACGCTCCCTGGAACCACGNCTGAACGTTGACAGACACCTTAAGTGGACAAGCGACCCAAAGCTAGTTTGGACTTTATAAAGAAGTGACCAGATGAAAGCAAGAGCGATTCTTTTCATACAATTTTTCATATCTTCATCTTCATTAGGACAGCAAAAGATGTTTTACGTTTTAAGTTGAGCCCACTGCTTGCTTGCAAACTACCCGTAAGACCCCCTAGTTACCCCTATTTTCTTAGATAACATCAAGAAGCTAACGATACAGCTGACATCTTGCAAACGTTTCGATAACAACTGTTATCATCTTCAGTGCATAGCAATGATTGCTATGCACTGAAGATGATAACAGTTGTTATCGAAAC
>JGI24159J19872_10000257_pt1 | contig 41767 bp, 24 predicted proteins | sample Ectturendosymbi4_FD_19872 | JGI IMG/M metagenome (IMG submission 19872) | reverse complement strand
ACTTTAGGGTATGTAGATTGCAAATACAGTGTTAGCAAGTAGGCTATAGTATGAGGTGTTAAATTTAGACAACTCAAGTTGCATTGCCTGAACCACTTTCAGAGATAGTGCAAGTTGCCGTAAGTAGCCTATAACCTAACGCTTTTTGGTTGATTTTGAGATGGTGGTTTTCAGAATGTACCGTACGTATTTTGTATTTTTAAAATCTACGATACAGGGTGGGCCAAAAGTAGACCTGCTCTTGATTGCTTATTTACATTTATGGCTGAAATTTTGGGAGGGTATTGACAAATACTGGATCGTTTCTGTAAGAAAATTATTCTACTTTCACCACTGGTAAGGACCCGATTTCTCTCTTTCTAGAGACCCGAATTTCTCTGATTCTAGGGACTCGATGATAATTTTCGCTGATTCTAGGAGCCCCATTTGCAATTCTAGGGACCCGAATCGGGTCCCTAAAGCGCCTTAAAAAACCCTGGTTAGACAGTTTGATTGTAATGCAAAAACGTCAATTTCTTGCGTGATAAGTTCCATGTAAAATTCATAATTTATGGTGCGCAAAGAAGATTATATAAGTTACAGGGCAACCAATTTTTCGACCTAAAAACTTAAAATTTTGACTTTATTTTGATTTATAAATTTCCTGCGTTGGCAACTGCAAAATTATTCAGCATTGGCGTAGTGGTTGTCTCAGAAGCATATTCATGCAAAATACTTCGAAATTTTAAAATACTCGTTAACTTTAGGGATGATACATTGAAAAGCACATTAACAACTACAGTAGAGTGAACCTGAGAACATTATGAAGTTGATTGATTGAGATGATGGATTGAGCATTTATCAAAACAAGTACTGCGAGACCACATTTTTTTGCCTTCCCACGCATAGCCTGCATAATATTCAATCTTCAAGTAGTGGGCAAAACAACATCATTATGCCAGTAGTCACAATCAACCCACTATTATTACAGAATTGCAACTAAAGTTGCAAAAGTATATCAACATCTGTTGTTGTAGTTTCAAAAAAATATCGATAAAGAGAAAAAACTGTGCTGCAAAGATAAGTTTGACCTTCCGATAAATTTTGACCTTATAATAATTTTTTGACTTTTTTTGACCTAATAACTTGGGAGTCTTTCTTGGTATGAGTGTGAAATTTGGTGGACGTTTCAAAAACTTCAGAAAAGGCAGAACATTTTTGACTTTAATGATTTTTGGTTGCCCTAATGATAACCTTTTCTGTTTAAAACCACCTGTACGTAACAGTATCGACTGGTTTTATTAAAGGGGTCCACAGATTTCAGTGGAATCGTCAAAACGGTCCATGAAACTGCAAAGTTGGGAACCACTGCTCTAGAGGTAAAGCGGGGATGCTAAAATGAGTGAATCATTAGCAATAAAAATGCTATTCTTGCTAGGAATTCACCTGTTCAGGTTTCAACCGTATGTACTTGCGCGCCCCACCCTACGTGGAGATGACTGTTCTCAATAACCTGTAGTTCTGGAAAGTGATGGTAATCGGTGGCAGCTACGTAGGTTTTAAATCACCAATCCTTGCATCAGCGTAACCTAAAAGGCCTCGTCACAACTGCACAACAGTTCCGTGATGATATTACCAAAAATTGAACATACAGATCAGCGTACTGGTCCAACTACTTCTGACCTACGGGCCATTTTACAAAAACGCGGCAACTCGCGGGTCATTTCCAATAAAATGATGCAGCCTATAAAACAACAGACTCAGAACAGTTAAAACCAAAAAGGAAGACAAGTGAGTGCATCATTGAAATAATAGCAAATAGCAATTTATTACAAATCTCTATCAGTGGGATGCCTGTGGCCGAGGCTTCTCTGACACTCTCGTACAGTGTTTCGCTTCCCATTCGATTTCTGTTTTTATATGTGATTGCTTCATCATAGAAAATGTACTCTCACGCATTTTGCTGACTAACTTCCAAAAGCCCTCTGCAGCCTTCAAGATCCTTATTATTGCACATTTTTATTAAAAGATGGCATGCTTGTTCTAACCAAAATGACCTACTACAGGGATGGGCAATTAATTTGGTTCGCGGGCCACTTTCAGATGGGCGCGTTTAGCGCATAGACAAACAAATTTATTTGTTGGTACTGAGCTCATTGCGCCAGATGTACTCTTCAGGACAACGAACACCGGGACACCGAAAAAACACAGGGGTTATCTACTCAGGTTCCCCAGTGGATGGTTATCGGCGGCCGTACCTTCTAATTTGATGGTAAAATAAATAAATAAATAAATACATAAAATGGTACACAGAAAACGTAGTATTTATTGTTCTTGTGCAAATGCGCATCATCTAGCGCAAGCAATTCAGCGAGACAAATATAACCTTACACGCTTTTCAACAAATTTCAGATTTGAAGATTTTTCCTGAATGCGTCCGCGGGCCACTGAAAACGTTGTGGCGGGCCACATGCAGTCCGCGGGCCTGTAGTTGGACCATACTGATATAGATTGTACAGAATGCATGCACGCTGTCACAAATATTACCGCATTGATTCGTAATTGAAATGATTTTGTAGGCTATTGCCATTGTAAATCTTGATTGTTGTGGCTTTTTTAAATCCACGACAAAGAGCTGTTTGCAATGATTCTCGCATTCCGTGCTTATGAAGTAATAATTATTCATATGACTTGTGCCTAATCGGGAGTGATCGCACATTGCTAAGACCATTCCCGAATTTTTCATTCTGTTTATTGTTTTGTTGCGTAAATTGTTTATGCAATGCATAATGTTATCTAATTAAAAGCCCTAGTTCAGATGTTCTTAAACATTTTCAGTCGTTCCACTTTGGCCTTAGTCATTAATAATCGCGCCTCATCCAACCTCACGATCAATCACAAAAAACAGAACAACTTATTTGGCACCATATTGCTTTTCAATAATATGCCGCTGCCATATAATCACCCCCTTGAGAACCTTTCACACCCCCAGTTTGAGAACCCCGGCTCTAGGTTTGGTGCAAGCTTTCGAGGAATCAGCTAATTGGGCTCTGCTTTCTACCTTTGTGATGATTCAAAATTGAGCATATCTCTGAGCGAGTAACTAGTCTCCACAAAGGCGACGGAATTGAATCCACCAGCAACGTCGCCTTTGTGGAGACTATACTGTAGTTACTTGATTAATGTTGCCCAATCGGGTTTTAGCGGCATTTCTGGAAAATGGCTATAGGTATACAGGAGCCGTTTTTCGCGTGTAGAAGTTAGTGAAGCGACGATTAATGAGTGAAAAATTGCAGTGAGGCGAAGATGTCGAAGTTATTTTGCCACTACTTGCATGCACGAGACAATATTTTTAGCTCTTACAACCTATTTTTTTTTCGTTGAACTGTTTCAGTCATTTGTCTGAAATAGCTTAAAAGCATCTGTCATTTTTTCGTTTTTGGTTATTTTTTATCACTGGAAAAAGGCATTATGATCGAATTGACTAAATGTTCTTCGGTCATTAAAAAAAATTCGGCCAATGAGCGAAAAAAAACAGCTTACATTTATGAAGACAAATTCCAGGTCCAGACTTAGCGTGGACTCTGACTTACGAGATTTCCTGTCAAAAATGTAGTACAGACGTTAACCTCATAAAAGTATCGTGCAAATTGTAATAAAAGCATGAAACTTTCTACAGTCAATCTATATACCATAAAGTTTATTTTCAGATGCTTGGATTTGACTCGTGACGACCATGAGAGGTCATTGACCTTGCACGACGAAAACATACCGTTTAGCGCTATATGTCGCTAATATAGTAACAGCATAACCAATGAGCCAAAAAAAATTGTTTTTGTGTAATGTCGTTGCATTTCAGTGCGCTTCTAATGATTTGTTATTCTGTGCCATCAGAACCAGGTTTTAAGGTTTGGAGGGGCAAAATACATTTTTAGGAGGGCAAGATTTTTGTTTTTAATATATGTTTAAAACAAACTTTTCTGGGCACAACACAATTGGGGGGGCACAAAAAATTGGGAGGACTGCCCCCGAATGCTCTCCCGTGGCTACGGGCCTGTGTACCATGCTTTAAATAAGTGGCGACTCTGGCACTCGGGCTTTAGCCCGAGTCTTAGATTTCGTATAATAATGAACGGATATTTACTTGCTATGTATTCTGCCAACACTGACTTCAAGTAATCCCAGCCGCTCCAGGGCCTTTGAGAGGAAAACAGTGTGCTGGTGCGAGACCTGTTTTGGGCCCACTTTGTAAATCACTAATGGCTTCATTACCTTTTCAATACTATGACTAGAAAATGATATGCTTTTACTTAAAATTTACATTATATCCCTTTACCAGTGTCATTAGTTAATTTTGAAAGGTCGCAGGATGGTCTCAAACAATCGTCATGGTATAGTCGCTTTGCGAATTTCACAATTATGTACCTTAAATTTAACATTAATAGTAGTCTATTGCAAATTTCATTTGCAAAGCAAGATTAATAATTCTGTAAACCTAATACAGTAATAGATGCACAATAATTTTGTTACTCGCTTTGGCATGGATTCTACCAGTTTTTGACAGTATTCTTTGATTTACTGACTCGATACTACATTGGAATAATGGCTTCTCTCAAAGATGATCACTATCCGGTTTGCGGTTGGATATCCGGCATGATAGTAAGTTTTCAACCGGATACGGATGCCCGAAAATTGGTTTTAATTTGGAACCGAATACGGATAAGGATATTCGATCTGAAACGTTTTATTTGATATTTTGAGGATTCAGGTGGTGAAACAACTGTTTTTGTCACTTTTGACCTTTCGGAGAAAGTTGCACATTGAATAATCATTTATTTATTACCTTTGGAAGCATCTTTTCAGCTTTTGTTCCATTCCGAGTCTATCTGCACATTATTAAAGGCACACTTTTGGATAGTTTTCGGATACGGATAGTACAATTTGAATCACAACAAGGGTCGGTAGGAATATTATTTTTCAAAAACAGGATAGGATTGGGTAGTAAAAAAACACTAACCGATCATCTCTGGCAACTATTAGCTTGGTCATGGTAATGCATCCAATACAAATTTTGTAACCGAGATTTTGTTACTGATCACTAATTCTTAATGGGATTAAGATCTGGTGAGCTTCCAAGCCACTCTAACACACTTAATTTTTGTTTACTGAAAACCGTCTTCACTTTTTCAGATGAAAGACACGGGGAATAATCATGTCGGAATTTTCCTCCACCATCAGGAAATGCCCTTCACATATCTGGAATCACTTTTCTTTCAAGTATATCAATGTATTTGTATAAATTCATCATACCCTCGATTGGCATAAGTGAACTAAAACTTTCCCAGAGCATCTCATTTTGCGGATGTTTTGCTACCTCATTGAATCGGCAGGACTTAACTGTTCAGGGCTCGTCCTTCCTGATCCGGACAACTCTGCTGTGTTTCTCTTGAACAAAAATGACTTTAATCTGAAAACAGCACTTTGTTCCAGTCTTCTCCAGTCCAATATTTATGCTTTTTGCCAATTCAAATTTTTGTTTTTAATTTTTGAGTAAGAAGCTGCTTTTAAGCGGTTTCTTGGTATTTCTACCAGCCTCAAGTAAGTGCGCGTCGCACTATACTTGAGCTTATGTGAACTTCAGCGTGCATCAAATTCTTCTGTAAATCAAGCCTCGTCTTCTTTGCATACTTTTTGCAATTTGCAATGGCTGTTTGGGTATAGTTTCAGTGTTTCGAAAGCGCAATAATGCGACTACGCTTCCTAGGTGTGATGTCTGCCATTAAAAATCACATAAATTTCAATATGTTCCACTCTCCACCAGCAGTTAATATTAGCATTTAGGGGCCTGAGACAAAATCTCAGAAAGTGGGTCTAAAACACTGCACAATTTGTGATATTTCATGTGTACAATTTGTGGTCAAAGGGGCCCTAGCCCATACGCATTGTATCACAAACGGGGCCCCTATATGTTGCAATTGCTATACAAAAATTACTGAAATCAGTTGATTTTTTCTATTTGTCTGGGAATTTGTTCCTGCGTGGAAGTAATTTTCACCTTGTAAATTGTTTAAAGTTATTTTATTTTATATTGTTCTTTGTCTACACGTCGTTGAGAGGCCCTTTTTGGTACATTTGCACATACGTTTTTCTTTATTTTGAAAAGCACGTGACTTGCTTCAGAGCTTTTCAAATGTGGCGCTAGAGCGGTTATTAGCTTACAAAACAATGCAAAAACTAAGTGCGAGACTCCCAAAGAGAGGCTCGTCAGCATTTCAGGAAAAAAAGAGGACTTAAGGTCACTGCCTCGTTACTCCCATAATATCCACCCTTGCTCTTAAGTGTATACAACTGAAGGAACTGGTTTCCTTCTAAACACTATTGAGCTGATAAGTCCTGTGTGACATGATGAAACATATTTTTCGACTGTTCCGACACGTAATGCAGTGCTTAGTGCATTGGACTAACAATGAAACAGCAGCAAATGCGGCATTCCCAACTGCACACCAAAAGAAATAACGACAAATTATATATGGACTTGAACAACAACTTTACTGAATAAAATTGCACAAGGTTGTATAAATGAAGTCATAACAACATGAAGTTTGTGTATAATTACCCAATCGTTTCAATTTTGACTTTTGAGGTTCATGGACCTCCTAGACTCTAATGAACCCTGGTGCGGCGCACCGGCTGCACCGCCCTCTCGTGGGACCTGAGCCGCTAACTTTGTTTGTAGTATCATGATCCAGTTGATGTAATTTTTTCACAAATTTGTCTGTTTCACTTAACTGATAGCTTCGTGCCATATTACAAACGTGTTGTTATTTTATTTTTGGATAACATTGGTGAAATTGTAATTTATTATGATGTTCGCTAATCGTAAGTAGTTTGTGACTGTCATTCTCGTACGAAATGTGTCTGTTTGTTGCACTTACAGCTTTGTGTCACATATAAGGGTGTTATTTATTGTTTATATGTACTCCCACGCATTCATGTCTTTCATTTGATATGCTGTTTAACATGGCTTATGCTAAATTACTGAAGATGGTATTACAACAATTAGCGTTAAATGGTATATTTTGGTCGTCCAAGGTCATTGACCTCTCAAGGTCTTCACAGATCAAATCCAAGATGGCTCCATACTGAAAATAAATTTTATGATATATAGAATGACTGTGGATGATTTCATGCTTTTATCGCAATTTGCACAGTAGGTTTGCTTAAACAGCTTCACTAATAGCAGACCCGTAACCAGCTTGGGACACCAAGGGGCAAAGAGTTTTCTGAGAGCAGCCCCCCTGGTTTTGTTAAACTATGTCCAATACTTTTAAACTATGTGCAAATTTGTTAAACTATGTCCAATGCTTTTAAACTATGTCCAACATTTTTTTCAGGAGAGTTCGAAAATTTTTCTAGGGTTTTCGCCTCCTCTGCACCCCCCTGGTTACTGGCCCAACTAATAGCTCCTGCAATTGATAAATTGTGCAGTAAGAAGCATCGCAACTGTTGCATTGATGTTGTCAATTTTGTACAATAAAACATTATTCAGTGTAATTTATTTTTCGTTTTGTATTACCCTTCCGTTCTGGTTGAGCGGAAAATTTGATGCGACAACAAAATTGGTGTCCGAGAAAACAGATTCAGAAATCCATGGTCACACTGATCGAGAGTCTACGATATGTAGTTTTTTAAGTTATGCAATTCTGTTCTGTGCTTTTTTCAACCTGTATAGTGTATAGCAAGAGGTTTTCTTGTGCAACGTCACAAATGCTAATCAAGCAAGCATAAATGGCAGTAATCCAGCCAATCACTAAACTCCGCTTCAGCTAACGTCGCTACCGCAAATTTCACTGTTTGTTAAATTTTTTTGAAAGCTATACCTAATTCTTTCATCATAGTGGTAAAGTATTATTCAACTAAACCATTTCGGTAGCAATTTCAAATAACTGAACACCACTGGTATAAGTCAAGACATCAACAAAATATCTTGACAAGGCAAATGTGTATGAAATAGACATTTGAGGAGAGGAGTATGATTTGCAAACTGTTATTTAAAAAACAAAATATCTGAAATACCAAATAAATTATGAGCAACTTTTAGCAGTTCCATACATTTTTTATTAATCATGCATGGTGAAGTATGAATGCTGAATTCTTTTATTTCAGTGCCAACAGTCTTGTACTTACCAGGAGTAACATGCATCTACTGTATGCATTTTCATGGCACCAATACTCAAATACACAAACCAGTCCCTGCACTCGTCAGCGCAGTCTCTCAATGTACACCAAAAGGCAACTTACTGAAAGAGAAGCATGACTTTCCAGTTTTCTCGTTCTCGCAAGCAACGCTTGTGTTACAAGGCTGAAATATTGGGATGCAATGACCGTTGCAGTTCCACGTGAAAGCTGCACATGGTACATCTGAAACAAATATTAAAACATTGTAGCTACCGTGTTTTTATCGATGTTGTATATGTAATTTTTGATGCAGTCATGCAGGTGATTTTGCTTGACCTATGCTACTTTTTATCACCTCTGCCAACTCTTCAACACTGACGTCCCAGTCTACACCCTAGACCTACTAATACAGTTCGTTGGCATTCTCATTGCAGATGAAAACACTAAAATTCAATCGACTTTGGGTACAGACTAAATTAAAATGCGATAGTATCATATCTATGGAAAGGAACCCTTACACAATAAAGAATCAGGAATCACGTGGATTTTACAGAGTATAAAATTCAAATACTGAGTAGCCATGATTAGTTCTTGTTTCAAAAAGGAATAGCAATATTTTGTAAATGTGCCCTCTCAACAAAATCAGATCTTTTGAAGAAAATCAAATTTATAGAAACAGTTCATTGTCTGGAAACAGGCGATCAACCTTTGAGATACTTGTAACTTTTTGCCTTCTAGGTGAACACTTGATTTTTGCACAAAAATCGTTTTGTTGCTCTGCGGGTGCGGCTATGCTAAAACATTGAGCACAAGTTTGTAGCAACACAAAATGTCAGACGTATAGCCAAAGCATTTCAAGTCGTATAAAACTTGGTGCATGACTATGTGGTCATGGACGATGGCAGCCTGGAGCAAAAAAGCTCTTGCAGCAAATGGAGCATGAGGTGATGGTGACTACTAGTTTCGGTACAAGCAATGGAAACACTTAAGGCTATTCAATCAATTATAAGCGAAAATTGCACTTTATAGCACATATGGTTTGAGCGTAGACCCATTTTCCAAATGTTTTTCCAACGTGGTAGCCCTTCAATCTAACCACGTCTGCAAATATCTTGCAAACCTTCGTTATTTTTTACGCACGAGACACGTCTGCTTTTATAAAAACTGTTTTTTGTTTTGTAGTTGTACGTTTTTGTCTTCTAAATAGAGATTTCCATGGCCCCCCTTGCTGAACTGATAGCTCTGTATAACCATACCTTTCAAGCATATATGAGCATTTAGGTAGTTCCAAAGTCTGTTAAATAGTGGTGGATCCAGAAATATGGGGACCCGAGGTAAAGATTTAAAGGGGGCTTCTGTAATAGTAGTAGACATTGAGGCTACTTGAAAAATCGAATTAAATATGAAAATGACATACATCGCATGATATGCATATTGCTTGTCCTCCTATTTGAAAATACTCGTACATACAAGAAATACTAATCTATATTTCGAACCAGTGCTAACCGTCGAATCTTACCTTAAAGAGCGGTTGATTTCTTCTGTCCATCATCATTGTTATTAACCTTCGCACTTTAGATTGGCGGATTCTGACTTAACAAAGCCTCAGTTTGCCAATGTGCTCATACTGATTTTACTATCACTGCCTTCCTTTTCATTGTATCATCAGCAATAGCCGGAGTTTCCGTATCGTGTTCTAGCATCACTTTAGCTGCTATACTGTGCTGACTTCATCATGGTGATGCTCTGCAAAACCCACATAACCAGCTTCATTTGGCATTTTCCCTTTCATACTTCTTTCTAAAATATATATGTCCACCAAACCTCTACATTTTCCAGCAGTTTTCCTTGCATCTTCTTTCTTTGTTTCTGTGCTCCTCTCATGGGCGTCGTGATAGGGGTGCAGTGAGGCCATTAAAAGCAAAATTTGATATTTTTCTGTTCATGTTATTTAGAAAAAAGTAGAAACATTTTTTGTCTTAGTTTCAGAGTTGGAAAAATTAAATTTTACCACTCTTGGTCCCCCAAAAAAAATATTTTTCGCCACCCCTTGAAAAATACACTATTGGCCCCCCATAGAAAAACTCCTTCCAACGCTCATGGCGCCACTCGGATATTTTCTGTTTAACTTAGGAATAATTTCAAAAAGATCGCCTCTGCAATGCTGCCAGTACCTACAAATCTAACGAAGAGATGGACCTTGCAAAAATTAATACAATGGCGATAATATGTCCTGAGTGAATTTGAAGCCCTCCTATGAAGTGAAATTGTCAAGAAAATCTGCATGCATTAGTGAGCACAAAACTTTATCGACATTTAAGAAAAAAGGCTCCGTGGCATTTTAAAACAAAGGTGGACCCGAGGCAAGTGCTTCATTGGCCTCACCCTAAATCCACCACCATCTGTTAACAAAAAGTCGTTTGCCATCGACAAACATCATTTATGTCGATTTGAGCAACAAAACTTTACAAGTTAACAATCTCTTGGAAAATTTCTTCCGATGCCCATGGCTGCAGATCTAATGCTCCCAACCATTTCTTTATAACTAGGCTAGGCATACAACCAATTTAACAAGAACATAGAACTATTTAAAATTTCTGACAGAAAATTTTAAAATGTCAGTTTGTTAATGTCCGTTTTGCATGATCTTTAGTTCATTAATCTTCATTTGGCTGATGCAGATCTGGCTTGTGAGAGGAGGCTGTCGAGAAAAAAGGAACCAAAATGCACGACTAAGTTTGAACGTATCTTAACATCGGCTTGTTCATGCAATTAGATACTCAATCTCCAGACAAAACGATTTGATGACTTCAATAATTCACCGCAGAATACAACACCTTCCATTGTTCATTGGAAAGGACAGTGAAGAGCATTGTTATCTTCCACTGGTCTAACCTGCGGCAGCCACTTAGAATCTAGGAAGATTCTCCTGTCCACTCAGCAACGCTTATCAATTGTGGAAGTGTTTTGCTACCCAAGTTCACTTCCAAGCGTTTATCGTCTCGCTGAACTAAGGTTATCACAAAAAAGCAAACTGAACCAACAAGATAAACAGGTTGATTAGAAACGCAAGGGACCTCCAATTGTGGTACATGTATTTGATCTAAATCTTGAAATTTGTTTTTGTCTCTTAAAATCTTTTCTTGCGAGGAGTGATCTTCTGTTTTTGGCAGATGTCAGCTATAAGCACGTCTCTCGGCATGTTAAATTTGTTCGATGTGTAAATTGCCTTCTCAACAAGTCTTTTACGCCTTTTATATTTGTCTTATATTTACTCTTTTACAAAAATAAGGGGCATCTTCATACACAGTACAGCAAAACGGTAACGATTGCCGTACTTTTGAAGGGAAAAGTATTGACATGTTAGTGTGGGAAAATTGTAAAACATACTTTTTTACACAGATGCCCCCAATAGTGGTTGCGCACTGATCTTGCGTTAAAAACCATTCAACGAGGTTTTATTTAAGTTAATGACTAGGCGAAATTGATTGTGCAGCATTCCTTCTGACTTCAACTGAAAGAGAGAGCTAATCTTTCCGGGTTTTGCTCTTGAAAAGACTCACCAACTTGTAAACATATCGCACCACTAAGTTGTTACAACCACAGACAGGGGCGGATCCAGACAGTAGGATTAGGGGGGCAAGTGATTTCAGTAATATTTGGTAGTCAAGTCTCATAACGGCTTCGCTATTGCAAGAGGGATGAAGTATACCTCACAACACTGCTGCGATAAAACAGTGGACAACAAAATGGCTTTATATCGCGAGTACTGTTTTTCGAATTGTAAAAAATAATGGTGAATCAAGTTACGGTTGCCCCAATCGCCCCCCTCTGGGTCCGCCCCTGACCACAGACAATCGCTCTTATTATAATGACTTTGGAAAACTTTACTTACTTTGACCGGCAGGCGAGCTATCGTCACAGTTGGAAACCGCTACAACTGTACAACAGATAAACTGTAAGCGCGAGATACACAAGAGAATGGTTATGTCCTTCTAAGTCATTCCGTCCTTCTAAGCCAGGCCTGCACGACATACGGCCCGCCAAAGCTTTTCTTTCGGCCCGCAAGAGCTTTCTCATTTGTAGAAAATGTGCAAAAGCTCTACCTCGAATAAGTAATTGTCGTTCACAGAATCCCTTTACAACGAAATCTCTACATCGAAATGAAATAGACCTTTGCGGCCCGCGGCAAATTTATGTTGACAATTTGGCCCTTCGAGCTTTCTGAGTTGTGCAGGCCTGTTCTAAGCTGTTAATACTTTTATCCGTCATACATTTAAAAAAATTACAACTATACTTCACAATTGAACTTGAAAACGGATAGTATGTTAATTTGCTGGAAACTCAGACAAACTGAACAAGCTTACACCGCAAAGTTACTTTATCATTTGTTTTGCATAACGTTTGCAATCGAAAAATTTTTAAATAAAAAAACAATGAAAGTAATCGCTTACTAGTCAACATCAGCAAAGCGACTCTTGTAGCTGGTGTCATGCTGTCGGCCTACTGAACGCAGTACAAATAACATCAGACTGCGGGTGATTTTCAATTTCAAGTACCAGCGTATTACCACGCACATACTTTCCACTGTGTTTGTTTTCAAAACAAGGTTATGACCTGAAAAAAGCGCAAGATCTGTTTCGCTTTGACTAAATTCCCAGATGAAGGTGATCCACATCGAGGAAATGAATTGTTTTGAGACGCACTCGAACGGAAAAGCGCAGCCCTTCGTTGGCACGACAACAAACCCAATGTGGACCGTACGACTTCGAAAACAGATCATGCTCGTGTTTACACGTGTATGTAAACAAACCACGTCAAAATCTTTTCCTGCTCAACCAAGCCCTGACATCTGACGCGTACGATTTTCTTTCAGTGCATATTTTGCTTTTGAAAGGAGTTTGATGATATTTAGACGCTGCCCGTAATGAAAATTAGGCTTTGATCGTAAAAATCATGACATTCATACGGTAGAAATACTACAAAAACATTTCCTATGGCGCTAAAATAAGCTTTTCCACTCATAACTGGGCAAATGACGTCATGCACGTGTGAAAACAACTATTTTGCTATAATCTTTGCACGAGAAAGAGTTACTTTAGAAAGCTTCCACACATGCAACGCAAAACATTCATTGCTGGTACTATCGAACTTCCGGTCTTCCCGTTTTCTAACAAATATGTTTAGGTCTAAACATTAATTGCTTTATCGTGGGGTCCGAGCTTCCTTGGTGTATAGACCATAATCTCTAAAATTTCTTGAGGGACTTTCAAAGAAAAGCGTCCTTGATTATTCGTTAGAAGAGAAAGAAAAAAATAAACGCAAAGCATACTATGGTTCAAAACATGGACGTAGTGCCTGAAAACATGTACAGTACAAAGGTCAGAATAATAAATATAATAAATCTTGAACTTTGTTGTTTGCGTAGTGGTTCGTTTACCAGAGAAATGATGGTAATAATATATCCATCAAACAACCATAATCTCATCGATTTGTATTGGATGCCTGTTGTACATACAACAAGTAAAGATTTTGTAGATTTTTCCTTGAAAGGATTCGCAAGAAGGCTGATAGCCAAGGGAATATCTGTTCAAGGCCCCCTTGCAATTTTTAACCACAAACTGGTGTCGATGTTTCAGTGCTGGTTGGATGTCGAGTGTCGGACATTCAGACTTCGGTGGCATAGCAACCCAACTGGCAATGATCTCATGTGTGTGGTTTCGTGCCCGAGGTTCAGTTACCTATCGTGTTGACTCACAGAAGGGCAGTGTGCAATCAGATACTGCAAAACCAGAGTATTTCATATTGAACACCGCCAGGTTGAAGCAATCGTTGTGGCAAACCAGTCATTAGAGGTTACTAAAATTTGCGAAAGAACTGCTAACTTTCAAAACCTGAAGCACGAGCTTTGAAAACACCAAAATGCTCGGGAAAAGAGTTACAAGTGTCCTGGCTTAGCCATATTTCTTATCAATAAAATCTCTCACCAGATGGCCCGAACCCCCGCAAATTTGTAGTTACGTGGTATATGTGTTTCGTTGGCAATCTAATTTTTTATGAATTTTCGGCTGCAAGCAATTACTGGCGAACTGGTACAGTTCTGGTTTCCCGTCACTAAAGCTAGCAGGATGGGTTCGGTTCCCGGTGGGTCATACCAAAGACTTAAAAAACGACACTCGAGGCCTGTCCATACCGATGTCTGCATTAACGGGTGGGTGCAAGGTAAAGGCAGCACGCGCGGTGCTGATATTGACTTGCCACCAGTGATGCATTCACTACGAAAGTCCTGAAACGTAGATGTAGAGCAAGGCGGAGATGGGCGCCGAAGAAAATCTTTCTGATGTCTTGCGTTCTTGTACGTATGCCATGCCTTCAATTAACTCACAAAAATAGCAACAAAATCGCAAACCCATCCCCTAATTCCATGAGATTTAAAGTCGACTATTCGTTCAAGAAATGCCCCAAAAATTATTGCAGCAGACAACCAACTCAAAAAATGTCTGAAATATCATGATTGAAAATAACCCTCGACTGCATCCACAACCACGTTTTGTAAGAGGGTGCTAGGGAGCTAAAGTCGTTGCTTGGGCAGGTTCGGAGAGTCTCAGCGTTCAACAAAGAGACTCGTTCTCGTTACGTTCTTTCACGACATGTAAGTTCTTTATTTATCGCTTAGTTATGTTTTGTCTTTGCCTTTGCGGTCCTCTAACTAGATGAAGTCCCAGACCAGAAATGCTGACCGTCGCTCCCCATTTCATCTGATCTGACCATCTCAATTCATTCATGGCAGTGATATGTAGAAGAAACTGCAAAACTTTGCTCGCAGATTCAGCTTTCAACATTGTGTTGAAATTTCGGCGATGCGAACCAAGGCCTAAGTTTCACGCAATGCGTTCTTCGTGCATAGGTGTAGCCAGGAGGGGTCAAATGGGCCATGGCCCCCCCAAATTTTAAAAAATTTAGTCATTTTGTCCTTTGTGGGGCGTTTTTCTAAACAAAATATAGTTATTCGCCTAAAATCAAACATTTTGCCCCCCCCAAAATTTTGTGCTGGGTACGCCACTGGCTTCGTGAGACATTAAGGAAAAGCAAAAATGATTTCCGAAGTCAAGAGCAAAATTTTTGTTGTAGGCAAGAAAGTCAAGGTACAAGGTACTTGGGAAAAACGTACCCCACTTACCACTTTTTTGTACTGCGAAAATAAACAAGATAAATTTTTGCATATCCATTAAAGTTTCAAAATTTGTAAGATCAACAATCTTTTTCAGTCACTGCTTTTTTACTGTGTGTCGTTGCTAATATTTTGATAAAGGTTTGGTGTCGTCAACACGCACAGTGTTAATATCCAAATCGATATTTACCAATGCAACATCAGTTTTCTATCAACATTGATCTTGATCCATCTATTTTTTTCTTGTATGTGAGCATATTGATGGCACTTTTGTCAGACACAATTCCCACCTATTGCTCATTTCTTGACTCGAGCCTATTCGTAAGTTGAACCATACCTAACAAAGTTGCATTTTGCTAGCGCAACTGGAGAATATACAACTTCTGTATTGCCGAGAATTGTAGTTTTAGGACAGAGGAAATTAGCTGAAACAATTCCTAACCATAGTCAGTGGGAGCACTAACTTTATAAACGGTCGTTCATTCACTGAATGAATGGTTTATACTTTCAGTAATAAAAAACACATTGTTAAAACTTCAGCTGTGTCTACAAAAAGAACTAACCACGACATGAAATAGAGTGTAGCAAAAGGGAAGTAAAGGATTGCAATTTAAAATCACATAAACGACAGAAAAAAGGGGTCACGTGCATAGGCGTAGCCAGGGAGGGCCAAAGGGGCGATTGCCCCCCAAAATGTTTGGAAAATATAGCCATTTTGTGCTTTGAGAGGCGTTTTTCCAAACAAAATAGTGTTATTCGCCTAAAATCAAGCATTTTGCCCCCCAAATTTTTGGGCTGGCTACGCCACTGCTCACGTGTTACGGCCTCGAACAATGGCAGAAACCACCGTCGGCACCATGCTGGAGAATGGAGAGAGACGTACTTCCAGAAATTGTATTTTCTTTCGCCATTTTCCTTGCGAAACGTTTGCGCGACTTCTTGTCTTTAGTAAAAACAGGAGGGTACGATTCTATTTCAACTGCGCAAATGGTGAGTGGCATTGAGGTTTGTCATATAATGCGATTCTTCTTCCGTTGTGCGTTTTATCACGACTGTTTGATTAATTATGGTTTGATATGTATATGCCTTTCAGATCCTTGGCTGTAGTCAATGGCCCCCCGCTGGCGACGACCCTGCCGCGATGCCTACAACAACGCCTATCGAATTTTGCATTACATCCCTGCGACCGCAAGTGTTCGCCCACATCAAGTTACCTATTTTTTCAGGAGTTTTTATGTCTTGAGTATAAACAATTTGTACGCTTTTGCTCAACAATGTGCATATTCATGTAACTATTTTTATACGCTCACTTCAAATGTATGATGCTTTTTGCCTAATCTCGATTTTTTCCCACTGCGTAACGTCTAGCCGGTGGTCTGCTACGTCTCAGGGTTTGTGTGTCTTTGTGTTTTTTTCTGACCACTATCATGTGGGCCAAACACGTAATTGAAAAAGGTTTCGTAGGTACCTCAGTTTGAGGCTACGAATATTGCTTTTCGCAAGAGTTGCTGGTGGCCTGAACAAGATTTAGCCAGTTATTTTCGATCTGGCATAGCGGGCCAGTCGCTTGTTTGGCACACCAAGAGAAAGTCGTGCGTTTTCAGCAAGCGAAGGCGGTGCCCTGGTAAATCCCCGCGACATCAGCAACATATCTAGCGTATAAATGCCCACAAGCAATCACGGCATTTCATTGATGCCGTTTCCTTCCTATTTCGGTAATTATATCAGGTAATTATATCAATAGACAGTCTTGGTCTATTCAACTGTCGCCCGATGGTACTAACGTCATTTTCCACATATGAAGCTTTGTCATCATAAAGAACTGTCAGCCCTCACGGAACGTGTTGNTACGCGGAAGCTTGTTGAACGCATGGACTAAGAGGGCTTGAGCGCAGCCCCGTGACTCAGTTACCGGCCACACCACGCCGACAATCGGGTTTTAACGATGAGCTCGAGTGATAACTCCAAATATGGATTGAACAGTACCGCGTGGTGATTGTGTGAGCGTATCTATTGTCAGCGGTATTTTCGATTACCAAGCAAACGATTCTCGAACGTTTTGCTTGGGTTTCAGAATGGCGTAATTCAACATTGACTTAAAGCGTCGCCTAGCGAAATACGAAGTTGTCATCCAAGTAGTGTTTCGGATTTGTGGCAAAATTTTAAGACCCGGGTTTCGGGTAGCTGAGAAAAGAAACCCGGGCAAACCCGTTTGTTTCGGGTTTTGAAATGAATGCGACTTTCAGCGATGAAAACTCAATCTCGTTGTGAAATTACTACTGTTGGTCCCTGCACAATTTAATAGCGAATTGTTAATTAAGGTAAGCACAGTTTTTCAATGATTTTTATAGCACTGACGCATAACAATCAAACTATTTTCATCATTCATTCTGTTTCTGAGTTTTGTGACAAATAGTCCCATGGCTGAAAAAGCCCTTTCTGGTTCCACTGATTTGGGCTTGATCGTAATTAAGGCATGGAACAGTTTTTCAAGGTTATTTGACCTCTTCTTTGTGGCCTCAAAAAGACTCATTTCCTTTTTCACAATTTGTGATCGGATCTCTTCCTGTGCCGGAATAGTTTTGTAGTCCTCACTCTCATGGATTACATGGATTCTGTGCTTTGATTTTATTGTGACGTCGACAATTTCAAATGGTTGATAAAACTTTCAGTGCTTGATCCACTTCCTTTTGTATAACAGAGAACAAATTGCAGTTTAGTGTTTGTTGAACTATGTTGTATAAGAAATGACTGTAAGCTTCTGATTTTCTTTGATAATGAACGTCTTTAAACTTAATGTATATGATTAAAATATATTTAATAACTACCACGTGAGGTAGTTTTCTTCAAAGGTATGCCATTGTCTTGTAGTTACAAGTTAGTTCATTTATATTATACACTGTTTTGTGTTAGTTCATATGCAAGCTGTGATTCTTGGCAAAATCGATTCGTTCCTTTTCAGTTTGCAATAACTTTCTACAAAATATTTGGCTTTCCTTTAGAAGCGACTTTGATTAGATTAGCGAAAGACTAAAGTTCGCGTGGACACCTATTATGTGCAAAATGACGTCACGATCTGTCTAAATACGGTAGGTCAATTGAACGAAAATATAAACGGACCAACAACGAAACGTACGGTGGTTACAGAGCAAACCCGCACTTCGTGCCTCATGATAGCTGAAAGTTCAAGCGTGCGAATTTGGCCGTTACAGGCACCAATCTGCAACTTCAGTGTTATCAGAATTACTAATATTTGAATGCAACAGCAATTCCAGGTTTTTTTAAATACCCGTGTTTGGTGTTGAAAAAAAACGGGTTTCAGGTAGTAGAAAATCGCCAAAAACGGGTTTCGGGTTCTGGAAAACCCGGGATGGAAACACTACATCCAAGTGAAACTATTATTTCAGTTGGTAACATCAAAAAGCAGCATGCTTATTTTTGTTTAAACGTATCCGTGACACAAAATGACTGAGTTCTGCAGACAAGGACAGAAATATAGTGACAAAATGAACATGGCAGCCGCGTATGCTTTGATGTTTCTTCACAGATTATGTAGGTCCTTTTTTCTCAATCGTTTCGTTTGCTGTTTAGAATATACAATGTTTGTTTTGATTCGTGAGGGCCGAGCAGAAACGGGAAAAACGAAACACGCTTTACACTCTACTTTAACTGCTTGCACCCTAACCGTGGTACGGCCGTCCAAATATGACCTCGCGCTAATTTCCTACAAATTTTACCCTTCCATTTTTGTCACACTGCGTCAAAGCCACCTATGAACATAACGTCACCAATCATTAACTTTCCCTACCAAACCGTTGGATATGCTCTCTGTCTGACTTAAGATTTCCTGAGCTGGTTTGTGTTGAGTTATCAACAAATGAAGCAAAATGCACAATGGGTGTAGAATGATACTCTTGAATTTCAAAAGCAGTTATATGTGTCATCCAAGCTGCAGGTTCAACAAAACACACAATTTTGATATTTTCAGTTCCTTCAGTAGGATAGTCATCTTCTTCAGTAGGATATGCAATCCATTACAGTCCAGAAAGTATAATCAAACAATCGGAGCAAATGAGCAGGATAAACGCACAAAAGTCCGTTTTCAGACACACGTTCATGTTTGACTGCCATTGACCTGGCCCGATTGCAGCATTCACTGCGAAAGTAAGCAGAGTTGGGCGCCCGCAGACCACTGGTGACACTCAAAGGGAGCACACTCTACACAGCGGGTAAAACGACTCTTTTTTGTAATGTTTGCACATCCTGGACACCAGCTGATTTTATTTTGTTTGTTTTTAATATGCCACGAGTTTCTATTAAGAAACATGACACAAAATCAGAGGCAAATATTATGCAAGTCAAATGACTATACGATCAGTATATGTTAATGTATGATATCGTTTGCTCTCAGCTGAAACTACGCAAACAAAAATTTCAAATGCGACTTAGGCGAAATATGAAAGCAAACATACTATGCTGTGAATTGTTAATATTCATGAACCGGTACATAATTTTCATGTTAGCGGACCGGTGTTAATATTGACGGTCCGGTGCAAAAATAAAGAAAAAATTGTTTTTAGGAAAAAATCGCTTTTTTAGAAAAGCTTTTCCTAAAAACAAAGACAAATGCTTCGCACCAGGCCCTGGAGCAGCATGTGCAAAGTTTCTTACATCTTATAAACACAGTTTCAAACTGCCAGAATGAAGTTTTCAGTGTAGATCATCAGTGCTTTTCAACCTTTTTTGAGCGACGGAACACCTTCTATGTTGCTCTCGTACTACATGGAAAATTCAAACTGGTGATAGTGGATAATTATTTCCCTAATAAATTATTTCGAAACAGCTGAAAACTTTCAGCGAACACCGGCTGAAAATCATTGGTGTACAGAGATAATGCTACAACTGATGTGTCACCACAGATTACCTATTTTTGTCAATCAACAAGTTCTGTTATATGTTCTAGAGCAAATTACTGGCTTAGCATAACACTATTTTTAAATAGAGATGTATCGACAAGTTTCTAGAAGCCTAACTTTCACTTCTTGAAACTTCTGTGGCTTACAAGCTTTGGGCTAATAGGCTTATAGCGTGCCAGGAATAATTTAATGTTTCAGCGAGCTCAGAACGCAACTCTGAGTTAAGATTATCTGGCAAGGCATACTGCAACGTTGATGCAATGTAGCTTTGAATGTGCTGTAAAATTTGGTGACCATAATTATTTTCCAAACTGCGCAAATTAAGTTGTGAAACTTATGAAGAATGGTCATAGAAATTGGAGAATTTGTCTCAAATAAGAATAAGGTATGCAATTCCCTTTGATTTTGCGCGAAATGTTTGCAAACATCAAATGAAGAGCAAAGAAAATAATTCATGTAACATTTTTGCAGCATTTCCAAAAATTACCCTCTGTAAAATTTCGCATCCTAACCACTTTTTGTCGCTTACTGTCAGACTCGTTTTCCTGGAAAAGCAGGTAACCAGCCATAAAGAAGCCCCTAAACAGGGGTATGGTAATTTCTGCATTAAAACCTTCTTGTCAAAACTTCTGTGGTTAAGCCTTTATCTATATGGGTTTAGTTTGCCTGCTTCAGATACAATCTGCGTTCGATGTAGTAGGTACAAGGTACAAATCACAAAATGGAAGATATCAGCAGGTGTGGTCGCGCCGATACAATAAAAATTGGATACGTTATGTATGAGAATAGTCTATTGTTATTAGGTCTACGCAAATGCTTTCGTTTTCTGACTCCTGAAAAAGCTGTATGTTCCAAAATATTTATGGAATTTTGTAACGTCGTTGTAACTTTTACCACTCCTCCCTTGTGAGTATTTTTCTGAAAACAAGTGACACGTCGGCATTACATAGCGTTTACAGCACTTAAAAGTGAAAACCTGCTAGTTCTTTTCGTAGTTTGTCCATTATTTGTATTCAGAATAGGGGGTGTGGAGCCGTGGTATTCTTAGCTACGACTATTTTTAAAAGATTGTCATTCTGATTAAAATTAGTGGTGAAACTGAGTTAGATCTTCCAGTGTCCAGAAATCTGCCAAAATCATCTTTAAATCTGCCAAATCGACATTAAAAATGTAATTGGCCAAAAAAGGTCAAAAAAGCCAAATTTCATTTGGCCCTTTTTCAAAAAAAAAAAAAGCCAAAGGTGTTGAAAAAAGGCCAAAAATTACAAATTTGGCCTCAAAAAAGCCAAACTGGCAACACTGTGCAGCACCAAAAAGAAAGTGACGCTGCTATATAAAGAAGTGGTCAATGTGATGTAACAATATGAAAAATAATGGCATTAAATAAGAATAAATCAGGTCCGGATTTCCCATATAGGCTTTCGAGGCTATAGCCTAGGGCGGCAGAATTTCGAGGGGCGGAAAAAATTTTTCATAAGTTTTTCTGAGTTGCTTTGCTTTGGCCTTTTGCAGCACCTGTTCTAGAGTTATCTGCCTGACCTTGCTACGACTACACGGTTAAGCCAGCATATCAATCTCCACTTGAAATAAAATCGATTATGTTTAAGTGTAATTTTTCAAAACTTGAATGATCATGCCTTCGGCGCTCACACAGTACGGACAAAAATTTTTCTTGGGTGAAAAAGGGGTGGCAAAATTTCTTTTTGCCTATATGCGGTCACCACTAGACATCCGGGACTGAATGCAATCAAGCAATATCTGGAAGTTGATGCAATTTGACCTCATTTCTTGGGTGGTACTTTTGCAAATCACTTTAAAATACTTTAATTTCAACTCACAGTTAGTCTAACGTACAAGCATTCAATTGAAAACCTTCGCTTAATCTAATCGTACAAAGTTTCACTTGAAAACCTTCGATCAAAATTTGCTCATGGCAAATTTGCTTAAGGCAAATTTAGCAAAATATGGACTTCTTGACTGAAAAAATTATATATATATAAATCATAAAAAAAAAGAAATACAAATAACCGTGGGGTCCCCAAAAGCGCGGGGCCCGTACCAATTGCTACATTTGGTACTATTGTTAATTCGCTATTGGTTAAGTCCACAGTAAAAATAGCAATTTTTCAGTGAACAATTGGTAGCAAAACACGTAGCCGCATAATGAATCCGCTGAGCTCCTTCGGTCGTACCACTCTTCTATGATGCTCAATTTAGATATCGGAAGAAAATGCAACACGGTTTTTCCGGAAACTCACATTGACGATTAATTTGATCTACACTAGAAAATAGTACTTCCTAAAAACAATTTACATTCATTCAATTTTTCTCAAAAACCACGTGGCTGTCAAGGTATGAAACCCCATAAATGTTATGTGATTAATTCAAGCTTGAAAATAAAAGCGAATTTGAACATAAAGTTGAGTTTCAGTAGGCTACTCTTAGTAGCGAAAAACACAGTAAATCTTAAAGTTGGTTAGTTCGTGACTATCTTTAATGTTTGTGTCTAAACCAGTGGAAAATGTTGCTTTGGTGGAACATTTTTACGAGCATTTATTTCCTGCCAACAAATGATACTAAAGAGAAAAGACATGGACATGTATGGCAAATCATACGAAAGCTTGTGGTTCATTGTTCCGCATCGCTAACCGTCTCGCCTGTCTGCCTCGCCCAGCAAGCCGGTATTGGTTTGGCGTGGCGATGGCAAGCAGAGAAACTCCGTGAATAGCTTGTCACGTTTGATGCGATTGAGCAGGAAGCGCTGGTGTATGTTGTGCGGCCTTGTTGTTTTGTAACATTTTTCTGGATATGAAACAAGGCTGCCCTCATTCATTGTTGGAAGAAGCGGGTCATCTTTCAACTTTTGTATCAGATGTATCAGGCAGGTTGGCTTTCGCTTTTGAACTGGAAGCCTCCGAGTGACTAGCTTGAGAGGCCAGGTCAATTCAAGCAGGCATGCATTCAAAAAAGTCAACTCGTTGAAAACGCAAGGATGACCATCAGCGGCAGTTGCGTTACAACAGCAGCAGAGCGGAAATATAGCGCGGTGAAGTTTTCTACTTGTGAAAGACTGTTCATCATAAACTGTCTTCCATTTATGGGGTAAATTAAATCTCAGTGCACGCGGTAGTCACTGGCATGGTAAGTTTGCGAAAAACTGACTAACAACATTAGCAATCCATTTATTATGCTTTAGAATGTATTTCAGATGCACTCTATGCTATATCTTCTTTACAAGTGAAGTTTGCAGATGCTAAATTACTGACAGCACATTCCAACGTCAGTTGGTTTTGCAGAAATGGTTCGGTAGAGCCAAACACTGCAGTATTGATGCTCGTAGTCGTAGCCGTGGATTGTCAGGCCACTCGTGTTTTGGCTTGTTTTTTTCTTGAGAATGCTTGCTGACTCAAAACTTGTAAGTCACAGTGACGGTGGTGTAAGATCTTAGCACTCGTACTTTCAATACGCGTAGTCGTATTGTGAAAGCGACTACAGGAATTATTTGAAGTCGCTAAAATTTAAGGTTGGGTTGTTTGTCAATCTCTTACGAACAGCCGTCTTATAAAGATTTAAAATATGATGTGTTGAACCGTCTGGGAGTGTTTGGAGCAGCCACAGTACTTTATTTGCAGTTGACTTGTATCAAACGTGCACACATCTCTATTTGTTCAGATGCATGCACATGAGGAACTGTGCCAAAGTTCACCACTTTTACTTCACCATGGGTCTGAAACCATTTTTATGAGTCCTGCTTCTATTTTTTGTGGAGGCAATATGATTAGCGGCATTTGTTTTCTAGTTTAGACCAGTCGTTCCCAACCGGAGGTTCGCGGACCCCTTGGGGTTCGAAACGAGGTCCGGATGCGACAACATTTTCGGGGGTCCGAAATGCGATTTTCGAGGGTGAGAGTTTGTATGTTATTTTTGGATATACTTTTTTTCAAAATAATCAAGATTCATGAAAGCTTGCAAGCGCTATTACTCAAAGAAACATTATCCAGTCTATATTCCAGCTAACGTTACTATTTAACAAATTAAATTGGTAAATGCGTACATTGCTATTTCAGCTTCACGCTGCGGGAGAGTTGTAAACGGGTTTCATTTTGAAGCCCGAACACAAAATCACCAGCCCGACATTTATTTTTGAAGCCCGATTTAGGCCCGAAAGCCAGGTTTACCTATTGAGTCAACTTGCGCTTCTGCGGGGAATTGGTGGCATAGCGAAGTAACGTGGCTAAATAATTCACAATTAAATCATTATTTATTGAAGATTTAATCAACTCGATTGCTTCAACAGTAACTGGCTGCAAAAATGTCCCTCAATGCGAAAAATTTTGTGTGCAGGCCCGAAACATTTTGACCAACTTAAAAAAAGTTCGACCCCGGCCCGAACCGAAAAGCCCGACCCGACTTATAACTATGCCCTACGGTTACCACGCTGAAGATGGCCGGTGATGCGATTGTGACGTTATGTTTATGGCGACGTTGTTGTTTGATGCTGCAATACTCGAAAGTTTCTGGTCTTCAACCATGCAAAACTACCAAAAATTGAGTACAAAAGTCCTGTCATCTCTAGTGCTCTTTGTAACAACAGATTTGTTCGAATCTGGATTTTCCGCTCTACTTCATTTGAAAAAACAAATATCGAAACCGTTTGAACCCTTCGAACAATTTGTGCGTGGCTCTGCATAATTGCGTGTCAACGTATGAGCGGATAATTACAGAGAAGCAGCAAAAAAGTCACTAGGTTGGTTTCTAATGAGCAATAAGGTATGGAACTTAAACAGTACGCTGAGTGCTTTCTGTTGTGTCGTCAATAGGCCTACGTTACGAGCAAGGCCGCAATTAGCTTATATTTGCGGGTAAGGAAATGGTTGTACGTAACAACTAAACACGATTTAAAAAAGTTCGGAAGGGGGGGGGAATTGCCTGCTCGCCCTTGGGTTGCGGTCCTGGTTACGAGTAGTAATTTAAAAAAAGAAAATACTGCGATATCGGACTATTTCTCTGATTTCTTCGCTTTTCTAAAAGGAGGGGGTACGAATGCTACTTCATTTTTATGAAAGGGGTTCCAGCTTCAAAAAAGGTTGGGAACCTATGGTCTGGACCAAGGGTTCCCAACCTTTTGTTTGCCATGTACCCATTCAGCATTCCAACAGATGAGCATGTACCCCTTCAACATTTCCACAGATGAACATGTACCCCTAAAATCTCGTATGACAAAATATTTTATCATGGTTCATTATAGATATATTTAACAATATGCATATAATGATTTTTGAAAATACTATTCACTGATATATGTATAAATATTTCAAAACAAATATTATGTGATTATACTTTTCTATTGCTAACCATAAATGTACCCCTTCGGATAGGCAAATGTACCCCTGGGGGTACATGTACCCGAGGTTGGGAATCTCTGGTCTAGACGAAGAAAAGAAGATTTTGATGAGTGCAAGTCTGGTGCATTATCCTTCTATTGCTAAGCTAACCTAACCAACCCAAGTGATTAAATTAATTTCGCCACAAGACGAAATACCCGCTCCAATTTTCAAACATCGTATTTTTCTATCTAAGATTTCAAAGATGTCATATTCGTATGGACGGTTTATTATTAAAACCTAGGTTGACAGTGGAAATAAAAGCGACTCGACGTATTGCGTTAATAAGTATTCAGGAATTTTTCGCAATAGCTCGTATGTCGGATGTCATTTTCAAGTCACTTCTTCCCACTACAAGTTTTGTAAATGTAAAGACTTGTTGAACTGCTAGTCATTGCCGACGATGTGATTGAAATGGACTATGTTAATGGTCTACGATTTGCAGCAGCTTGAAAAAACAAGGTTGAGTCACAATGTGGTATAAAAAAGCTAGTAAACCACAAACAGGAACTGCAACAGCAGGTTTATTGAACGTACCCAGCACAAAGAGCATTGAAAAGAACCATTGTTCCTCAAAAACGCTTTCAGTGTCCGCTTCTGAGTGTTCCCCTCAGTTTTTAATTACCCCTGCCCTCCATGGTTTCGCCATCCCTGTTTTTTTGTAAGCTCATGTGAGTGCTTTCGAATACGTGATGGGAATGAAACTGAAAAAATTTATGTTTCATCTCACTTAAACAAGCGATTGTCTTTTCACAAGACACAATAGAGTTCTAGAATTTAATAATGAATTTGTGAAGTAACAACGCTAGCTTGAATAACAATGGTATAATGAAAAATAGTGAATATTAAGACCTCTGTATTACACAAAGTTGTAGTTTTTGCACAAACTTCGTCAAATTTTTTCTCTATGAAAACATTGAGAACCATTAATTAATTTTGTATGATAAACTTGCCATATCGTAGTGAATATATGAAAAAATTGTCAACGCAAATTTTCCCTGCGGTCATGGGTAACCAAGGCGACAAAGGTACTCCACTTTTCTAGTTTTTTCATTTCGTTCCAAGTTTGGCCCAAGATATCTCACAAACCGTTTGATATTTTGCAATAAAATTTTCTAAGGTCAAAGATAATTTTATTAGCAACAACTCGTCCAAAAATAAGCGAAAGCTATCAAGGTATAAAACCGTGGGGAGGTTTTAAAATTTGTAGCAAGAGCTAGAAACAGTCAACTTTGGAGGTCCGTGACCTTTGACCTTTGAAAGTCACAATGTAGATATGTTATTTTTTCAATATCTGGCAAAGTTACTAGCATCACTGAAAAATTGGGGTTGCTCACTAATGTAGTTTGGCAGTGATAAGGCTTTAAACATGGCTAAACATGAACAATTTGCGCACCCCAGGCTGCACCCCCCCAACTAAAAAGCTTTATAATCATGCCAAATCTTGACAGGTTTCATTCAAATTTTGCAGATGTTCATCATATGGGGTAATGACAATTTGAGTAAAATTTCAGGAAAATTGTAGAGGGTGCCTTGACCACTACTTGAGAAGAGAATTGACACGGAATGGCCCTCTTGTATCGCTTCTGAATGACAATTTTTCAAACGAGTATTTTGTTTAAAACAAATAATTGTCGTCTCGGGGGCTCCTTGGAGCGGGGGGTGTGTGGCGCAAATGCCTCTGTTGCCCCCTCTTAATCCGGCCCTGACCATGGCAATCATTTATCAGTTCACCTCCTGTTTTTCATTGATAATTGTAAAGTTGATCAATAGGTTAGTCACCAGGAATTTCAAGACGGAAGGTTGGTGTTTCATGAAATAGAAAAAAGCAGCTAACACCAATTCAAAGGCACGGAAATCAGGAAGTGCTTGGCGACATCATCTTGCAGACGGTAATGGGCAACTTAAGTCTGTTTATAGGCCACTGTCACAGACCAACCACATATGTGCTACCTGCCTTTTTCCAATATCACTTGCCGGTGCCTGTTTTTTTGTCAAGATGAAGAATGATCTGCTGGCTTTAATTTGTCTACAATGAAGAAGAAAAATGTTGGTCTTATTAAAAGCGCTCTTATTCATCGCACTAACCTCGCCTGATCAAAGATCGGTTTTTACAATATCATACAGTTCGTAGGCTTAAGTTTATGATAACAATATCGTACTGAGTAGTATTATTACGTACACCAAACACATGCTAGTCTAAACATGATTTTGGTGAAAACTTATGCATAGTTTTGAAACAACTACATGCCACGATTACTGAGTCCCATTGTCTACTACAGCAGGGTGGGTGGGGAACCTATTTACTATCACCGGCCGCATGAATTGTGGATTATCCCTGGCGGTCCGCAAATAACGATGGATTTGTCTTAAAATTCTACCTTTATCTTACTACGAGCTATAGAGGCTTCTTATAACATACTATCATAAGGGATAGAGGCTTCTGGCTTACTGTCTAAGTACCTGCTTAATATGGAAGGAGCTTCAAATCGTTTTGACGCGATTTTGTACTCTAAATCGACTAACGAAAATTCTGATGCAGGTCATATCGAATGTTCACGCAGGTCGCAGGTTCCCCACACACCCCTGCTCTACAGTCTCTCTAATGCTTTTCAAAATTGCAAGTCTAGCAGCAGCATTCATAATTGGGACATCCATAGTCGAATGCTAATGTTGAAAAATCTCCAATCTGTGTACAACAAATACAATCTATTTAAGAATCTCACGCTGAACTCAATCCTGAGAAAGAGCTATTGTGGTTAAAAGCTGCACAAATAACTGCTGTTGCTTGTATTTTACTAGTGGATTAGTGGGTCATGGTTAGCGCTGATGGTCCCGGAAAGGAAAATGCAAATTGCACCACCTTCTGAGAATTAGGAATGCGCGTGTTTTATGAAAAAATTTTAACATCCCAAACTACTTTTGTTCGATCAGTTCCTTTTGCTCATATCTTTCTTGCAATTCTCGGACATTTACCTCTTTCATTAGTACAGCTATGTCAGGGGTCTCAACTCAAAATGCTCCGAGGGTCAAATGAGGACGTATAAACCCGAGGGCCGCATTATGACGCTGACGCAACAATCGCGGTACCTGAACCTTGCTACAGTAGAAACGGCTTTTACACTTTATTTCCTGCGAAAGGTATCGTGAGTAACAAGCAAATCATTTCTAGTCGTTCCTACATTCGCTTAAAAGGAACTTGTTTACTAACTATCGCCGTGCACTTTTAAACACCAATGAATGAATTAAATAACGTAGATGTTAATTATTTCAAAACTCCCCAAAAGCATCGCGGGCCGCAGAAAATGCCCTCGCGCGCCGCGTGTTTGAGACCCCTGAGCAATGTACAACGGAAATTGCTTACTGATCCAAAAATTATGTCACTATCTTCCTGAGGACCGCACATTTAATGACATAATAATGAGGGTTGCAGATAGAATGACTTACTTTGACCTTAGCAAAATAAATTTTGTTCAAGTTGATATACTGAAAGCGGTCGTATCCTAACTGCTATGGTAACGACTGTTTGGCACCTTTAACAATTCCGTAAGTGTGATTTAATAGGCAACTGCAATGCCAGTGGAACAAGGGTAAAATCAGAAAACTAGTAAAATGTTTTTTCACCGAGATGTCAGTGGAAATATGGAAATCTCCCAGCATGCAGTACGGATGTGTCATAGTGGCACTGAAGACCACCTGCATGAAAAATGTCTAATTTCAATAGAAGGACAGGTTGTAAGTATTTAAATTATTGAAATAAGGACAGGTTGTCAGTCATGTAGGCAACAGCGAAAACCTAAACTGGGCCACACGAAACCTTCGACTGGTCCGCATGCGGCCCGCGGGTTGCACATAGCTGCATTAGTACTTGCTCGTTGAAAAGAACTCCTGTTGATCACCTGCTTCCCAAACGTGGTGTTAATCTTTTCCGCGGATTGCAGTAATTGCTCCCAGGATATTTTTACTTTTAGGTCAATCCAAAGGTATGATATGAGGTATGATATGTTCTCCTCGTAAAAGTCACTTGATTTTTGTAAAACATTCTTACATCAACTTCACTTGCTTTCTCTAGCTGTTTTAGAAAAGTCATTGCTTGAGACGGTATTAGATTGTTTTCTTACCTTTCACGTAAGTTTAACTTTAACCAATAGAACGTTTGCCACATCTGCAGCACTAGCGTTAAGTCTCATTCACTACAAAAATAGCCACGTGGCTCCGGTGCGAACAAGCGGGTGCCGCAGATCACTCGTGACACTTCCGAAAGTACAAAAGTCAAGTATAAATGAATCTGAAACTGCTTAACGTGAAGAAACCCTTAATTTGCCCCTGTTCTTTTTCCACATCCAAGGTTAGTGTTGCCGTTGTCCGCACAAAATCCAACGACATCTTCTTTTTAGCTCATTTTGGTTAAGAACCGAAACCAGCTATGTGCCAAGTATTTCAACAGTTTCAACAGGAAACGATTCTAACAGTTTCGCTCTCACGCGAACATCAGGTACAAAGTAGCGAACAACAAAAAGAACAAGGTTGACTGCTTGACAGAGGCTGACTGGCGGAGACGCCCGTGAAAAGCCGGGGTTGTCCCGCATAAAACCAGCCTATGGCAAGCTTACCCATATGCAATCATTACAAACAACGTTTGAACATTGCTTCAAGAAATTGAATAAAAATCGGAAAATCCACATAAGCAAAGTAATGCCCATCTTGTTAGTTGAGCTGTTCAAATCTTTCCCTTCGTCAAAACGTTGTCGGTGCACCGCTACCGAATAATGCTATACGCCGATCGACGAAAAGTCAAAGATTGTTATGAAAATTGTCACCTCGAAACTCGTTTCCATCGCTCCGAGGTTCTGGAGAGGTCAAGCCCTAAATGGAAATTCAAGCTACGCATTTATGACAAAGTGGTGTGCAAAGTAATGAGTTTTGATAACTCTTTATCTAAATCTCGATCCCGCTTTGCTGAAAAACTCATTTGAAGACCTAGACTGGCATTGGGTCTGCTATACACTTATTAAAAGAGGAGATCGTAAAGATCACAGAAATGGAACTAAATGTGACTCTCATGTTGAAATTACTACTGTGTAAGCGACAGTGCAAATTGGATTTACCAAATCGAATATTGGTCTGATTCGTGCTGAGCGCTTAAACCGCTGGAACGTAATCAGAATAGCAGTGCAGTATGCCCGAGTAAACCGCCATTGTGTCGGTTAGAAATGTAGGAAATTATGTTATTTTCTGATGAGAGCGGATGCAGGTAAAGTAATTGGAAAAATGTTGAAAATTGGAACGCCATGATTTGTCCAGGTGTTGTTGTAAGGGCTCCTCAAATGTAGCTAGCGTTCCTTTTGTGTGCAGCAGTGACAGTGTCTGAAAATCGTGCTTGCGTCGGTTAATGGGTTTCTTCTTATCTGGTTGGTTTTATAACTGCCCGCTTGGACAAGAACAACGATCAAGTACATTTCGTTAGGAATGTACTTCTGTTTTTTTCGAGCTACTATAGTAGAAACGAAGATATTCACATTACCACGCTGTCTCCAGCGGCTGAGGTGCCGAACATCTAAGAATAATATNGCTTCGTTTCGCCAATGAAGTTAACACGTGGCGGCACACTTGATAACTTCTGTTTGCGTTTCGAGTATTTGCTCAGGTGTGGTTATCTATTTGCACGTTTATTTACATCTATTGAATAAAACAGAAACTTTCATGTTTCCGCTATGGGAATAGGTGCAGTGTGAAAGTGAAGCAATTGAGAGGTGAAAAGCAATTTTCAAACATCTCGCCAACAAGCGTTTCTAGAATTTAAACGTAGCAAAATTCTGAGTGCTGTCCACCATTGTAAAAGTTTTCATATGGGACTCAATTTCTGGTGCAGAAAGTTTTCATTCAAACGCTTGTTAAATATGCACACACTGTAAAGAGTATAGTTGCACTTCTTTAATGACGGTGTTTTAATACCTCTTCATCATTTAATTGTATTTATTTCTTCATTTCTCTATGGTATTACACGCAATTACGTGTATATCTCACTTCAAAGAACATGCAGGCTATGTATCCCTGCCAACTGATCCACGGATGGATGCTGTGACAATTCTGGGCGTTGCTTTACTAATCCTTTGCGGCAGCAATCTTTCAAATTAGGTTTTGAGCGTTTTCCACTGTTGTGCAGCTGTGACATGAGAATGGTTGGGAAACCATAGGTTACTGAGAAATAGATGGCAAACTCCACTGTCAATTATGTCATCATTGTTGTACTAGCCGAATGCAATCACCAGGCATAGCAATGTAAAAACTGTGCAGGGTAGAGTTAGCTCTTTGGCAATGATGCGAAGACATTCTGTACGTATGTCGAGCACTGTTGCGTGATCTGCTGTTTTCTNATCATAAATTTTCGCTCTAATTGTATGTATTTGCTGCGCCATTACCTCTTTTTTTCTGTGAAGCAGAAGAATCCTTGTTTTAATCTGTTGCCTAATTTCTTTTAAAACTGGCTGTTTAGTCCTAAAGGTATAGCGTAGACGCTAGGCGGCATCGTATGTGAAGGGCCGAAGGTTTTATGATTAAACCTTATCTTTGCCCCCTGGGCTAAGGTTCAACTACAAAAGCGCATGAAAAAGGAATATAAATTTTTCATAGCCAATAGCGTAACTGCAGTTAAGCTATCTGTATGCCATGTTGTCTACCCAGGGCTGTTAGCGGAAGAGAGTTACTGTTCGCTCTTAAACATATCTTCTCACGTTTCTTCGCCACCTGGTTGGATATAAGGGGCCTGAAGNATTTTNTCTGGGGATCCCATGGTGCGATCTGCGTCATGGTCGTTAGCTCACTTTTATCACAGGGGTGGGCAAACCTACAAGTTCCATGAGAACCATTTGTAACACATGCAAAGCCTAGATCGAACGAAGAACGTTTGTTAGTACATTACGGACGCAGCAGAGTAATATATCTGACGGAAGGCCAACAGAACTTTGCGGAAAAAACTCGCCTACAGCATGCACAAATGCCATTACTACTGTCTACTTGCAGGAAAGTTCCAACAAAGTCGCAGTCAGGCGTGATGGAAGCAATGAGTTATCCCTCTATTCTTGCAGTATTTTATGAGGAAACCTGAGAAACATCTTGAGCGTGTGAAAACGCGGTAAAGCAACATTATTTTGATCAGTGTCATTTCCTTTTTATCGTGACACCTTTCCTACGCGTTTACAATAGTTAATGCTGTCGTAAGGTTTTCCGTAAAATAAGCCGTTAGCAGGATGTTGCAATCGAAATGTCAAGTTGAACAGAGCACGTGGGGCGTGGTTTGAGTTGCACGGTGGGGAAAAAGTCACAGATTTGTGCAGCATGTTACATGAAGATAGAATGCTTGTACAAAGTCGTACAAAACATCGGTGATGTTGCATAGGTCCGTTAATTATTTACTGGTACAAAGTTCGGTCATGCAGTACGGAATTATATGATTAAAGCTAGCCGCTTGCTGGTTCCAGCTTGATGTGTAAAAATGCAAACTATTGTACTCTCGATTAGAAAAAGAGCTGCTGGTGTTGTTGCATTTCTATATAATTTGACTACGAGCATTTGCGCTGCCCATGTTTGTTTCTACCAAGTTTATACATCGTTGTTCAGTTTGGCTTACACACACACAGATAAAATATATAAAGATCCTTTTTAATGCTTTTTTTAAATGAGTACAACTTCGACGTTTGCGTAACGGCATTTTGACTTGGTCCCATATTCCTACCCATCAAAGTCAGAAAGCCCATTCAAAATGTTCGATCTCCAGACAGTTAGCGTTTCGACTATGTTAGTGCAGTCGCTTTCCTCCGAAAAGGCTCAGCATTAAAGTGCAACAAAACATATGAACCAATGCCCGTGGAAATATTATATTTTTAAAGATTTACTGTTTGGTTGTTATTGAAGCTCCGCTTAACATTTGTATGAGCCCGATTTTTTTATTCAAGCAGGTTAACCATCACGAGCATTAAACGTCGGTAACTTGGTATCGTGTTTTGCTTGGAACCTGTTCGGGCAAAACGATGCAAGTTTGCGGAGAAAAAGCAAAGCACATCATCGAGTTCCGCAGCCATAATCCTGCTCAACTTTGCTGCACATATGGATTTTTATTATCAAACAAAGGAGTGAGTAGAGGCTTGCAATTTAAAAGATCTGGCATAGGAAACGGCAGACACGACTTGGACAAAACTTTTGATACAGTATACCCGTATGGCAATATTCGTTTTTACGTTTTATCTCATACGCCAGTAGAGCTTTTAGACATATTGCAGTATACCCGTACATTCCTCACAAATACGTCTAGACCAGCGAGTAGTCGTTCATACAGTTCCTTGAACTCGGGGATTGGAAATATGTTAATTGGCAAACATGCGCATGATGAAAGAGAAGATCGCACGAACTGAAATTTTGGCCGGACAAATTCAGAAGACCCTAAATTAAGGGTCTTGTCAAACGTGTACGCACCATGCGGCCCATGCCTTCCCTAAGGCGTATTTGTGAAGCGTTTGACTTGCTGACCTTGCAACTGAGAAGAAAATTAATGCAAACTAAGTAAAGCATGTACTTCCATGAAGTTGCTCCACTTCAAAAGAGGTCGAGTCCATACATACCTTCAGACAAATTTTAGACGCCAACCCCGGTTAGAATACACCGATTCGTTAAACAAACATCCACTTCAGCAAAAACGTTATTGGGACTAAGTCAAGTTTGTCATGAGGCTAAAAGTATTTTGAGGTATCATGCATAAAGGCTTGTAGTGTGGTTAAGATTGTGAGAAATGAATGGGAAACGTAGCACAAGCAGAAACGAACAAAGCTTACCGAGTGTCTATTGCAAAGTTTTGTAGTTTCCGATCCCGAAATAATACGTAGGTTTTAGTACATCTTGGTTTATTTCACAAGTTGACTGGAATGAATAGCCTATGCTATTGCTGTTTTGAGACAGATATACTCCATTTATGACATACAGGATGACTCCGTGAGTACCACGCAATCGAGTGCTTGGAACCAATCACGTGTTTGTATCTTGATTCACGCGATGCGGTTGCCGGCGTCATCTTGCGAAACTGGCTGCTTTCGCGATGGCAACCAGTGGCAACTCGTCGAGCGCTGCTGTGCGTGTGCGCTATCAAGACTGAAGCGGAAGTACTGCGCATTATCGGCGTCACACCGTAAATTGCCGTTGTTGTAACTTGCTGCTGAGCTGAAACAGAGCTTTGCGTTTCATGCAGCTGTCGTCAGTGTACGCGCTCGCCTCTATCCTCTTTTAGTGTCTTTTGTCATAGTAGTATGGTAGTGGATTGGAGTATAAGTTCGCTTAAGTGGATGCCTTTTGCATATTTTGGCATGTCGGCGACGCCAGCATAGTACATTTACGTATTGTGAGAGCTAGCGAAAGCTAAATGATGACCAAATATTGGCAAAGCAGCTTCTCCAAAATGAATGATCTGTTCATAGCACTGCCGACGGACTACAAAGGAAAACACCAGTGGAAAATGAAAGTGTGCCACAGTATATGGTGTTTACTAAGTTGCCGCAGCTGTGAACCGTTTACTCTTCGGTACATTGCGTGCACAACGCTGTGTGGCGCTTGGTCAAACGGATGCGTTGAAGCAGGCGTGCACTGAGGAGGCCAGGTTATTTATTAAGTCTTTTTGAGACGTAGCGAATAAAATTTGTGTCAGTAATGAATTTTTGTTTCTCAAACAGATCAATCTTGGATGTTATGTTCTATAATGTGTTACACTGCTGTGCCATATGAATTGCAAGTATCAGCGTTTCCAGGCATCTACTGTGTCTTGAAATGAAACAAGTCATAATGGATCCTGTGGCATATGGTTCTTGTCACAGCTTGCAACTGTTCTAGTGTAGTTTGCAGCAGGACTGATTTTTTCTTATTTATTGACACATATGTAAGACCAAGACTTAGCAAAAGTATATATCTTGTAATCTTAACTGTATTTGACATTCTCTATGTCTGCCCAGTGGAAATGTGAGCTAGTTAGTTTAAAGATAGAAAACATGTTGGTAGCTCAAATGCGAAAGTTGTGAAAATGGAGTTTGTGCCAAAATTAAAAAAATTGCTTGCAATTGCTTTTGTGATAGAACAGTGATGGCATCATAGCCTGCAGATCATTACTGACTCTTATACCAAAAGCTTAATGCCATGGTAGATCACTGAGCAAGCACAGTTCTTTATGCAGTTGGTTGCTGAATAGTGTATGTAGTCTAGTTCTCACTTGAGTGTGAAAAAACAAATGAGGATTTGAAATTAAAACGTCCTGATCAGTAGTGGCAATTTTAAGTTGTTTGTGTGAGGTTTTTAGTTCTTTCTATAATATCAATATTATTATTCAAAAATGTTCATCATTATTATTGTATTAGCCCATGTTTATGTTCTTTATTAAGGTTTCCACTAATCAAGAAACATGGTACAGTATGTGCTCGTATGTAACTCCTGTTTTAAAANGCTCAATTGGTGTAAATAACAATGTAAAGCATTGTAAAAGGCTTATGTTGATGTTTCAGTAAAACTTGTTGCCATTTCTTTTCACTNGTTGAATTTTACAAAAAAAATATATATAGATTAAAAAATTTGCTGTTGACATNTTTTTAACTGTTAAGCTTATTGAAACAATAGTTTTTAACTAAATAAGGACCTAAATAAGTTTGGAGCATTTCCATTTAGGAATTCTTGCATTAGCATTAAGAAGTTTTTCAAACTCAAGGGTAGCATAAAGAATTAATGAGGTATCAGGAAACAAGTCTTAGAAGCTGGTTTATCGCTCCGTAATGACGACAGAACTAAATGCACAGACTGTTGGATATGATCATTATTTGGGTGTGCTTGAGGTTAGAAAAAGCAATAAGGCATATCGGTGTTTTCAAGAAGTTAGAACAACACGATTGAAAGTGAAGCTATTACGTTTTAAATTGTCAATCAATGCTAAAGGTTATCTATTTAAGTTGAACCTTCCAAAACTGCAGTTCTTTTAAATTTCAATTCATTTGAAAAAATGGTGTACAGGTAGGTTTGCTGGATAATGGGATAAATAGATTGAGTTTTTTTGGAGAATGGAAAGAAATAAATGAAAACGAACTATTTTCAAAGCAAAATAATAGAGAAGTAAAATTTTCGAGGAATCTGCCTACCACGGGATCCATGGCCGGCGGATTCCTCGAATACCCTGCTTCTCTATTTTCAGAACATGAAACATGCGATAAGAATTAGGTTTGAAATGGTNTTTGCANCATTATTTGTTGATGNTGAACAATAAATGTGTTGCGGTGATAATGAAATGTGACTTCACGCTTATACAGAGTGTTTTGCAAATACATTGATGTAATGATTATATGAAACTCCATTGCAATTTTGAATGCACTTACAGTAGCTATGAAGAAGTTTGTTCGCATTGTGAAGATTTTCAGGGTGTGTTTTCTGGAAGAAGTTGACTGTTAATTGTTTACTGCTCTTGTAATTTCAGATTTCAGTACTGCTGATGAACGCAATTTTTTGTTTTTCTTCGATATTTGCAGAAGTAGGCACTTGCATAGTTGTTGCTTAGAATACTCTGCAACGTGTGAAGAAAAATGTCGTATGAACAATCTATTATATCACAATTGAAATCTTCAGGAGTTTGTGATGAAGAAGCAGAGCTGATTGCACAATCATTCATAGCAGTTGGTAATAATGCGTACCACCGTAATTAGGTGTTATTGTGCATACTTGAAAAAGCTGTTAAATTTTTCAGTACGTTTCCTGGCGTGGAAATGGACTATTGAAAGGGTTAGAATGGTGCATTGCCAGCTTCCAATGTATCGGAAATGAATGCTTTTCCCACAAAAGATAGTTTGTAAGATATCAATCAGTTGAAAGCCAATGTAGTTTTACATTTTGTGACATATATATATATTTTTATTTCAATTTGTATTTAACTTGGTTAGAAACACGTGGGAAAGGATGTTTTGTGATTTAGTGAAGCGATAACCTTGACGCACTGTTCTACTGTGTTGCTTTGAAGGTTCTTGCTGTTGTTTCAAAATTTACCGAAATTAACTTCATCAGTTCAATTGTTAGAAGTTACTTATTTTCTAAGGTTGATGACAAACGACCAGATCTGCTCACCTTTTGCCGTAAGAGATCAGAAAAATTTGCTTTATTGTGAACAAATCGTCCCACGTTGCCTGGCATGAAAAAATCCTGCTAATCTTTCTGTTAACTTTCGTGGAAACCATCTTCAACAATTTTGCTTTCAAGTGATTTAAAAAGCGGCTGAACAAGTGGGGCAATAACATTGCGTAAAACGTTGAGTAGGCAGACGTACATTTTGTGTTCAATCGTTGCTAAAAATGTCGTCTGCAACTTATTTTGCCTTTCCTTGAGTCTTGGCGAAGGCACGATGTCGCATAAGTGGGATTACACGATCCTTGCTGTTTTAGATTTCGTACTAGAATATTCGCAAACATTGGCAGTAGCCTTATCAGTAAGCAACATTAGGTGCGTATTATAAATGTTGAAATGAACATTTGGGTCACGGGACGATGTCGAAATTCCCTAGCTGTTATGCGTGCGTGTTCACATTATTCCTGTCACCTTTTCAAGGTGCATTCCTAACGCTTACTTACTGCTTGCATGTTCGCTCCAGAGCTCATCCAATTTGAAGTTGCTAATCCTTTTTCTTCGTTGTGCAAAATTAAATGTTACTCGTCAGTGCATCTAGTGTCCTTACGCTGTACTACTTTACTGTGTTGAATAAGATAGATGGTTTGTTTTGCAGATGTTGACCAAAATGGCCATATTGACAAAGATGAAGTTGGGAATTTACTGGAAATGGTCAGGAAACCAACACCGACTTACAAAATCCGCACTCTAATGTCCAACCTTGATACGGACAAGGACGGAGTTTTGAGTCCTGCAGAATTTTCGCAGGTTGGTCTAGAAACAACGTCAGTGGTTTTATTTTGTTTAATTTCTCATCGTTTTCATCAAAAAGCAGCCTGCTGTTATAGTCTGCAGATATACAGTAGATACACACTGTATTGCAGACACATACACCGTATTCATGCTGATTTACAGTGTTCAGCTGTTCATGCTAATTTCTTCGTTACGTTACTACTTGTTATCACTGGAAACATACGTAACGCTCATTCCACTTGCTAAATAAGCTCCTTTGATAAAGGCGATTTCGAACAAAAGCGGGTTCGTTTTTAAGCGTGACCATGTATGAGACTTGTACGCAACACCTTTCACGCATAAAGCGTAACAAACCGGAAGTTTATGAAGCACACGGTTTTGCCCAACAAGCAACTGAGGGGTTGTTTGAAGAGTTTTGGAGTCTTTCAGTAAGAAAAAGAAATTCCAAGAAATTCTTGAAGGTATTTTTCCATTACGAAACGAATTGCATTTTGTTATCAACGCAAAGCACTTTATGGCGAATGTGCATTTGTCATCCGATTTGGTTCTCAATTTTACATCCAACATCAAATAATTTTATACATGATAACTGTATGATACTTCTACCTATCAGATGTCGTTTCTGCCGGAGAAGGCGCATTTGCCAAATGATGTGAGAGGGCTGCTGTGACCCCCTTGATATCAGCTGATACTAAGTTTGCACCGAAACCAAGGTTTTCATTTNCGACTGGAATCAATTTTATTTTAATACGTCGGTTTGTTGCTCCAACTTTGCNCCAACTTTACTGAAACACTCAAAGCTTGATCAAAAAGTAGCATATAGTGTTTGTACTTTCATATATATGATTTGGAGTGAAAGTCATTTTGTGCGAGTTATTTTGGTTTATTTAAATAAGATTTTTTCTATCGCAAAGAATCACCATTTTTAGATTAAACCCAACCAGTAAACGATTACATGAAAGCGTTTGTGTCAGTTTAAATGATCTCTGGCATTCTTGTGTGAAAATGTTGACATTATGTCAGTTATGTAGTACGTTTTGCAACATAAATGAGAACATTGTGAATTGTAGCTAAATATATAAGCGTTGAAGACGAGCATATTAACTACAGTGAACCTCGGTTAATCCGAATTCGGTTAATCCGGATCTTCGCCAAAACCGCATAAAACTGGTGGTACTAAACGTTTTTCTTTGTAAAAATCTTCGGTTTATCCGGATTTTTTAAATCAGATCTTTGCCAATTCCGGATGAAATCTGCTCATGACACATCTCGTAATCCGGATTTTTCTGTACTTCCACGCTGTTGCGTTCTTAAGTGCAGTGACTGGTCTCTAGGAAAAATTCGGCAGATTTCAGACCCAACACGAACGCAAAGAATTAAGATAACAACGGCCGCAACTGAGCGCAACATCCGACCAATCGTAGAGACGTCACACACGGGCATAGCATATCAAGTTGAACGTAACCCTCTAGGCACGCCCCCGCACCACGGTTTCAGTCTGTTGATCAGTGTAGAATGTGCGTGTGTAGAGCATTATCCCTAAATGTATTGCACTCCGAAGATGTCTGGAGGGCATTGCTTTCCAAATAGAGTGACTGCTTTTGGACCAGTCGCAGAAATCTCTGCTGCAATCCAAAATCCCGTGTTTCTTCGCAACCAAGTAATCTAAAATTATGAACTTAAGATTGTTCATAACTGCATGGATGTGGCGGTTGCTAGTCTGATGTAACATTGCAAATACATCAATAAACTTGTTTTGCTTCTGTGAAGGTCTGCTGTTGGGTCGTAAATATGTTCGATTTAAGTGATTTTTACCGATAGCTCAGCACTTAGATGACGTCAGGCTAGAAACAGCATCTTCGGCTAAACCGGATAAGAACGTCGGTCAAATCGAATTCAGATTAACTGAGGCTTACTGTGTGTTGATTCACACCTCGCATATTACAACAATTAAATATAAGAACTGAAACACATACATTCATATATGCACAATTTTTACTAAAGGTTGATTCCTTACGACGAGCTATCCGGGACATTGCAAAATACGCTGGCATATTTTGATTGATAAACTGGTATTATTGTGTTTTGCGGGGATCCACATCATACGGCAAGATGACCTTTAAATATAAAGCCAGCCTAGCAGCAACTGTTACAACTTATATACGATTTTCAGGTTTGAAGTTGAACTAATGTTCAGTTTGGTAATAGTGCGCAATGTAAGCCAATTGAAAACTTACCACCTAAGAAAAAATTGAGATTTATATTTTTGTATGTTTAGAATTAAAGTGCATTTTAGAAGTTACATGAAACATGGTTGAAACAGACTGAATGCCAAGCACAATTAGTTCAAGAAACAGGGTTGATCTGATGAGAGAATTAGCGTGCGTGAACAAATATTCACATAGGTTTGCTTTGTATTTAATTGTGCATTCAAAGGGTTGCCAGTAAAAATACAAATACTTTTTGAATTGGTAGCAGGCTTCAGCAAGACTAGAATCATTTTATGCTGTTTTCTGATTGCATTCATTGTCATTACGTTTAGTTTCAGATTTCCTTGTTCAAGGCCATGGTGTCTGTGAATCAGTACTTTCTGTAAATTGCCAAGTAAAAGTAGAAAAAGAAAGAAAAATGACACAAACAAGACAACTTTGACAAAAGAACAAGCATGGCATTTGCCGAAGAAGTGATTTGGTTTTACTTATAGCAGTAAAAATTTTAGTGACAAAGTACAAACAGTTGCAGTATCTGCAGGAATTAGCTTCTTTCAGCTAGAAACCAGAATCGGAGACAAAATCCTGATTTCAGGCCGGACTCGAAGGGAGTTTCAGTGCATTCCTGGTTGATACGGCTGATGTGCTTAAACAACGAAATTGCCTCCATGTCAAACCAATTGCTCGCACGGAGCCTTCTCGCCCTCAGAGCCTACCACTGTATTTATGTTTGATTTGCGCGTGATAATTTAGTATGTGACGACATTTGTTCTCTTACTGTACGAGGCATTGTTGCCTGCTTGTCTTGACTTTTATTGCGCAGTGCCTTTGTGTGTTACGAACTGTGCAACCTTTCTGTTTGGTATGGCTAAAAGTTACTCATTTGTCAAGTTACTCTAGGCGTGAAACTTCTGCTTGTTTCGTTGTAAACGTCGCATAATTTAATCAGCGTGGACGCTGCAGCATTTTTAGTTTTCACAAGAGTTTTGTTGGTCCTTAGTAGTCCAA
>JGI24159J19872_10000255_pt1 | contig 41886 bp, 19 predicted proteins | sample Ectturendosymbi4_FD_19872 | JGI IMG/M metagenome (IMG submission 19872) | reverse complement strand
CAATGCCGCCAACCTGCTCTTTATCAGCACTGTTGGACCTCCCAGCCAAGCATGGGATCCAGATCCATACGTCAAAACATGGCTTGGAAAAGGGAGAAGAGTAGCTCACTCAACAAGTGGCATGGCTCGTCAAAAGCCGAAAGAGGATAATTACTATGAACCTTTGTGGAAAGCTTTTAAATAACTTTCTATATTTGTGTTGTGGTAATCTCTTGACGTCCGGGAAATGGTGAAGGTTTTACATTTAGACAACTCAAGCTGCATTGCCTGACCCACTTTCGAAGTTAGTGAAAAGTAGCCTATAACACTTTTTGCTTGATTTTGAAATGGCTATTTTAAAAATGCACAACACATTTTTTGTGTTTTTAAGATGTACAATAGGGGGTGGGCAAAAAGTAGACGTGTTCTTGATTACTTGTTTACAATTATGGCTGAAATTTCGGGACGGTATTGATAAATACTAGATCGTTCCGGTAAGAAAATTATTCTACTTTCACCACTGCTTACAAGTCAAAGCCGCTTGTATCTTGGAGGACGGGACCGTGGTAGAAAGGAGAGGACCTTGTCCTGAGAAAAAGTTCTATAATTCCAAGCCGACAGCAGTAACTGAGACAGAGGTTTTAAAAAATGCCAGACATTGTTTTTTCATGCCAACACCATCAAAAATTGCCAAAGCATGACGTACATGCCAAAAAAACATTTTTTCATGCCAAACAACTTTGAAAAAGGCCAAATTTATGGAATTTGGCCTTAAAAATGCCAACCTGGCAACACTTCTCAGGTAAGAGCTCCAGAGTAATCAAGAACTGTCTGGAAGCGAAGCGTCGTAATTGTATTGTGACGACGTAAATAAATGTCACTGCACAATGGTTTTTTTATTTGAGTGTTTTAACTGCATTGCCGGAGTCGGAGTCAGCGAATTTTTTTAAAACTCCAACACCGGGAATAGAAATATCAAGACTCCGACTCTGGGTAAAACTGCAAAATTTTTTTACTCCGACTCCCTGGTTGTGGGGTATCAATATCCTACATAGAACTCCCAGGGGTGGTGATTGTTTCTCAACTTGCTTACATAGTTTAGTGGTAAGTTATAAGATACCCCACTAGATGCTTGATTTGGGCTGAAACATGTTGGACTGCAAGGACATGTGAAAAAATAGTTTGAACCGCTGCTTTTCTTATCGGATGTAGGTCAAAACAAGAGTTGACATCTGCACTTACAGCAACACGCAAAATTTCTCCGGTTGAGAGAAAAAAACTGAGATAATTTATTAGAGTAGATTTTAAAGCAAAACAAAATAGTTCTTGTATTTTTTCTTCTCAAACAGTGGTCAATAAACATCTCACCAACACAAACTAATTATCTGAGGAAGAGTTCTTAGGGTTTCAGCTGCATAGTTAGGGAAAGATGTCAACAATCGATGATTGGATAAAAAAATGCTCAAGTACCCTCAACAATAATTGACGTGCATTAAGCACTTCTTAACGTATACGTCAGCAGTAATCGTGCTATGATAGGTGAGACATTTGAAAGGCCGTCGGTTATTGTTTGTTGTTCTGAGCGCCTCCAGGACATCAAAAATAAGTGAGAGTGCTGCTGCAACTAGCATAAGATGCATTTACCATAAAAAATTACAAAACAGTCTAGAAAAAAGTTGGTGGAAATCGTTGTAGGTGCAGCTGTTTCAACAAACATACTTCTAGATTTTTTGTTCAGGGTTACAATCTTGCCTTAGTTGATGTTTACAGCTGTGCTGTGTGAAACATGCAATTGTTCGGATCAAAACAGAAGCGCCAGACCAATCAATTACAAATTTGCTTTAGCAGTATGTTACCTCTGATTCGGAATAAAAGTCATCATCAATCCAACCTTTCAGGATAATCGCTCAACAAATACTGTCGGTATCAAACAGGGCTGCGGAGCCCGGACCCAGAGCGCCGGTGCTGGGCATTTTGCCTGGAACTGGAGCCGGATCTCACATTAAAAATCAGAAGGATCCGGAACTCAGTTTAAAGTTTAGGACCGGAGCTGGAGCTATGGCCATTTGAGAGGTAGCTCCTGCTCCCTTCTCAGATACTAACGGTTTTGCCAAATTAACTGAAAACTAGACTTACTTTACCTAAAACAGTGCTCTTTATAGCACACTGAACGCGATTATTACGAGTTACGACACCAGACTGCATCAGTGGATCTGCGAGTCTTTGATATTTCCTTGGTTTAATCATCACTAAGGCTGTGACATCGTACCTGGACAGTCGTGGTGCTGCTTGTAGAAGCAAGACAAAGGTTAGAAAAACGTACCACAACATCTTACTTTGTTGTCAGAATGATCAAACTGGATCTGTAGTAATGTAGCGATCTAAAAAAAACTAAGCTATAATCAGTACTTATGTCAATAGCTTTCATGACTGTGTAATCATGCTGTTAGCAGCGAGTGTAATTGAATTTGATACCATTGCAGACCTAAGCGTAAAATGCACTGCACGCCATTACAAAATAGGAAGTTTTATTAGAAACCATTAGGCTTACTAGCAAGGTTTACTAGATTACTGGCAAAGTTCACTAGGAGCCATTACGTTCACTAGCAGCAGAATAACATGAAAGTGATAACTAATTGGTAACGAACTAGCATAGCTTAGCATGTCAGTGCATTTTCAACAGGGTATTAAAATGCAATGTAAATAAATGTGTTTATTTCCTGAGGTTTTCATTTGTGGAAACAAATTTTATGTTGTCAGCATGGTAACCAGTCTTATTTTCTCCTCGGCTTTGCAGGTTAAATTGTTCTTAACTTTGCGATTCGTCACTGCTTATTATGAGTGCAAAAGATAAGAAATCAGACATTTGAAGCTATTTTAAAAAAGCCATAGGTGAATATCTTGCTAGAAGCCATACTATTTTTTCGAAGAAAGTGTGTTTTAACACATCTTGTCATTTGTGTTAATGCAAATGTGTGCACGGTATAAAGAACACATGCGAGCGGTGGTCGATTTATGCGTTTTGCGCTCTTTGCACGGTTTGACCGAGGAGAGCTATTAGCTGGAATCGCCAAGACTGCAACAGGCTAAGCATGCAACGAGTGCAAAAACACTTGGTCGCTTGGGACTGGACTGTGTCTAAATACTCGACACAAATGTAGTTTTCCAAACAGCTGTTTTCTTGATTCCGGTCGTAAGAAATAACAAAAGATCATGAAGCATTGACGGCAAAACCAGCGACTGCCTTTCCCGATTTTGTTTATATCACCGTTATCTTGAGTTACGTTTCTGCTGGCAGCTGTTTCCGATTCGTCTGAACCTGTGCTCGTTTTTTCGCTGATTTTCTCATGGTAAGAGCTGTGATTGTTAAAAACTACCAGATTAACCTACTCAAAAGCTTGATAGGGTATATTCCTTTAGTTTTGCGTATTGGATACATTTCTTTTTCCAGTGAACTAGAGGCACACCAAGACGATTTAAAATATTAGTGTGTGAAAACGCACAGAAGCCGGAGCCATGCTAAGAAAAAAGATGGTTTCGGAGCCAGAGCTACACTCACGACAACCAAGAGCGCTGGAGCCGGATGCCGGCGCAATGTTCATGAAAAGAAGAGCGCCGGAGCCGGAGCTGCGACATTTTTACGACGGCTCCGCAACCCTGGTGTCAAAGGCTCACCAATGAGCTTCATGTCGCTTAAAATCCACCAAACAAAAGTTAAATAATATCTTTCAAAAGATAATGCGCAGATTCACAGATGGGAACTTTGAGGATCAAAAGCCATAAATTTTTTCACTAAATGAGGGTGTCATTTCTGGTTAAAGCTAAACACTGTTTTCTGGTGCGTACGAAATCGAACCACCGAGTTTCTATTTCGATTCCGTACTTTCTCTTGCAGTACATTCGTTGTCACTGTTTGGTTAAACGTATGGAAATAACTCGGATATCTGTTCCTGCCACAGAAGAATATTCCGTTGAGGAAGAATCAACTGAGTTCGTAGCGGCCAACAGAGAAATCGCTTTTTCGTTGTCTGCAAAATTGTTCAAATTGTGTTTTTTTCTGAAAGTACTTTTCATTTGTTTGCCAGGAAAAAATAAAAAATTATGTTAAGCCAATCTGTTGTGGAAAGCTAACTCTAAATCGATAAAAGGTTGCATAATTTATATTTCAGCAGTTTTGTAAGTAGTTCATTTGTTAAACGAAACTATTTGTTGCACTGCTAAAAAATAGGTGAAAGATTCAAGTTTGAATAACGTATTTTTCCTGCTCAAGGTAACATGTACAGACGCACGTAGGGAAAAATTGATGAGAACTTTGAACTGACACAAAGAACACCGAACAACGTTCACCAAAAACAAAGTAAACAATCTTTTCAGGAGCACGTCTGAAACGTTTGATGAGTAGTAATTTGAGGTTCAAGGTAAGCCAGTAGATTTAGGGCTGCAGGATTGGTGCTAAAGTATTGCGGTATAAAATCTCTATAGCTTCAAGCAGTGTTACTCAACACTAACCTTGACCAATGTATTGTGGTAACTGCAAGTGTGTTCAAAAACATTACGTAAAAAGAAAAATTATCCATTTCCGTGCTTTGTCGTATGTATTATCAAACACCTGTAGGATCTGCAAGATCATAAAAGAACGTGTTTCTGCCTCCTGAAGGTGACTGTTAACTGTTGCAATGGCAACACGCACTGCAACGCCCCTGCTTAGGAATTGCTTTGCATTGGAGATCTTTAAACACTGAAGTTAATGCTCCTTTGTTATACATGCAAGCGTGAAGGCGGTTGCTTCCATCTTTATTTTGCAACTACTGCTCGTAAAAACTTGCGCATTGCTTACAAGTAGTGCATGGCATTTGCATCTACGTTGTATGTGCGTTCGGCTACAACGTATGCTTGCAGTTCTGCACCTTCTTGAAAAGGACTACGACTAAACTACCAAAACTACAAGAGATATTTGATTTGCAATGATTGTAAAAAGTGTCATTTTCACCAAATTAGATTATGCCTAATTTCCCTATGATTTAGGATACTGTCGTCAGAGTCAAATTCTTTATTTGCTATTCCAAGCCTGGTAACATTCAGTTGTTTATTTATTTTTTCATTTTCATACTCCCTTTTCCTCTAGGGAGGGTCGCAGGGGCAGCAGCCATAAGACTCGAAATATCTCACGGTTTTCAGCAATGTCTGATAGTTCTGCTGTCTCCACACCAAGAAAGCGTGGGAAATAAGTCCGTTACACACTCAGAATCGTTCGTCATCACACATCCTGCGCTTGAAATTTTAGGCTTTCCTGCAGCCCTTCAGCTACACTGACACAACGATCTAACCTCGAAACGATTAAAAGCACTTTCAGTAAATAAGGTCGTCAATGCACCAAGTTGTTGTGAGCAAATTGAAATAATGTTTGATTTTTCGATGAATAGTTTTAGCTGTTAGCAAGAGCTGCAGACAAATTATTATTTTCTGACTAAATCAAAAAGAGTGGTGGTCTTAAATGATATGGACTTGATAAAAAAGCTCTTCACTTTTAATCCTCCAGCCGATTTGCTCCGTGTGTTTCTTTCAATTTAACCGAGATGCTAGTCTTGTTTTGATGATGATGTGGCTAAATTACATTCCAGTAGGTTGTGTTATCATGCAATGGCAGTAGTACTGATCAGATGATATTGTTGCCTAAACAGTCGTGCTTACAGGCTTCCGATACACCACGATTTAAATGCGTTTACAGTTTGAAGTTCAGTGGTGCTTATTTGTTCATTTGTAGGTGCGGCCAAAGGTAACAGAAATTTAGTTTATTAGTTTCTACTCCAGAATTAGGAACAGGCTGAGTCCACGGGTTACTTTTGTGACAAAGCAAAACGTTGACAGTCGAGCAAAATAAACGTCTTACACTGCACACCTTTATCACAATTATAAAAAATACATACCTGCAGGATCTGCTATTGTCATCATTGAGTTCAACACCATTACAAGCAAGAAAATCTTCATTTTGTAGATATTTAAATCACCAGCGCGCTAGAACGAAACACGTTTTCACCAACAGCTCTTTCCCAATGGTGGGCTCTTTCAGGTGTTTCAGTAAAAGTCAGAACAAAATATGTTTGAGTCTACAACTTACAGGTGTGCACAAATGTTGACAAGACTTAATTGAAGCTTCTAAAAATCCTGAAATTTGCAAAGTTACGGAACTTTTAACCACAAGGTTGTCAATTTGTGAAAGCAGATCGTTTTCCACAAAGTTCAAAACGCAAGTTGCTTTTTCTGAGCGCTTGGTAGGCAATAGCGATTTCGTACACCTGTTTAGCTTTTGCGGTCGCTCGAGGTTGAAATCTTAAGCAAACATAACCTGACAAATAATTATGAAGACAATAACATTCCCCTTCTGAACTGGTGCAGGAGGCAGTCGCCTGGCTAAAATACGTACTTCGCCGTGAATGAATGAAAATCAACACCAGCTTGTAAACGTCAATACCTGACTCATTTTCAAACACAAACTGCGGATGTGTCAACGTTTTACCCGTAAGCTTTTACTTGCAGATTTCAGGAATGAGGATGTGTCTAGTTACGTGAAATCGATTTTCCAAAAACATTTGCTGATTGATTCGACACCTTTACGGAGACTAGTTACTTGCATATAGATATGTTCATATCCGAATAATCGCAAAGTTGTTATAAAAGCGGAACCCAACTGGCTGACTCCTGTAAGAGTGTAAAACCTGCAGCAAACCCAGAGTTTTTAATTGTCGTCGACCCGGAAAGCGAACCCCGACTAGCCCAGTGTTCCTGAAATGTTTGAAACGTGCTGAAGCCAGAGAAAAGCGCACGTTTCTCACGCGTTGCATGAGAGGAAACATCTAACTCCCAGCTAACCGTCGGAAATGCATTGACTTCCCTTGTTGATCAACCAACAAAAACATAAATCTTGGATACGATTTACTTCAACTGAAGGAGATTGCTAAAGCGGACACATAAGCGCCGAAGGGCTTGAACAACAGTTGAAGATGAGACCTTTACAGAGAACACGTCAAGACCAAATTAAGATTTATAAAGACTTTCAACTACATGCGCAATAAACAGCCTCGTCGCATTTAAAAGCAAGGCCTATAATTAAGCACGCCAATGCGAAGAGTCGCCAGAAATTTTCTGAAGATAATTAACGTTACAGAAAACGTCTTCGTATCTGCCAAATGCAAGATGTGTTGGCAGAAGCACAAAAAATGATTTTGAACAAATATTCGGTTGAACTAGATGATCACGACTAAGCTTTTTTGTGCAAAGTATTAAGATTTGCTCCAACACCTAATTGGAGTAGGTTGGTAGAAAACGCAGAATGGCTAAGCGCCACTACCACGTCTAACGAACAGAATGGCGTGCAGTACTTGGAGAATAAAATGATGTCGACTATGTGTTGCCAAAAAATTAAAATCCACAAAATCTCTAGACCTGATAGAGGTTTATTTGATGACATAATTACCACATGCATGGATAAGGGTTTTACAAATTTGAGCAACCTGAAACTTTTGGTGTTGGACGCTTACAGAACCAACAACAGTTTGCCTTGAGATCAAAGAGACCCTTCAAGCTAACAGAACAGAGGAAAAATATTGATTTTCCGAGCAGATAAAGACGGGAAATCTGTTATTCTTAATTACGAAGATTATGACGCTGTAATGATAAAAAAACGGCTGCAATTCTAACAAATGGAGGTTCCGGTAGATAGAAGCGACGCTTACCCTGACAAAATCAGGAAAGATTTTAACGATCTTGTTATTGAACTCCACACTACGGGTGCAGTTAGTGATAAACTCATGCTACACACAACTAGCACGAAATGGAAGGACAACTCGTACCGCAATATCAGTGGTGCGTCAGCAAAGCGTCTTCGATGCAATACACCGGTTCATGCTTACCCGCTTTTCAAGGCACACGATCCACCCCAAAAAGTTTGTTTAAGGGTTTTGCCCAGATAACCTTCGCTCCGCTGTATCGATATGTCGCAGATCAGCTCAAGTGGAAACACTGCCAGACTAAAAAGCTAGGAACAGAAAAGGAAAGGCCCGCGTTTAAGAATGTGGTGGAAGATGTGAAAGCACTTTATCCAAGCTTGTGCAGAGACACTATGACGAAAGCTCTTGAATATGCCCTGAAGAAGCATTCTATCTTCAACACTAAAACCCGAAAAATCGTTGTTGAAACTGAACAAAGTTTGCCTTAACAACGTGTCACCCATTATGGCAACCAATAATATCCTCCAAAATGGAATAAAACCGATGACAATCACTCCGTTTTATTAGCAAACGTTACTGTACACATCCAACAGCTGATTGCTGGTGTTCGACGTGAGGCGGAATTTTTCCGTAGATTCATCGATAACATAATTTGGATAATCGAATCAGGAAAGTTAACGGACGCATCCGACATGCACTAACTTCAACATTTGCCTACAGTGTTTTGGAACCAGGGTCAGGGTTGCCGGATGTTGGACAAAGAATATGGCATGTGTTGGTCAATTATGGAAAATTTTTGGCAGAAAATGTTTGACAGTGCCAATGTTATAATATTGATTTATCGATATTTAATGCTTTTTACTATTCATAGTTTGTCCATATTTTTCTTTTCAAAATTTGGCGATCAAGAAAATATTTGTTTTGATGGGAATCGAGACGGCTAATCTTAGATCATAGTCTCTGATACTTGGCTATGAAATGCTTTCTTTTGATTCATAAACCTAGTTAAAAACTGGAAGTAATATTCCAGTTGAATCATTCTTTACAAAATCATTACTTTAATTGCACACAAACCTAAATATTGCAAGACCTGAAACATAGCAACAGCAAGTCAATATTTTAAAAGAAATGCGCAGTTAAGATGTGTTGTGAATAAAAGGTACACTGCAGTGATTACCAGCAATTCTTTAAGCAATAGGTCTAATCAGATTCATACGTATTATGGTGTATATGCAGAAGATTCGTATTATCTGCAGGCGCACTTGTACAAGATGTTGAGTACAATATGCTGCATTTTCTCTGTAAAGTTTTAGTTTTGGCAGTACTTTGATTATACATAATCCAAAATGAATTGTTTTGTCAATACTGATAGTTGGCATTTGAAAAAATATCAAAATTTCGGCATTAAAATACTGCCAAAAGCTTGGCAAAGTTTTTAGAAAACAGTGATTTTTGGCAACATTTGTCGAATTCGGCACCATCTGGCAACCCTGATTAGAAACTAGCGTTTCACCAGACTGGCGAAGTGCAATTCCTCGACATTGATCATTTCATAACTACTGAAGATGATTTTGGATTTGTCACTAAAAACTTTGTAAAACCCACAACGGAAAGAAGACAGCGCATTAGCGGGCGATCGCGCCACCCAAATGCGCCATTTAAGTAAATCTTACTTAAAGAGGCAATAGGATCGAGGCAGTGGCGTATCTAGGGTATGGTAGGTATGGCTGGTGACATGGGTGCCACTTAGAAGGGGGCGCAAAAATTGCTTGGCATAAATTAAAATTTGTGATTTGCATTCCCTTCATCCTCTGTTTTGCGCCCCATACAACCATCAACTGCACAGCTGCACTGACACAGCGCCCGTATCTAATGCAATAATTCGGGCGTGTTGCGCCAGCGTCACCGAGCATTGTGACAAAACTGTGGTATTGTGACACAGCATAACAGTCAGACATTGTCACAGAACAAGAACCCTCGCCTACAATATCTACAAGACCTCGTCCTTCTCACGCTATGAGAAAAGCTCAGTCAGTCCGTGCAGTTCATCGGCGTTGGAAGGATTTTTAAGGGGGGTCAATTCAATAGTTTTTTTTCAGGGGTACCAAAACGTTTTTCCAGGAGTGGCCAAAAGTTGTGAAATTTCATTTTAACCACTCAAGACTAAGAAAACAACATTTTTGCTGAAAATTTAATAGAAAATTCTCAAATTTCAAATCCAGGGGGCTTGGCCCCTCTACCCCTCTTCCGACGCTCATGGTTGCGTTTCAGACACAGCAACAACTTTCTCAAAAGTGACGAGTTTTAAGTCCGTGGCTGTGAGGATCTGACTGTTAGGTAAATGATTGCTGTCTTTACAAATTACTTAAAACTGCTGGGGCCCACTCCGACTTCACGAAATTTCTTCGATGGCCACGAGTGTCCGATAAGTAGGATAAACACGCTGCCCCAGTCCAGAGACTATAAAAGAAAACAGCAGTTAGGCCTCGAAACATCAGCAGTTAGTATCTTTACCGTGCCAGCTGAGCAAAAAAGTGTTAACTCATGAAAGATGATCTGTTAGCCTTATTTAGAGCCAGCTTTTTCTGCCCAATGCTTTGGCTGTTGCGGGTTTAAAAGTGGTGTTGCTCTTGTGCAGTGTACACGTAACTTATCGTATCCATCCAAATTAAATGTGATTCATTTCAAAAGAAATTGACATTTGTAGTTGTAATGTGTTGTGTGATTTTTTTGCAAGATTTACAATTTGGACAGCCAGTACAACGTATAAATTATGGTATGGGCGCCATTTTGCGTAGATACGCCACTGGACTGAGGCGACTTAACCACAGGAGAAACGATTATCTCACCAGCAGCCTGAACTGACTTAAAAAAGCGATTCTCTCAAACATTCCTTTGGACAAATAACGCGATAGCAATGGAATCAAAATGGATAAAAAGATTGCCTCTCCCAAAATGTGACAAGAAAAGATGATCTACAAGTTTGACCTACGTTATTTCTCCACCTGCTACCTCTATAACAGAAAAAAAGCTTGCATACCACGAAAACGATTAGATATGAATGACCTACAAAAGTTAGACAAAACCTAACCAGTTGCAAGTAGTCTACCTTGCTTTGTGTAATACGCCAAAAATAAACTTGAACTTCGCCAGGCCCTTGCAAGCAGTGTGCGCTTTGTGATTGCTGTGGAATACACACATCCAGGCAAAAAATAAAACTTTCCCACTGAAACAAATCCTGACATGTGCAAACTATAGTATTTATGTGGCGACTTGTGTGATATACCATCAACAGTGTGTTAGTCAAATAGTGAAAAGTTTTTCACGAGATGAACATCGTGCCTAGGTTTTTGGAACAAGCCAGAAAGCAGGGATGACAGCAGCGAACTGGCTTTATCGCCGCTGTATGCAGTATTTCATGGCATTTCAAATGAGTCCCCTGTTAGTGACTCGTACACTATTGGCTGCAACCAACCAGCTGAAGTTTTCTTAGGTGAGGAGAAATGATTGCAAATTGTTGTTTTAACTAACAACTAAAAACGCTTTTGGCACTTTAAAATTGTTTTCGAAAATTTTGGGAGGGGGCAATGCCCGGTTGCATCCCGTGGTTGCGAGCCTGCTTACATTGTTCATTTTGTAGAACAACCCAGTTTTCACTAGAAAATTAATAGAAACTAAAAGTCAAAGCATGATCCTCCCTCTTGTGAAATAATTCTTGTCCTCATTTTTCTGTCAATTTTCGATAGTAATTTATATATTATTTTGCCATTTCGTTTGCCCAATTGTATCATCCGATTTCTTACCACACATCTAGTTTTTATTTACAGTACCGACTGTTGTGCCTCCCTTTTCAACGTTTGAGATTTAAAAGTCCTCCCTAGAGTACGTTAGTCAAATTTATGATCTCCAGACCGCATTTCTGCTGGAACATCCACATGCCCGCTACGGTTGGATGATCGCAGCTTTCCTAGTTTTGTTTACGTTTCTCCGTGATTGGCGTCAGAAGTCAGGACATTTTTCTGCTGAAGTGCAACAAAATTTATGAAAATTGTATTTTCCAGTTACCACTTGCCAGACCTTGTGTTTTGATCATTCATTGTATTCTATAGATTGCTTACTTTCCCTGCTCGTGCTTTACGCCTTCAGCATTTCACCCTTAAGCTTTTGCTTAACGATTTGAGGACTAAGAATGCGTATATTTACGTGAAAACGATTTCGTATTAACAATTTCTTGATTGATTCGATTATGCCATCCTCGTGAAGACCAACTGCTTGAACACAAAAATGTGCAAGTCCGAATCATTGCAAAGTAAAGACAGTAGATCCCACTTGGATGATTTCTTCAAATCTTGCAACAAATATTAGACTTTTAATTAAAATCCCTTGTTTTCATGTTTGACTGGTCTTACAGCTACAAGTACTGGAGAAGAAAGAGAAACATTAGTGCCGATAATTGCCTTGACGGAAGTGAAAATATGTCAGACTTGTCACATAAAAGCAAGCCTTTGGTCCATGCGGTCGTTGAAAGCAATCAACTTTTTTCAAAAGGCTTTGACGCTGTTTTTCTAAAAAAATTCAAAAAATGTAAACGCCATAACTGGCGCTTTGCAGAAAGCAGGAGCCATCGCCAAATTTGATAGACCTGGAGTCTTTTGTTTCTCCCATTTTCGCCTGTTAAGCCATCTACTGCAACTTCATGGAATTTCAATTTTCACTTTCAAACGTTCCAGTGAATATACACAGGGTAGTCCATGGGACATATTTATCTGTCCCGTCCCATAGCAATTTATGCCTGTCCCATCCCATGGGATTCCCATTACATTATTATAATAATAATACGGAATACAATTCAATTAAAATTATTAAATTTATGAAAATTTAGGTTCAGTATCTACTAAATAGGACTACATGTACAAAGAGACATGCAAAACGACAAAATTTATTGACTTTAAAATTCAGAAGTATAGTCGAAGTATGACAATTCAGTAAAATTCTGACACTCTCATTCTATTTCTGAGTCTCATGGGAAATACAAATGTGTGCTGTCCCATCCCATCCCATGGGACGTTGCCCATGGGATTCCTATAGGAATGACATTCCCATGGACAAGCCTGAATATACACTCCGTTATCTACCAATAAGATGGAGCTCCACTCCATTGTCCAGACAGATCTTTGGAATTTCTTCCCCGATATTTCCCTGGTGATAGACTTATTTCACGACGCACTCATTTCCCTTGGCCATCCTACTCACCTGATCTTAACTCACTTAACTACTTTCTCTGGGGATACCTCAAGGAAAGGATCTACAACAGAGGTTCCCTACCTTTGTCTGAACATGCACCTCTTCAGCATTTCGACAGATGAGCTTGTACCCCTCAAATTTGTTATGGCAAAAAGGCTGAGTAAATCAACAAAAATCCACATAAATTTTAATAGAACTTATATGTCTTACAATATTTGGAAATCAACAGTATATAAATATATCTTTTACTTGTGTTGCTAACTTCAAATGTACCCCTTCAGATAGGCAAATGTACTCCTAGGGGTACATGTACCCCAGGTTGGGAATCCTTGACAAAACAAACCCCAGATTCTGGCAGATTTGAAGGACAACATCCAACGGGAGATCAGAGGCATACCTGCCAATTGGAAGAGTCATTGACAATTTCAACTTTCGCGCTGGAGCAGCTATTCACCAGAAAGATGCCTGGATAGAACATATCATAAACTATTAAGACGGGAAACTAAATCTGTTTCAACATCTACCACAATTGGAAGACACAATTTCCCATAATTCTGTTAATTTTTGGTGAAAAAATTTTAATAAAATTTCATTTGAGTCAAAAATGAGATCAAAAAAAAATACGGCGCGTTTTGGACCACGTTGTACTTGATTTAACGATAACTATACACAGAAAAAATAAGTGGGCAAAATTCTATAATACTTTTCAATAAACGTCCCAGGTGTTTACAAATATATAGGTCACTCCTGTTTTCGAAACACGTCCACAATCTGCCCATGTGAAAAGATAAGTTGCAAAATTTAGAATACATAAGGAACAGTTTGACTTGCTTTGAAAATATTCCAGGCGGTAAAATGCAATTTTTGGATTAATTAAATTTTTAGAATATTTAAATGTTTCAAGAAAAAATGCTGCTAGCTTCGAAATACCTTATGTCTAACTTTAAAATTACGTTTCTCTGCCTAAATGTACAGTCTAAACACTATAACAACACTAGTGATTTAAGGGAAATTGGACAAAGTAAGAAACATTGGAAAAAGTATCATCTGACTTTTTCGTTTGTCTGGCTAAATGAAAATCAGCACCTTGCTTGAGCTGAAGCGCAAATGAGCACGAGTTTTAATGCTTTGCCTCATTGCAATCGGCGTTTCTGTTGCCATGGTGTTGTTTGCTTCTGACAGATTAGAGGGTAACAGTGCCATCTATCCTTGGCAGTATTTAGTGACGTGATTGCGATCTGGTAAATCATTGATGCTTAGTAAGAGGCAAGTTGTTAACCCGGCAAGAAGAATAAACATGCCCTGCAGCTGTAACTGGTCTGTTGCGACGACACTGCAAACACCTCTTGCTGGAATTTCACTGAAATTCACTGCATGAGGCAGTTACGCTTGGCAACGTGAGTGCGCGTCTTGGCAACGAGAATACATCCATTCACAAACGTTGTGTTAAACAGAAAACGTTGCTCAGCGAAACCTTACTTCGATACTTGTAAGTTTTTTCATCCCGATCTAAAAACAAGAAATCCGGATGCGAGACATCTACATCATGAAACAACTCATGAGTGGAGTTTGAAACTTTGATCAAGTGGCGAATTACGAAACTGTCGCCCAAAACAATGCTGAGGTTCTGCGGAAAACGATCGTTCGAATAAAGCTGCCAGCATATGCACGTGTATATGGATCTTTGTGTACACACAAAGTCAAAATACATAAGCCAGACAAGTTATCTCAGCAAAAATTGTAGCGGTAATGCTTAGACATCTTTCGTTCAACAAAAAGCAAAACAAGTAATGAACAGCAAACTCTTGGATCCCTCAGTGCAAACTTACCGTAAAACAACAAATCTTGTCATTTTCATGTGCATAACCAGAGCAGATAATCGCGAAATCATTTCAAGGAAAACGAAATTGTAACTTTCTATGAAAATATATGTTTTTTTGTTTATTCTTCGCGACGCTTCAGGTTTCTGGTTGTTAACGCTTTTTGTTGAATACTGATTTAAAACGGGCGCCGTTTACTTTAACGACCTGTATCGTTGCTTTATTCAAACAAACAGTGTAGAACTTAATAATAGGGAACCTCTTCATCAGATTGCTTCCCCTCAAGTTGCTCTCCTCGTCTGTAAGATATATAGCTTCGATTTTTTCACAAACATTGCTGTCGTTCTTGTTTCAAGAAGTGAACAATTTTTTTCGCACCGAAATCCTTTCCATTTCTATGGGCTTCACCGCAAGAGATAAGGAAATAACAGAAGACTATTCAAAAAAAATAGGCTCTTTGGAATCAGTAGATTGCCTGACACAGCCACTGTTGCCAGTACAATGCATGTGGTAAAAATGTAGTTTGATGTGAATCATCAGCAACACTCCTGTCTTTTGAAGCAAGATTAACAATTGCACATTTTTGTTACCCTAACCTTAATCCTGTTATGTATACCCTATTTTGGTTACAACAGGCTAAGTGGTACAGTTGGTTGAGCACGCGCTACCGGAGCTGGCAGGCTGGGTTTGACTCCTTATCGTTCATAACGAAGTCTTGAAAAACGGCACGCGAGGCCTGTCCAGCCTTGTGCACATGTAGTTGACACTCAGAGCGAGAAAACGGCTGAAGCGCGGTACTGTTACTGACCCGCCACCAATCACTGTGAAAGCAGCCGTGCGGTCCACTGAAGAAAGCGAAGGCGGGCGTCACAGACCAGGCTTGACACTCAGCAAGGAGTACAAAAGCGTGAATAACCAAACGGGGCTTTTTCTGTGTTCTTGTAAATTTTTTTTCAGTACCACGACATCAATTTTTTAAACTGGTTTCAGTCCCTTGGCGCTACGCTTGTTGCTCGTTGAGCTTATTCAAAGCACATCTCCATCTCTTCTGCTAACGACATGGTGGTTGTAAGTCATCACTGCATCATGATCCCCAGAGAGCCTACAGCAAGTACGCCAATAGGTTTTCCTCTTTGAAGGGATAACAAAACAAAAAAGCCGAATCTATATTTGCGTGAAAAAACAGCAGCTAAAGAAACAGTTATGGTCTTAATTCCAACTCCTGTTGCTAAACGTCGAGCCGTTTGTGACGTGAATCAGAAAAGTATTCTCTAGCTTGTAAAATTCGATATTCTTTTCCAAAGAGGGGTACATGACACATTCAAACCATTTCGCTGAGATAATTACAATCTACTTTGAAACGTTCAGTTATGGTGTACAGGCGTAGAAGTTAATGTGCTATTGCGGTGACACTAATATTCACCCAATTGAGATCAATCTCATCAACAAACTCCGGGAGTGAATGATTNTAATTTGATGTTGTAACTAACAACTAAAGATTTTTTCAAACATTTTTTTGGGGGGAAATTGCTTGGTTGCCCCNCTGGTTGCGGACCTACCGGAAAATCAAAAATTCCAAACACTCGGAAGTTTCATCAGCTGCATCGGGAACGCGTTGTGAGACTTGACAAACCGCAGATCATGGCGCCCGCTAGCGACTGGAAATGTTTGAAGTGGCTTGAGTCCCTGCTGCTCCAGCAAAACCGCCGTTTGCTGGGTAGTCTCACACAGTTGCTCCTTTTGTGTATTTGACTTAAGTGCAACGGATTTATAGTGTAAAGCTCCAGCTACAGTGATGATTGATTGTTATTTTAACAGCTTACTTCTGTGTATCTGTGATGTATTGTAAAGCTTGATTGAATGCATGCTAACGGTGAAAGAGACTGTTTTTTGAAACAGCCAATATGATTTTATTCAACCATTAGCGTTGTTGTTTATCGTTGGGTTTTGCTTCTAACATTTTAGTCTTTTGCGATAGATAGACAAATTCTCTATCTTTTTTAACTTTTCACTGGTTACAAAACAATCGAAAAATTTTACGAATTTCCGAACAAACCTGTTGGTAGGAGGACCACTCACTCACACAACAGCTTGTAGACATAACATACGTTTAAGCGAAGGGTGTGTTCCTACCAGCTACAGCAAGATTCGGGGCGGAGAAATGTGATTGAAGGCACCAACGGCGTGTGGACAACCGTGGAGTAACTGACGGATGGCTGGGGAGTGAGCCACCCTGCCATCCGTCAGTTACGCCACCCCCTGGCAAGTTAAATGCAAAACCGGGCACCCTTTAGCTGAAATTTTCAGCTACCAATGACGTATGGACAACACCTACGTGAGCAAAAATAGGGGTAATAAAAGGCAACACCATTCATTCCTTCTCACACCCATTTTTCCTCTGGGGAAGGTCGCGATCAAGCACCCTTGAGAAGACTCGACGTACCTCACGGTTTTTCTCTAACTCTGGTAGTTCTGCTGGCTTACATCCTTATCTACCAGGGCCTTCCACTTTATTTATTATTTATTATTACACTTCTTTGGAAAAGGAATTCTTAGTCCTGTACGTTCGAGTGGAAAACGGGTTCCCAAACTTTCTATGACCACGTGCCCCTTCAGCAGTTTGACAGATGAGCATGAACCCCCAAAACCCTTTATGACAAACAGCTCAGTAAAATAAAAAATCCACTGAATTTTAGTAGAACTTTTAGATTTGTGGAACTATAATGGCAGACTTCGTTTTTTCAGACGTAGATTGCAGAATAACAGGTGGTGATCGGTCGACAGTTCCACACCTATTTTGACACCAACGTCCAACACTGATCGGAATAAGTCAACTGGAACTATATAGAAATCAGTGAGTGAGCGTTGATCCGGCGGGTCTCTGCACTAGGTGCAATTGTGCAACTCTGCGTTGTGGAGGAAAGTGTACATTACGCACAGTGCGTTGTTGCATCACAGTTGCAACAGGAGTCTTTCGTTGTCAATTATGTCAACATCCACCATATTCAGCTGCCAGCGGTCCCCAAAACCCTGGCTCTGTCCCTGAGCACCAATACACCAACAAGAGGCGTTATTGATACAGTTTGACAAATTTTACCTGACTAATGACCGGATAAAATCACTTAAAAGCGTTCGCGCAGAGAATAATCAGGTAGAATCTCTCGGTGAAACTTAACAAATGTTAAGAATTTTACGAGCATTGGGTGTGTAATTTAAACTTGTTACTTGTAATATTGAGTTAGTTTTATCAAAAGGTAATGTTTGCTTGTTTTCAAAACGTCAGTAGTTCAATCTCCTGCATTTAATAAAAAAATGTTTAAACGTTACTTGCCTTTAACGATTCACATGAGAGGTGGATCAGATTAAAATCTTTCAAATTTTTTCTTCGGATATCAAGCATTTCGATTATTACGTTAAACGCAATTGTGTGTGTATGATGTCTTTATTGTGAAAAGAATTAAATATTTGTAGAAAAAGTAATTTGTCCTTTTAAAGAAATCCCTCAATTTGCTACATTATCATCGGCACAAATCTTCCTTCAAAGTTGAATCCCGAAGTTGGTTAAAACATCAGTTTATTCAGGAAAATTCGTTTGAACTTCTTCGAAAATAGCAGAGAAATTGCAACGGTTGAAATGATTAAAGTTGAAATATAATATCATGTTCTCATGAATTACGTTTTCAGATTCAACAACAGTCAATTTTGCGTGTTTGATGAAGGCACCACTCTACACTCGGGCAGATACATTTTATAAACACTACTGACGCATCATACAGTCAACGCAAATATATACGTGTAGCTGCTTAAAAGTTCATGATACGAAAACAAGCTACTTGAGAATTTCAGTAGTGGTAGTTTATCAACCTTTCCTGAAACCTTACGAAAAGCAAGTCAACACAAACGAAGCGCATTAGTGATGCTCGCATGTGCAAGCACTCAACCATGCAAACAAACAAAAACTGCCCTAAAAAGGAAATCAACGTAGCCTGTTTTTTTATCGTCGCATAGCAACGCGACGTCGTCTGAAACAATCATTTTTCTGTCAGTGAGCAACAGTTGGACATTCATTCCAATACGGTATCGTTTGTTCACTTCGTCTGAGTTTTACAGAGCACTCCATCATCTCGGAAACTTTGCACTTCGATACCTGCTGCTGTGTCACGAATTCAGCTTCATAAACAATTGGTCACATTTTAGAAGCCCTTCTAGGCAAACGTTTCGCTTCCAGAGCAGTTTTTCATTACAAGGCACAGACAATTACCTTAAAGTTGAAAGTGTTCTTACCTTTTCAATGTTTTAATATTTGCACTTTTGCTGCTGTCTTGCATTTCAAGGTAAGGTCAAATCAACTTTACCGTCAATTTGTCATTAGCTATAATACTTGTCGTTGTAATTCTCTATAACTGAACGAAATCAGTCAAACCAACTGTTTGATTGAAATCTATGTTTGGTATTGGTATAGGATTATTTATTACTTTGGTTTCTTTAAAAAAATTCAAAAATAAGCAAGAGAAACTTCATCACAGTGTTGTGAAACAACAATACAAAACCGTGTGCTCTTTGCCGTATTTCAAAATATACACTGTACAGCAGACAAGGCTGTCATGTGATAAAAAATATTAAACTCAAATGTGAAACATGAACGTATGAATTACAAAAGAACGAAGTCTATAAAATGAGTAAAAGTCAGCTGTTTGAAAATATTTTGAGCTAACTTTTGTCATTCAGCTCCAGAATTTCCATCTTCATCAACATTTCCTTCGGCTCCTCTTGCTTCTACATCCTGCAAAAACCAAGCAACATTGAGATGTGCAAATAATCAATAATGAGGTTTCTATTTCGAAAAAAAGTTTCTTATTAATATATTTATAAAAAACTATTAGGTTTGTCTTGAAAGCAAACCTAACTAAAGCAAATTTGACGTTATATACCATTTTGAAAGTTCTTTTTGTTACAGCCCTGAAGCCGTTATCATGTCAAATATAACCCATATTTTACTTTTGTTTACCACTTGCTGAAATTCGAATGCCGAGTTTGCTTATACGCAAAGTAACTTCACGCTTAGGTTGCTCAATGAAACTATGTCTTTTCTTCGAACAAGTGGTTGAAGCCTTATTCGACATTTCCAAAGGACCTGAAAGTCCCTTAATTGAATACCTGAGCAAGAGGACCTAACTGTGTCCTATGACAAAAGCGCCATTGTAGCTTGGGTCGGTCATTCTCTTCAAACAGAAAATGCCAATTAATTTTCAGCAATCCTCTCAGTCCACTTTTCGGTTAAAAAAATCTATAAAGTCTTTTTGCACCATCACCGCCTTTTGCGCGTGTTTCTGCAGGGTTTTGACAAGAACGAAATCGCAAGACGGCAAACCTGAGCTTCAGGTGTGGCCGGGTTGACTTTGTTGCTCGATGTAAGATTCTCCACCGAGTCTTTTTTCTTGCTCGAGTAACCGTAGTAAGAACCGCCTGCGATCAAAGCCACTCCTGCCACACTCCCAACAACAATTCCGGCAATTTCTCCCCCGCTCAGACCAGATCCTCCGCTAGGTTCACTAGTTTCCACTTGATCTGTAACCTGCAAAACAAGGAAACGTGGCAGGAAATAAACCATTTCGATTTATTTTCAACAGTAGAACAAAACGGACTGAATGAAGCGGCTAGGTGGCACTTCGATTTTTGCGAATTCGTTTAAGTTGAAGCTTCTTCTTTCTAATATCTTGTGGATGATTTGCAACTGCAGTAAACCTGTTAATAATTGTCATTTGTTACAAGATTTCAAAGCCTCTTGAACGCCCCATACGTTCGACGTTTACCCTTCTTGATAGTTGCTCCTCAGCACAATGTAGTTATGTGTTCTATGTGTTGATTGTCGTGATGTGCTCGTGTGCATAAGCTTTCCAACAATGAACCAAAAAATTTGTTGGTCTTCCTGAGGAGTCATAAATGATGTTGTGGGAATTTTCCAACCAACTAGAAATTACTTACTTTGTGAAATAAACGCATTTGTTTATATCTGAAAATCGGCGAAAGTCAACCAGTGTGGTTCTACCAACAATCAGAATTTTTTCAAACATTTCACAACTTACCATTTTTACAGTGAAACTCCCTTTCGTGTCGTTGCAGGAGCAACGTGCGAAGTAATTTCGAGTCAAGAATTTAACTTCTTGCAAAGCGCAGCCGCTCGAAGACCATCTTGCACTGTCTTTCCATTGAACGCAGGAAGCGTTCATCGAGTTGCTTCCATTTTCGAAATGACCAGTCGTCAAATTCAGTTCGTAGAACTGAACGAAAAATTCACACTTACTGCAAGTTTGTATGCTTGAAGAATTTGCGTGGTTGTTGTATTGTGTTTGCAATTGAATTACATACTCCGCTCTACTCTAAAACGAAGGCAAGAAAATTTTGAAAGGCACAAATAGCGGAATAAGTTAACATCTCAAAAACCAGTTACATCTAAAAATTACTGACGAGCAATCTCGTCACTAATACATAATTGGATTTCGAGTAAGTCTTCTATAAGGAATGTTTTTAAAGTGCAGTACTGAACGATATAAAAAATCAAATAGATGCAGACTCAAAAGATGAGATCGATTGTTTAAGAATGCTCGCATGATATGAGTGATTTGGATTATTCTAATTTTTGAATAATGAATAGTGATTGCATTTTTCTAAATTTACAGAATTCGCAACGTATCTTTATTTTTTATCTTTACTTTAGACGCAAATGCCTTGTCTAGCTGGTTTTACGCCTTACAATTTAGCGAATCTAATCTTCGTTTTCAAATTGATTGTTTCGGCTTACCTGTAAATCTGACCCATGCGTTTGACAACGCACTGCAAAATCTTTGTTTAAAAATTGAATTATGATTGCTTAAACTTGTTTTGTATATTAATTACTGATAACAATATGGCCTGCAAAGCGACCGCTAACAGGAAGAAATTAGTTCATTCATGCGTGAATCTGCAAGGAGGGGGGTTGTAGTTACGCTCGTTGTGAAAAAATAGTTTTCAGCTACATTGTAATAGACCATGAAATGCACATGCGCCAACGTTTGCTCCTGAAAAGTTACTTTTCAAAATCTTTGTTTTTAAACATTTCTGAAGCCCACCACAATAAAACATTAGCTTTCTGCGATCAAAATCTGAAAGCGCGCCCATTTTGTGAAGACCTATTTGTATACAGTACATGAGCCAACTTTTTATCAGCGAAGCTGCAACCTTTTGTAAAACACCATCAAAAACGAATCAATTTGGCTTCAAAACATCTTGTGGGCAAACCGGTTCTTACCGGTTCTTACAAAACCGGTTGTTTTTTAAGTTGCATTTGAATTGCCACAAAGACATTTTGATGCATTTCGACTAGGCCTGCGCAACCTTTTCGCTATCGCCGGCCGCATTGCGTTTACTTTTATGAATTACGGCCGCCAGTGAGTTCAAGATATTTTATATTTTGCATTGCTTCTTTTCTGCTTTCACACACTGAGCCTACCCTGCTTCCACACGTTTGTTTGACCTTCTATCTACTAAGCATACTCATACAGTAGACAAATAGTTTTTAATAGTGCACGACCACCATAACTTCTATACTTTAAATTACATAATCATGTGCACGGCCGCATCAATTTTTATCGAAGGTTGTGCACTCCTGCACCAGACGAATAAACCAACGTTTACCTCAAAAAGCTGAAACCACAGTTCATTATTTCCAGATGTGTTTGAGGACAAAATGAGGCTGTTTATAAAACCATGTGTTTCCGGATTTGTTTCTTGAAAAAGGAGGTCGTCGCTGAACACCGTAAACGAAGCACCAGGACTATCTGGTCAGAAATTCACAAATACTTCAGCGAAATTTCAATATTTTGTGCACAATTTTGAAAAGATTCTTACTGTTGTCAATTTCGTTACAAAACAAGGAAAAACATTTTGCAAACCTTTGTTTAGGCGGCCATTTTTTGCGTAAGGAACCACATGGAGAGTTTAACAGCTTTCAGTAAAAGGTAATAGCATTTTTACTCAGAATCTATAAGTAATCTTGTTTGTGAGATGCTGAATTGCATGCAGTTATTTGCATAATATTCGCGAATATATGCTATAAAGTATTCTTTAGACCCAAAACTTTATTTCAAGACTTCGCAGGTAACAGAAATATAGTTACATCTGGAAAACAGAAACCTAGAATTCTTTTTGTTTTGAAAGCATTGAAAAATTAATGAGGTTGGGCGCTCCTGAAAAATGTAAACTGAAAAATTGAATAATATCAAATAACTGGTGTATAAGCCTTTGCAATTACTGAGCGTACGTACTAATATGCTGATTCGTAGGAAACTGTTGTGTTAGAATTATTAACGCTCATCTGCAGAGTTCCTTGCGCAATTACCATTTTGATTTAACTCAAAGCATGCGGACGAATTTATTCATAAAAACAAAACAGTTTTTTTAGGGCCAATTGGAAAAAAACAAAGTGGCGTTTGTACCTTTGCATACGTAATCATAACCGCAAGCTCATCTTGCTGCTTATTTACATGATCAAAAAGTTGTTTTTTTATTTTAGGCAGTCATATATTTCATACAGAACGCTTTGTTGTCATTTCTTTATTTCGCAATGATTTACATTTATTCATCGCACGTATCAAATTTTTGTTAAAGCCATCACAACAAGATGTTTACCGTGATGTTTGGCATGTTGAGAATCGGAGTAAGCTTTTCGTCGGGAACAAAGCACCAAACAAAATTTGGTCCATGTTTCCCTTCTTGAGATCGCAGTCTAGCTGAGACTATTCCTGGAAGTGACGTTACTTACCGGATGCGACGTATGCGAACAAGTAGCTTACGAAACTGAAAGTTATGTTGTCGGAAATCCCCGAAGATGCTTCTTTAAATTTTTAGGTTCTATATTCCCAACATTTGAGTAATATCATATTCGCATTTTTTTTCAAAATTATAAACTTATCTCCTCGTTCCAAACCTTTGTAAAGAGCCACTTACAAAAAAGGCTTCACGTTTGATCGGCTTATCACAGCACACTTAAAAATAGTGTTTTCTATCATTTTCCTCTGACAAAACAATAAGTGGAAGCCGAGCAAGGATCACTTTTTCGAAATAATGAATTCCTGCTTACCCTCTTGAATATGTCATAAATAATGGCATAAGGAACACCCATTCACATTCAAAAGATCATGCATTGCAAAGATAACTCAAAGGACTGAATCGAGTTCAAAAATTGTCATTCAAGAGACAGAAGACTACGAGACAACCTGTCAGCATCACAAAAGGTGCGTTGTTGACTGCCACCAAAGTTACAGCATATGGTTAGTGAGAATTACTGCATATTTTCTAAATGATTTTACCAACTGTGTGGAGTGTAAACAATTAAACATTTGTGAAAAAATTACTGTACTTGTGTTTCGCACAATAATGAAATTTGACGCGGCCTCTGCTTCAGGAGCACTGCAGTTTTTGCTGTATCGTGGATCAACTCCAGCCAGTTCATCCTCCCTCACCAGCGATTTGTCAATGCTGTACGACCAGCAATTTGTGGATTTCGGTTGATCTGGCGAACAGTAGATAGGTCCGCATTTACTAGTATTAATTCCCACTGTTAATGCCATAGTTCTGGCTGTTTATAGTAAAGTTATTCCAAAGCGGTACATCTTTGACTCACTAAACTGAGTTCCCGCTGGGAGATCACCGACAGCTGTTAGACCAAGCTTTCGATTTATGGTGCTGTAGAATTGTAAATTTGACGAGGTGCTCAGTTTCACTGTTTTGGCCACTTTATCCAAACTTTCCAATATTCTGCAAATTAATAAAAAACGCTCGTGAAATATTGTGTTCAATTGGCAAAGTAAATATTTCTCTCAGTGCATACGTTGCTGATTGCTCTTGGACGGATGTAGATTCAGCACTTAACAAGTTGTTTACGCAAGCAACGGCGGAGTCCGCTGACTGCAAAAACAAAACAACAATTGCAGCAAAACATAAAATCAGTTTTGCCTGTTGATGTGAAAATGATATTAAAACAAATCGGGCAACGGGATTTTATGCAAATACAAAATATGTGCTGTTATAGAACAAAGCCCAAAACAATGCTTTAGACAAAACTGAGATAGTTATAAAAAATTTGATTAAATTTGTCGAGTTAACACCAGTTCGGTAGTAAATTTTATCGCAGTTTTAAAGAAGAAATTAAGCATAGTAACAGCATTTGCAAATAGATGTGCCGAATTACTGAAAAAATTGCCAATGTTATTTCCCGAAAATACCTTGAAACTTATCCGGTAATTAGACATAGGTTGAATTTAAAATCATGAGCGTAACGAGTTTCGATCATTCAGTACATACAGACATCCACTATCACAGGAAGACGAGAACCATGTAACTTATTAAGTTAAGAGGGCACATTACACATTACGCAAGAGGAACAATAGAGCGTGTTTTCACAAAATTTTCATAGAAAAAAACAATCTTGAATAAATGCATTGGTGCGCCTGCAAAATGGAAATGTGGCACTACTGAGAAACTTTCCTGCCATAAATTATATCTCGTCACAGAAGTGCAACTTTCAAACCTCTGCTGAAATTTCTTCGTCTGCGGGTAAGTTGTTCAGTGCTTTGACAGCAACATCGATATCTTCTTCCTGAATATTGTCTGGATCAGAAGTGATTACAGCGACAACCCTTAGCTTTTCCGCAGGATTTTCAATGGAATCCAATCCACTCGTGCAGTCAATCCAAACCGGTCCGGCCCACTTCGATTGACTTCCTTCAAGCACACACTCGTTTGCTCCGCGTGGTTTTCCAGCTGAAAGAAAACGAACATAAAGTCGCATCAGTTTCGATGAAAAACAAACGTAAACGATATCTAAATTTGATCCAGTTCTAAACAAAAAGAAAACAGAATGTCCTAAGTTTAATCTCAAGCAGCAAGGTTCGGCAAATATTGGATAATGCAAAATGTAACTTGCTCTTAAGTAACAGCATTGACAAAGCTAATACACATAGTGTTTAGCTCACCAAACTCTCCTCCTTCGCAAAGGGAGTTGGAATTTTTAGTTTCACCAACCAGAGCTTGTGAAAAATTCCCGTTCTCTGGACAAAAAGCTGAAAAAGTAAAACATACGTTTTCTGACTCTGAAATTCTAAGAACTCTTTGCAAATCCATATACACTGGTGCATACATCTGAAAAAGCACAGCACTGCATTAACTATTGTGATGACTTCAAGTCGATACTTGTCAAGACTTCAAAGCAGGAAAGGCTGCAGGATGTGATGAAATTTGCCGATCGATTCCTTACTTACCCATATTGTGGAGAATACGTACTTGAGGCTGTAGGAGTGTAGGTTGTTATCAGGGTCAGATCCAGCCAGTAAGTTTAGGGGGGTGCGGTTTCAGTAAAACGCGGTATCATTACGGGTACACTTACTGTAAGAGAGATGAAGTACACTTCACAACACTGCTGTAACAAAACAATGGACTGCAAAATGGCCTTATATCGAGGAATGCTGTTTTCCGAATTGTGCAAAGTCATGGTGAGTAAAGTTACTTTAGTAGGTTTCAATCGCCCTCCCTGGACCCGCCCCTGGTTGCGATGAAATCCCACCTGAAATGCTTTAAACCTAGAAAAAATGAGTTATTCAGCTTCACGTGTGTGTCAAGCTGCCGAGCGATCTGGGAGTGCACCAAAGGATTGGCAAACAGGTGATTGAATGATGGTGCCGAGAGCTGCATCCTGCAGGCTATTCTATGCGGTTTGCGTCGTGACCACAGAACCGCAAACCAAACTGTCACTTTCGAACATATTTTCGAAAATTATTGGGAGTAAATGACAAAGTTTACAACGCTTGCTTCGTCAATCTTGAAAAAGCATACGGTTCGAGAAAAGTGTTTGGGAGTTTTGCAGGAATACGTCTTTGACAGCAATCTGCTGATGGCCGTCAAGTCATTATGTTCCTGCTCAGATGTTTGTGTCCCTGCCAACGCCACTCCTCTCCACAGTCTACATAAATTTGATAAACGGTCACAGCCGAGTCAACGACGGTGTCAAGGAGTTGCAAGTGATGGAAAACAGAAACAAAGAGATTGATACACGAGTTTGTAAAGCAAACGCAATATTGCGTGAGCTTTGTCCTTACGTGTTCACGAAACAGGAGCTTTAAAACACCGCAAACCTTTCAGTTTTTGAATCGGTCTTTGTTCCGATCTTCACCTACATCCCATGGTAACGAATCTTGGGTGATGACCGAAAGGGCGCTATCTCAAAAGTACAAGAAGCAGAAATGATAATTTTACAAAAAATTCACGGCGAAACGCTTCGCAAATAAAGTGAGCAGCTGTGAAATTTGTAAAACCCTGAATGTCAAGCCACTTTTATTCAAGACAGTGATCCCAACTACACTATTGTGCAACCACGTGACTAGAATGCCCCACAGAAGGAAGGCGAAGTGACAGGGACGGATTTAGGGAACGCGAGGCCCTGGGCTATCTCAGTTTTTGGGGCCCCACGGAGGTGTGACCTATTTGGCCGTTTGTCTGAAATGCCTGAAGTTATGCCCCTGTTGTGTGTAGTGCTCTCTCAAAAATCTCTTTTGTGGTGCCGACTTTGGTTCTACAATTGCCTTAGATCTTGGACAGAAATTAAAGCCTTTCCTTAATTCTTTTCAAGAACAAATGGCAACATGATCTTTTCTTGGAATATATAGCCTTTCGGTGTAGTTCAGATGTTCTTTTCGTTAAATTTCCGTGATTTCTAGCGTTTATTGCAGGTTTATTTTTCGGATATACATATTTTCATGCGGGACCGTGTTGCCGCCCTGAAAAATATCGTCTAGTTGTTGATCTGATTAGCTCTACGTAAACTCCTATGTTATAGTAATCACATAATTTATGGACCAAACAAGCACAATCCATTCAGTGTACACCGGTTTTATTTATACCGTTTTCAAGTTGTCGTGTTCAAAGCAATACAAAATTTAGTTTTTAATCCTCTATGCCAGGAGTGGGGAACCTATTTACTACCATGGGCCTCATGAATTGTGCATTATCGCTGGCGGGCCGCAAAATTCATTAATTTTATGCTAAAGATCTACCTTAATCTAACTATGAACAAGAGGGCTTCTCTTTACTTACTATGTAAGTACCTGCTTATCATGGTGCTGCGTTTTGACGCTATTTTGTGCTCTAACTTGCGAACGAAAATTCTGATGCGGGCCATATCGGATGCTCACGCGGGCCGCAGGTTCCCCACCCCTGCTCTATGCTATAGGCCAGTGGTTCTCCACCACTGTTTTAAGAGCCGCATGCGGCCCCTAAGCTCCCTTTGTGCGGCCCTCAGCAGTTTCAACAAAACCTGTAAGATTGTGTGGAACAGATTTCGTTCTATAAATCAAAAGATGTCAATTAACTTGTGTTAATATTTCTTCAGTGCTGCCCTCTAACAAAGACGTAAGTCTGGATTTGGCCCCCCTTCACCCAAAGGTTTCAGAACCACTGCTATAAGCTGATAGTAAACAGCATGAAGACAAGTCTTTGGTGTTTGCATAGCAAAGTATTGTCGCAACGACCTCAAAAAAACATGAAGTAAGCCCAATATATAGACACGTTTTTCCAGGTAAAACTCATGAGAAACTGCTCTTCTTGTTTTAACTAACATATAGAGCTTCAACGAGCTTCAACAAGCAATCTCTTTTGCAGGCAATATAGTTGGTAACACCCAAACGCCAAGGGCTCTGACAGAAATTTTACCAGGGGATACGAAGACCGATACGGGCCCCCTAACTTCATGTTCCCTCATCAAACGTGTATAGCTTGTTTGTGTAGTGATCAGAATATACAGTAGATGAAACGGTTACCATGCTGAGATTTAGAAATATATTAACTGTTATACTCAAAACTGCCTTAAACTAGTAATTTTGGTCTTGATTACAGAAAGACGTAATATGCGTACCTCCATCCTCCTAGGCCCTAGTAGGTACCGGACCCGGGTACAGTGTGCCTCTTGTACCCCCTCTCGTAGGCCCTGCCAAAGGCAGTATCCAATACTGCCAATATTGATTTTCATCGGAGTTCTGCAGTGTCATGAGCTGTTGCGTTGTTGCGAGCTTTTTGTTAGTGGAAGATTGTGCATCAAGTATATACTATTATTTCTTTGTCATTCTTTTCTTGTAACCATAGGCGTAGCCAAGGGAGCCATGCTCCCTCCAAATATCTAGCATATCTTGTCATTTTGTGCTTTGGAAGGCACTGTCCCGAACAAAATACCGTTGCTTGGTTAAAGTGAAAGTATTTCTCCACCAAACATTTTGGCCTGGCCACGCTACTGCTTGTAACCACTTTCATACAGACGGTCTGTATCTCTCTCGCGCAGACGTGTTCGTCAGCACCAAGCCTTTCACACAGCACTTTCTTACTTGATGTTCCATCTTCCACTGACAGAAAGCTCACAACAACGCAAGACCACCAGACACTGCCGAACTTCGATGAAAAGCAGTATTGTCATTCTAACGTTGCGTAGCATACAATATTATCGTGTTGTTACTGTACATACTGACAAGAGTCCAGTCTAGACGTTTGCATTTTCGCTCGTTTCAAAGTAAATTGTGAAATTATGCCTCTGCGCATTTTCGCAAATTTTAACTTATTAATGAGTCGTCATAGGAAGGAGTTATGTGGGGCCCCAAAAGCGCGGGGCGCTATGCCATGGCCTATTTGGCCTATGCGTAAATCCGTCACTGCGAGGTAATCCTACTGGTAACATCCATAAGGAAGCGACGCTTCACCAGAGGTCGGCCAAAGATAAGGTGACGTGATTGCGTCTCCGACCTGTGGCTTAGCCGCGTCTTAGCATGGAGCCTGAAGAACTATCAAAGGTTGCTGATAGCCGTGAGGTCTTCCAAGAGCTCTTAGAGTTGCTGGCCCCCGACCCTCCCTTGATTTAATGCATGTTTGAAAACGAATAAATGAAGTGGTACTTGTTGAAAAGTTTAGTTAGCATTGCGTATGTGGCAGAACCCCGGCCTGTAGCCACGAGGGCATTAGGGGCTGTGCCCCCCAATTTTTTTGTTCCCCAAGCTTTGTGTCCTGAAAAATTTTTTTTAAACATATAAAAAAGCAAAAACCATGAATCCTAAAAATGCATTTCCCCCCAAACCTTAAAACCTGACTACGGGCCTGGCAGATCGAGAAAATTCCAAATCGTGGCCAGGCAAGCGTTAGGTTGTCTAGGTTGCACAATCATCAGTAAAACACACTTCGCATTTCCCAGGTCCTCTCAAGGAAAGGTGTGGTGGGCGTAGTCAACAAGTTTGGTTTAGCTGTAGAGTTTGCAAATTTCCCTAGAATTTTCATCAAGGCGAAATTTTTCTTGTAGCACTTGTACATGGCACTGAATCATTTGGCAGCAATCTAAAAACAACACAGTTTGATGCAACTCATCTTGTAGAGATCGTAACTCTACTTACGTATATCACACGTATATCCACCAGATTCCGCATCGCATGTACATGTGTAACTGTCNGCTTTGTCTCCTTGTTCACACTTCCGCCCATTGCAAGCGTCTGGAGTGCTGCAGTAGTTTTCTAAAAATCACAGAAATATTTTTCAGGTATGGCAAGGAAATTCAGCGACATGGAAAAAAGAATCTTCGCGTTGTTTGCACAACTATAGCGAGCTATTGTAGGCTGCGCAACTCTTGAAGTTGGTATATATGGTAGGTGGTACATCTAATAAGTAGGTTTTCAAACTGTTTTTTGTATGTGCTTCACCCCTGAAAAACTTTAACATGTTCTCGCAGCCCTTGAAGTTTCAAATTTCAAAGCAGTGTGCAACAACGTTGGACGCCTCACGAGTGCGGGGCATAGAAAACATGTAACGTTGGATTGGAAATGATGACCAGCAGATAATTTTATTTCAGGTATTACTGTAGTTTTTTCAAAATTTTGGTGACTTCCTATTTTACCCAATGAGCATTTCGATCCTCCCCATCCTGCAGAACACTCGCACAATGCAATGTAAGCTCCGAAGTCTTCATCGAGAAAGCTCCTGCAAGTTCCGTGTGAGTTGCACGTTTCTGTCAGACAGGGATCTGGAATATAAAATAGGGATGATGGTTTCATCATATCGGTCAAATATATTCTCTTAAAACTTAATTTCTAAAATTTTGTGCTTAGATCTTAAAAAGGTAGGTAANTTGATTTATGCAATTACGGAATAACCGCATTTGTACGGCACGCATGATNAAATAAACCATGTGTTGCAGCCTGGATATTCGCAGAGGTGTTAACCACCAACTTTTGTTAATGCCCGTGCTTCACGTTTTAACCGAGAAGCGTTTAAAATACCGACGCAAGTTGTTGTCGCTATCTGTGATTGCGGGATTGTGACAAGCAATACGACAACTTGCCTTGATTTGTCCGGTACATGCACTCAGACCACATGCTCGATCTCTAAAACCTGCATTAGAAAATGGCAAAAAACTGGCTTTTTAGACTAAACAATTCATTGTGCTGCAGGTTCACTGAAGCCCTCGAACCTTACATCCTTAGCGACGGAAGCCAACATACAGTATACTGTACAGTTGACACTTTGTGGCGCAAATGCATCAATGATGTTTAGACGCAAACAATGAATTGTGGTCAACGTTTTTGTGCGTTGATGAATTGATTTTTGTGGCAAACTTATTTGCACTGAAGGGTGAGTGGGGAGGATGTGGAATGCCGAAGGCCGTTCGGGCTGCACTACTTCTGTAAGACGAAATTCTTTTGGTAGAAAAAGGGTGGTTAATCTGTTGTTGCTGGTGTGTTTTTAACTCTGTAAATTGTTTGTGGGTTTAAGTCGTGGTTTGCTGTGAAAAGGGCCATCATTTCCTCGCGTCGATACGAGCTGGAAAATCACACTATTGTCAAATTCGCGACGAAAATCTAGCACATAATAAAATAATTTAGAGACAGGCTCGAAAATTTCACATCAAGGAGAAGCAACGCATTCACATATTAAAAGAGCGAATATTCACGAAAAAAGCATGGTGTTCATTCCCTCGTTTAATTGTTTGTAGCGGCAATCATGCCGATGTTTCAGATGTAATATTGCTTATACTGTTTCATTTAGAAGACAAATGTAAACTTTGATTGATGAGGCTTTAGCTTTGTTCGCACCCCGTCGCATACAAATCATTTATATTTTGTTTGGAGTTCTACTTAAAAAGAATTGATCAAATATCTCGCCAAATAACGGTTATCTTGCTAAACTATACTGAATTTATTTTAAACGAATGCCCTCTTTTCAGGCCTGCATTTGGCTGCACTTTCCTCTTCGGTACTTTGCATCTTATTTTATCAACACACGTATATTTGGGTTCATGCTCATTTTGTGTTGTGCTAGCACTGTAACAGCCATTGGGGAACGTGATCAGGGCAATCTGGGTATTCTCTTGTGGCGAAAAACAAATTGTTGTGTCCCTATCACATGAGTGTTGCATACAAACAAAAGTTTAAAACAAATAAAAACGTTTTACGAAGAATCGACATATGTATGTGATTTCATCAATGTTTGTTTGCGCGAAATTAACGCACAAAAAGAAAGCTTTCCCTTACAACCATCTTACTGTTCAAAGCGAAAGTTACTATATTTCAAAGGTCATCAATTTAGTTGTCTAAGGTAATAAAACAGAGTTCTAGATGAAAAAACTAGTTGTTAATCCTAAGCAAAATTTCTTTTCAAAAAACGTCTCAAATGAGGAGGACGTTGAACGAAATTCCGTGCTTACCTTTCTGAGAGCAGTCTTCACCCACGTACCCTTTCTTGCATGTACATCGGTAGCCCTCTTCTCCATTCTGACAATCTTGCTCGGAATTGCAGGGTTCGAATGCGCACTCGCCCGTATCTTCACGTTCAAGTAAAAATATTACGAGTTACCGAAAGCGGTTGTCATTTTGCCAAAATGAACACAGGCCCAAGTGCAAAATACAGACTGTACAGTGCATTAAATAAAACGCCTAAAATCGCAAAAGGCAGTGCACAGTAAGTGAAGGTGTTTTTTACAAAAATCGATAGAAATTGCGACAAAATCCTTCAAATACGTTTGTATTTCTTTAAAGATAATTAATGACTTTGATCAAATATACAGTCCCAGGCAAAAATTAGAATGTAGTCGAGAATCAATAGTAACATTAAACCTCGATTCGTCAAGTTAGTCGAGAACATAAATCACCTTCTGATGTGCATGCTTCACCAACATATCCTTCACAAACACACTGTGAACTATTATTTTCGTTGGTGCAATTTCCTCGATCGTTGCAAGGCGGGTCCATTGAACAGGGATCTATAACCATGAAAATTGAAAACTTGAGCTTGTCCCTAACATAGCGTGTGAACGTTATAACGAGAANACAGTAGCGTTTTTGTTTATGTCTGCTCCCTTAAGTCCTGCTTTGAAATGTTTCATAATCATGGGCTTTATTTTTGTGCGTTATATGTCCATCAGAGACTACAGCAAGAAGCAACAAATCATCTACTCTGTGTCACAGTAGGAAACTGCATTGCGCGGAATATAAAGAATATAACCAAGATTTCATGAAGTACGTTTTAACGAAATTCGTCTCCAATTAAGCAGGGATTAGGGAAATTATTTTAAAAACAGTAAGATCAAGGGCGGCATGCAAAACTGTGACGAAACAAGTAAACATTTTAGTTGAACACAACTGCTCGCTTGTTTTTCTGTTAAGATTTTTCCCGTAGTAGAAATACTTTAACATACCAAACTCAATACAATTTGGTTCGATGTACCCATCATGGCAATTACATGTGTAGTTATCCCACTCATTTCCCTGCTTGCATTCTCCATTCGGCCCACAAACCGGCGTCTGACAAATATCTGCAAAATGACAAGGTGCTAGGTTAAATCCAAGGTGCAGTCTGTTGGTTTCATGATGCTTTAATTTGAAATGTTTTCATCATCACCTTGAAATGTGCAATTGTCTCCGCTATAGCCCTCAAAACAAGTGCAATTGTAGTCATTCCATATCTCTCCTTGATAACATGTTCCGCGACCTTTGCAAACATTCGTGCGACAAATTTCTGCAAAATAAAGTTGCTTCGAGAAAAGCACCCATTAAAAAAATTTCAAGACGTTCTAATTTGAATTCTTTTCATTATCACCTTGAAATGTGCAATTGTCTCCGCTATAGCCCTCAAAACAAGTGCAATTGTAGTCGTTCCAAAGCACTCCTTGAAAGCATGTTCCGCGACCTTGGCAAACATTCGTGCGACAAATTTCTGCAAAATAAAGTTGCTCTCAGAAGTACATTTAAAAAGTGAAGAAATATTTTTTTGCAATGTCTAACCCAGGCAGGACCGCAGAAGCCGATATATCGGCTTTTCAGCGCGGTTTTTGCGATAACTCGTGAACCACTGACGCAAAGTCGGTAAGTAACCCCTTGTAAAAAAACTTTTCGAGCGATCTTTCCGATAAGCCTTCAGAAAGGAATGCTTACATTTGACATTTTTCAGAAAAATGCAAGTTTTCTAAAAGTTTCAGAAATTTTCACCCGTACTCGTATATTGCTGCCGGAGACCTGATGCTTGGTGTTAGATGAGAACAAAATTTGTGAGTATTTCCGACAACAACATTGTTTTCAACCTGTCAAAAATAACATTTATAATGTGTGAATTGCGTGAACGCTCTTTGACTATTTGACAATGAACCTGTGGTCATTAAAATATCATTTAGTCTTGTTGCCAATATGAAGGGTTGTGATGACATCACTCCGGAAAAGAATTGATAACTACAGTAAAGCAAAACATATAATTTAGCATGATCATTGCTATAACATTAAGTTGCTGCTTTTTGAACCCTAAACACATCAAAAAAATGTTGAAGATCATCAGTTTTACTAAAACATGAAAATACATTTTGTTTGTTGTTTTGAAAGCAAACTCTGCTAAAGAATAAAAAACTTTATTTCAGAATTCATAAACAAACTTTTGCATATCCTTGATTAACCTACCGAAGTTCGAACAGTTTTGTCCTGAATAACCATCTGCACACAAACAGGTATAGTTGTTCCAGACACTGCCTTGTTCGCAGGTCGCAGAATTGAAACAAACACCGGTGTCGCAAATGGCTGCAAGAAAGTGAATTTATTTACAACTGCAAACCTTTTTGTAATTTCACTGAAGAAATAACGTGTTTTGCACCATGAATTTATTCATTGGCCAAGTCGGTTTCGCATAAATAAATGGTTGTTCCACAATATTCAGTGACAGACCACATACGCATAAGTCTTACGTTTGTTGCTAAAACCACAATGAAATGTTAAAACAACGCTTTTTCACCGGTGCGGTTGCCCGTCTTACAAACTGAACATGTTAGCGTTGTAAACGCGTGAGCAAAACAGCATGTTTCAGATTCGTTGTCCTCAAACTGGCTGTTTTGGGCGCTACCTGCTGTCTGTTGCGTTCACATTGTCGTTTGTCGTTATAGGTGAGATCCCGGCGCGCAATAAGTTAGTGAGTCATTTGGGAAATACAGTTTATGATGATTTTGTTTCCACAGTGCCAGATCTTTTAAGAAGATCTTTTCTCTCAGTACAGGAAAAAATTCAGTCTTCTCAAAAGCTAGTACAAAGGAAACTCGGACTAAAAATACACTTCTTTTGTTGCTTACTTTGTAATGCATTTTGTGCCTTTACCAGTTACAACCGTTTTTGAATGAACTTTAAATTCTACATCTACTCTTTTCCAAAATGCTAAAAGTACTTTGCTGTATCGAACGATTTCTGCTTTTTTATTTTTTCCTTGATTGATTATGTATAAGAACTGCACAACCAGGACCCTAAATTAAATACTTTTATGGAAATTGTATCGACATTGCCAAACCACTAATATCCCCAGAGCAAAATATCTAAAAGGCACTGCATCGTGAATACAGCCCTTAAATTCTAAACACTTTCCGATATTCAGCGAAAGCTGTGGATAGCGTTACCCTTTGAACGCAGTCCCGGGAACTGTAAACATTTTTGCTTTTCTGTCTTAGGATTGAACCATATTTTTGTTCTTTAAAACGTCTTGACATCGTTGTTGATTCACCACTAACCAGACTTTGCTTACTGACCAAACAAGTTTTAGTCAGGTTGGAAGTTTGCTGTGAAACCGGAAAAGCTTGAGCGATATGTTTTTAAAAAAGTGGTAAGCGAAAATATATCTGCCAGCATCCCACACACTTTTGCTAACGCTTACCTTGAACACAAGTTCCAGACACGTTGAAATAACCAGGCTGGCACACACATTCCATAGTTGTTGAATTGATTTCTTCATTTACTCCACAGTCGCCACTTCCGGTAAGCGTGAGAAAATATTCGTTTTTATCTGAAGATAAAATCGAAGGTGAAACGTTTTCCAAAAATTTATCAGTAGAAATCTTTCTATAAGGAGAGAGAGAACGGCATTTGGTTAAAAATATGCATCCACTGCATTTACCAAAATTTGTAGCATTTTATACAAAACTATTGAGTTAAAGTCCAGAAGTATTCATTATACTTCTGCAAAATTAACAACTTGTACAAAAACGGTTACATTTTTTGCGACTCTTCCATTTTTCTCTTTGTTGCCTTTCTGCAAAGCATATTTCAGACGTCGTCGAACATAAGATTTTTATCGAGTATAAACCATAATGGTCGAAATCTTTACCGTTCATTAACTGCCAGTTTGTCTCTTTCGATCGAAAAACGTTTCGCATTTCTTGAGAAATGAAAACATACACCAAAATAAACCATATACCCACCAACATGACACATATATACACCAAAATGACGCACATACACACCAAAATACACCCATACGCACCCCAATAGGCGCCCATTCCGATTCCCGTCAAGTACAGCAAAACAATAAAGTTCTTCATTTCTTACGCCTTTGTTAAATTGCCTGTAATCTGCAAAAAAAATTAGTTTTTCATTTCCTACAAAAGTGATAGTTCATAACAAGAGTGTCCTTTTCTGGTTTATTCTGCAGGTTTGATCTATAGGTTAAAAAACTTGGAGGATAACAGATGCTCAGGTTTCAGCAGTTACAGAAACAGTACACCTCTTCGCAAAAATTCAACCTAAAAACTCTGAGAAACAAAGGTTTTGATTGTAAATTGTAATTTTATTGGAATGTTACTTTTAGCTTTGCAATATCTTTTCGTTACATTAAACGTCGAAAGCAAGCAGGTATAAGCAATAACAAGTTATGTCAAGCTGAGACGAAAGCGACCAACGAATCGCTTTCATCAGCATAAGAAAGGATTTATAAACATGTCTTTCAGAATGGACATGTCTTTTTACAGCAATTATGTTACAGCTAGATAGGTTTTCTGGAAGTATTTGCCCTTTTATTTTTTAACAAATTGTTTTCATTGTTACATTTTCCTCGTACGGGTTCAGGTGAATCTCTTGCTGTCCTGGCCGCTACTCCCCACGTATGCAACGCAGCAGCGTGCTTGTTTCAGTTGTTTATCTGCTCGAGCATCACATTGCTACACTCTCGCCGCTGTGGCGTATAAGTTGATCTTTGTACTCAAATCACTCAGCCAAGTGAGACGTCGGGACATGGATTGAGCAAACAGTTTACGCTTTCATTATCTAAAACCGCCAAACCATGTATCCCATTAGGAGGGGCACTGGGCCAGAACTCAGTGTTTCGGGCACTACAAGACAATATGATCTGTGTTTGTTCCTGTTTGTTCCTAGGCGCTGCACTCGCAAGCCGCTGAAGGAGGCAGACCTCATGCATATACATCTTGAAGTTGAACCGCCCGACACCAGTACGAAGGCAGAGCCTGACCCATGCTGGTCTTAGGAGAGACATTTCCTGCNCGGTTGCCTCACATGTCTGTCTCTGTTTTAGCTGCCGCTGCTGCTCTTCAGGTGGANTGGTGAGTGCTGAGCGGAGTAGATGTCCAGCCTCTAAAACGTGACATGCAAGAGATAATGTGACTCTTTAGCGGCGGAGTTCAACAAGTTGGTTCCTGCCAGGACCAGAAGATATTCGATAGTGTAGATCGGACGCATCCAGTCACACTTCACCGTGCGTCGTCGATGGTCGAATCAATGAGGCGTTGTGTGCATTTCGACGCCGAGCGGAAAGCAGTTCTCCGCCGTAGACCAAGGCTAATAGACCAAGGCTAATATTGTGCGCAGAGCAGCTGCTCCAGCGCTCCAATCATTTCCAGCAAGTCGCGGCGTGTTAACTTTAATTTAATNTTTTGCGGACTAGGCCTTCTATGAAGGTTGAAGAACGCCATGAATNAAGAACGCCATGAAATGCTAGTTAAAGGAATGTCGCACCTGTGATCATAGTGGGGCTCCTGAACCACCCAAATTTTTTGAAAACTACACAGGTTTAGCGCCACTTATCAATACTAGATATTCCTCGTGCTTACTTATTTTTCCCATGTTAAAGGGATGCAAGCAAGTATAGCGTTTAGGTTTTTGTCACTGGTTATAACTTTTCTGGTGGTTGAAGTAAAATTATTAGGTCTTCAACTTTTTGTTTTAACGCTGTTGTTTCTAAGTTGTTTCCGGCATCTTTTATTTGGTTAACTTAGTGCAACATAATATGCCTTTTAGCAGGAGAAAAAAAGCATCGACTGGCCGGGTTTAAGTGAGGACGTGAGTTTGATTCAAAATGGCGTAGAAGTGACCCACGAGCCGCAACATGTGGGGTTCAATGAACAGTGGCTCAATGGTCCCGCCTAACTTATTAGATATACAGACGCTTGAGAAAAAGCATGATTATTATACTTTGTAATTCTATTATTTATTTCGTAGTATTTTTTGTGAGAGCTTAAGCTATTGGCATGAATGCCTCAGATAAAGCTGCGTAAATTTCAAGATGGTGATTTCCAACCCCAGATCCAATATGCGACTTGCCTGCTTCAATTCTTTCCACAGATTTAGCCTATTCCATCCAACATTTTAGCTGGTTTTGAAAAAACGAAAATATTCCCGTTTGATTAACATATACAGTTTTTTCAGACGACGTTTGTCCGTCACGTTTCGTGGCGGACTATCCTAAACTTTTGCAGAAAAGGAATTTGATCGGGATGCTGAAGAAATTTTTTACGCATATTCTGAAAATGTAGCATCCTCCAGCTATAGCATAACTCTTCAAGAAATACGACATATGCCAAAAGTCAGGGTATCACAAAAATGCGAACCGTGAAGAAGCACAAGTCTTTCCATTACCACCGACCCACCCTATTATAGCAAAAGCTAGTAAAAATATTTATGTTCATGGAAAAGTTACAGATAAAAGTAAACATTCTGAAGCAGTAGCACAGTCAATAATTTTGTTTGTACAGTCAATGACATCGTCAGTCACTGACGGCATCTTGGGTCCAACTGTTCCATCCTTTAGTTTGCAACAGTTGAAAATTGATAGAAAATCGCCTGTAATCTTAGCAAGTTTGTTTCGTGGGCCTATGGCTTTTTCGACCTCATTCTGACTGCGATACTGTTTTGAAGCTTCGCCGGAACCAGACCTAGGGCCCTTGAACTTATAATAGTAGCAGCAGAGAAGTCCGTAAATCATCTCATGAAGACAGCGATGCTATAGTAGCAGACCTGTAACCAGCTTGGGATACCAGGATGAGGCGAAGATTTTTCTGAGGGGGACCAATTAGATGTACAATAGTTTTACACTATATGTTCAACACTTTTATCCACGGAAGGCAAAAAATGTGTGCTCCCCATAGTTACGGTCCTGTTCAGAAGAACCAAAAAAAGAGCTGTGTGCTTTTCCAATCAGTTGCAAAAACAAAAGTTTTTTATATATTGAGCAGGTGCTGAAAATAAGTATGAATATAGCTATTTAGAGGAAAGGTTTCTTACAAAGCATCTCAGCAGTGTTGAATGTAGTTTTATTGAGCCGAACATAAAAGATATTCATGCGGACGCCTATCTGCCTCTTGTCACATCAAGTTCAACCAAAAGAGGTTTGGCATTAAAAAGTTTGCTGTTAACATTCACTGGATATATATTGATGATTTATTTTCTTCAGATGAATGAAAACATACTTTGTTGTAGTATTGTTCAATTTTCAGGATTCATCTTTGAAATAACATTTCTTTTTGATTCATCTTCACAAATTTAAACCGAAGATCTACTTTCCATAAATTGGTAATAGCCAGTGATGATAAACCCATTAATGTGTGTCAGTTAGCTGCTTGAAGTTTCGTTCGTTCGATTTTAAATTAAGGAATGGTGCACATAAACCGTGCAGCAATGGACCAACAGTTTCGTACAGTTTCAAGCATGGTTCACTGGTCCCTCAAGCCGATTCATGGGTCCCGACGCATTGGGACCCCTGATCAACTTGGATGACGAGTGAAATAATCCATGTAGCTTTTAAGGTTGCAGGTATTTTGCTTCTTAAATTCCCACAAAGCATGCCACAACCCTAAGACACTTACTGGAAAAATTTGAGCATAAAATATTGCACCGTGTTGTAGCTACGCTCGATATCATAAAAAGTGGCTCATAGGTGCCGACTTTCCCCCATGCTTCTTCTCGTTCTCTCGTTCTACTGATATCTCACGTTCATTCAGACTTATAGTGCTACTTCACTGTTTAATCCACATCCGGAAATGGACAAAAATTTTTCGCCAAGTTGTTCTTCAAGTCAAATAACCTATGTGGAAGCGGAAGCGGTAGAATTTTCGCGCTTCCGCTTCCGCTTCCACAGAAAAAGGACCGCTTCCGCTTCCAGCTTCCGCTTCCGCTCACATCCCTGCTCACAACTTTACGTAATTTGTTAATTTCGTTTTATATATATATAAATGATTACTGTCGAGTGTTTTCTGGTAGCCTTGTTCGGTAAAAATGTAAAATGAAAAAGGTTGAAGAACCACTGGCCTGTACCCAAGTCGCTCATTTTGACATAAAACTTTTCTTATTTTGACATAAAAAGTCACTTTTCTGATATCATGCGAAAGCTTTTACACATGTCGTGTAACGACGCAGTAACAAAGTACAGAAATTAATGTGACCCAGTGAAGAGTAAACAGTAATGTACATTTTGGCAAACGGTTGAATACTGAACCAACACGCCAGTTTTCACCAACAATATCGGAGACGCCGTAAAATATCTTAAACCAATAATTTGCCCCATGACTTTAACTTTACCGGCACCGCACACCACGGGAGACGTTAATAAAGTTAAGCATTAGACTTTGCAAAGGCTGAGCAAAAAAGTTTTTGATTGTTTTCACTAGGAATTATTTTCATAAGGAACTGCCCGTGGACCTTGAACAAATGTTTAACAAACTTGAATTCGTGATTTATCGATTGCATTTTTTTTGTAAAACTCAAGACTTTTGTGACACTTGTTGTAGAAACTATGTTTGTTTATTGGCAAAACAATGAACTTGAACGGATATTGCCTCTTGAATTCCATTTTGCCTGCACCGCGTTGATCACTTGAAAAAATTTAGCAGTCGACAGGCTTCATTCCTACGCACCAGGTTGCTGATAAAAAAACATAAAAATCAATAGCATGGTCATATGAATTTTTATTGATACATCCCAACGTCTCTTTTTTTTATGTTCCATCATAATAACTCAGCAGTTTAAGTGTCGGCCAAACCTCAATTTCCTCTCAGAAAATTTGATCTTGCCTTTCTCCTAATAGACTGTTTCATCAAACGTTTTGCCAGAAACGAGAAGAAACTACTGCATGCTACCTTAACCAGTGTCCAACTGTTTGTATCTAAGTTGTTCACTTGTAGAAAGTCCAAGAAAAACTAGTGTGATCAGCCAACACAGCCACAGGTGTACATGTAGAAGGCAATTTTTTGAGGTGCGAATGATATTTTGCTCTATTTTTCCCGAATTTGCCCAAAAAACGTTTGTGCGACCCTAGAAATTTTCTAAAGCTGTTGTTACATTCTGTTTTCCGTTTCCATGCTGCCATAGACATGAAAATAAAAAATTCGGTACTTGAAATTTGGTTCTTAATAACCAACTGAAAAAAGTACGCTAGGCTGTGCAAGAACATTGTAAGAAGCCAGCCCGCTCAATACTCTTGAGCATCTGCCTCACAGTTATGAGGTTTGGAGTTCCATTCACATTCCAGATGATGTTGTC